>OGFO01000797.1_pt1 | contig 15359 bp, 10 predicted proteins | sample 1570981 | NCBI WGS metagenome assembly OGFO01 (sample SAMEA2581955, study PRJEB24529) | metagenome | biome: Human gut stool | place: China | collected 2011
TCTACAAGTTTATTCAACAGTTCTATTCGAACCTTGATTATTACATACCCGACCGATACAATGAAGGGTATGGCATTTCTAAAAAAGGAGTGGACTACGCCGCAGAAACCGGTGTAGGACTGATTATTGTACTCGATTGTGGAATTAAAGCAGTAGAAGAAATCACTTATGCCAAAGAGAAAGGGATTGATTTCATCATCTGCGATCATCATGTACCGGATGATGTGCTTCCGCCTGCCGTAGCTATTCTGAACGCCAAACGTCTGGACAATACGTATCCGTACACTCACCTTTCCGGTTGTGGAGTCGGTTTCAAGTTTATGCAGGCATTCGCTATCAGTAACGGTATCGAGTTCCACCACCTGATTCCTTTGCTGGATATTGTAGCTGTGAGTATTGCATCGGACATCGTTCCGATTATGGGTGAAAACCGTATCCTCGCCTACCACGGTCTGAAGCAACTGAACAGTAACCCGAGCATTGGTATGAAGGCTATTATCGACGTATGCGGACTTTCTGAAAAGGAAATCACCGTCAGCGATATTGTGTTTAAAATCGGACCGCGCATCAACGCATCAGGACGTATTCAAAACGGAAAAGAAGCCGTAGACCTGCTGACGGAAAAAGATTTCTCGGTAGCACTTGAGAAAGCCGGACAAATCAACCAGTACAACGAAACCCGGAAAGACCTCGACAAGAGTATGACGGAAGAGGCAAACAACATCGTTGCCAATCTGGAAGGATTAGCGGATCGCCGCTCCATCGTGCTCTACAACGAAGAATGGCACAAAGGCGTGATCGGCATCGTAGCTTCCCGTCTGACAGAAGTGTACTACCGCCCTGCCGTGGTACTGACCCGGACGGATGATATGGCAACAGGTTCCGCACGTTCAGTTTCCGGCTTTGACGTATATAAAGCAATCGAGCATTGCCGCGACCTGCTGGAAAACTTCGGGGGACATACATACGCCGCCGGACTGTCGATGAAAGTGGAGAACGTGAATGCCTTTACCAAACGATTCGAAGAATACGTTTCACAGCATATCTTACCGGAACAAACCAGTGCCGTTATCGAGATTGATGCTGAAATAGATTTCAGGGATATTTCATCCAAGTTCTTCAGCGACCTAAAAAAGTTTAATCCTTTCGGTCCTGATAACACGAAACCTATTTTCTGCACTCATCATGTTTATGATTACGGAACAAGTAAAGTGGTGGGACGCGATCAGGAACATATCAAACTCGAACTGGTCGATAATAAATCGAATAATGTAATGAACGGTATCGCGTTCGGACAGAGCTCACACGTACGTTATATCAAAACGAAACGCTCGTTCGACATCTGTTACACCATTGAAGAAAACACGCATAAGCGTGGCGAAGTTCAACTTCAAATCGAGGATATAAAGCCGATTGAATAAGTATCAGGAGATATTAAAACAATATTGGGGATATGACTCCTTCCGCGACTTGCAGGAGGAGATCATCACCAGTATCGGCGAAGGCAAAGATACACTGGGACTTATGCCGACCGGAGGCGGTAAGTCCATCACTTTTCAAGTGCCTGCTCTCGCCCAGGAAGGGATTTGCATTGTCATTACTCCTCTCATCGCCCTGATGAAAGATCAGGTGCAAAACCTGCGTAAACGCGGCATCAAGGCGCTTGCCGTCTATTCAGGCATGACACGGCAGGAGATTCTCACTGCTCTTGAGAATTGCATCTTCGGTAATTATAAATTCCTCTATATTTCTCCGGAACGTCTGGACACGGACATATTCCGTACCAAACTGCGATCAATGAAAGTCTCCATGATTACGGTCGACGAAAGTCACTGTATCTCACAATGGGGATATGACTTCCGTCCTGCTTACCTGAAAATTGCCGAAATACGGACATTGCTACCGGGAATTCCGGTACTGGCACTTACGGCGACCGCCACTCCGGAAGTAGTGAAGGATATTCAAGCTCGCTTGGATTTCCGTGAAGAGAATGTTTTCCGCATGAGCTTCGAACGGAAAAACCTGGCGTATATCGTCCGGCAAACGGATAACAAAACTCAAGAGCTGTTGCATATCTTACGAAAGATACCCGGCAGTGCCATTATCTATGTCCGCAACAGACGACGCACCAAAGAAATCACCGAGTTACTGGTAAACGAAGATATTACCGCCGACTTCTATCACGCCGGACTGGATAATGCCGTAAAAGACCTCCGGCAAAAACGCTGGCAAAGCGGAGAAGTCCGTGTAATGGTAGCGACAAATGCCTTTGGAATGGGGATTGATAAACCCGACGTGCGTATCGTATTGCATCTCGATCTCCCCGACTCTCTCGAAGCTTACTTCCAGGAGGCCGGTCGTGCAGGAAGAGATGGTGAAAAAGCGTATGCTGTGGTCTTATACACCAAAACGGACAGAACGACGTTACACAGGCGCGTTGTGGATACTTTCCCCGACAAGGAGTATATTCTCAATGTCTATGAACATCTGCAGTATTACTATCAGATGGCAATGGGCGACGGTTTCCAATGTGTCCGCGAATTTAATCTGGAAGAGTTTTGCCGGAAGTTCAAATACTTCCCGGTTCCGGTGGACAGTGCACTGAAAATACTGACTCAAGCCGGTTATCTGGAATATACGGACGAACAGGATAATGCCTCCCGTATTCTTTTCACGATTCGCCGGGACGAACTATACAAATTGCGGGAAATGGGAACGGAAGCCGAAGCACTGATACAGACGATTCTCCGCTCTTACACCGGAGTATTCACCGACTATGCCTATATCAGCGAAGCAACCTTGTCCATACGTACCGGACTGAGCCGCGAACAAATTTATAATATACTGGTCACGCTTACCAAACGTCGTATCGTGGATTACATTCCGCACAAAAAGACACCTTATATTATATACACCCGCGAACGGCAGGAACTTCGTTTTGTGCATATTCCTCCTTCCGTCTACGAAGAACGCAAAGCCCGGTATGAAGCCCGCATCAAAGCGATGGAAGAGTATGTCACTTCGGAGAATGTGTGCCGGAGCCGGATGCTGCTCCGTTACTTCGGAGAGAAGAACGAGCACAACTGCGGACAATGCGATGTTTGTCTTAGTCACCGTGCAACTGGTGCCCTGACCGAGAATTCTTTCGATTTCGAGGAACTGAAAAAGAAAATATCAGAATTACTTACCCAGAAACCGCTGACACCGGTAGAAATAGCCGATAAGATAGAAGCGGAGGAAGAGAGCATCAGCGAAGTCATCCAATATTTATTGGAGGAAGGTGAATGGAAGATGCAGGATGGAATGATACATATTTCAAAATAAGTTACTACCTTTGCAAGGTAACTCAAAAATAACACAGTCATGCCGAACTTTTTTAAATCTTTCTTCTCCGGTAAGTCGGAAACTCCGGAAAGTGAAAAACAGAAAAACGATCAGAAAAATTTCGAGATTTTCAAATACGACGGTTTACGTGCGCAACGCATGGGACGTCCGGATTATGCAGTAAAATGTTTTATTGAAGCTCTTGCCATCAAGGAAGAGTTTGAAACAATGGGCTATCTTAGCCAACTCTATATCCAGATGGGGGAAACGGCAAAGGCCCACGAGCTATTGGAAAAGATGGCTGCTATGGAACCTGATGTCACAAGTACTTTCCTGACACTGGCCAATGTATGCTTCATCCAGGAAGATTATCAGGCTATGGAAGAAGCAGCCAATAAAGCGATTGCCATCGAAGAAGGAAATGCCGTGGCTCATTATCTGTTAGGGAAGGCCCGCAAGGGACAGGATGACGACCTGATGACTATTGCCCATCTCACCAAAGCAATCACTTTGAAAGATGATTTCATTGAAGCTCGCCTATTACGTGCGGAAGCATTGATGAACCTGAAACAGTATAAGGATATGATGGAGGATATAGATGCTGTGCTCGCCCAGAATCCGGAAGAAGAGACAGCCATGCTCCTGCGCGGAAAAGTGAAAGAAGCAGACGGCAAGGACGAAGAGGCAGAAGAGGACTACAAACTGGTGACGGAAATAAACCCGTTCAACGAACAGGCATACCTTTATTTAGGGCAACTTTATATCAACCAGAAAAAACTGACGGAAGCTATCGGCCTGTTTGATGAAGCTATCGAGCTGAATCCTAACTTTGCAGAAGCCTACAAAGAACGTGGACGTGCTAAATTACTGAATGGTGATAAAGACGGTTCTGTAGAGGACATGAAGAAATCTCTGGAACTGAATCCGAAGGATGAAGCTAACCTGAATGGGGAATTCAAGAACCTGGGACCAAAGCCTGAAGCGCTTCCCGGCATCTTTTGATTACGTCACAAGGAGAGTTAGCAGAAAATAGAATAAGATAATGGACAAACAAATACAATTCCTCATTTATAACACACCAACCGAACAAGTCAAAGTAGAGGTCGTGATTAAAGATGAAACACTTTGGCTGACACAGAAAGCGATGGCGGAGTTATTCGGTGTAGGAGTTCCTGCTATCAGCAAACATCTGAAAAATATATTTATAGAAGGGGAATTAAACGAAGAAGTGGTTGTTTCCAAAATGGAAATAACCACTACTCACGGTGCTTTAGCCAATAAGACACAAACAAAAGAGACACAATTCTACAACTTGGATGCTATTATCTCTGTAGGTTATCGTGTCAATTCATCCAAAGCTACCCAATTTCGTATTTGGGCAACAAAAATCTTAAAAGAATACATTCAAAAAGGATTTGTACTTGATGATGAACGTCTAAAGCAAGGTAATACAGTCTTTGGAAAAGATTATTTCAGAGAACTATTGGAACGTGTCCGCTCTATTCGAGCTAGTGAACGTCGCATCTGGCAACAAATCACAGATATCTATGCCGAATGTAGTACAGACTATGACCGGGAATCGCCAACAACACATGAGTTCTATGCCATGGTTCAAAATAAGTTTCATTTTGCCATTACAGGACAAACTGCCGCTGAAATCGTATATACAAAAGCAGATCATACCAAAGAACATATGGGGCTGACCACATGGAAAAACGCTCCAGACGGACGCATATTAAAATCGGATGTAACAACTGCTAAAAACTATCTGGCAGAAACAGAAATCAAACGTTTGGAACGGGCCGTGACCGGCTATTTCGATTATATAGAAGACTTGATAGAACGGGAAAATACTTTCACTATGAATGAGTTCGCTTCCAGCGTTAATGAATTTCTGGCTTTCCGTCGTTATCAAATCCTACCCGATAATGACAAAGGACATATTTCCCGTCAACAATCAGATACAAAAGCCAAAGCAGAATATGACGAATTCAACAAAACGCAGAAGATCATTTCTGATTTCGACCGTGAAATAAAACGGCTTCAAGGGAAGCAATAGAGAAGTATTAGAACTGTTTCCTAAGATGTTCCTATGACTTTTTCATCCTTTTTAGGCAAGAAAACAAAAAAAGTATCGTTTTTTGTTTGCATCTAACAGAAAATTATTACTTTTGCCCCAGAATTAAAAACCAAAGCAAAAAAGATAGATTCGAATGAAATCATTTACTTATGCATATTACTTCTTTTTTTACTTTTACTTTAGCAACAAAGTAGAGCGGGAGTTTGTATGTATCAAGTGACAGTGATGCTTAAGGACTGAATAGAGAAATCAATCATATGAATCCCGCTCCAATATGGACGCGGGATTTTTTATATAATATATTTAGAACAATGAAAAAGATAGCAATTCAAGGAACACTCGGCTCATATCATGATATCGCCGCACACAAGTACTTCGAGGGAGAAGAAATAGAGTTAATCTGTTGTGCCAACTTCGAAGATGTGTTTACTTCGATACGGAAAGACAGCCAGGTTATCGGAATGCTAGCCATCGAGAATACGATTGCGGGAAGTTTGTTGCACAACAATGAATTGTTGAGACAAAGCGGCACACAGATTATCGGTGAATACAAACTGCGCATCTCGCACAGCTTTGTCTGTCTCCCCGATGAGAACTGGGAAGATCTGACAGAAGTCAACTCCCACCCTATCGCCCTGATGCAGTGTCGCGAATTTCTGAATCAACATCCGCAGTTGAAAGTGGTGGAAGGTGAAGATACGGCCCGCAGCGCAGAAATCATCAAGAATGAAAATCTGAAAGGACACGCTGCCATCTGCTCCAAAGCAGCAGCTGAACGTTACGGCATGAAAGTCCTTCAGGAAGGCATTGAAACAAACAAGCACAACTTCACCCGTTTTCTGGTTGTTGCCGATCCCTGGCAAGTAGACGAACTTCGTCAACATCATGCCAATGCAACCAACAAGGCAAGTATCGTATTCACTCTTCCACATACGGAAGGCAGCCTGTCACAGGTTTTATCCATTCTATCGTTCTATAATATCAATCTGACAAAAATTCAATCGTTGCCTATCATCGGACGGGAATGGGAATACCAGTTTTACGTAGATGTAGCTTTCAACGATTATCTAAGATACAAGCAGTCTATTGCTGCAATCACTCCATTAACCAAAGAACTTAAATTATTAGGCGAATATGCAGAAGGAAAGTCAAACGTATAAAATCGCTCCTGCCGACAGATTGGCAAGTGTTAGCGAATACTACTTCTCAAAGAAACTTAAAGAGGTAGCACAGATGAATGCTGAAGGAAAAGATGTCATCAGCCTCGGTATCGGAAGCCCCGATATGCCTCCTTCAAGGGAAACCATCGAAACATTGTGCAACAATGCTCATGATCCTAACGGACACGGTTATCAACCGTATGTAGGTATCCCCGAACTGCGCAAAGGCTTTGCTGCCTGGTATCAACGTTGGTATGGAGTGGAACTGAATCCGAATACGGAGATACAGCCTTTAATCGGCTCGAAAGAAGGAATTCTCCATGTTACGCTGGCATTCGTCAATCCGGGTGAGCAGGTGCTAGTCCCGAATCCGGGATACCCCACCTATACTTCTTTGAGTAAAATACTCGGAGCGGAAGTTATCAACTACGACCTGAAAGAAGAGGATGGCTGGATGCCTGACTTCGAGGCACTGGAAAAAATGGATCTTAGTCGCGTAAAACTGATGTGGACCAATTATCCCAACATGCCGACGGGAGCCAATGCAACTCCGGAAATCTATGAACGTCTCGTTGATTTTGCCCGTCGCAAGAATATCGTAATTGTGAATGATAATCCATACAGCTTCATTCTGAACGAAAAACCTATCAGTATCCTAAGTGTACCGGGAGCCAAAGACTGTTGCATCGAGTTCAATTCTATGAGTAAGAGCCACAATATGCCGGGCTGGCGTATTGGTATGCTGGCATCGAATGCTGAATTCGTACAATGGATATTGAAAGTGAAAAGCAATATCGACAGCGGTATGTTCCGTGCCATGCAACTGGCTGCAGCTACCGCCCTTGAGGCTGAAACAGACTGGTATGAAGGTAATAATAAGAATTACCGCAACCGTCGTCATCTTGCCGGTGAGATCATGAAAGCATTGGGATGCACCTACGATGAGAAACAAGTAGGCATGTTCCTCTGGGGGAAGATTCCTGCTTCCTGCAAGGATGTAGAGGAACTGACAGAAAAGGTGCTGCATGAAGCAAGAGTGTTTATCACTCCGGGATTTATCTTCGGCAGTAACGGAGCAAGGTATATTCGTATCTCACTTTGTTGCAAGGACAATAAGCTGGCAGAAGCTCTGGAAAGAATTAAAAGAATCTAACCTCTCCCAAAGAGAGAGCGACAGCAGAATGAGACAGAACAATTTCAATGAAAACAAGTTATTAAAAGAATAAAAACAAATAAGAATATGGAACTCGAATCAATTTTATTACCGGGCGTTGAAGCTAAAAGACCGATTGTCATTGCCGGCCCGTGTAGCGCAGAAACGGAAGAACAAGTAATGGATACAGCCAAACAACTGGCTGCTAAAGGACAAAAAATATATCGTGCCGGAATCTGGAAGCCGCGTACCAAACCGGGAGGTTTCGAAGGTATCGGTGTAGAAGGTCTTGCCTGGTTGAAAGAGGTGAAGAAAGAAACTGGAATGTATGTTTCTACGGAGGTAGCAACAGCCAAACACGTTTACGAATGTCTGAAAGCGGGAATCGATATTCTTTGGGTAGGTGCACGCACCACTGCCAATCCTTTCGCCGTACAGGAAATCGCTGACGCACTGAAAGGGGTTGATATCCCTGTATTGGTTAAGAACCCGGTGAACCCGGATCTCGAATTATGGATCGGAGCACTGGAACGTATCAACAACGCTGGTTTGAAACGTCTGGGTGCTATCCATCGTGGTTTCAGCAGCTATGACAAGAAAATCTACCGTAATCTTCCCCAATGGCATATTCCTATCGAACTGCGCCGCCGTATCCCTAATCTTCCGATTTTCTGTGATCCGAGCCATATCGGTGGAAAACGTGAGTTGGTTGCACCGCTTTGCCAACAGGCTATGGACTTGAATTTCGACGGTCTGATTGTAGAAAGCCACTGCAACCCGGATTGCGCATGGAGCGATGCTTCTCAACAAGTTACTCCGGACGTACTCGACTATATCCTCAATCTGTTGGTAATCCGTACGGAAACACAGTCTACCGAAAGTCTGGCACAGCTCCGTAAACAGATTGACGAATGTGACGACAATATCATTCAGGAATTAGCAAAAAGAATGCGTGTGGCACGTGAAATCGGTACTTACAAAAAAGAGCACGGAATCACAGTCCTTCAAGCCGGACGTTACAATGAGATTCTGGAAAAACGTGGCGCGCAGGGCGAACAATGCGGTATGGACAGCGAGTTTATGAAGAAGATTTTCGAAGCCATCCACGAAGAATCAGTTCGTCAACAGATGGAAATTATTAATAAGTAGTTAGAGTGAAGGTGTGTCATAATGAATAATAAAACGCAGATTAACGCAAATTATCGCAGAAATAATTTTATAAGTCGTTGATTAATATATCAATATAATTGAAATAATCTGCGATAATTTGCGTTAATCTGCGTTTTGACACACTCTCACTAAATAATAAACATTATGAGAATATTAATCCTTGGAGCCGGTAAAATGGGCTCCTTCTTTACTGATATTTTGAGCTTTCAACACGAGACGGCCGTGTTCGACGTCAACCCGCACCAGTTGCGTTTCGTCTATAACACGTATCGTTTCACCACATTGGAGGAGATTAAGGAATTTGAACCGGAACTAGTTATTAATGCCGCCACAGTAAAGTACACGTTGGATGCCTTTCGCAAAATACTGCCTGTACTACCCAAAGACTGTATCATTAGTGACATTGCCTCTGTAAAAACCGGACTGAAGAAGTTCTACGAAGAAAGTGGTTTCCGCTACGTTTCCAGTCACCCTATGTTTGGCCCGACTTTCGCAAGTCTTAGCAATCTAAGCAGCGAAAATGCCATCATTATCAGTGAAGGCGACCACTTGGGAAAAATATTCTTCAAAGACCTCTATCAGACATTGCGGTTGAACATCTTTGAATATACTTTCGATGAGCACGACGAAACAGTAGCCTACTCGCTTTCTATTCCGTTCGTATCGACGTTCGTATTTGCTGCCGTAATGAAACATCAGGAAGCCCCGGGAACTACGTTCAAAAAGCACATGGCAATCGCCAAAGGGCTGCTAAGCGAAGATGATTACCTGCTTCAGGAAATACTGTTCAACCCACGCACTCCGGGACAAGTGACTAATATCCGGACAGAGTTGAAAAACCTTCTCGAAATCATCGAAAACAAGGATGCGGAAGGTATGAAAAAGTATCTGACGAAGATCCGGGAAAAGATTAAATAATCAATACCGGTGCCAAGATTTAACGATCCCCTGCAAAAAAGTTCTTTGCAGGGGATTTTTTTATGTGTACCTTTGTATCCGCAAAAACGGATTCACAGGAGAAAGAATGATAGATCAAATTACCATAGACCGGATATTGGACGCGGCACAAATTATGGATGTCGTTTCTGACTTTGTCACCCTGCGCAAACGTGGTGTCAATTACGTCGGTTTGTGTCCGTTCCACAGTGATAAAACTCCTTCTTTTTATGTCTCTCCCGCTAAAGGATTATGCAAATGTTTTGCTTGTGGAAAAGGTGGAAATGCCGTGCATTTCATTATGGAGCACGAGCAGATGTCTTATCCGGAAGCATTGAAGTACCTTGCCAAGAAATATAATATCGAAATCAAGGAACGGGAATTAAGCGACGAGGAGAAGTTTGTACAAAGCGAACGTGAAAGTCTGTTTATTGTCAATAACTTTGCACGCGATTATTTCCAGAATATACTAAAGAATCATATAGACGGCCGTAGCATCGGTATGGCCTATTTCCGTAATCGTGGCTTTCGCGATGACATTATTGAGAAATTTCAGTTAGGTTACTGCACCGAAAGTCATGATGCATTTTCCAAAGAGGCAATCCAAAAAGGATATAAGAAAGAGTATTTGGTAAAGACCGGACTTTGTTATGAAACGGATGACCACCGGTTACGGGATCGTTTTTGGGGACGTGTTATTTTCCCTGTCCACACACTTTCCGGCAAAGTGGTGGCTTTTGGCGGACGTGTACTTGCCAGTGCAACGAAAGGGGTTAAAGTTAAATACGTCAATTCGCCCGAATCGGAAATTTACCACAAAAGTAACGAATTATACGGTATATATTTCGCTAAACAGGCTATTGTAAAGCAGGACCGTTGTTTTTTAGTTGAAGGATATACGGATGTGATCTCCATGCATCAATCCGGCATAGAGAATGTGGTTGCTTCTTCGGGAACAGCCCTCACGCCAGGACAAATCCGTATGATCCACCGATTCACCAACAATATGACAGTGCTTTATGACGGTGACGCAGCAGGTATCAAGGCTTCTATCCGGGGAATCAATATGTTATTGGAAGAAGGGATGAACATCAAGGTCTGTCTTCTTCCCGATGGGGACGACCCGGACTCTTTTGCCCGTAAACATAACTCTACGGAATTTCAAGCCTTTATCTCGGAACATGAAACGGACTTTATCCGCTTCAAGACAAACTTGTTGCTGGAGGATGCAGGAAAAGACCCTATCAAGCGTGCGGAACTGATTGGTAACCTGGTACAAAGTATCTCTGTCATTCCGGAAGCGATTGTTAGAGATGTTTATATCAAAGAATGTGCCCAACTACTTCATGTAGAAGACAAACTGCTTGTATCGGAAGTTGCCAAAAGGCGGGAAACTCAAGCAGAGAAGCGAGCCGAGCAAACGGAACGGGAACGCCGAATGGCTGAAAGAACGGCTATGATGTCACAGGGCAGCACACCTCCTGAAGATGTTCCAATGCCTAATGGAGATATTCCGTTACCTCCTGAAGTGGATGGCGGATATACAGATGTTCCTCCTGCTCTGCAGGAAGACAGTTATGCTTCCTTTATTCCACAGGAAGGAAAGGAAGGGCAGGAATTCTACAAATTCGAGCGACTGATATTACAGGCGGTAGTTCGTTATGGAGAGAAAATCATGTGTAACCTGACCGATGAAGAAGGAAATGAAATTCCGGTAACCGTCATAGAATATGTGGTTAATGATCTGAAAGAGGATGAGTTAGCCTTCCATAATCCGCTGCACCGCCAAATGTTATCGGAAGCTGCTGCACACATGCACGATTCCAACTTCATTGCCGAACGTTATTTCCTGGCACATCCTGATCCGGTAATCAGTAAATTGAGTGTAGACTTGATTAATGTGCGTTATCAGCTTAGTAAATATCACTCCAAGTCCCAAAAGATCGTGACGGATGAAGAGCGGCTCTATGAAATGGTTCCGATGTTAATGATTAACTTCAAGTATGCAATCGTAACAGAGGAATTAAAACACATGCTTTATGCCCTACAAGATCCTGCTCTTGCCCATGATAATGAGAAATGCGACTCACTTATGCAACGCTATAATGAGTTGAGAACCGTACAAAGCATCATGGCAAAACGGTTGGGAGATCGCGTCGTTTTACGATAAGCTTATTTGTTTAGTAAGTAGAAAACGGATTATACTCTTCCGTGTTGAATCAGATTCATAAACTCTTCACGAGTCTTTGCCTGATTGAAAGCTCCGGTAAAGTCAGAAGTAGTAGTAATAGAGTTTTGTTTTTCTACACCACGCATCTGCATACACATGTGTTTGGCTTCCACCACCACCATTACTCCCAATGGATTCAGCGTTTCCTGAATGCACTCTTTGATTTGCAGTGTCATGCGTTCCTGCACTTGCAGACGATGAGAGAATATATCGACTACACGGGCAATCTTACTCAACCCTGTGATATAGCCATTAGGAATATAAGCCACGTGCGCCTTTCCGTAGAACGGCAACATGTGATGTTCGCAAAGAGAGAAGAAATCGATATCTTTCACAATCACCATCTGGCTATATTCTTCCTGGAATTTAGCAGAGCGAAGCACTTCGTGAGGGTCCATGTGATACCCTTTCGTCAAGCTTAACATCGCCTTAGCCACCCGTTCCGGAGTTTTCAATAACCCTTCCCTTTCGGCATCTTCACCCAACAAAGTTATAATACTACGATAATGACTCTTCAACTCCTCCAGATTCGGAGAAACAATTTCTTCTTTTTCTAACATGATACAATTATAAAGGAATATTGATCTGGTCTCTTACAATAGAAACCTCTTTGAACACACCGGTAGCTTTCAACCGACGCATCATTGCGTCCGCTTCTTCAATGCTACGGAAATCACCTACACGACAAAGCCAACGAGGTGGATTGAACGAAGTATATACTGTCAATTCAGGGAAATACTCTTTAACGCGTGATGCTACATGATAAGCATCATTCTTAGCCTGACGAGTATTGTTACCGGCATACGCCTGTATTCTGAACCCGGAAGTCTTTATTACTTTCTGTTCACCTGTTGCAGGACGTTCCATACCTATCAGAGCCTCAATGCGGGGATCTTGATGGATAGTCACCTTTCCTTGCCCCGGAATGTTACGTTCCAGACTCTTGATAATACTTTGCGCTTGCGCAAAAGTAGCTGTCAAAACAAACAATAGGGTAAGTAAAACCTTCATTATTAAACAGTTGATAGTTGATAAATAATAAATGATAGTCGGAAAATGATAGTTGAAAAGATAAACGATAGTCGATAGCAAGCTATACTGCATAGCAACTATCAACTATCATTTATCAACTATCATTTAATTGAAGGCATCAATGATACCTTTGAAATCAGATACTTTCAAAGCAGCACCACCAATCAAACCACCATCAACGTCCGGGTTAGAGAACAGTTCTTTAGCGTTAGAAGGTTTACAGCTACCACCGTAAAGGATAGAAGTATTGTCTGCGATTTCTTTACCATACTTGTTAGCTACGATAGAACGGATGAAAGCATGGATTTCCTGTGCTTGTTCAGGAGAAGCAGTTTTACCTGTACCGATAGCCCAAACCGGTTCGTAAGCCAATACAATCTTAGAGAAGTCTTCAGCAGACAGAGAGAATACAGATTCCATCTGTGCAGCTACCACTTCGTTCTGCTTGTTAGCTTCGCGTTCTTCCAACACTTCACCGATACAGAAAATCGGAGTCAGACCGTTAGCCAAAGCCAATTTCACTTTTTCTTCGAGGATAGCAACTGTTTCACCATAGTATGCACGACGTTCAGAGTGTCCCAAAATTACATATTTTGCACCTGTAGAAGCAACCATTTCAGCTGAAACTTCACCTGTATATGCACCTGATGCTTTGTCTGCACAGTTTTCAGCACCTACCCCGATCTTTGCAGCATCTACCAACGGAGTAACAGAAGCCAAGTGGATGAACGGAGTACAGATGATTACATCACAGTTAGGCTTTTCGTTAGCCAATGCTTCGTTCAGTTCTTTAGCCAAAGCGATACCCTCTTGAAGGGTTTTGTTCATTTTCCAGTTTCCTGCAACAATGTTCTTTCTCATTTTGTTTTTTATTTTAAAGGGTTAATAAATTTACGATTTCACGATTGACGATTGAACGATCGGGATTAGCGTTCGTTACAGAGGCCACTCGTTATCATTTATTTTTTTATTCTTGTTCTTCTATTTTCGAATTCTCCGCTTTTAATTCTTTGTTTTTCATCTCTTCCTCTTGTTGCTTCCGCTTCGCGTTTTTCCGTTCTCTGCGGCGAACGACCAAAACATCCACCCCAAGCACTAGCAACAACGGAATAACAAACCATAAGAATACATATCCCACCGTATGAGTGTCACTGCTCACTTTCTGTTTTCCTAACGGCAGATTTTCCAGCTTGTCCGTCAGCACATATTCATCCGGTATATCCTCATCACTCCATTTATTCAAAATTGTTCCGTTCTTAATCAGTATCAATCCCGGATTGGAACGAACCATCGTCTTTAATGTAATATCATCCATCTGACAGAAAGGATATTCGGCTCCCGTCTTGTCCTTCCACAATTCGATCTGTTCTTCCGGTGAAGAAGTGAGGCAATAAAACTTATAGCCATGCTCCACCGAATAGTCATATATCTCATTAATCAAATCAATGTTACTATCATCCGCCTCTTCAATCCGATGGGCAACCAACAGGAAGGTGTATCCTATATCCGTCAATACATCGTCTGTTATATCTTCGCCCGTATTCAGATCAATCATAGAGAAATCGTGAATAGCCGGTTCATATCCTTTTTCCTTCAGGATTGTCCGTGTGTCGACAAATGTCCAGGTACTATCCGGATAGTTATCCAACGTAAATTCTTTCTTCTCTCCGTTCTTTTCCAAGATAAAGATGCTTTCATATACACTCGGTTTCGCTCCTTCGGGCATTGTCATTCCTTCCTGAATATTCTTTCCGATCTTGTAAGGACGAAAGTCTAAAACAGGCAGACGGTCCAGACAATAGAACGACAAAGTAAATACAAAGAACAACGTATAGAGAGAAACCAGCCACTCCATTTTCACACTGATAAAACGAACCAGCATCCTTCTGTGACGGAAAGCCATCATTGCTGCAAACAGCAGAATTATATTCTTACCGAATGTCTCCCAGTTTGTCAACACCCAGGCATCTCCAAAACAACCACAGTCCGAAACCGGATCAAAGATGGCAAGATACAAGGTCAGTGGTGTCATGAAAATCATCAGCATCAAAGCCAATGAAGTAGCCAACGTTCTCCTGGTAGCAAAAAATAAGGAGATACCGATAAAAAACTCAACGGCTGACAAGATGATGCCTCCCAATAAAGGGAAGAATGAAGGGAACCAGGAAGCCATTCCGAATGCGGTCAGATAATCCTGGATCTTATACTGGAACCCCAGTGGATCAACTGCCTTTACAAATCCGGAAAAGATGAACGATGCCGCCAAAAGAAAGC
>OGFO01000825.1_pt1 | contig 14781 bp, 11 predicted proteins | sample 1570981 | NCBI WGS metagenome assembly OGFO01 (sample SAMEA2581955, study PRJEB24529) | metagenome | biome: Human gut stool | place: China | collected 2011
GCTATCGAAATTAACTTGCTGCATTTTCTTCTTATTGCCAGGCTTAATGTACGGTCTCCTCATGGCTCGTCTTCCTGCTGTGAAGGCAGCTGCGGAGTTGTCAGATTCGCTTATCGGCCTTTGCTTGTTTTGCACGGGTGCTTTTGGTTTAGTCGGATTGGGAGGCAGCCCGGCGCTTATTAGAAAAGTGGGGAGTCGAATGGTGTTGTGCGTTACTGCCGTCATTGCCGCTGCGGGACTTTGTTTGATTGGTTTTAGCACTGCACTTCCAATTGTCTTGCTCGGCTTTGGAGCTATGGGGATAGGCATCAGTATGCTGGATGTGGCAATGAATACTCAAGGTGTGCTTTACGAGTACTACTCTAAAAGCCAGAGCATGAATCTCTTCCATGCCTTCTATAGCCTCGGAGCAGTGTTGGCTTCTCTCATCGGCTCAGTCTGTGCTACCACCGGATTAACGGCCGGCATTAATTTTTTGGCTGTGTCTGTACCTTTTGTAGTGCTTAGTCTTCTGCTTAATAAATATCTGCTTCCGGAGAGACGCATAGATGAAGAAGAAAAAAACGCTAAGACCCGACACAAAATTCCTCTTGTCGTTTTGGTCTGTGCTGTTATGGCGCTTTTAGCATATGCAGCTGAAGGTTCCGTTGGAGAGTGGGGTGCTCTCTATTTGACTACTGTGAAAGAAGCTTCGCTGGGAGTCGGAGCTCTCGTGTACGGAATTTTTTCCGGAGTGACGTTCGTCGCTCGCTTAGTCGGCGATCCGCTTAGAAAAGAATTCGGAGAAATCCCTGTGATTATTTTCGGATCCGTCATTTCTTTTATCGGCATGGTCGGAGTACTGAGCTTTAGCTCCGTTGCGCTGGTCTTAGTTTCCTATTCTGTTATGGGTCTAGGTCTTGCTCCGATTGTTCCGACGCTTTTCAGTATGGCAGGTAAAAACGGGAAAATACCCGCAGCTGCCGCCACGAGTACGGTTGCTTTTATGGCTTACGGCGGTTTGTTAGTTGTTCCGCCGTCTATCGGCTGGATGGCCCAGCACACGAATCTGCATGAAGCTCTGTTTATTGTTTTGGGCTTGATCGCATTGATGTTTAGTCTCGCTCTTCTTCTGAGGAAACTGCACAAATAATTAACGGAGCGGGTTTTCCGCTCCGTTAACAAATCTTTAGGGTCTCCACTCTGCGCGGAGGCCTTTTATCAATTTGGTTGTTACTTCAAAGCATTGAGAGTGTCTTCAACGATCTGAGGAACTGTCAGGCGATAAGCCTTTTCGAGTTCTTCAGGGTTGTAACGATCAACGAACTTCTTTTCAAGACCGTAGGTCAGGCACTTCATGCCGGTTGCACCGACAGCCTGAGCGATTCTGCCGCCGAAACCACCTTCCTTAGAACCGTCTTCCAAAACCACAACAACCTTATGGTTCTGCCTAAGAGGATTCAGAAGTTCGGTGTCAACACCGGAGACGAAGCGAGGATTGATTAACGTTGCATTGATGCCTTTTTCTGCTAAAGCATCGACAACGCTTTCGCCTTTAACGAAGAAGTCACCGGCCGCGATAACAGCAACATCTTTGCCTTCTTTAACGACCTTGAACTTATTGAGGTCGCTGTAGTCTGTATCGACCTCCCCCTTGCTGTGTTCATAGCTATAGGTCGGAACACGGATGGCAACTTTGTGTTCGTTCTGATTCAGGGCCCAGTCCATCATGGCGAAGTATTCTTCAACATTCGTCGGGGCAAGGTAAACGATTTCCGAGATCGAAGTGATCATCGGAATGTCCCAGAAGCCAAGGTGAGTCAGGTCTGTCAGGGCACGAATACCAGTTCCCATAACCGGCATGACGGCAGGACTGTTGTCCATGGCCCAGTCTTGTTCGAGCTGGTCATAAGCTCTCTGAAGGAAGGTTGCCATTACAGGGTAGATAACCTTGGCACCGCCTCTGGCTGCGCCGGCCATTGTGGAAACACCGGTCTGTTCGGCAATTGCAACGTCAACGTACTGGTTGCCGCAAGCTTTTCTTTCCTTTTCCATGAAGCCGAAGACTTCAGGTGTTGCGGAAGAAATGATGAGCAGTTCCGGATTTTCTTTAACCTTTCGGAGTAAATAATCGCGCGTGTCGGTGATGTAATTCGACTCATTTGACTGCTGCAGAGGTTCACCGTCAGCGACGTCATACGGTGCGCTGAAGTGGAACTCTTCACGGTGGGCTTCAGCAGGTGCGTAACCTTCGCCCTTTTGAGTATTCAAGTGAACAACGATCGGGTTCTTCGTGTCTTTTGCTTTCTTCAGAGCGTTAATCACAGACTCTAAGTCATTGCCTTCGGCGACGTAAATGTAGTCATAGCCCAGAGACTTAAAGTAGTTGTGTTCGCTCTGACCGTTGGTCTCTCTTAATTCCCTTAAATTGTCGTAGAGGCTGCCGTGGTTTTCGGCAATTGCCATTTGGTTGTCGTTGACGATAACGATGAAGTTGTCATTGAGCTTCCCGGCGTTATTCAAGCCTTCAAAGGCAACGCCGCCGCTCAAAGAACCGTCGCCGATGAATGCAACAATATTGAAGTCTTCTTTTTTGAGGCTTCTTGCTTTAGCGAGGCCGAAAGCCAGGCTGATCGAGGGAGAAGTGTGGCCTGCGTAGAAAATATCGTATTCTGGGCTTTCATTCGGGTCGGTGAATTCTCCGATTTCCGTGAACTTGCTCTTGTCTAAATAGTACTGAGCACGTCCTGTCAGCATTTTATGTACGAAGTCTTGGTGGGAGACGTCAATGACGATCTTATCTTTCGGGGCGTCAAAGACATAATGAACACCAATCAGAGCTTCAACGTCGCCGAGATTGGGTCCTACGTGTCCTCCTATTGTGGAGGTGTAGTTAATGATGGCGGCTCTCATCTGTTTAGCGATATCTTTGAGGTCGTCAATAGTGAGTGGCTTAATGTCCTGTGGTGAGTGAATATCAATGAGTTTCATTTAAGTTCTCCTCAAAAAATAAAGCTACCCTGGTGAAGATAGATTTTTGGGGACATAAGCGAAAAAAAACGGACTCAAAAAGGACACCGCAATAGTGCTGAGTTGTTACTGTGTGATACGAGATGGAGGAATGGGCAAAATGCCCGGAAAATCGGGCAAAGAAGCATTTTCTTGGGGCAAAAGGGGTCGATTGGGTTGGCTTCGGAGGAAGCTCTTGCAGGAAACAGAAATGGAAAAGTTAGAAACTCTAAAAGACCTTTCCCGAAGCGTCCCGATTTTTTCAAAATAGATATTTCAAACCGACTTTAATTTGAAAATCTGTTTTAAGGTGGCGGCCTGATTCCCGATTGATTTGAGCGAAGGCTTTGAGGCGATCCTTCAACAGACTCTCCGCGCCGATGCCATAGTAAACACGAGTTCCTATGGAGCGGTCTTTAAATGAGAATTCATTCATTTGGATAGATGTCCTTCCTAAGAAATCGTGTCTGACACCACCTCTTAAATAGACTTGTCCGGACAGTTTTCCTTCTTTGCTGCGGAAGTTTTTTCCTAAATCAATTCCCAGGCGCCCGTTCAAACTATCGGTTGATTTAACGCGGACCTTCATATCGTTGCTGAAGTGAAAAGAGGCGCCATTTGCGCGGAAGTAACTCAGTTGTACTTGAGGATCGATAAACCATGAGCCCAATTTCGAAGTTTGGGTGAACTCGAGACGGTGACCGATTTCAACAGATAAACCCAAACCGTAGTTGTGATAATCGGCTGTTGAGATACTTTCATCAATATTTTTGGCGCTTAGTTTGTTGTGGTAGCGATTTACGGATAAGACCGAGTCAATATATTGTCCTTTGTCTCCGAGCCACGCAGCATAAAATTTAGCTCCGACGGATTCCACACGAGAATGATTGCCGGGAGCGTCGTCAACATGAATATTTCCCCTCGTTAACAGGAGGTTGGCGCCTAGGACCCAGCCGGAGCTGAACTTCCGGTCGGCCCCGATCGTAAAGGCGGAATATTTAAACGTACTGTTGGCCGAGTAGTGCGACTCAAACCGGCTCTTATCGTATCGGTACAGAATATAGGAACCGTCTTCGGCACCTTCACGAACTTCTCCCATTCGGCTTCTTAGATCATCTAAGGATCCCAAGAATTGAATGATTTGGTTGCCGGAGGCTGCGCTAGCTAAAGTCAGTTTGGCAGCAGGAGACAATCCGATGGGTTTTTCGGCCGAGTCATCAAGCTCAGGCGGGTTTGTCGGATCAAACGGCAGTTCCGGCAGATCCGGTTTAGGAATAACCTCATCAGGAGGTTCGGACGGATCTGTCGGAGTCTCAGGGTTATCGGGCAAGACCGGTTTGAGCGATTGGGTCCCCAATATTGCCCAGACCCTGGAGTCTCCTTTTTTGAACGGGTAAAGCCCTAATTTATACATATAAGGGCCGGCGTCTATGATTCCGTCATTGGCTAAGGAAAAAGTGGCTTTATCCAGGCTGTTCGGAGAGTCATCATTGACTGCAATATGGTAAAGATAGCCGGTGTTAGCGAGCGAAACGCCGGAGGATCCTAAGAGGAAGGCATGCTTGCCTTCGCTGCTTTTGGAGATATTTAGGGATCCTGTCGAACCCGCTGTAAGGTAAAAGACAGCACCGTTTCCTTTAAGAGTCTCAGTTTCCATTTGAGAAGGATGACCTTGCTGTCCCAGCTGGATATAACTCGAGGGTTCAACATTTACAAGGGACAAATTGCTGTCCTCGGGGACAAACCAATAGGAATCTCGATGCATCGTTACTCGACTGCCGCCTCCCTCGTGGGTATCGACGGCAGCAGAAAGGGTAGAGCGTTCTCCTAAGTCAATGGTTAGGCCGGAAGTGGAGCCGACCGAAACAGGCTCATGAACTACCATGTGCCCATCGCTGTCAACACGGAAGCGAGCGTGAGAGCCCAAGTTTCCGAGAAATAATTTCTCAATTTCAATTTGACGAGACCGGATGTCGGCCTGAGCATCGCGAATGAGATTTAAATGTCCCTGAAAGACGGCGGTTTGAGCCGAGGTTAAATTGAGACTGCTGTTGGCTTCAACGTCGACCTCCTTGGTGAAGAAGACATTTTTCGTCAGAACTCCTGATTGCGGGTCGCGCCCGATGTTAAGAGAGCTGGGATGGTCGGTTCCGAGAATAATCTGGCCGATTTGAACTTTTCTATCAATCAAAATATCGGGAGCATCCAGATCCATCTCGCAGCTAAGCAGCTGAATTGTGGAGATCGTTCCTGCGCTTCGTTCGTTAGGAGATAAGAAATAAATCCCAGATGAAGCTGACATTTTCAGCAGGCGAGAGTACGTAGCCGAAATTCCGCCGAAAAGTATTACTTGTCTTGCCTGCATTGTGGCCGAGGCATTCTCGGAAAGCGCGACGGAAAGATCGTCATAGTAGGAAGAGTTGTCCGGGTTTCTTGGCGTCATGAGGATAATGCGATCTCCGGCGCCGAGATTGGCAGTCTGATCCGGTCCGACGCTCAGAGCGTAACCAAATCCTTTTTCGGCCACGGGAACGGGTGTAACGATAAGATCGCGTCCGGCAGAGATATTGACGTTTTGACTTTCGACCGAAAGCCCCGGGAAAAGGAACTGGTGATTCGCGGGATTGCGGAGCGATCTGAAATAGCCTGCGTTAATGGAGTTGACCGCAATGGTACCGTTTTCGGAGACATTCCATGCGACCGGAGCGGCATTGCTGTGGAAAATAAAATTTCCTGTCTTTCGTCCTTCTTCAAATGCCGCGTTGATTTGGCCCTCGAGACCGGGGAAAAACTGCTGCCAGTTTCCGATAAGAGTGTCCGTATTTTGTGCGATTCCCTGATGCAGTGCATCGAATTGACCTGCAGCGGTCAACATTGGGATGGCAAAAAATAGTGCAATGGCAGCTGCGGCACGCCGAAAATAAAAGCAATTCTTTATTTTCATTGAAATAACTCGTATCTTTCCGCTGAAAAAGCTTTTAACTGCAGTAAGCTAATTGCTTTTCTAAGGGGTATTTATCCTGTAATCTAATAAAAAAACGCTCTATGAGCACACAGAAAATAAAATAATTAAACTGCTTTTTATGGTATACGCCTAGAGCGAAAAGTGACGTAATACACTCTCAAAGCGGGAGAAAGGATAGGGGGTTAATTTACTTATAGTTTGGCAAAATTTAGAAGATATTAGGGGTTAACTTTGTGGCAAAGATGATTTCGCTGAAAATACCCCTATGACGTCTATCCTTGTTTAGAGAGGATATCCTCCAACTTAAAGAGGTGAGGCAACGGAAATTACCTGGCTAAACCGTGAGGGTCGAAGTACAGATCGACTCATATTGAGAATGGTTTTCTGATTGGATACAGAGATAAATAGGAAACTATTTTGAGAACTTGAGAAAAATGTAAAAATAGAAAAACGGCCGTATGGCAGGCCGTTTTTTGTCACGTAAGAATAATCTCACGAAAATGCTTTTGAATGGAATTGGTCCGGAGTACACGCGGAAATCGGCAGGTACGTGCTGACAGCATTGATCATATTGTTAATACAAGCCGATGATTTTCCACCAAAGCATACCGACTGCAAAAACGATAATGACACTTGCGGTAACCAGAACAAAATTGATTTTGTAGAACCTAGGTCTTTCAAAGAAACCCTGTCCGAAGTAGATCGGGCCGGGACCGCCGGCATATTCTGTAATGCCCCACATGAAGTTAGAGAAAATGGCAAAGCAGACGGCAACCATCAGCGGAGGTGCACCGGCTCCGATCGCCACAGCGGCAAACGGAACATACATCGCCGCCACATGTCCAGAGGCAGTTGCAAATACGTAGTGAAGGTAAATATAGGCAAAGCCGAGCAGGATGAATGTTGTCATCCAATCCATTCCGGTGAGCATAGAGGCAAATCCAGCAGACATCCATTTAATGAAACCGAGAGATGTGAGACCGGTTGCTAAGGAGATGATGACGCCGAACCAAACAACGGTATCCCATGCGGCTTTGTCCGCTAAGACGTCTTTCCAATTTACGGCCCCCATCGCAAAGAGCAAAGCAGCAAGCCCGATACCGATGGCGTTGGCATTTAGCCCGGTCCACATTGTGGTGCCCCAGCCAAGAAGGGCCAAGACGAAGCCGATCGCAACTTTGATTTCTTGCGAAGACATCGGTCCCATATGTTTCAACTCTTCACGTCCCATCTTCTTGGCTTCAGGAGTACGTTTAAGTTCCGGATTAAGAATCTTGTAGGAAAGCAACGGCATTACGAAAAAGCAGATCATCGCCGGAACGACTGCAGCCCAGAACCAGCCTACCCAGGTCAGCTCAATGCCTAAACCTTCTTTTGCCAGTGTTGCACAAAGAGGATTTGCAGCCATGCCGGTCATGAACATAGCGCCGGTGATCGGAGTGAACTGAAAACAAGTCATGGTCAAGAATTCACCTAAACGCTTTTGCTTTGGGCCTGGTTCGGAGTCTAAAACTTGGTCAATGGACTTGGAAATCGGGAGGATGATGCCGCCGGAACGAGCGGTTACACTCGGCATTGCCGGAGCGAGAATAAGGTCGGCAATGCCCAAGGAGTAAGCGATGCCCAACGAAGAGCCTCCAAATAAGGAAAGCGTTTTATAGGCGATTCTTCTTCCTAGTCCGGATTGAACGAATCCGAGTGAAAGAACGTAAGCAGAGAAAATCATCCAGACCGTACCGGAAGCAAAACCTGAGAGTGCTGCTTTAAAACTTAGCGTGTTGGTGAAAATAGAAAGAGCCAGCGCGATGAACATTAAGGCGCCGGAAGGAAGAGGTGCACAAAGAATGCCGACAATGGTTGCGACGAAGATGGCGAACATATGCCAGGCTTGTGGTTTGAGGCCCTCGGGAACCGGGTAAAACCAAATCGCAAGCAAAACCACGATTGGGACGAGATATTGCCAGAGCTTAATAGGCTTATTAGACATAATGGTATCCTTAGAAAGGCCTTCCGCAGAAGACCTTTCTTCAGTTAAGGGACAACTAATCAAGGAAGTAAGTGCTAGTTCTTGCTGTATTTGGCAACGACACGGTCGACAAATTCCGGAGCTAACCCCACATAGTTATGCGGATCGAGCATTGCGTCGATTTCTTCTTCCGTAAAGGCTGCGGCAACTTCGGGTGTACGCAGCAGAACGTCCTTAAAGGGTATTTCTTTTTCATAAGCTTCCATTGCACCCTTGTAAACAATGCCGTGAGCTGTCATACGACCGAGGCGGTTGGCCAGGTGCATCATGACGTTTTCACTGAGCATCAGGCCTTTCTGTGCAAACAAGTTGCGTTCCATGTGTTTTGGATAAACGATAAGGTTCTTCAGAATGTTCTTGGATTTTTCCAGCGCGGCAGCCATCATGTGGCATGCACGAGGAATAGCCTCCCACTCAGAGAGGAAGCAGCCCCAATCCCGTTCCATTTCGCTGATCATGCTTTCTACGATAGAAGGGGCGATGCTGCGGACATTTCTGAGAAGCGCCAGGACATTTTCCAGAACGGCCGGATTGCGTTTATGCGGCATGGTGGAGGAACCGACTTTGCCCATGAAGAACGGTTCTTCCAATTCAAGAATTTCTGTTCTCTGCAGTGTCAGGATTTCATGCATGATGCGGCCGAGAGTTCCGGCGCAAAGGGCAAGAACGGAAACAAATTCGGCTTGGTTATCGCGGGCAACATGCCACGCAATCGTCGGAGTCTTCAGACCGAGAATCTTGAACATGCGTTCTTGAGTTTCCAGGCCGTGTTCAGGCTGAGAAGCTAAGGTACCGACGGCGCCGGCCATTTCGCCGACGAAGACTCGGTCTCTCATTTCTTCGAGGCGTTCAATATCGCGACCCAGTTCATCGGCCCAAATAGCCGCTTTGTAACCGAAGGTGATCGGAAGAGCGTGGACGACGTGGGTACGGCCGCTCATGATGGTGTTACGGTATTTTTTGGCCAAGTCCAGGCAGTATTCCTGACAGAGTTTCATATCACGAAGAATGACTTCGTAGGCATCTCTTTCTAACAAGACAATACCTGTGTCCACGATGTCTTGACTCGTGGCTCCCCAATGCACGAACTCTCCGGCGTTTTCCGGAAGGATTGCTTTGAAGGCTTTCAGCAGGGGTACGATCGTAATAGAGCTCTTGTAGTATTCGCCGATGCTCGGGATGTCGATAAGTTCAGCTTTGGCGTACTGATTGATGATGTCGGCTTTTTCTTTAGGAATGACGCCGAGTTCGGCTTGAGCGGCGGCGAGCGCGGCTTCTGTGTCTAGCCATTTTTGAACCCAAGCTTTATCGCTCAGGATTTCGCGCATTTCATCGGTACTAAACATGCAGCCGTGGATCTGGCTGTCGATTGCAGTAGAAGGCATTTTCTCTCCTTAAAAATTGAGATCGGTTTTGTATGGCTTCATTCTGCAAATAGAGGACAAGCGGAACAACAAGTAAGTGCATTTGTTTTGATAACTATCAATAGTTCGGCGTTTAGCTTAAGGACTTTATTTAATAAATCAAAGAGTTAAGTTATGTCTACCAACTTATTGCCGAGTTTTGTAGGCGACAAAACGCAAAACCCTTATGGTTGTTGGCTTCGCGCTTAGATAAAATCAAACTTGTCCGTATTTAGAACCTACAAATCTCTTATTATGCAAAAACCCGTCTGGAAAAAGATCGCAGAAGAAATATCCTTAGAAGTCTCTTTGGGGAGGTGGACGGTCGGCTCTATCATCCCGAACGAGATTGATCTGGCTAAAAGATATAAAGTCAGCCGAGACACAATGCGGAAAGCACTTACCTATCTGACTCAGCAAGGACTTTTTGAACGAAAACCGCATATCGGAACCAGAGTTAAATCAAGAACAAGAACAGGCAAGTTCCTGAGCGAGTTGGACGGAATTAGAGATATTGACCATTACGGCAATCAATATCCGAGAAAAATCCAGAACGTTACCCAATTGGTTGTCGATGAAGAATTGGCAGAACGGTTGTCTTTAAAGCCTGGGGATCTGGTCATTCGCTTTAAAAACATTCGCGTCGCTTCTGAGAAAGTTCAAGAGACCGTGGTCGTGACGTACGTTTACATTCCGGCTGAAGCAGCCGAGGTCTTAGAGATAGTGAAGAAACGCCCCGAAGAACTCATTATTACATTGGCAGAAGAAGTCCTCGGACGGGAATGTGATGAAGTTAAGCAAACTTTTTCGGGCACGATCATGCCTGACGAGGTGGCAGATTTATTTAAAGTTCCTCACGGGACGGCGGCTTTGAAGATTATTCGGAATTACATGGATGTTCGTGGGCGAACGATCGTTGCATCCGAATCGTTTCATACGGCAGATCGATTCTCTTTTTCCGTTGCTGTGAAGAAGAAAAAGTACTAATTAGGAAAACATCTTAGATTTTGCAGAAAAGGTTGTGCTTTAGGCTGATTCTACTTGCTCATTTCTCTCTGAATCGCTACGCTCAGAGCTGCACCCAAGAAGAATCTCAAGATCTCAAATGCACAAAACTACAAAACGCGGTTTCCTCAAGGCCGCACTTGCCTCCGGATTGGCGCTTGAAGCCTTTCCGGCTCGTTCTGCTTCCCAAAAGAGCTCCGAGCAATTAATTACGATTATCGACTTAGATAAGTGCGACGGCTGCTCGGATTTGTCGATTCCTGCGTGCGTCAGAGCCTGCCGTGCTAAAAATCAGGCTCGCTATCCAGAGCCGCAGAAGCCGGTGCAGCCTTACTGGCCTCAGCCCAAGTATGAGGACTTTTCAAACGATCGGGATAACATTTCTCGGCTGACTCCGTACAACTGGATTTATCTTCAGCATGTTTCCGTTGACGGAAAAGATATTTATCTTCCGAGACGCTGCATGCAGTGCTTCGATGCTCCATGCCGCAAGCTCTGTCCTTTTGGAGCCATCGACCAAACTAAACAAGGAGCGGTCAAGATTGATGATCGCGTGTGTTTCGGAGGGGCGAAGTGCAGGGACGTTTGCCCATGGAATATTCCTCAGCGCCAGGCGGGTGTGGGAATCTATCTTAAAGTAGAACCGAAATTAGCCGGCGGCGGAGTCATGTATAAATGCGATTTTTGTGCTGATCTCATCGCTCAAGGCAAAGAGCCTGCATGCTCGACGGAATGCCCCAAAAAAGCCATGTTGGTTCTCCCCATCTCGCAGGCAGAAGAAAAGTTCAAATCCTTAGCAAAAGACCGTTTTGTATACGGTAAAGAAGAAAACGGCGGAACCGCAACTTGGTATGTTTGCTCTGTGCCCTTTGAAAAGATCAACCGTCAGCTGCACTCCCAATTGCCAAAGAATCATCCGGGAAGACCGCTAATGAACGAAGTCGATTCAAAACTGAGTCAGTCGACGCCTTTAGTGCTCGGAACTTTGGCTGCACCGATTGTGGCTTTGGGCGCATCCGTCGCCCTAAGAAAAAGAAAGAACGACAAAGATCAATCTCAATAAGGCGGTGCGGAAATGAAAATCATCAGACAACCTCTAACTAATCGAGTTGTGCATTGGGGCATCGCATTGAGCTGTTTCGGACTGATTTTTTCCGGAATACTTCAGATGCCTGTAGCTAAGAGATACGGCCTGACATCTTTAGGAGAGTGGATGGGAAACTACTTTACGACGTTGTCCATGCATTACTTTTTCGGGCTGATCTTTGTTTTCTTTTGCTGTTTCCACGTCTTTTATCACTCGATAAACAAAGAGTTCGACATTGTTCCGAAGAAAGGCGACGTAAAGGGCAGCATCCTGATCTTCAAAGCCATCCTTTCCGACGAGAAAGAACCTCCGAGCGCCAAGTACCTCCCGGAACAGCGTTTAGCCTGGGCGGCTTTCGCAGTTACCTTTTTGATCCTGATTGTTACCGGTCTGTTGAAAACCTATAAAAACCTTCCCGGCGCTCAATTAGAGGATCCGTGGACTTTTTACATCGCTCAATTCCATAACCTAGGCTTCGTGCTCTGTATTCTCTTGTTTGTCGGACACATGGCGGCTTTCGTGATCAAGGCCAACCGTAATCTTTTGCCGGCAATGTTTTCAGGCAAGGTTGACAAGGAATATGCCCTGGAACGGCATTCCCTTTGGTCGCCTGAGTAATTTCGAAAAGCCTGATGAACAGAAGGTGGCTAAGCATCGGACTTTAGAAATGAACGTCTTTAACTTTTAGACGAAAGTCATCTCCATTGCGAACATCGAATTTTTTGAAAATCGTCTGGCGATAACGTTCCAGCGTCCGCAAACTAATGTTTAGATGCTCAGCAATTAAGGAGCTTTCTAAGCCTTGCCTAATATCACGGGCTACTTGCTGCTCTCTTTCTGTCAGAGAGTTAAAGATGCCTATCGGTGACTCTTTATAGGCATTTTTTCTGCGTTCTATGTCTTTTTCGATGCTTCGAGTGACGGCCGCGAGAAGTTCTTCTGATCGAAACGGTTTCTTAAAGAAATCAAATGCTCCGTTTCTGAATGCCTCTATGGCCGTATCCAGTGTTCCATAACTGCTCATGAAGATAATCGGGCATAAGTAACCAGCGGCATCTAAGCGGCGTTGAACCTCTAAGCCGTTGGCATTGGGCATTTGGATGTCGAGCAACAGGCAGCCTGGCTTCTCATCATCCCATGTCTGAAAAAGCGCTTCAACATCATTGAAGGTTTCGACCGTCCAACCTTCAGAGCTTAGAAAGTAGTCAATAGAATCAAGAAGCTCCTCGTCGTCATCGAGGACCCTGATGACATAATTTGATTTATTCGGAGTAGCTGATTTCATTTGATTCTCTTTGGACAGCAGCAGGAAATTCGATCCGGACAAGAAGTCCGCCGAAGCGGTTTTTGTCGTAGGAAATGGTTCCGGCATTAAGACACACAATCGCTTCAACAATATTGAGGCCGATACCCATGTTCTCTGACGTGTGCACAAATGAATTTTTCTTTTTGCTCCTGAGACGAATGGCCTCAAGCTGCTGATAGGAAATCTCAGGGCCTGAATCTTCAAAATCGATGGAAATAAGATTGCCGCTTTGTCGGGCTGTGACAAGAATTTTCTTTTCTTGCTGCCCCATGACGGCGTGAAGACTGTTCTTCAAAACATTCAGGAATGCGAGTTTTATTTGGTCTGCGGCGCAATATATAAGGTCCGTATTTGCTACTTTCAGCAAAACTGCGTTGTCAGGAACCATGTAAAGGGTTTTGAAATCTTCGAGAGCTTCTGAGACGAGATCTGTTAAGTTTTCATGGCGCAACCGGACGCCTTTTCCCGAGAAGTCTCTGACGGATCGAATAATGCCGTCGATTTTTTCAGCTCTAACTTTGATTTTTTCAATGATCTCAAGCAGCCTTTCTCGGTCTTCCTTATTATTTTCATGCAACGCTTTTTCGAGGCCGTTCAGGTAGAGAAGCATTGATGAAGCGGGCTGCGCTAAATCGTGAGCTACGGCTGAGCAGATCTGAGCTGTTTTAAGTTTTTGAGCGCTTGTTCTATAGCAGGTCTCAATGTCCGAACTTTTTCTTCTGAGAGAACGTTCACGCTCGTGGGCTTTCAAAAGCATTTCCGTTCTCTTTTTAACCAACCCTCTTGCATAAAGAGAACTGAGGATAAGAAAAAGGAAAAACAGGGCGACTCCGGAGATGAGGTAGCGATATCGGTGCATGACCTCGGCAAAAGTGATGAAATTTAGATGGCTGAACGGTCCGATTTTTAGAGACCGGTAAAGATCATCGACAGGTGTGAAGTCGCCGGCGACCATCCAGCCGTATCCGGGCGGAAACTTCGTTTCTTGGATCTCTTTCAAGATTCGATGAATGGTATCAAGGCCTAAGGTAGGCGGAATAAGGAGACTGTATCCGGGATAGAGCTGGGTGCTGGTCACGCATCGTGAAAAGCGATTTTTCTTCTCATTGATGACTTGAAACTTTTCAAAAAGATCTTCTCCGCCGCTAGCCTTTAATTCTTCAGCGTAGCAGGAGTCAAGCACAATGGCGTCCACGCGCCCCTCCTCTAATGCTTTGATGCGCTCTTCCGGTTTACCGCCGAGGTATAAGGTCTTTTTGAAAAAATGATTGGGATCAAATCCTTCATCAAGGATTTCTTTTTTTGGGATCAACTCCCCTCTAAAAGTGTCTTTGAGATTGGTGCCGAGAATTTTTCCCTTTAGGTCCGATAGGGTTGAGATTCGTTCATCGTCTCTCAGGGCAAAGAATACCGATCCTAAAGAACGATTAGGATTCGGGCAGTCGGGAGTCACGGCTGTTGACAGATCTCTTAAGCCTTCGTGAATATTTCGACGGTAGACAGAAGGACCGGCGATGATTAAATCCGCTCTTTTGCCAGCGATTGCTTTGTCGAGCTCTTGCCAATTCACAGAACGAACGATAACTTTTTTAGGTGAGACTGCACGCTGAATAGCCTCAAGGGTAGGCTGTACTAACGGTTGCTTTCGGTCAGGATCTGTGAAATCAGTTCCGTATACATTGAAGGTGTTGTCATTTTCAGAGCAGAGCGCGGTCTCTGGGAGGCAGCTAGAAAGGAATAAACCGAACAAGAAGCAGAGAAGGGCAAACGAAAACTCCGAGGATGCTGATTGGATTGAGTAACAGCATCCTCGGAAAAGATCAAAAACTTTTTGCTTTAAGCCTTCAGTCATATCAGGCACTTACGGATTTACAATGTTATTCCTTCACTCCGTCCGGCCACTGTTTCAGATCGTTGTAATAGAAACGTTTTTTGATAAAGGTGCTGTCTCCGCCTAAGGCATCCACTAAGGCAAAGGCAAACGGAAGGGCAGTGCCGGGT
>OGFO01000832.1_pt1 | contig 14650 bp, 13 predicted proteins | sample 1570981 | NCBI WGS metagenome assembly OGFO01 (sample SAMEA2581955, study PRJEB24529) | metagenome | biome: Human gut stool | place: China | collected 2011
AATCGCAAGCGACCTTTGCATGCATTGGCTGCGGTTACCGCTCCAACGCAGATGAGGTCGGAGCGATAAATATATTAAGGGCCGGGCAGGCCCGGTTAGCCTGTGCAATGAGCGGCGCAGTAAGGCCGCTATCAGCAGGAACCCGAAGAGACCTGCTGCAGCACTAGGCTACGGCCGCTGCAGAGGTGGTATGGAATCCTTGTCATTTATGACGAAGAGGATGTCAAGTAACGACTATAGAAGTGATAAGAAAAAAGCCTCCGAATCTTGGAGGCCCTGCGTTATCTCGTCAAAGTCTTTCGGTACCGATACATATGCAAAAGCGTGAACACGGTGTACGCGATTCCCGCATATGTATGGAGTTTCCAGTTTTTCAGCAAGATTGATGCAAGGGTGGCTCCGCCAAAGAGCATCATGCTGCCGTTCTCCACCCTGCGAAGCTCCTTGCTTCTCAGAATTTTCTCGGGCGCGCACCGACTGCTGACAGGGAGCCCTTCCAGGTTGTGCTGCAAGATCTTTTCAAGCTGCTGCTCGTCAAAAAGCTCCGGCACAAATCGAATGAGCAAAGAACCCGTTGTTTCGTTGATATCTGCCGTTTCGATTCCTGCGACATTTCTAACTTCGTCGAAAATTTTTACCGCAGTCTCATTGCTTTTTAGCTGAGGAATCCGCAACCGCATCCGACTTTTTGTGCGGCTAACGATGTATTGATCTAAGAAAGTCATTGCGCAAACTCCAGGAGGAAAGGTGCATAGTCGGATGTGTCGCCTGGAAGCTTGGCGCGCTGAGCGTTCCAGGCCACGCCGAGCGTTGTCGCATTATGCAGAACGGCTCCGGTCGCCGGCATAATCAATCCGGCCAGCCCTCCGACTAAATACGCTGTATTCAGTCCGATCGTAGTTCTGAAATTCGTTTTGATTCTTGCGTAGGTTCTTCTTCCGAGCTCCAGCGCCAGCGGCAAATGCGTTAAATCAGAACCTAATAGAACAACGGAGGCGACTTCCTTTGCAAGATCGGCGCCGTCGGACAACGAGACGCCGACCGAAGCAGCAGACAGCGCAGGCGTGTCGTTGATGCCGTCACCGATCATCAAAACGCGCCTGCCCTCTTTTTCTAAACGCGACACAATGGCGGACTTTCCGTCGGGAAGCACTTGAGAGTAGAACTCGGTAATTCCGAGACGAGCCGCCACATTGGCCGCGGTTTTTTCTCCGTCACCGGTGATCATCACAATGTGCGGAATGCCCATTTGGCGAAGGCGAGCTATGACATACTTCGATTCGTCTCTTAAAGGATCTTCAATGCCGATCAAGCCTATGAGCTTCTGGCCCATCGCCAGATAGAGAACAGAATGACCTTTGGACGCAATGGCTTCAATTTGGTTTTGCGCAAAAGCACATGACACGCCTTCATCTTCTTCTACGAAATGACGGGAACCGATCACCAAATGCTGACCGCGTAATTTCGAGGCAATACCGTGGCCGACAATATATTCAACCTCTGCATGCTCTTCTTCATGCGCCAAATTCTTTTGCTCTGCGGCTTTGACCACAGCGCGGGCAACCGGATGCGGGAAATGTTCTTCCAAACAAGCAGAAATCTTCAGAACCTCGTCTTCCGTCCAATCAGGATCCAACGAAACGACCTTTGCAACCTTTGGCGAGGAAACAGTTAACGTGCCGGTCTTATCAAAAACGACGGTATCAACTTTGGCTAACGCCTCCAAATATTTACCGCCTTTAATAAGGATCTTGTGGTTAGCAGCTTCCTTCATCGCACTTAAAAATGCGATCGGTGTCGCAAGCTTTAAAGCGCAAGAATAGTCAACCATTAAAACAGCGGCTACTTTTGCCAAGTTCCGGGTAGCCAAGCCCACAACACCTGCTAATAAAAAGCTGTACGGGACGATTCGGTCGGCAAGACGAACGGCCTGACCCTCGATACTCGCCTTTGCTTTTTCGCTGCTTTCAATGAAGCTGACGATCTTATTCAGTCGGGTTTCCGATCCGATTCCTGTCGGACGAATCAGAAGTTTGCCTTCTTCCAGCGTTGTTCCTGCAAAAACCGTACTGGCGCAATAACGGTGTACGGGAAGCGGCTCGCCGGTCATTGAAACCTGGTTGACCATTCCTTCGCCGCCGATGACCTCTCCGTCGACGGGAATTGCAGAACCGGCTCTAACGATGACTGTGTCTTTTTCCGTTAAGGAGCCAAACGGAACTTCAAGCTCAATGCCGTCCTTCTCAATCCAAACAGTGTCTACATTAACTGCCAGAGATTCCGTCAAATTGGCCATGGTCTTTCTGCGGGTCCACTCTTCCAGGCGTTCCCCGAGACCAAGCAGAAGTGCAGTCGTGCTCGCCGTTTTGAAGTCCCGCATGATGAGCGCCAGAAGGATAGAACTCATGTCCAGAACCTCGACACTCAGCTTTCCCTTAAACAAACTACTGAAACCGTCATAGAAAATATCTTTGACGCTATTGATGAAAAGCCCCAGACGCAGCGGGAACGGAATCAAATTTCTGGCGACTAAGCGCACGGCCGGCCAGAAAGCAACCTCAGAAACCAGACTGCCGCCTTTCGGTATAGTTTTAGGCATTGAGTTAAGCGTTTCGATTTCTTCCCCGAGCAAGGATCGTGTTTTTTCAAAAGCGCTCTCCGCCTTGTACACGATCAGCACACTTCCGGTTCGGGCGTTCACTTCCACGCCTTCTATGCCGGAAATCAATTCGATTTTGTCCGCCAACTGCTCAGCGGCTTCAAATCCAAATTTGAAATCAGAGCGAAAGCGCGCACGATGGCGCGTTTTCGATACCACTCGAAAATCCATACCTACCTCGACAGCTAAATTTCTGAAACTAATGTCAGAAAGTCCGACTTATTCTTTTTTCGAATCTTCAGGGACAACAGTCGGAGCGGGCGTCACAGCCGGTTTCTGTTCTTCGGCTTTACGATCTTCGTATTTTTCTTTGGCTTCGGCAGCTAAATCTTCACATGTTTCTTTGAGCGTTTCAGCCTGCTCAATGATTGCATCCTTAATGTCGTATCCGTACGAAAGGACTTTGGCGGCATGAGGACGAAGATTTCCGCGTTTGACGACAGCAGCACCAAAAGCACCGAGTAAGACGCCGCCGAGGACACCAAGCAATACCTTGTTGTTTTCACCCATGATAAGTAACCTTTACTTTTGTTTGAAATGAGAATTATTCTAGTTTACGGAAGATTTTTTTGAACCCTAAGCACGCAAAATGAGCAAAGCAACGGGTCTCACAACCTCCGGCACCTTCAGCAAAAGCAGAGAAAATTTTGTGGTCTTTTTCTCATAGTTACCATCCAAACTATCGCGTCCTTTTTCCTCCTTGATCAGGCGCACACCCTTCCTTAACGTTGATTCTCGGTATACTTTCGAGGTTGTGGTCTTTTTTACATAATTAATTATTTTCGGAGTCCCAATGAGCTACATCTGCACGAGCTGCGGCAAAGAAACACCCACTTCAACCTTTCATAACGCCTGCGAATGCGGCGGCCTGTTTTCCCTTCCTCAGGATCACCTTCCTCTTTGGCAGGAATCCTTAATTGATAAATCGGTTTGGTCTCAATTCCGTTACCACGCTTTTATGAATTTGGACGGTGATGTTTGGCGCCGAGTTTCCATGGGAGAAGGCATGACGCCCATCGTTTCCTATAACGGAAACGTCTTCCTCAAGATGGATTTCATGATGCCGACGCTCTCCTTTAAGGACCGCGGAGCAGCTACCTTGGTAAGCCATATGAAAGCCATCGGCGTTAAAAAATGCGTTCAGGACTCCAGCGGCAACGCCGGCGTGGCTGTTGCCGCCTACTGCGCCAGAAGCGGTATCGCCTGCGAAATTTACGTTCCCGAAGGCACCAGCCCGAATAAGATCGCCATGATTGAAGGCTTCGGAGCCAAAGCGGTTGTCGTCCCCGGAACTAGAGACCATTGCGCCGAAGTCTGCCGCTCTAAGGTCAAAGAAGAAGGGGCTTACTACGCCAACCACGTTTACAACCCTTACTTCTACGAAGGCACAAAAGCCTATATTTATGAAACCTTCGAGCAGCTCAAAAGAATCCCTCGTCATATCTTCATTGAACTCGGCAACGGAACGCTCTTCATTGGCGCCGTCCTCGCCTTAGAGCATCTCATGCGTTCCGGAGTTATCGACGAATTCCCGCAGCTCATCGCCGTTCAAAGCGAAAACTGCGCTCCGTTCTATGAAACCGAAGAACAGGGGTCTTCTTCTTTAGTCGAAGTCACACCGAAACCAACATTGGCAGAAGGCATTGCGATCGGCAAACCGGCTCGCGCCGATGAAGTACTCGACATGATCCGCCGCCACAACGTCAAAGTAATCACCGCTCCGGAAGACAGAATTCTTCCGTGCCGCGAGGAAATGTCAAAACGCGGTTTCTATGTTGAACACACCACAGCCGCCGCGCTTGCCGCCTACTATCGCTACTGCGAAAAATTCGGTCCGACCGAGGACGCCCTCCTCTCTCTTTGCGGCGCAGGCCTTAAGAGCGAACATTAATAAGCAGTTTTGTCAGGAGGAAGTTGCATTTTGTGCACATTGACTACTTCCTTTCGGCATAAGATTGCTAGAATTTGGTCAACTTCTTTTATGGTGAGACCGGTCCATGGATAAATACGACAAAGAGATTCTTTCCGTTCTTTTAGAGAATGGAAAAATCCAACTTTCCGAACTTTCAAAAAAGACCAATCTCAGCGTATCTTCCTGCCAGCGAAGAGTTAAGAATCTTGAGGAATCCGGCGTCATTGAAAGCTATCAAGCCGTTGTCAATCCCAAGCTTGTCGGCATGGGTTTCCAGGCACTGGTATTCATCACCTTGTCGCAAGCTGCCGGTGAAAAAATCACAGAATTTGAAAAAGCCCTGGAAAAAATTTCCTGCATCATCGAAGCGCATCGGATCTTCGGCGAGCAGGACTACGTCCTTCTGGTCGCCACTCCGGATTTGACCGCCTATCAGGAAGCCTACGACACGCAGCTCTCTTCGCTGCCTAATATTAAGAAGGTCGAGACCACGCTTTTGATGAAAGAAATCATCCCTCACCGCATTATTCTTTGACCTGAGTAACCTCTTTCTAACGCGCTAACGGGCTGCCTCTTCGCAGTCCGTTTGTTCATAAAATCTTCCCAAGAACAAATTCACCATCCTCCCAATAGAAAAAATGAGAAAAAGACCACAAATTACGACTTCCGAAGCGATCGAACCGATCTACATCTCAGAAAAGAGGCTTCCTTGTGGAGGGGCGCTGACACTCGGTTCATGGAATAACCGTTTGGTCGTTGCAGATTGGATTGACGGCTGGCACCACTCCACCATCATGAACCGCCTGCAAAAGTACACCAAGGCATCTGTGGTCAAAAGCACATCGAAAGTTATCGAAACGGCTTCCGATTGGCTCGATGCGTATTTCGAAGGCAGCAAAGAAGCTCCGGACTTTGATCTCCTTTTCCTCGGCACGGATTTCCAAAAACGCGTTTGGCAGCTCTTGCTGGAAATTCCATACGGCGAGACGATCACTTACGGGGAGCTCGCTCAAAAAGCCGGAACTCCAAAAGCCGCTCGAGCAATCGGTGTTGCCATCGGAGATAATCCTTTCTCCATCATCGTTCCCTGCCACCGCGTCATCGGCAAAGATAAGTCACTCACCGGTTACGGCGGCGGTTTTGATGTCAAAAAATATCTGCTCGCACACGAACTCGGCACCGATATCGAAAATCTACCTTTTAGCGACTGCTCAAGGCGCACTGTTGGATAGACACAACAAAAACTTCCGAAGTTGCAACGGAACGTAAGTGAACAAGCCGACAGGGCCAACCCCATCCCTATTTTGCGTCAAAGCTCGGTTATCCTTCCACAATTCTCAATATATTGAGCGGTTATAACCCATCGATCGCCCGACGAGTTCTCCGGCAGCACGCAGTTCTCCTTCAGATCGATTTGCGAAAGTTCCCGGAAGGATAGTTATGGAAGATAAAGAAGCGCCGAATTCTGCCTTCACCATGAGCATTAAAGGCATGGCCATGCTCACTGTGTGCTCCGTTTTCTCGCTGAGAAATCTGCCGAGTATGGCTGAATACGGCTGGAACATTATTTTCTTCCTCTCAGCCGCAGCTGCCTGTTTCTTCATTCCCTCTGCTTTAGTATCCGCAGAACTTGCCAGTACTTATCCTCAGCGCGGCGGCGTCTTTATTTGGGTCAAAGAAGCGTTCGGCCCCCAGCTCGGGTTCCTCGCGATCTTTATGGAATGGTTCCAAAACATGCCGTGGTATCCGGCCGCGGTCACCTTTGTTGCCACCTGCATCGCATACATTTTTAATCCCGAGTTAGCCTCAAATCGGTGGTACATCTTCTTTACGGCCATCTTTTTGCTGTGGCTCTCCACCTTTCTAAACTTCCGCGGCATGCGGTTATCGGTTTTCTTATCAAATTCCGGTGTGGTTGTCGGAACCATTATTCCCGGCTTTTTTCTGATTGTCTGTGCGCTCACCTATGTTTGGCTCGGCAAACCGGTTCAAATCAATTTGGACAGCGGAAAAGCGCTTATTCCCGACCTGTCCACTGCAAGACAATGGATGCTGCTTGCCGGCATGATGGTGTCGCTCGCCGGTATGGAAATGAGCTCCGTGCATGTCACCTCGATGAAGAATCCGCGCTCATCTTTCCCGAAATCCATTTACCTGGCAACGGCCATTATTTTGATCCTTTCCGTCTTAGGTGCGCTCTCGATTTCTCTTGTTGTTCCGATCGGCGATCTGTCTAAGTCCGCAGGTGTCTGCCAAAGTTTTGAATTGATGCTAAATGCCCTCGGAGTCGGCTGGCTCACACCGATTCTCGCCTGTCTTTTAGCCTACGGCGCTTTAGCATCTGTCGTGACATGGATGAACGGTCCTTCCCGCGGTTTGCTCGAAGTTGCTAAAGAAGGCTATCTTCCGCAGTATTGGCAATACCGAAACAGTTACGGCATGCAGACAAGAATTTTTATTCTGCAGGCCTCCCTAGCGTCTTTCCTGAGCCTGAGTGTGCTCATCATGCCCAGCGTGTCGGATGCCTTCTGGCTGTTCCTTGCTTTGTGCTCTCAGCTTTACATGATCATGTACCTACTGATGTTTGCCGCGGCAATTCGTCTCAAAATTGAAAACCCCGACAGCCCGGGAGAATACAAAGTTCCGGGCGGAAGGGTAGGAATGATCTTAATGTCGGGCGTGGCCTTCTGTACCTCTTTAATTGCGCTGCTCTGCGGTTTTATTCCGCCGGAAGAAATCATCAATGAAGGCCTTGCGGCATCCCTCGGATACGTTGGGTTCCTCGCGGGAGGCTTGATCATCTTCACTATCATCCCTCTGAAATTCTTCGACAAATTTCAGCATCAGCACCTGACAGGAGTAAAAGATTCTGCTGCCTAATCGCACGAACGCTTCTTGGAAGACTCTGATTTCTACCGAGCCAGATTGTCAAAGGATAGGTCCTATCCTAAAATCTGCGCGTCTCTTCTTGAGACGACGAACGATCGGAGGATTAGGCTCGAATCGAGACCGGCCGGTCGCTACTTGTTGTTCCAAATATGTCATTCCAAGAAGCCATTCAGTACAGAACTGAACTGCACAAACTGGCAGAACTTTCCGGCCAGGAAATCAAAACTGCTCAATACATCCAAAACAAACTCGAAGAAATGGGTTTTAACGTCCGCTCAGGCGTGGGCGGTCATGGCCTAGTTGTTGATATTGACAGCGGCGTTGCTGGTCCCATGGTCATGCTTCGCGCCGACATCGATGCTTTGCCCTATGCAGATCCCAACGATCCTGAAAGAATAGAGGCCATTCACGCCTGCGGCCATGATGCTCATGCGGCAATTCTTCTTGCCGCAGCTCCCGAAATCCGCAAAAACCTTAAAAAGGGAAAAGTTCGTCTGGCGTTTCAGCCGGCTGAAGAAAGCCTCCAGGGCGCGCTCGCCATGATCAAAGACGGCGTCCTAGACGGCGTTGATATCGTTGTTGGTTCTCACATCCGGCCCGTTCAGGACCTTCCGTTCGGAAAATACTGTGCGTCCGTGAATCATGTTGCTTGTGCAACCGTTGAAGTTCGCATTGACGGCAAACAGGCTCATGCCGCAAGACCGCATCTCGGCATCAATCCGATCGAAGCCGCCTCTCAGTACATTGCTTCAGTCGGGCTGATCAAAATCGATCCGAACAAGTCTTGGTCCGTCAAACCGACCCAGATTCATTCTGAAGTCGGTGCAACCAATTCCATTCCGAGCTTTGTGAAGATCGCCTACGACCTCCGTGCTCAGGACAATGCCGCACTCGAAGCGATCATCGGAAGAATGAAACTCGCAGCCGCAGGCTTAGAAGGCAGCTTCGGGGCCAAGGCTTCCTGCGAAGTCACAGAGTATTGCCCGGGTCCTGAATACGATGAAGCACTCGGTGAGCTATTCAAAGAAACCGTTGCAGGGACTTTCGGAAAAGAAACTTTGGGTACTAACTGCGGAGGCGGCGGGGAAGATTTCCACTTCTACAAGAAAGCCAAACCGGAGCTCCGAGTTCTGTATTACGGCATCGGAAGCGGCGCCGCACCGGGACTGCATGACCGAAACATGAACTTTAATGAAGCTATCCTCCCTCAGGCTTCTCAGCTGCTTGTTAACGTCGTCGGCAAAATTCTGGCCTGATTAGCGAGAATCGAATTTACGTTTCCTGCCTCACGCTAAATCTGCGCTTGAGCTCATACTCGAGTGCAGATTTCTATTTTTTGTCTCCAAGAGAATTTTTTCTGCAAAAATAACAGGTTAGCGTGATTAGAACTTCTACTTAGTTGCATACTAAAAACATGGTAATAAAACCTATTTTGAGGATTGACTAGGGGTACTTTCGGTACGCCTCTCTAATAATTTTTGCTATCACTAAAAGAGAGGAGAAATCAATAAACGATTGAATTTTCTATAAATTCATCCGAACGGATTAAGACTATAGCTAATTCACGGTATAAATTAAAACAAACTTAAATTACTAACAAGTGGAAACACTTTAGGGTATACTCCTACCCGTAACGAAATCCAACACCTTTACACCCCACTGAATTTCGTTCGCAAGGAGACAGCAATGCTTTTACACAACTTTATTAGCTTTGCGCTTTCGGATGTAAGCAAAGAAGAAAATCTGTTCATCGCCAATCAGGCTGAGCAGCTCCTTCCCTTCCATTTCTTCTTTCCGCCCTCACTCGACAAATAAGTCTTCTTCATCGCTGACCGGACACTCCTAAATTAAATACTGAAGCGCTCCCTTCGTCAGTCTTCAAATTAATTTGAAAAGACCCCCTGCATAATTGTTTCACCCTGATTATGCGGATTCTATCTTTGCGACCACAGGAGTCAAAATGCTAGATCTCAAAGGACTGTTGTCCAAGGCAAGATTGCCGATGGATATCACCCGACGCGGCTTCTTAGAAGTATCAACCGTCGCTGCCGCCGTGGCTGCGATGAACGCCGCCCGCGCACAAACTGGTGCACAGCCGTACATCATTCTCTCCGCTCCGAAAGGCATCCTGATTGCGGATCCGAGTTTATGTGTCAGCTGCCAGCGCTGCGAATTAGCTTGCACGGAATTCAATGACGGTAAAGCAGATCCGCGCCTTGCTCGAATCAAAATTAATCGCGGAATGTTCTACGGTACGGAAGGCACCTCTCTCACCTCTCCGCACAACGGCGCATACGGCTCTGATCCGGTATGCGTTCAAGACACCTGCCGCCAGTGCGACCACCCGGTTCCCTGCGCCAACGCCTGCCCGAAAGGCGCCATCCGCGTCAATCCGAAGACCGGTGCCCGTTATGTCGATGAAGAAACCTGCATCGGCTGCGGCCTTTGCCAAAAAGCCTGCCCGACCGAAGCCATCCGCTACGTACCCTGGATGGATCGTTCCAAAGAACCGACCCGCGGCGTTCCTCACGGCTATATGCCTCAGAACAACAACGACCAGTGCGGTATTTGTCACGGCTGATTTTCTCTATAGGTTATCCAAATGTCAGAAGCAAAGAAATACGGTTGGACCGGACAAGGTCTTCGAATCAACCTCACTACCGGTGAAATCACAAAGGTTCCGACACAGAAAGATTGGATCGGCGGAACAGCTTTGGGCTACAAAATCTTTTGGGATGAAGTCCCTCCGAAAACACAGGCTTTCGATGAAGCCAACAAAATCGTTATCGCTCCCGGCCCTCTGACCGGTACGGGCGCCGTCTGCTCCGGCAGAACTTCCGTTACCACCATGTATCCGACCACCTATCCGATCCATGAAATCGGAAGTGCTCACTTGGGCGGAGACCTCGGTGCCAAAATGAAATACGCCGGCTACGACTTCATCGTCATTGAAGGCAAAGCCAAAGAACCGGTATACGTTTACGTCAATAACGACGATGTTCAGATCAGAAAAGCCAATCATATTTGGGGTGAAGGAACACGCCGTGCAGCGGCCTTAATCAATCAGGAAACTTCTCCTACCGCTTCCGTCACAGTCATCGGACCGGCAGGCGAAAATCTTCTTCCGATGTCCGTCATCATCAATGCCAAGAGCCATACCGGCGGCGGCATCGGCGGGGTCTGGGGTTCTAAGAATCTGAAAGGTTTGGCAATCGACGGCGACCAGCCGATCCATATCGCAGCAGACAAAGAAGAATGGGAAAAACTCGTCAACCGCAATAAAGAACTCCTGGGCGCTTTGACTCAGACGGTGGTTTCCCGCTATCCGCATCCGCTCTTTGAATACCATTCTCTGAATTCCCGCTGGTCCGGTATGCCCGGAAAACAATGGGGTGCAGCCAATCCTCCGATCAACGTCCCGCTCGACACAAGGCGTCTATCTAAGATGGCCTTCCGCACCAACGCCGGCGAATTCTTCTTAGGCGACCGCGAATGGGCTCGCCACGTCCGCAACAACGGGTGCTTTGCCTGCCCGATCCGCTGCTATCCGGTCATTAAAGATACCGCAACAGCCGCCAAGTACAACGTTCATCCGATTACCGAACAGACCTGCGGCGGCCTGCTCTTCCCGATCTTCTTCTATCCGAATCTGAAGAATCATCCGGAAAGGAACATCGAAATCGCAATCGTTGGAAGCCAGCTGATGGACGACTTGGGTCTGTGGTGCAACTACGGTCAGCTGCAGCGCGACATGATCGTCATGTATCAGGACGGATATTGGAAAAAACTCCTCTCCAAGGAAGAGTACGACTCCCTGCCCTGGAAGAAGATCGACGATGTGGACGCATCTGCTATGCAGGACTTCCTTCCGAGAATCGCTTATCGCAAAGGCGAATTCGGCAAGTGGCTCGGCGAAACAACGCCTGTCATGCTCGACCACTTCGGTATTCCGGTTAAAACCTGGAGTGACGACCACCGTACGCTTTATTGGTCCAACGGTCACCCGAAGCATCACACCAATGAAGACGACGGACAATTAGGCTGCGTGCTTAACTGCATGTGGAACCGCGACCCGATGGCGCACGCTCATGTGAACTTCACCCGCAGCGGTCTGCCGATCAAAGAAATGAAGCACATCGCCAAAGTCACCTGGGGCGACGAAAGTGCTGTCGACCAAATCGGCGACTACACACCGACCAATACTTATAAGATGAAACGCCTTCAGTGGGTTATCGCCAGAACAGAACTGCACAACATGCTGGGTCTGTGCTCCTGGATGGCTCCGTGGGAATACTGCCCCGACGAAAAAAATCAGTACGTCGGCGACCCCAACATGGAAGCCAAGATCTTCTCCGCTGTCACCGGCGTCAATAAGACCGGCGACGATCTGGATAAAGACGGTATCCGCGCCTGGATGCTGCAGCGCGTCTACACGATGCGCCAGCTGGGTTCCTCCAACATGAGAAAGGACCATGACCTGGTTCCGGGATGGATTTACACCGATCCGAAGGATAGGAAGCCCTTCACGAAAGGTACCGTTCGCATGGATCCGGATGACATTAACAAGAGCTTTGACATCTTCTTTGAGCAGGTTGGCTGCGATAAAGAAACCGGTGTTCCGACAACGGATACTTTGAAGGCCTACCGTCTGGACTTTGTCATCCCTGTTCTGCAGAAAGAAGGTCTCATTAAATAACACGGGTCTTCCATCATGAGTCAACAGGAAAATATCTACGAACTGCCGCTCTTTAAAGCGCACGTACTGCTTTTAGCCGACATCGTGGCCGACTTCAGCGGAAAAACGGAATTGGCCAAAAAAGGGAAAGTAAAAGAGCTTTTTCTTCGTCAGGTCAAAACCGCTCCCGTGCCCGATGCAGCCGAGCTGCAGGCAGCCGCTGAAACCTCTACCGATGCGGTTTTAGAGCGTACATTAAAGCGCAAAGAGCAGCAGGAATTTGAGGTCCAGCTCACGCCGCAGGGTAAGGTTGATCTCTACGAGGCCGAGCATCCGAATCTGCGTCCTAGCCGCAAGGCTTTAAGCCGCAGAGAAATGCTTCGTTCTCTCGTCCGCGGAGATATTCATCCGAGCGACCTGCAGACCGAAGAAGAGCTGGAAGAGGAACTCCCTGAGGATTATTTCGAAACCGTCTGCAAAGCGACCGAAGAAGGCGACTTAGGCGTCTTCTCGATCACCGCACCGGACGGAGCAGAGTACCTCTACTTCAAACCGCTCATGTCGCACTCCTACGCCAGAATTCTGGCGGTCAAAGACAACGCCGAAGCGCTGGTGTGCGATCAAATTAGAGAAAACTCCCGAATTTATCCGCGGCCGGTTCCCTCTCAGATGTTCCTTGAGGCTCCGTTTGATTTTGATGTTCCGACGCTGGAATGTTTGCTTCAATCCATCGGACGGAAAGAAGAAAACAAGGACATCAAGTTCACGCAGACCTCCTCCGGGACGATTTTTCTGTACTCAGACAAATATTTGGACGACGACTTAGCGGAGTTCCTCGCAGAAGAGCAGGAAATGCGTCCGCTTAACCCGTAACCCACAAAGCATTCAAAGGCACAAAATGTCAACTCTCAAAACAACCATTCTCCTGTCCGCACTGGCGTGCTTAGCGATGTCCTCTACCGCCTTTGCACAAGACAACGTTCCCGTTAAAGCTCCGGAAAGCCTCAAGAACGTTCCCTTTAAAATCGAAGGCGTAGAAGGTTTCCTTCATTCACTCAGAATCGACCCAAGAACTGAGATCAAGCTCTCTAAGAAAGAACTACGGTCTCTCGCCGAATCCAACTACAACGACAAGACGGCCCAACATTTCATGAGCGTGCATGCCCGTCACGGCGTGGGCTGCCTCTCTTGCCACGATCAATCCGAAGTTAAAGGTACGGCTTGGATGGCCTACGTCAGCAATCCTCCGATGAAGCAGGACTGCAAGACTTGCCACACGGTCCAGGCCGACGTATTCAAACACACGGATACGCACAGCAACTTAGACTGCATTGCCTGCCATATGCCCAATATGCCGAAACCGGCCGAATACAGCGAAGATCAGGCCAAGGTCGCAGGCACCGCTTTGTACCGTGCCCATATGTATAAGATCAATCCGTCGCCCGACAAGACTTCCTATGTTAAAAAGGAAGTCAAAGTCGACGGCAAGATCGTATCTCAGTACGAACTGGCTAAAGATGAAAAAGGCCGCGACTTTGTTGATCTGATGTGGAGCTGCGCACGCAATGCTCCTGCTGACTGGACGGTGTTTGAAGGCAAAGGCTGCCACAGCCAGTACACCTCTAAACTTGAAGAAGGTCTTGTCTACAAAGATCAGAAGCAGGTTTACGGCGAACTCGTGAAATGGCAGAACCCGATTAAAGAAGGCTACAAAGAAATTCGCGGTGCAACCGAACGCATCAATAAGCTTCTTGAAGTTACACGACTCGATCGCGATCAAAGAACCCAGGTCCTCTCCTATGTGGATTTGGCCACACAGATTGCCGACATGATCGAAAAAGACGGTTCCTGGGGTGCCCACGCTCATAACTATATGACCCAGCGCCTGGCTGCCGCTCAGAATTATGTCCGCAAAGCTCAAGAAATCTTGGACGCAGGAAAGTTCTCCAAGACTGCAGTAGATCCGCTTAAGTAACCGTTCCGAGAGGCCCGGGATCGGGCCTCGGAGAGAAATCATGACAATAGACCGTAGAAAATTCCTAGCCGGCACGGCCCTCGGAGCCGTCACTGCTGTTCTGCTGAATAAGCAGGAAGCAAAGGCCGGTAATGTCAGCGGATATAAGCCTCGGTTTGCGATGATCTTCGACCAGAACAAATGTGTCGGCTGCGGAGCCTGCAAAGAAGCCTGCTCCGAAACCAATCACGTTCCTGCCGGTCAGCTTCGCATGACGCTGGAGCGCCAGTCGCCGCTCGACGGAACGCCTGGCAACCGCAAGTATGTCCGCGTATCCTGCCAGCAGTGTTCCGAGCCGCCCTGCGTGAGAGTCTGTCCGACAGGCGCTGCGCACATAGATCCGGCCACCAACATCGTGACCATGGACAATTCCCGCTGCGTTGGCTGTAAGTACTGCATTGCCGGCTGTCCCTACAATGTTCGTTTCATTAACGAAGAAACGAAGGCCGCAGAGAACTGTGACTTCTGTCTGCACACCAAGCTTGCTATCGGCGAGCAGCC
>OGFO01000843.1_pt1 | contig 14386 bp, 10 predicted proteins | sample 1570981 | NCBI WGS metagenome assembly OGFO01 (sample SAMEA2581955, study PRJEB24529) | metagenome | biome: Human gut stool | place: China | collected 2011
GATTCCGCGAGTGGAAGACTTCCGCCTACATGGAACAGCATTTTGAGGAGCTTGGATACGCACTTACAAAAGCCGGCAACATCCCGGGATTCTACACAGATCTCGACACCGGAAAGCCGGGTCCGAAGATCGCGATTCTCGGCGAGCTGGACTCCCTGATCGTTGCAAATCACCCGTGCTGTGATCCGGAGACCCATTACGTCCACGCCTGCGGCCATCATGCCCAGTGTGCCGTTCTTCTCGGAACTGCCGCTGCCTTAAAGGAGCCGGGCGCTCTCGACGGTCTCTGCGGATCCATCCGTTTCATCTCCGTTCCGGCTGAGGAGCTTATTGAGCTTGGATACCGCGAAAGCTTAAGAAAACAGGGCATCATCAAATATTTCGGTGGAAAAGTTGAATTCATCCATCGCGGATACTTTGACGGTGTCGATATGGCGATGATGATCCATTCCGGCAAGCTCCCGGAAGGAAAAGCGCTCTCCATCAGCGACGGATGCAACGGCTGTGTCACAAAAAATATCACATTCAAAGGGATTTCCGCCCACGCAGGCGGCTCGCCGGAGAACGGCAGAAATGCCCTCTACGCCGCAACCTGCGCTTTAAACTCCGTCAATGCCCTTCGTGAGACATTCACAGACAATGACCATATCCGCTTCCACCCGATCATCACAGAGGCCGGTCTCGCCGTCAATGCGATCCCGGAGACAGCGAAGGTGGAATCCTATGTGCGCGGCGCTTCCTTCGACGCGATCCGCAAATACAATACAAAAGTAAATCAGGCTCTCGCCGCTTCCGCCGCCGCCATCGGCTGCAATGTGGAGCTTGATGACCATCCGGGCTACTTCCCGTTAAATAACGATAAAAATATGGCCGCTGTCATGAAAGAGGCTATGGAGACTGTTGCAGGCCCTGACAGCGTCGTTGAGGGCGGCTGGGGAACCGGCAGCACCGATATGGGCGATGTGTCCGCCATCATGCCGGTCCTTCACCCGCACGCAAACGGTTCCATCGGAACAGGTCATGGCAAAGATTACTATGTTCAGGATAAGAAGCTCGGCTGTCTCTATCCGGCAGAATGCCTTGTGCTCACCGCCGCAAAACTTCTTGCGGACGATGCCGCTCTCGGAAAGAAAGTCATCGCGGAAGCAAAACCATATTTCAAGTCAAAAGATGAGTATCTTGCCGCCATCGATGCAATCACCATGGATAAGGATGCTGTTGTATACAACGAGGACGGTACGATCACTCTTAACTTTACAAAATAGATTTGTGCCCAACCTGCCACTTGACTTTTCTTGCTGTCATCATTGCAAATGTATACATCTGGCAGTAATTCCGCACATTTTGTAACTTCGACTGAGTGCAATATTTCAACCGGTCTTATCAAACATTTATTCTGCTTTTATCTGCGTTAAATTTACGGAAAGGACGGGAGATCTTGTATGAAAAACTTTGTTATCACAGTTGCCAGAGGATTCGGTTCCGGCGGACGTGCAATCGCCGCCAAGCTGGCAGATGAGCTGAATATCCACAGCTACGACAACCGTATCCTGACGCTCGCTTCCCAGTACAGCGGTTATCCGGAACATTACTTTAAAGAGGCTGACGAGACCTTAAACGGCAGTCTGATCACGAAACAGCTTCAGGCACTGCCGAAACGCCATTCACCGACCGGTGAGTTATCGAGATTTACTTCAGATGACCGGCTCTTCGAGTACCAGAAGATCATCATCGAGAAGCTTGCCGCTTCGGAGTCCTGCGTGATCGTCGGAAAGTGCGCCGATTATATCTTAAAGGACTATGACAACGTGGTCAGCATTTATGTGGAGGCACCGAGAAGCTATACCCTGCGCCGTGTCATGGAGCGCATGGATGACATTACTGTCGAGGAAGCGCACCATCTGATCACGAAAACGGACAAGTACCGCGCGGACTACTATAAGTATTACACCGGCGGCAACTACTGGACAAATCCGGTAAACTACGATCTGACCTTCAACAATGCCAGACTCGGTGACGATCGCTGCGTAAAGCTTGTTCTCGAGTGTATGAAGTTGAAATTTGGGGATGATTTCAAAGAATATATGAAGAGTATCGGAAAAGATATTTGATATGCTATTTCACTTAATTTTGTAATACCGGCACCGGGGTCTTTCCAATCCTGTCCCCGTGCCCGGGTTCCCCGCCGCGTTCCCCTCTCTCTCATGCGGCGGGGATATTTTATTTCTCTAAATTCTCAAAATACGCTCTCAGCTCATCCACCAGCTCACCGAACTCTTTTCCGGTCTCATCCAGTGTGATGTCCGCATATTTCTCGTAGTACGGAAGTCTCTCATTGTAGAGATCCCTGAGTGTCATGCCGTCCTTTAAGACAACACCGCGGTCCACAAGGTTTCCGAGACGTGATTCCAGATCCTCATAGCAAAGTTTCAGATAAACGATCGTCGCGGTCTCTTTGTAGTGTTCCATGGCCTTCGCCTCATAGATCACGCTTCCGCCCGGCGCAATCACGGACTTCTCTACATCGAGATCCAGATTCGCCTGCTCCTCGACACGCAGGAAACCGTCATCGCCCTCTTCTGCGATGATCTCCTTCAAAAGCTTTCCGGTCTTCTCCTGGATCACAAGATCCACATCCACGAAGGAATATCCAAGACGCTTCGCAAGAAGCACGCCGATGGTGCTCTTTCCGGACGCCGGCATTCCGATCATCAGAATATTTTTTTTCTTCATAACTTATGCCTCGCTCTTTTGTCTGTCGCTGTAATTATCTCTGGTTAACTGTTCCGTATGACTGCAGTCACTCTGCAGACTACTTCTGTCTCTTCTTATCATTCCGCGGACCGTCGGATTTCTGACTATTCGCCTTTCTGGTTTGTTCCGGCCGGGTAGTTGCTTTCTTTCCGCCGTTCACGTCTGCAGACTTTCGAACTTTCCCGGCACCTCCGGCTTTTTCCGCTGATTTTGAAGTTTTCCTGCCAGCCTTCGCACCCTTTTCCTGCTTTCTCACGCTGTACCCGAAGTTTCCCAGCTCCTCGCCCATCCCATAATATCTTCCATGGGAATAGGCTAACGGCTTCGCCATGGAAAGATGGAAGGTGTCCTTCTCATCCATGTACGCCTCGTCCACATCCACCGCCACGACATCGGCGATAAACATGTGATGGCTTCCCAGCTCTTCCACTTTCACAACACGGCACTCGATGTTCACCGGGCTCTCTTTGATCACCGGTACATCCACCACGTTCGCCTTCTCCGGGGTCAGCCCGGTCTCTTTCCACTTATCCACGTCGCGCCCGGAGCGCACACCGCAGTAGTCTGTCGCCCAGGCCATGGACTCCGTCGTCAGGTTTACGACGAACTCCCCAGTTTCCTTCATCATATGGTAGGAGTGTCGTTCCGGCCGGACACTGATGGACAGCATCGGCGGATTCGTACAGATGGTTCCCGCCCATGCCACCGTAAAAATATTCGAATTTCCTTCCCGGTCAGCCACCGTCACAAGGACAGCTGGAACCGGGTACAGCATATTTCCTGGTTTAAACTGTCGTTTTCCCATCTTTACAGATCCTGCCTTTCTTCAATCGCAGCCCTTCCGGCCTCTCACACCTGCAGTGTCTGCCATCCGCACTTCCTTTCAAATGCGTAACAACCGCTGCTCCCAACTTATAAATACGGCAGCCCGGTCATGACTTCTCCCGATCCAACCGTGTCAGACAACCGGGCTGCTGCAAAAAATTTGCTACTGTAATGCCATCATGATCTGCGGCGCAAGCTGTTTCTTTCTGGAAACAACGCCCGGAAGCTTCACGATTCCGGTCTGTCCGCTGACGTTCTCCATATCCTCATCCTTTACATGGAACGCATTGGCGATAAGCTGCTCCGCTCCCTGTCCGGTGCAGATCAGATCTGTGGACTCTGTCAGAATGTTTGTGAGCATGAAGAACATCATGTCGATCTCATGCTGCTCTCTCTCTTTCTCCGTATATGCGGACATTCTTGTTCTCAGGTCCTTGAGCTCCACTGCATTTAAGGAAGTGATCTGGCCGATTCCGAATACGGAATTTCCTACCGTGAATCTCTTGAAATCCTGGTAGAAAATATCGCCGTCGGATTTTCCCTTCAGGTTGCTTCCTGCGGAGAACATGTCGATGGCGTACTTCTCGATATCGAGACCAGCGATCTGCGCAAGGGCGAGTCCGGCTGCCTTATCGATCGGCGTGCAGGTCGGAGAACGGAATAACAGGGTATCGGAGATGATCGCACTGCATAAGAGTCCTGCCGTTGTCTTGTCGATCTCCATGTGGTTCTCCTGGTACATCTGGTAGATGATAGTCGCGGTGCAGCCGAGGGGCTGGTTTCTGAAGAATACCGGGGACATGGTCTCAACAGTTCCGAGACGATGGTGGTCGATGATCTCGCGGATATCGGCGCTCTCCATGCCCTCTACGGCCTGGCTCTTCTCGTTGTGGTCCACAAGGATGATACTCTTTCCCTTTGCGCCTAAGAGGTTACGTCTGGAGATCATGCCGATGTACTTTCCGTCAGAATCAAGAATCGGGAAATCGCGGTGTCTCTTGCTCGCCATGATCTCGCGGATATCGTCGAGGTAATCTTCCTCGGAGAATTCGATGATATTCTCCTTCGTCATAAAGTAGCTGATCGGCATGGACTGGTTGATCAGACGGGCTGTTGTGTAGGTGTCATACGGTGTCGTAATGACTGCACAGCCGCGCTCCTGTGCCAGTTTGCGGATCGTAAGGGATACACCTGCGCCCTCGCAGACGATAATGCAGCCTGCTTCCATCTCGATGGCGCAAAGCTGGGACTCATAGCGGTTTCCGAGAATGACCAGGTCATGTTTCTCGATGTAGTTTTCCATCAGATCCGGGTTTGCAGCCGCGATCAGGACTTTTCCCTGATCAAAATATGCTTCGGAGTCTCCGACTACCATGCTGCCTTCCAGGGTATCCAGGATGTTCGCATATTTTGTGCACGCTTTGGAAATGATGCTGCTGTCATATAAGTTCATGTAGGACTTGGTGATATCGCCGATCGTGATAACGCCCTCCAGGAGACCTTCCTCCGTCACACACGGAAGTGTGACGACGTTGTTCTCCTGCATGAGTCCCCATGCATTCTTTAAGGAAATTCCACGGGACACACCTTTTGTCTTGCGGATCTCGATGTCCTTGACCTGCGTCTTGACGTTCTCCACGAGGCGCGGGGCCTTTAATTTAAAATAATCTAACACATACTGTGTCTCCGGGTTTACATTTCCGGCACGGCACGGCTCATAATTCTCGCCGGTAAGCTGATGCTTGAAACCAGCATAGCAGATGGCTGAGCAGATGGAATCCGTGTCAGGATTTCTGTGTCCCAGGACAAGTGTTTTTTTCAGTTCTTCAACTGCCATTGATCTTCTCCTTCTATTGCGTTTTTCTCAGACGTACAAATAAGAATGTGTTACAATAACTTCATAGTGTGTTCATAATTTGTTCATATTTGTTTTTTATACTTATTGCATAAACAAAAAGTCGTTTGATTTAACCAACTAGACAAATTGCACATAGATTTTTCATAATTGCCCCGGTTGTCGCGACCGGGGTCTCCTCATGTTTAAGGGTAATGTGTGTCCGCTTATGGCGGACACTTTTCTTTTTCACCCATACATGCGCTATGTGCGTTCACAGCAAAAAGGGAGTCCGTCACCGGACTCTCTCTTTTTTTATCCGATGATCAGCTTCGCGGCACCGTAGATTCCGGCATCATTTCCAAGCTTCGCAAGAACGATGTCCGCCTTCTTTGTTGCCATCGGAGATAACTCATCGTGGTACTTCTTAATAATATCAGTCAGGAATGTTCCGGCCTTGGATACACCGCCGCCGATCAGGAATGCCTGTGGATCCAGAACCATGGAGATCGTCGCAAGAGCCCAGCCAAGGTAATAGCAGGACTTATTGAGGGATTCCAGTGCAAGCGCGTCTCCCGCCTTCGCTGCATCCAGCACGTTCTTCGCGCTGATGTTCTTTAAGCTTCTGAGAGTGGACGGGCGGTTATCTGCCACCAGCAGTCTTCTTGCGGTTCTGGCGATTCCTGTCGCGGAAGCCACCTGCTCTAAGCAGCCGTGTCCGCCGCAATTGCACGCCTCTTTCTCACCTTCCATCACATGGATATGGCCGATCTCACCGCCGACCCCCTGTTCGCCGGTCCAGATCTTTTCATTCAGGATAATGCCGCCGCCGACGCCGGTTCCCAGAGTTACCATGACAAGGTTTTTGTAGCCTTTTCCGCCTCCCTGCCACATCTCACCGAGAGCCGCGACGTTCGCGTCATTTCCGCTTTTTACGACCATACCATCCAGCAGTCTGCTGAGCTCCTGCTGCGGATTTCCGGCCTTCCAGCCGAGGTTTACACACACTTCGCAGTGTCCGTTCGGAAGAACCGGTCCAGGGAATCCCATTCCCGCTCCGGAAAAATCAGAGAGCTCCAGACCACTTTCCTTTGCCGTTCTGCGGATCGAAGCCGCAATATCGCCCAGGATATACTTTCCGTTCTCCTCTTTTCTTGTCGGAATCTCCCACTTCTTTACGAGAGTTCCGTCTTCCTCAAAGATACCGAGCTTCACGCTTGTTCCGCCGATATCGATTCCAATACACTTTAAACTCATGTGTGCTCCCCTTTTCCATGATTTTCCGCTATCCGTCCAACAACGGCTTTCAGCCATCTGTCCGGACAGCACACGACCTTGCGGAGCTGCCGCCCCATAGTCCAGGCGCCAGCCCCTATTTTTCACAGCCTCCCATTTCACATCGGGCTGCCGCATTTTCCATCTATCTGATTAGAACAGGGTCTTTACAGTATTTACAACATTCTCAACCGTAAATCCAAACTTCTCAAACAGCTTTGCTGCCGGTCCGCTTGCACCGAAGCTCTTCATGGTCACATAAGCTCCGTCGAGGCCGACATACTTGCCCCAGCCGAAGTCAGAAAGTGCCTCAACGACAACTCTTCTTCTGACTTCCTTCGGAAGTACGGACTCCTTGTACTCTGCACTCTGCTCCTCGAAAATATCCATACACGGCATGGATACGACGCGGATCTTCTTGCCTTCAGCTGTAAGCTCTGCTTTCGCCTTAACCGCAAGATCAACCTCAGAACCGCTTGCGATAAGGATTGCGTCCGGTGTTCCCTCGCAGTCATCGATCACATAGCCGCCCTTTAACGCGTCCTTGCTGCTTCCCGGGATCGGATTGAGGTTCTGTCTGGAAAGGACAAGCGCTGTCGGTGTCTTCTCAGATGTTACTGCAGACAGCCATGCTGCGGATGTCTCTGTCGCGTCACACGGACGGAATACATGGAAGTTCGGCATTGCGCGGAACATAGCGAGCTGCTCGATCGGCTCGTGGGTCGGTCCATCCTCGCCTACACCAATGCTGTCGTGAGTGAATACGAATGTCAGCGGGACTCCCATCAGTGCGGAAAGTCTTGCCATCGGTTTTACATAATCACTGAACACGAAGAATGTCGCAACATAAGCGCGGAGACCGCCGTGAAGCATGATACCGTTGCCGATCGCTGTCATTGCAAGCTCTCTTACGCCGAAGTGGAGGTTTCTGCCTGCCGGGTTCTCTGCGGAGAAGTCGCCCGCATCCTTCATGGCTGTCTTGTTGGACGGAGCAAGGTCAGCAGAACCGCCGATCATGTTCGGCATGATGTCCTTTAAGATGTTGATCATCTTGCCGGAAAGGGAACGTGTTGCCTCTGCCTTGTCTTTTGTGAGCCAGAGTGCCTCGTTCTCGATCAGTGCCTTTGCGTCCGGAGCTGTGTGGTACTGCTCCCAGAGCTTCTCCATCTCCGGGTACTCGTCGCAATATGCGGCAAACATAGCGTTCCATGCTGCCTCAACGTCTGCCTTCTCCTCCGCGAGACGGGAATAATGCTCATAGACCTCTTCCGGTACAAAGAACGGCTCCTCATACTGCCAGCCGAGAGTCTCTCTCATTGCTTTGATGTTGTCAACACCTAACGGCTCGCCGTGGGCGCTTGCCTTGCCCTGTTTAGCCGGGCAGCCGAAGCCGATCTCAGTCTTGATGGTGATGAAGGACGGATGCTCAGTATCAGCCTTTGCAACCTCAATTGCTGCGCCGATGGCATCGATATCTGTTCCGTCTTCAACGGTAATTGTCTGGAAGCCGAATGCTTTCATGCGCTCTTCCACGTTCTCGCGGAATGCGATGTCTGTGCTTCCCTCGATGGAGATGCGGTTGGAATCGTAGAGAACGATAAGTTTACCAAGTCCAAGTGTTCCTGCAAGGGAGAATGCCTCAGAGGAAATTCCCTCCATCATGCAGCCGTCGCCGCCGAGTACATATGTGAAGTGATCGACAACCGGGTAGCTTTCCTTGTTGAATACGGATGCCAGATGCTTCTCAGCCATTGCCATACCAACAGCCATGCCCATACCTGCGCCTAACGGTCCTGTTGTAGCCTCAACGCCTACGGTGTGGCCGTATTCCGGATGTCCCGGAGTCAGGGAGCCGACCTGACGGAAGTTCATAAGGTCTTCCTTTGTAAGGCCGTATCCGAACAGGTGAAGCAGGGAATACAACAGCATGGAGCCATGTCCGCCGGATAAGATAAAGCGGTCACGGTTTGCCCACTCCGGGTTTGCCGGATTGTGGTTCATGTGGTGTGCCCAGAGCTCATAAGCCATCGGCGCACTGCCGAGGGGAAGTCCCGGATGGCCGGAATTTGCCTTCTGGATCGCATCTGCGGATAAAATTCTGATGGAATTGATCGCCAGATTGTCGATTGTGTTCATTGTTTCATTCCTCCTGATAATCCATAGGTGTGGTAACTGTTCATTTTCTTCACAGTTATCAGTGTTGTAACATGTTTTCACTATTACATTTATTTACCTTAATTTAATCTCTTTCATTACCTCGCTGCCTGCGGTAATCAGAGAATTGGTACGATTTTTGCCTGCTCTTACGAGCGATACAGAAAAGTCAAACTGTCCGTTAAACCTCTCGTGTCCGTCCAGGTTGTATTCCCTGCACGATTCCTCATTATACAGGATAAGCCTGTCCCCGTCAATGAGGACGCCTGTGTAGGCGTAGTCAAAATCAATGCTTGTAACCTTCTTTCCATCCGTGTTGTATACATCAAGCCGGTACGGACTTCCGGAGGTACTGTCGACAACGACAGCCGCATATTTATCTGAGTAGCAGATACTCTGGATCTCTTCATCCACCGGAACAAACGTGACATTTGTGTCCGGGATCACATTTTTTACAGAGATAAAGGTCAGCCCTTTATCGGAAAAGGCGCAGACCGTCTGATCATTTAAGTAGCGGATGCGTCCCACCATCTTGTCATCAAATTCTTCTTCAAAAGCGGCGATAAAACGGTTGTTGACATTTTTTCCGATCTCAGAGAAATCGTAGAACGCCACCTTGTTCTTCAGAGCGCCATTTTTCATATACATAACGGACATGACGATCTGTTTTCCGTCTGGAGAAAGCGCGATGTCCACCGGATATCCATCTCCGGATAAGAGCATCTTGATGTTGATCCCCAGCGACTCGCCGTCCTTCTTGAAGTAGAATATGTAGCTCGCCGTGCTGTCCTCAACGACTGCCGCCGTGACACCGCGGGCAGATACCGCTGCTTTCGTGATCGGAAGCTGTGTCTTCGCCGTTCCGGTACATCCCTCTTTGCTGCAGATGTACATCTCGTTTCCCTGCTGGTCCGCGATCACAGCGTAGTCCCCGTTGATGTTGATGATCGGTGTTTTCATCTCATAGCTCTGGGTCCAGATCGTTTTGCCGGAGGCATCGATATAGGAAGCGCCGTCCTTTGTATACTTGATCACGTTGTCGCCGAACATGGCGAACTTCACAAAGCTGCTATCGCCGACCGTTTTTGACGCTTCTGCCGGTGCAGAAGTTTCCGCGGACGCCGTCTCATCTGGGGTTCTGCTTCCCGCCCCGGAAGCGCCAGAGCTTTCTGCCGAAGCAGTCTCACCGGCTCCGTCTGTCCCTGCACTGTCAGCCGCAGCACTTGTCTCTGCTGCCTGTGTTTTCTTATCCGCGCCAGAGTTTTCTGTGTAGCGCATGGACCGCTCCCACTGGACGCTGTAGCCGGTATACTCATATTCATTCATGTACCGGTAGCCGGTAAAACCTAATGCCGCAATAAAACAGACGGCCGCGGCCGCGATGATCCGCTTTTTTCTTTTATATTTGGCAAGCCGGCCACCATCCATCGGTTCTTCCGATCCGTTGTCCGGCATCTGTACGATATTCTGTCTGAGCTGCCTTTTTTTGTTCTCTCTGTCCATAGATTGCATATCACTCATAAAAATCTCCTGAAAATGGACATATATAGGCTAGTATACACCATTTTCAGGAGATGCGCATTAAATTCTTTGTTTTTATTGCAGTTCATTTTGCGGGGCGGAACCAATCTTGACCTGCAAGATAATTTTCAAAATTTTTACAGGTTCTGATACATTTTTAACAGGAGAAAAGTCTGAAATTTACGGCAGAACCAGCTTCTGCCCTGCCACAATATGGTCCACATTGTCCAGGTGGTTCAGTTCGCAGATTTCGGACAGCCGCTTCAAATTTCCATACTCTTTCCAGCAGATTCCGTATAACGTCTCCCCGTCACCGATCTCATAGATCCGGTAGCCGTTTGCGGACGCGGCAGCGTAATCGACGGGTTCCTTCTTGGAACTTTCCGTGCTGCTCTGTTCACTCTCTTTTCCCATTCCGACGCGGGGCTGGGTCGGAGACTCGGCGCTGGTGGACGGAACTGCCTCCTCTACAGCACCGGATGCGGCGGCGGTCTCATTGCTGGCTGCCGCCGCGGTGTCTGACGGCTGGCTCACTGTGCCCGTCTGCCCACCGGAACTGCCTGGCGTGGACTGCGCCTGCTGCCCATCTGTACTGCCTGTACTATGATTCTGCGTCTGATTGTCCACGCTGGCGGCCTCCGTATCCGTCGCGGCTTCCGTCGTCTCCATAGTCTCCGCCGCATAACTTTCCCCGGTCTCACCGCTGGCCTCTGTCGGGAACACATTTCCCGGGCGCTCCTCGATGACAAAATCCGGCTCCTGATTCAGCTTGTCCAGGTAATCACTCCAGTTCGCCGTCCCCGCAGGCACCACAGAAGTCAGCACAGACTCCATCTGCCGCATCTTGTGATAATTGTTGACGAGGACCACACCTCCTGCCAGCACCGCCACCGTGAGGACCCCGCAGGCCGTCCCCAGGATTCCGGACATATGCCGTCCGGCATCCGCCTGTTCTTTCCGAACCGTCATCCGCTGGCGGAAATCCTTAATGACCTTCTCGTGGGACCCGGACTCCACCCGGCGAACATCTTTCCGCGTCACCATGTAATCCTGCATCATCTGATTCCGCTCATAGTAGATACAGTGGCCCTTTAACCGGTAAAATCCGTCCTCCGACGTGACATAGACCGCCTCCTCGCCTTCCAGTCCATGATTCAGGTACATAAGCTTGTTCTTCCCATTGAAATACTGGTTGTGCTGCTTCCAGTAATTCAGCGGACTCAACTGGCTCGACGGCGCCCCGCAGATAAACCATCCCTGGACCGTCCGCTTCGGAAATGACTCCTCAATTCCCCGGTATGCCTTCTTCCAGGCATTCTCCGAGAATTCTATCTTCTCCCCGGACACCTCCACGTCCTCCATCTCGATGGCCCCATCGATAAAGATATACGGCGTCCCGTCATAATTTTCCGTGCTGCCCAGCAGAAGTCCCACCCGCAGCGTCTGGTTTCCCGCCGGATACAGGCGCTTTAAATATGTATTTACATAATCCTCCACATACAGCCGGACCACCTGGTCCGTGTCGCCGATCTGGCGGATATTTTTCGGAAGTTTCGGAAACGGATTGTATAATTCTCCCATGCTGACACCTCGTTCTATCTTCAGGCGGCCGGCATGTCCAGATACCGGCCGCCTCTATATTTACGCGAACCACGAAACCGTGCTTCGTCGGATTCTTTCCGAAGTATAGCATGATACACCCGCAAAACATGTCAAAACGGTGCAGCCTGACTGGAAAAGTTTTCGACACGTCTCCCAATGATCCGCATCCCGAGACAGATGCTGCGGCTGATGCAGTCCGCCAGGCGCATGACCATGGACAGGCGGATGCTCTGCAAAAACAGGGGATCCCCGCTCTCCGCCCCGCCGACGATCCCGGTAATGGAGATGTCACCCACGGCGGCAAGCTCCTTCCGAACGCCCAGTCCCGGGCGGAGCGGTCCTTTTTCCAGTGTCACGAGCCCCACATGATCCCAACGGCCAACGGCGGCATCCACGGCGATGATGATCGCGTCCGGATAATGTTCCTCGATATGCTCCAGCGTCCGGTCAAGATTCACCGCATGGACCGGATGTTCCAGTGTCCCGATCACCACCACATTGCTGATCTCCTCCGCCTCCAGCCGTGAACCAATGAGCGGCCCCAGGCTGTCCCCCGTGGACCGGTCCGTCCCGATACACAAAAACACCACCTGGCGGCGGCCAGATGCCCGCATCTCATTCATCAAAAGAAGCAGAAGTCTCGCCGCAAATTTCTCTGCCTCAAATCCCGCTTCCGTATCGTAATAAGTGATCTTCCGCCTCCCGAATCTCATGGTAAACACTCCGTTTCCTGGCTGGTTTCTATGAGACATTATAGGCAGAATACGCAGAGATTATACATGTTATTCCCGCTCCATTCTGCTCGTTACTTTTCACGATATTTTTATGTAATATGGAATTTCTCAAAAATCTCCCATTATAAAAAAGAATGTGCCTTGGCACATTCTCGCGCCTCGCGCGGTCGCTTGCGACAATCTACATCTTCGCGCGAGTGCGCATCTTTGGCACGTTAGTGCCTTTTTATGTAACAGGGAATTCCTCGGAATTTCCTGTTACATAAAAAAGAGACCAGGTACCCTCAAATACCCAGTCTCTCATCAAATCTCTATTTTGCTTAGTAATCAAAGTGCATCATATCCGCTCTGCTGAATCCGGCTCCCCAGTTCCATCCATGTTTTCCAAATGCCTTCACAACATCACTGTCACGTCCAATGGAATACGGATTCACGCCCGGCTCCCATTTATTTCCGACGAGAACTGTTGTACCGTCTACATCGATCTGCGGGTTTGCGTCAGGATTGATATCAATGGCAGTTCCTGAACTATGGTTGCTTCCAAGTCCGTTGCTTCTCCAGTTGTATCCGCCGACACTCTCGATCGGGAACTGCTCCGGTCCATTATAGATCTCTGTAAAGATCTCCTTTACATCATTCGCGATGGAACTTAACACCTGCACATGCGCTGTTCCAGCAACCTTCTGGCCATTTCTCAGTCTCCATACCGGAATCTCCACACTGACCATCTCAGCGGATGCGGTCGCATCACACGGGTTGGCTGCGATTCGGTCGACCTGTTCTCTCACTTTTGCGATTTCATCCGGATTGTAAGCATCCCAATTATAATATTTTGAAGAATAGTGATAAGCTGCCTTATCTATTTCGCTCAAGTAATCAGCTTTCAGATACCAGTCCGGATCATAATTATAGCCATAATTCCAATAACTGGAATGATTCGAATTGCTGTTACTGTTGGAACCACCGCTACTGTTTCCAGAGGTTCCAGAGCTGCTGTTCTTCGTCTCCCCACCGGCTTTCTGCTTTACCTCGCCGCCAACGACCCAGGCACCGATCCTGTTTACCTGATAGCCGTCCGGTGTTGTCGTATTTCTCAGGGCATAGCCGTTTTCATCAAAATAGAAGCTCTCTGCCATTCCATCATTGTCCGTATCGATCCATGCCCATCTTCCCTTCGGATAGGAACCGTCATCAAACTGGTACCACATTCCGTTCGCGTCGGATTTCCATGTTCCCGCAAATGCGGCAAATGGCATTGCCATGCAGAATACCGCGGCAGCAACCGCAATCTTCATTCCAATCTTTCTCATCTTTTGTTTTCCTCCCCTGTGATGCCGTTCTTCCTGTCTTTTTCGCACCACTTTAAAATATACTTTTTCTCCAACTATCCAGTACCTTTATAGTTACAAGCAAAAATCCATTCCGGATCAGCTGCGCCGATGGGATTTTTGCCTTCCAGCTTATGTTTTCTTACGGTCAGCACAGCAAGTGCGCAGACCGGCTTATAGTCAGATGATGGGGCTGTTTCCACAGCATTAATATGATCCCGCCGCATATACAGTTCCCTTATATTCCTCTTTCTGAAAAAACATATGCTTCTGCAGAACCTCCGTCTCGATCTCAATCCGGTATGCGCAGCTCACCACCGAGAAATCCGACTGTTCCGCCCGGATATTCCACTGGATCA
>OGFO01000846.1_pt1 | contig 14320 bp, 10 predicted proteins | sample 1570981 | NCBI WGS metagenome assembly OGFO01 (sample SAMEA2581955, study PRJEB24529) | metagenome | biome: Human gut stool | place: China | collected 2011
TTTTCTACATAATAAAATGTTATTTTTTGTGTTTTCGTTATCGCACACGAAAAAGGTATGGCTACTATTTGGTATTTTTCAGGAATGACAAATAGACATCTTAAAACAAAAATCCCGGCCGTTTTATTTATTCAGCCGGGATTTTCCATCAATTATTTCACGGATTACTCCACTATCCACTTCTCGATGTTCCGCATTTTCGCGTCAAAGTTCACTCCTATTTTAAATATCCGGCGATTGCCACCGGCTTCAAAAGGAAGTGCATAATGTTTTTCGTTGATTTGCCGTAAGGCATCTTCCGCCGTCCCATCAAGTTTGAATTCGATCACATAAACAAACTTATCAGTTTGCAGAACTAAATCGATACGCCCTTCACTGGTGTGGTATTCCGCCTTCACATAAAACCCAACCAACTTAAAGACGATAAAAAGCACATTCTGATAATGCAATTCCAAATCACGGATAAGCTCATAAGGAGTATCAGCAAAGAAACTCCGGAGACGACGGAAAAAAGAATCATAATCTCCAGCCTCTACTTCACGAACAAATTTTTGTATTTCAAACTCCGACTCTACCGCATTGGTGTTTGCATAAAAAGGAAGCAAAAACTTTATAAATCCCTCCTCCACTTCTCGATTAGGGAAACCTAAGCTATAAATACCAAAACGCTCTTCATATCCTTTGATAGTGAGATAACCGCTTTGATAAATAACCGGGATAGGATTGTCTGATGCAGAATCAATGCTGTTTAACACGGCAGCACTCGTTTCCTCATGCGCCATACGTTTCAAATCATAATGATGCTTCTTCAGCAATTCCACCAAATAAGTAGGAGTTCCCGTTTCAAACCAATAACTTCCAAACTCTTTATATTTAAAAGTATTAAGCAGACTGAACGGATTATATATTCCGATAGAATTGTATGTAAAATGATAGCCATCATAGTACTCCCTCAATCTATTGCATAGTTCACCATAAGTCAGCTCCTTTGCATCCGCCAGTTCATGCAGTTCAATTTCCAGATTATCATGTAGTTCTTTTTCAGAGACTCCGCAAATATCTACGTATTGGTTCCGCATGGAGATATCATCAAGATTATTTAAATCGCTGAACACGCTTACCTTACCAAATTTCGTCACTCCCGTCAGAAAAGCAAACTGAATACAACCATCCATGGTTTTCAGCACACTATAAAAAGCTTTCATGGTATTACGGAATTCCTTCTGAAGCTCCTCATTACCTATTGCCTGTAACATGGGTTTATCATATTCATCAATCAGAATGACAACCCGTTGCCCGGTTTGCTTGTAAGCCCGTTCAATAAGACCGCGAAAACGCAATGCAAAAGTTGTTTCTGACGGAGCGGTGCCATACAGTTGTTCCCATTTTTCCAACGTGAAATTCAATATGCTATCCAGACTCTCCCGCGTATCATACTTCTCCGTATTAAGGTCGATATGAAAAATGGGATATATCGTCCAATTCTTTTCCAGCTTTTCAATGGCCAAGCCCTCAAAAAGTTCTTTCTTACCCAGAAAATACGCTTCAAGCGTAGATATCAACAGACTTTTCCCAAAACGACGAGGACGGCTCAAGAAATAATAACTTCCCGTCTTCACCATCTGATAAATCAAAGCAGTCTTATCAATATAGAAATAACCGTCTTTCCGGATTTTTTCAAAGTTCTGTATGCCAATGGGGTATATCTTGCTACTCATATTTCTTCTACAATTATTAAAGTGATAACAATACTCTTCAACTACAAAGAAACAATAATATATCAAGATAAACAAAAGAACGAATCATTTTTCTTTTATATAAACAGCTATACTTATACGCTGGTCATACAATGGAGCATCCTCGTCTTTTTTACAAATATAAGCTTCAAAGATTTGATCCCACCCCTGTTTAAGAAGATCACTAATCACCTTACTTTCTTTTTCAGGAAGTTCTCCAAATACTATTTTTTCACTCCTGACCGTTCTTTCAGACTTTTCTACTTCTACAGTTCCTTTTATTCCTTTTGTTTCTTTTACTAGTTCTTCTAAATCTATAACCCCTTTCAGAATTTCCACCTTTTTTTCCACTTTAACCGAAACAGTATCCTTCTCCTTATCCTCGCTTTTTAATTCTAAAAAGACCTCTTTACCAACCTTAATTTCTTCCCAAACTTTAAAAGCTCCCCTTTCCAAAATTTTATCTACATTAAACTCTTTAAAAAATATTCCCATAATCATTACATTTTATTTTTAATATTAGAAAATTGTTGTTCAACAGACATTTCACGGATTTTATCCAACCATTCAATAATTTGCCTTGGTGAATTTTTGTAGCCTTCCGGCTGATACCTCTCCATAGCAAGTGCAATCAAAGAATATTCACGCTCCAAAGATGTGGAAAAGACACCCTGATCATCAGTATTTATTGATACAGCAATATCGTGTGAAGGATACGGAGTAGACAAACCACGATTGAAAAACTTAGTTATAGGATGTCCGTCATACCTCATCATCTCACCTATTTTATAATTTGAAGAAGGATTACATTCTATCGAAATCCTTTTTTTCTCAATCTTACAAAGCAGATGCTCCTGTATGGTTTCAATCAATGAATAAAAATCATCTCTATATTCCTCCCTTATAGTAAAGGTTTTAGCGTCACTTCCTTTATTTACAACTCTGTCATTATGATATTGCTCATGAATCTCAAGCGCATTATTATTATTCCTAGCCAATTCTGCCCCTAAATGATGATTCACTGAAACATTCAACCATTCCTTTTCTATATCAGAAGTAGGAACAATACTCTCATCTGAAGCAAAAGTAGGAGAATTCCCTCTTAATAACCATGATAAATAATAATCCTGAATATTATTCATAGCCTTTAGATTATCCTCTGCATCAAAAACTCTATCATAATTAAACTTTCCATCTTTATATTTTTCATCTCCAAAGATCTCTAAAAACAAATCATGAAAAGTACTTTCTAAATAATAGCATAAAGGAGTATACCCTACTAATTTTTTACATTTATGATGCAGCCATGCCATATTATCCAATAACACCTGTTTTGTAGAACAAATAGTATGATATCTCATTTCGTAATATTTACGAACATCTGTACCTAAAGCTAAACAATGTCCTAATCGGTCACCATTACGTAAATTCAAGAAAATCATAGCTTCCTCCACAGCTCTCAATCCATCTGCTACATCAAAAAAATCCTCTCCAACATGAAATGTTATATTCAAATCATTGGGTCTCTGTTCAAAACCATTTATTATTTTATGATTTCTAAGAAATCTGAAAGCAGGAGCAAAAACTTCCGGTCGACAGTATATTTCCGAATTCGCCGCATCTATACCGACAACGCATCCGGCTAATGGATTCTCACCCCAATTTCTTTCATCATTTCTAAAATTATAGATAGCAAAAGCTTGTTTCTTTATTTCTTCTCTTATCAAAAAATGCCTGTACCTCTTTTCCTCGCGATTATCTCGTTTTTTAATAAAATGAAAGATAATATTAAATTGAGTCTTCATTTTTTTCTCTTGGACGTAATCATAGATTTCTTTTATTTTTCGGGAAATCTTCTCAGAAGTATCTGCAGGCACAATTCTAGTTTCCAAATATCTTTCTCTTCCATTTCTCAAGAATGGTTCTATAGCTGCTTTATATAAATATTTTTTATAATCATCTTCAATAAAGCTGTCTTTAAGCCCCTCATACTCTGAAAAATTATGGAAGCCAACTGCTGAATTAAGTTGTATGATAGACTGCCTAAAAGTTGATTTATATGACAGATATGCATAAAATAATGTGCTAATTGTTTGATAATCCTCACATTCTGTCATAATAAGACAGAACACCCTGTACATTAATTCTCTTTCAGAAGCCAAAATACTATTAATTGTCTCTTTAGCATAATGAGCTATCTTAATATAATCAACGTTTTGATAAGGTGAAATATTTGAATCGTCATTGTTTCTTATCTTTATAGCCTTTATAATAGACCTGAATGTAGGTAATTCATAATCATTTTTTTCAAGTTCCCCTTTCAACATCTCCATTTCCTTCATACTTAAAGGATTGAGCAATGACATCAACTGGGAACAAGTCACTTCTTTAGATATCAATCCTGTTCTACTTGCCAAATATAAGCGTATCACACTGGCTCTGTACATTTTATAATAAAATTCCGGATCCCATTCATCAATCTTACGTTTTTGATATACATCATCAAACTTCTTCACCATTCGGTCAATATTATTCACCACCGACAACCAACTAAGATCAAAATTATAGGATGACCCTTTAAGATGCATGTGAAGATCAGCTATAGGACGGCTTAATACCGCATTCAGTTCTTTATTATTATGCTCTATAAAAGCAGGCCAGTCAAAGTATTTTCTCTGAAGACTATTATTTATATCATACGCTGCCACATAAGAGGTAGTAAACAAATCCTCTCCTAGCAAACTTGTCATCAGATGCCAACGTAAAAGCCTAGAATAATGACAAGTAGGTTCATTATCCTTCAAAAAGAGAGTTTTACATCCAAAGTGTAGCAACACATTATATATAGAATCGTCAAAAAACTTCAATTCCTTACAATCACAATTTGGCTTCATCCACTGAGACGTAATCACCTGACAAACAATAGCCTGTTGATCAAGCGTATTATAAACATTCGTCTTTTTCAGAAGACTCATCACATGCGATTCCTGAAGTTCCGTATCTAGATTCATACATTCATCAGAAGTATATTTATCATTCTTTTTCAACAAACCTGCTTTGTAAAGCACATTGTCTCCATCCTGTTCAGCAAACAACGCTCTCAAAGCATTACTAAGATGTTCCATAATACTGATTTAATCAATTAAGTAGTTTTTTAATTTGTTCTACGGATAGCTTATCACCTACAGCATTAAACAAATCCGACATTTCTTTTTTATTTTTGTGTAGTTCCAAAATCTTCTCTTCTACTGTATTACGACATACCAAACGGTATACCTCCACAGTATTGTGCTGCCCTATACGATGCGCACGCGCAAAAGCTTGATTCTCAACAGCCGGATTCCACCAATCATCCAACAGAATAACTCTGTCCGCTGCAGTAAGGTTAAGCCCTGTACCTCCGGCCTTAAGACTGATCAAGAAAACCTTATTTTTATTATCATTCTGAAAAGAATCTACCAATACTTGCCTGTTACGTGTGTTCCCTGTTAATAACAAAAGCTTGACAGAATCTTGTGTTAACCTCTCTTCCAATTCGTCTAAAGCAGATGTAAACTGTGAAAACACCAAAATCTGATGCCCTTCAGCAATAAAATCCTTTATCATTTTAACAGCAAGTTCAATTTTTGTAGATTTCACATATCCTTTATGGCTAAGGCTCTTTGGCAATAAATTAAGACTTACACAACATTGCCTTAATCGCAACAATCCCTCTAAAGCAATGCTATTTATTCTACCGCTAATTCCCGTTTCAATCGCTTTTATAAAAATATTCCTTATAGCCTTATATACTGAAAGCTCTTCCTCACTTAAGTCAATAAAAATATTTTTCTCAAACTTAGGAGGTAGATTTTTCAGCACTTCATCCTTTGTTCGACGCAAAATAAATGGCGATAGAAACAACTTTGAAAGTTCCACCCATCTTTTGTCATCCCCCTGTATATTAAATGTTTTGATTTTATCAAAAACAATTTCCATTTCAGGAATCAAAAGCTTGAATTGCGACCATATTTCATCCACAGAATTTTCAATGGGAGTACCACTAAGTATTATCATATGATCACGCATCAATTCAGCAATAGCTTTATGTCGCTGGGTATTATCGTTTTTAATCAACTGACCTTCATCCACTATAATAGTATCATATTTATTACAAGAAAAATTTCCTGTATGTATACGAACAGCTTCGTAGGAAGCAATCTCAATACTAGAAGAAAGCTGTGGAGTAAACTTGTTTATTTCATTTTCCCAATTTGCAGTAAGGGATGCAGGACAAATTACCAAATGTTTTTTCTCACCGTCTTCTAAAATAGCAAGATGCGCTAACACCTGAAGAGTCTTTCCGAGTCCCATATCATCGGCTAGCAAACACCCTATTCTTTTTTTTCTCATTTTGGCAAGCCAAATTACGCCCTCCATCTGATAAGACTTAAGTTTGGCATTAATCTTCTGAAATACAACAGTATGTATTTTATTTAATTCATCATTGGTCAAGACAGGCAAAGGCAAATAAAGTTTCTCAACATCTAAATCCTTAACCAATGTTCCAGTTACAACTTCAGGTGGTAAAGACGTAATCTTTTGTCTACTGAATAAATTTATATTTCCGTCACACTCTGCATAATTACGATTGAACAGATAAGCCTCAAGTATTTTCTCCGTAACGCCATCATCATCACTACCAGCACTTCCTGTAGAGAACCATTCAATACCCGATTTATTGGATTTCAAATACACAGATACATGTGAATCCGTCCCTTTGGGAACAAGTAACTTCCATCCTCTGCGCATTAGCGACTTCAACATATCAAAATTATCTTCTTTGATATGAAGAATACTACGTTCATAATCCAAAGAGGAACCTAGCAAAGATAATAATTCACATTCTTTTTTCTCACATCTGAGCATCCACCGATTATCATCCGTCTCGAAAGGAATATCGACATATTGTGCAGGAAAGAGAGAAGTAGCACCTTCATATCTTAGTCGCACTTTTAAATTTTTCCACCAAACCTTGATATTAGAGACATACAATTCTCCTCCTACCAAAGAGCCTTCCTGAAAATTAAGTTTGTTTCCAAAAGGTAAGTAGCCGGACAAAGAAGCAACTCGTCTCAAAGAGCTTCCTTTCCCACCTGATTTTACATACAACCATGGATGACTATTTATGGCTTGTCTAAGTATCTTACAATTCACCTGTTCAGGCGAAAAGCCAAATGGCTGTCTACTTTGACCTGTTTGAAACAATAGTTGACAAAGTGTATCAGAGGCAAACTCCTCCGATTTAAGCAAATCATCTATTGTAACCTTTCTCTGAAAAGGTGAAAGAGTCTTGGAACCTGTTTCCAAACAAACCTCTACATCTACACCTTTATCTAAAGAGTCTTTTTTAATGATACAAACAAGCCGGAATTTCATGAGTCAAAGTCGTAAAAATAATCAAAACTATCTATCATCCTTTTCATCAACTTATATTTTTTTTCATCCGTGCAAGTTATCTGTCTATAAGGCTTCACAGTATTCTTCAGTTTACCGGAAAAATCAAAATCATCTATACGACATCCACCATCACAAATATATCGCAAAAAACATCCCGAACATGGTTCCACATTATCTACAGAAGTCTCCTCATGAATTTCTTTTCCTTTTTCCATTAAATATGAAATGGGATGTTCCAACACATTACCATAGCTTTCCACCTCATAAATGCGATTGCAGAAATACACAGATCCATCAGCATTTATTGACATTCCACCAAGTCCACAGTTTTTTGCTATCAGATTAGGTGAATGCCCAGCTATGAAGTTTTCATAATCTGCATTTTTATCCACAAAAGATTCTATTCCTTTTATGCGTTTTGAATATTTTTCGTTTTCTTCTGAAGAAATATTCACATTACGGCCAGGCAACAACTTTTTACTAAGTTTAAAAAATATCTCATTGGATGTACGCTTTCTAATAGCAACTACCAACTCCTTATATCTAACATCCGTATCATCCTCCAAATTCTCATAAGTAAACGTTGTGGATACTGATGTCTTTACTCCCAAATTAGAAAATTTCACAACAGTCTCCACCACAACATCAAAATTTCCTTCTCCTCTTACAGCAGCATTTGTCCTTTCATTCACACCGTCAATGCTGAACTGAACCTCGTCAATAAAAGGCGCAAGTTCTTCAATCATATTTTCAGTCCAAAGTAGACCATTTGAAAGTACAGTCACTTTAAGCCCTATATCATGGGCATGTCTTAAAACACTTGCAAAACCTTTAAACATCAATGGTTCACCGCCAGAAAAAGTAACATTCTCTCCACCGGAAACTTTAAAATCAGATAAAACACCGATCCAATTTTTCAAACTTAATTCTGATTTTAACTTGGTGCCTGATCTCATAAAACAATGTTTACACCTTAAATTACAGGCATTCGTAATGTAAATGTTCAGCATCTTATATCCCTCAAGATACTCTTTAGTCGGTAAAACACCTACACCTGCGAATTTTCTAGCGAAAATAGCTGCCAGCAAAGACTTGAAAGAAGCCATTTCTTCTTCTGATTCAATATCTTCAACGACCTGCCCTATCATCAACCCTTCTCTGAGTTTATTCAAGAGAGAGAGTTGAAATTCATTTTTTAGTACAATCCAATTGGCAGTAGTTACAGATATTACCAAAATATCATCTGCTATTTTTTCTGTCACTATTTCCTCCGGGAAATACAATATGTCATCAAAACCAAGTTCTCCGTTCATCCTAAAGCCTATAATAAAGGTATATAATACAAAACAGATGCCCTATCATAATAGGACATCTGACTATTTTTTACCAGCATTAATTCTGGTTAACATCACAACGTTTGAAGCAATACATTGCACCAACACGTTCTGCATCAGAGATTTTTTTCTCTGTCCAACTAAATGAGATTTTCTTTTTCATATTTATCTACTTTAAAAATTAAAAAATATATTAATTCATCCATTAAAAGCCAATATAAATTCAGTAAGTAATTTAGTTGTCATTTTTAAATCTTCCTCATCCACAATTTCTACAGGAGAATGCATGTATCTGCAAGGAATACTCACAAGCCCTGTAGGTATTCCTTCTTTAGAAATTTGAATTGTATTAGCATCGGTTCCAGTAGGTCCGGCAATAGCCTCTAACTGATATTTAATTTTTTTTTCTTCACTTGTAAAAACCAATTTCCTAAAAATAGAATTATCCATATTGGGTCCCACAGCAATAACACCACCATTTCCTAATTTAATATCTCCATCCTTAACCGGAGACATTGATGGATAATCTGTGGCATGAGTTACATCTATGACAATACACATATCAGGATTAATATGAAAAGCCGCAGTCTGCGCTCCTCTGGCTCTTATTTCCTCCTGAACTGTAGCCACATAGTAAATATCATTATCAACATTTACATTATAAAGATTCTTTGCTATAGCAAGAAGAACAGCCATAGAGCATCTATTATCCATAGCTTTCCCTGTAATCCTAGATCCTCTTACAGAAAAATCAGAAGCTAATGTAGCCACACAACCTATTTGCACGAGCTCCTGTGCCTCCTGCCTATTCTTCACATTTATATCAATCCACAAATCTTCTGGGGAAAGATTCTGCTTACCATTTCCCCTTTCTTGAAGGTGAACAGGTTTAACGCCTATAACACCATTGACTATACCATTAATACCTCTAATGACAACTCTCCTACCAAGAAGTATGTTTGTATCAATTCCGCCAATTTCATTAAAATACAGAAAACCATCATTATCAATATATGTAATTATAAGGCCTATTTCATCTGCATGTGCTGTAAGCATTATTTTTTTTCTACAATCACATGTTCCATGTTTTACAGCGACTACATTACCTAGAGATGTAGAGTATGTATCAGACACATAAGCTGAAATTTCATTACTCCACAAATCAAGTACTTCTTTTTCACTTCCTGATGGAGCAACCATCTTTGCAACCTTTTGAAGAAAATCTATATATGAAAAATCCATATTTTAATATTTAGCGATGCAAATGTATAAAAAATAGCTAGAACAAACGAATAAAAATACCAAAAAGTAGTTAGTGGACTTTCATTGCAGAATACAACTATGCGTACGTTTCTCTTGAAATCACCCAATCGGCAATTGTCCGAGTCTCCGCACTAAAATTTATTGCAACCTTTACCACCGGAAGCCCGCAAAGAGCAAAACGATCAGCATATTGCTGCAAGTTAATCTGATTCATGGCAGCCTCCGCGCTCTGATTCAATTTCAGCTCTACCAGATAAAGAGTAGTCTTGGTGCGAAGCACCATATCCACCCGTCCTTTCAGCGTGTGCACCTCCACATCGGTATAAATGCCCAACAATGAGAATATCACATAAAGCATCTGCCGGTAATGTCCCTCATAATCCGTGTTGTCGCAATAAGGCACAGTGGAAAGAAAAGCCTGAAGCAACTTCAAAGCCTCGTCCATATCTCCCCGCACAATGTTACGCGCCAAATTACGTACCACACTGTTCACCGCGTGACTGTCACTCGTCACATAAGAAGGGATCAGGCTTTTCATCAGACCGACACGCACCTCTTTATTTGGAATATCAAGCATATACGCGTCAAATTCCAAATCCGCACCCTTTATCGTAAGGTAACCGGCCTGATAAAGCAACGGCATATAATTGGTAGCCAACTCCAAAGGTACGTTAAAATCACTGGGAGACGCTTCCTCACCGCCAATTTCTGATGGCAACACAGCATATTTGCGCAGCATCTCTATAATATAAGTAGGCGTTCCACTCTCAAACCAATAAGAGCCGATCTCTCCCAAAGCCATCGCCTTCAGTAAACTGAAAGGATTGAAAACATCGGGCGACGGCCACGAGAAATGATAACCGTCATAATTCTCCTTCAGTTTGTCCAACATCTCCTCTGCAGTGATTCCCAACCGGGTAGCCAGACGCTCTACATCGGGAGCCATTTGAGTGCGAAATTCCTCATCGGTGATACCGCAAATGGCGGCATAATCAGGCAACATGCTCACATTGGTGATATTATTAAGTTCACTGAACACACTAAGTTGCGAAAACTTGGTTATACCCGTAAGAAAGACAAAGCGTAAATAAGGGTCACATGCCTTCAACGGACTGTAAAAATTACGCATCACATTGCGCAACTGCGGCAGATTCTTTTCTTCATGAACCACATCGAGCAGAGGAGCGTCATATTCATCTATCAAGACAACCACTTTTTTGCCGGTCTGCTTGTAAGCGCGTTTGATAAGTCCCTCCAGGCGCTGATTCACATACTGTTCCTCTTCTACACGCCCATAAATCTCCTCATAAGCCATGAGTTTCAATTCCAGCTCCGCATTCAGTTGTTCCCTGTCCACATGTTTAGCGGTGCTCATGTCGAAATGCAACACCGGGTGTTGTATCCATTCCTTCTCCAATGTCTCCATGGCCAGTCCCCCAAACAATTCTTTCCGTCCCTCAAAATAACAGTGAAAGGTACTGGTAAGCAAGGATTTCCCAAAACGTCGCGGACGGCTCAAAAATAAATACTTAGAATAAGAGTGCGTCAGTCGGTACACGTATTCCGTCTTGTCAATATAAAGATAATTACCTTCCCGTATCTCCGAGAATGTCTGTATCCCGATAGGATATAATCTTTGCAAATCTTCCATTTCAATCATATTTTCCACAAATCTACAAAAAAATCCATTCATAAAGATGAAGGTGTGTCATAATGAATAATAAAACGCAGATTAACGCAAATTATTTCAATTATATTGATATATTAATCAACGACTTATAAAATTGTTTTTGCGATAATTTGCGTTAATCTGCGTTTTGACGCACTCTCATCTTTTACTTTATCTGTTTTTCATTAGATGCCCCTCTCTCTTCTTTTTTCTTTCTGTGCTGTAGATACCTAATCTTCAATACATTCAAAACCGCCTCGACCTCCTCTTCATTAAAGCTATCAAGACAGAACTCCACAACTTTTACATAATCACTCAATGGACGATCTAGCCCTTTTTTATATCATTCAATGTATCGTGACCAATCTTTAGGGTGTGGTATACATCCTCATTTATCAGACCCGCACGTTTAATCAACTCATCAATGCAAGCTCCTAAAGCCGCATAACAAACATTCTTCAGTTCCATTCTTATTTATTGTTAATATTGCACCTTAACGATTAATTATTTTAACGTTCATCCTCACATGTCAGGATAGAGGTTATTTTGTTTTTACTAATTTCACAGCGCTTTTGAAAGCTCCTTGTATTTTTTGCAAAAATAAACATTTTAACTTACAACAAAAAGAAAATGATGTCCAACAACTACAGAATGTCCTATTTCATGCCACCGATCGCTCCTATCAAAGACAAACAAGGCCGACTGATGACTCCTCCCACACTTATCCCCTTCTGCGAAGTCTCCCTCGAACAAGTTTTCCAAATGATTACCTGCAACGAGAATCTCAAAGCCCTGACCGAACAAGTACGGAATGCTGCAGATATACGAGCCGCCAAAGCGTCATTGCTACCGTATGTGACTCCCTGCGGCACATTCACCCGCCGCAGCAGTAAGGATTTTGTCTCCCCGTCTCACCTGGTGATCGTAGATGTGGACGGCCTCCTCTCCCATCAGGAAGCAGTGGAAATGCGCCGTATGCTCTATGACGATCCTCTCCTGCAGCCTGTACTCACCTTTATCAGCCCCAGCGGACTGGGTGTAAAAGCATTTGTTCCTTGCCATTATTCCTCCACGGCAGATGATGCCAAAAATATCACAGACAACATGAGTTGGGCGATGCGGTACGTAGAAACGGCATACAATACGGTAACAGCGGTTTCTTCCGAAACGAAATCCAAAGTAGATTTCTCCGGCAAAGACCTCGTGAGATCCTGTTTCCTTAGTTACGACCCGGAAGCATTGTTCAGAACCAAGTAGACGGGAATAATAAAAATTGAAAATTATAAATCAAAACATGACCGATATTGAATCTTTACGCCGTCTCACCGAAGCAGTCGAAACGGCAGGAGCGGACATTGCTCCCACTTATCTTGAATACGTACAATTGTCATTCGCCATCGCAACGGATTGCGGTGAATCCGGGCGTGACTTTTTCCATCGCCTGTGCCGGATGTCTCCCAAATATCAACGCGAACATGCCGAACGGGTATTCTCCAATGCGCTCCACACCCAACGTGGAGAAGTGCACCTGGGCACCGCTTTCCACCTCGCCGAAGCGATAGGAGTAAGCATCTGTATAGAAAAAATGTCTCAACGTCCGACAGGTACAAAAGGTACAGCAGGTACAGCACACAAATTTCCCGCACACACGGGCGCGCATAATAAGGTAGGAAATAACGAAATTTCCGAAGAGAGAGAAGGGGAAGAAGAACTATTGCCGGGCAGTGAACCGCAACATCAATTACCCACTTTTCCGGAAAACGACTGGCCGGAATTCCTGCAACGTATCATCAAAGCCGGAAGTAGCCTGATACAACACGACATCATGTTATTGGGAGCACTCACTGCCTTAGGTGCTTGTATGGCACGCCACGTGCGATGCCTGTATGGCGGCAAATACCATCACCCCAGCCTCCAATGTTTCGTTGTGGCTCCTTCGGCTTCCGGCAAAGGTATTCTTTCTTACATCCGCTTGCTCGTGGAACCTATCCACGACGAGATCCGCAAAGAAGTGGCCACACAAATGAAAGCATACAAAAAAGAAAAAGCCGAGTACGATGCAATGGGGAAAGAGCGAACTAAAAAGGAGGCTCCACAAATGCCCCCTAACCGGATGTTCCTCATTTCGGGCAACAACACCGGTACGGGTATCCTGCAAAACATCATGGACTCAGACGGAACCGGACTTATCTGCGAAGCGGAAGCGGATACTCTTTCCACTGCCATCGGATCAGATCACGGTCATTGGAGCGACACCCTGCGCAAAGCATTCGACCACGACCGCTTGTCCTACAACCGCCGCACTGACCAGGAATACCGGGAAGTGAAGAAAAGCTACCTTTCCGTCCTGATTTCAGGCACACCATCGCAAGTGCAAACCTTCATTCCGACATCAGAAGACGGATCATACTCCCGCCAATTGTATTATTACATGTGCGGAATCAGTAAGTGGATCAGCCAGTTTATGGACAACAAAATAGATTGGGAGGAGATATTCACCGTTATGGGACTGGAATGGAAAGAAAAGTTGAACGTGATAAAAGCACATGGCATTCATACCCTGCAACTCACGGATAAACAAAAAGAAGAATTCGACACCGTCTTTTCCGACTTGTTCGAACGCTCCAGTGTAGCTAATGGAAGAGAAATGTATAGTTTTGTGGCACGTCTGGCTGTCAATCTATGTAGAATCATGTCAGAAGTAGCCGTCCTGCGTGCCCTTGAAAACCCGCAAGCCTACAACTTCAAAACCTTCCCCTTCTCTCCTTTCACACCGGACAAGGAGATTCCTGCGGACAACTGCAAGGATGGTATCATCACCCGCTGGGATGTATCCATTTCACAGGAAGACTTTCATGCTGTGCTTAGTCTTGCGGAAC
>OGFO01000848.1_pt1 | contig 14308 bp, 10 predicted proteins | sample 1570981 | NCBI WGS metagenome assembly OGFO01 (sample SAMEA2581955, study PRJEB24529) | metagenome | biome: Human gut stool | place: China | collected 2011
TCCCATCAATGACAATATTATTCTTATCTATCACATTTTTATGTACTTATCTAGGCTTTCAGAAAATATTCTTGTATTTTTGTCAGTCAGCAACCTTATTATTAGAATAAACCAAACACTCGTATGAAAACATTCACCCATCTTTTGTGCGTCCTGATTTTATCAATTGCGCTGTTTGCTTGTAACAATGCTCACTTTCTCAAAGAAGAAGCCTACCGGAATCAAGTGATTCAAGACTTTGAACTGAAAAAACAGGCACTCCCTCATGGAGATTTATTTGCGGTCTTTGCCGATTCTGTTTTGTCGGTCTATGAGCGTGAAGCATTGATGTTTCTCTATGCTTATATGCCAATCGGTGATGTGACGGACTATCCGGGAGATTATTATCTGGAAAATGTCCGGCTGTCAAAGCAGACGCGCAGCGAGATGCCTTGGGGAAAAGAGATTCCCGATGAAGTGTTCCGTCATTTTGTTCTGCCGATCCGGGTGAATAACGAGAATCTGGACGATTCCCGTCGTGTGTTTTATGGCGAGCTGAAAGACAGGGTGAAGGGGCTGCCGATGAAAGAGGCTATATTAGAGGTGAATCACTGGTGTCATGAGAAAGTAGTCTATCGTCCGAGTGATGCGCGTACCAGCTCACCATTGGCGTCAGTCAAGACGGCTTATGGGCGTTGTGGTGAAGAGTCTACATTTGCGGTGGCTGCTCTCCGGTCGGTTGGTATTCCGGCACGTCAGGTGTATACGCCTCGTTGGGCGCATACGGATGATAATCATGCTTGGGTGGAAGCATGGGCGGACGGACATTGGTATTTCTTCGGTGCCTGTGAGCCGGAGCCGGTTTTGAATCTGGGATGGTTCAATGCTCCTGCCAGTCGGGGAATGTTGATGCATACGAAGGTCTTCGGGCGTTATAACGGTCCGGAGGAAATGATGCTTGAGACACCGAATTATACGGAAATCAATGTAACGGAGAATTATGCTCCGACTGCAAAAGCATCGGTGACGGTGAGAGATAAGAATGGACAACCTGTTGCCGGAGCAAGAGTGGATTTTAAAGTATATAACTATGCGGAGTTTTATACAGTTGCTACTAAATACACTGATACCAATGGTCAAGTATCATTAACAGCCGGTAAGGGAGATATGCTGGTATGGGCTTCCGATAAGAGAACATTCGGCTTTTCCAAGCTATCTTTCGACAAGCAACTGGAATTGACATTGACACTTGATAAAAAGGAAGGAGATATTTTTGAAGAAGATATTGATATCGTTCCTCCCGTTGAGAATCCTATTTTGCCGGAAGTAACGCCGGAGCAACGGGCAGAGAATGATCGGAGAATGATGCAGGAGGATTCGATTCGTAATGCTTATGTCGCTACTTTCCCAACTGCGGAACAAGCTGATTCCATTGTATCCTGTTTGAAAGGAAAATTAAGTTCGTTTGCTGGGAAGGCACTGGCTTCTTTCTTGTTGGATTCAAGAGGGAATCATGATGTATTGGTTCGTTTTCTGAATGAGGCAGACCGACAGGGAAAATTGATGAAAGGTGCGGCTTTATTGTCCATACTTACTAAAAAAGATCTTCGTGATGTGCGTTATGAAGTGTTGATCGATCATTTGTTGAATACGAAAGATGTTGATACCTATTTGTATGACTGTGTTATACCGCCCTTTCACTGCATGGATGCTTCGACTGAATATGTTTATGACATTCTTGCTCCCCGTGCTTCAACGGAGGCATTGACACCTTATAAATCTTTCTTTCAGTCTAAGTTCTCTGAAGCGGAAATGGATACTTTCCGGACTCGCCCGCAAGCTTTAGTTGAATGGGTGAACCGTAATATTACGATTGATGAAGAAAATAACTTCCAGCGTATCCCTATTTCTCCGGAAGGGGTTTGGCGTGCGAAGGTGGCGGATTCATATTCACGGGATCTGTTTTTCGTAGCATTGGCGCGTAGTATGAATATCGGTGCTGATATAAGGAGTACAGACGGGCGTGTAAGATATGTAAGTTGGCCTGAAAACAGGTGGGGAAGCGAATTCATGGAGGTTGATTTCGATAAACAAGAAGCAGTGGAGGCATCCAGGGGGATTTATCATTTTTATGAAGGTGATAAGGCAATTGCTCGTGATGATAAGAGAGTTAAGTATTATAGTAAGTTTACCATTTCCAGGTTGCAGGAGGGCAGACCGGAATTGATTAGTTATGAAGAACAAGATCCCAGATTGAGAAATATGGGGGTATTGGATGCCGGATATTACTTGTTGGTTACCGGTACGAGACTTGCCGATGGAGGTGTGTTGGCGAGAATCTCTTCTTTTGTATTGCCTGCACAGAAAGATGAATTCAAACCTGTAGCGACAAAAGTACCCTATCATTTGCGTGAATCCGGAGAAAAGGTTGCTGTTATCGGTAATTTCAATTCCGAATCGCTTTTTACGCCGGTGGAACGAATAGGAGAGAAAGTGATGCCTTTGGCACGACAAAGTATTTTGCAAACCTGTGGACGTGGTTATTTTGTAGTGGCTGTTCTCGGAGCAGGGCAGGAGCCTACCAATCATGCGTTAAAAGACATAGCCGCTCTGGGCAATGACTTCGAACAGTGGGGACGCAAAATGGTCTTTCTTTTTCCTTCGGAAGAACAATACAAGAAATTTAATGCTGCCGAATTCAAGGGACTTCCGTCTACTATCACTTACGGTATTGATACTGATGATAGCATTCGGAAAGGAATTGTGCAGGCTATGAATTTGAATAACTCCATTCTGCCAGTCTTTATTATTGCCGACACATTCAATAGGGTAGTCTTTGTCTCTCAAGGATATACGATCGGTTTAGGTGAGCAATTGATGAAAGTAGTACATGGATTATAAGAAAAAATCAGTATGAATAATCGTTAATTATTGCTCTTGATGTGCTTTTTTCGAAAAAGAATGATTACGTTTGCAGCAAATTATGACTAAGTATATTTTTTGCATATTAGCATGCGCATTTCTAGTGTTGGGACTTAGCAATGTTTCCGATAAAGAATTGCAGGGATTTCAGAAAGAAACTGAAATCTCATCTAATCGTATGCAATATACGGCAGAGTCATCTTGTCGCATCTCTTCTGCCGACCTCAATAAGTCAAGTAAAGTATCGCATTCGCAGTTTGTTGACGAGACATCTAATTGTAAAGTCAGTGACTGTATTTTTGATAATATCTCTTTTCCGAGAAGCATTGTTCCTTTCAAGAACTTGAAGTTCAATACAAATACTGTGATTATACAGATATTGAGCTCTCTGAATGTTCTGCTTCCGGAAAACCGTTTGGGTCATACCGATCTTGATGTCAATTACACTAAATATTCGTGTAAGTACTACGTCTACACATTGGCGCATATTCTCATTTAGACAATATTCTTTTCTTTTGGTTGGGTGAGGTGTGTCTTATTCTGATACCTCTCTGCCACTCTTTCCTTTATTTTTATTATTATCTATTTTATTCATGTCAACATGGAAAACAAAGAATGTATTTCCTATGACTTGGAACAAAAGACGGGTATTGATGTGTCTTATTGCTACCAGTGTGGCAAATGTACGGCCGGATGTGTGTTATCAGAGGAGATGGATTATGCTCCCAGCTATATTCTCCGGTTGTTACAGACAAAAAATGCTCAAAATGACCGTCGCGTGTTAAGTTCCAACGCCATTTGGATTTGCTTGAATTGCGAAAACTGTATTGCCCGGTGTCCCAAAGAAATAAACATTCCTGAAGTGATGGACTACCTGCGTGAGAAATCCCGGAAAGAAGGATGCATTAGTAAAGAGTCACGCCCTGTTGTAGCTTTCCATTCCGCTTTTCTCGAATCAGTGAAAAGAACGGGAAGACTCTACGAAGTGGGATTGGTTGCAGGTTTTAAAGCCCGCACTTTACGTCTGACACAGGATTTGAATGTGGCTCCTGTTATGTTCGTCAAAGGGAAGCTCAACCTCCTTCCGGAACGGGTAAAAGATGAGAATAAGATCAAAAAGATATTTGCACAAACCATTGAAAAGACTCAAAAGTAGCTATGAGAATCGGTTTCTATCCGGGATGTTCGCTAAACGGAACTTCTCGTGAATATAATGAATCAGTCAAAGCACTGGCACAGGCGATGGGACTCGAACTGATCGAGTTGAAAGACTGGAACTGTTGCGGTGCAACGGCTGCTCACTCCATGAGCAAACAATTGTCTCTTGCCTTACCTACCCGTGTGTTGGCTTTGGCAGAACAACAGGGATTTCAAGAAATCGTTGTCCCCTGCGCTTCCTGTTACAATCGTTTGAGTGTTGCTCAATACGAATTAATGCACAATGAAGCATTGAAGGATGAAATACTGACTACAGTTGGAATGCGCTACCTCGGTAATGTGAAAATATTGAATGTCATCCAGATGATAGAGAAATATATGCTGGATGCATTAAAAGAGAAGATAGTACGTCCTTTTGCTCATCAAGTGGCTTGTTACTATGGCTGCTTGCTGGTGCGTCCCCATAAAATATTAAACTTCGACCGTTTGGAAGATCCGCAAAGCATGGACAAAATCATGTCTCTGATTGGTGCCACTTCTATTGACTGGGCTTTCAAAACGGAGTGTTGCGGTGCGGGCTTGTCCGTTTCTCGCACAGACCTTGTAGGACGTCTCTCGGGAAATATACTGAAAGATGCTGACGACCGGGGAGCGGAAGCCGTGATTGTGGCTTGTCCGATGTGTCATTCTAATTTGGATATGCGTCGCCCTGCTATCAACCACTATCTGGCAAAACCTGTTACCATACCGGTTCTTTATATCACACAGGCTATCGGACTGGCTGTCGGACTGACTCCCAAGGAATTGGGACTGGGACGTCATTTTGTAGCTGTAAATTTGAAGGAGGCGGAAGTATGTCTAAAATAGGAGTTTTTATCTGCCATTGTGGTGAAAATATCAGTGCAACTGTCGACTGCGAAAAAGTGGCCGAGGCGGCAAAAGAAATGGAAGGCGTTGCCTATGCCATTGATTATAAATATATGTGTTCCGATCCGGGACAGACATTGATTAAGAACGCCATTAAAGAATATGGATTGGATGGCGTTGTCGTTGCTGCCTGTTCTCCGCGAATGCATGAACCTACCTTTCGGAGGGCATGTGCGGAAGCCGGATTGAATCCTTATCTGTGCGAGATTGCTAATATTCGTGAGCATTGCTCCTGGGTACATGAGAAAGGGGAGGCAACTACCCGTAAGGCTGTCGATATTGTCAAAAGTCTGGTTGAAAAAGTAAAGCGGAATCATCCTTTGGTTCCCATTCAGGTTCCTATCACTAAAAAAGCACTGGTGATTGGAGGAGGAATTGCCGGAATTCAGGCAAGTTTGGACATCGCCAATTGCGGACATCAGGTCATTCTGGTAGAGAAAGAACCGTCCATCGGCGGACACATGTCACAGCTTTCGGAAACCTTTCCTACATTAGACTGTTCGCAGTGTATTCTTACTCCCCGAATGGTGGAAGTAGCGCAGCATCCGAATATCACTCTTTATACGTATGCCGAACTGGAGCATGTGGAAGGCTTTATCGGTAATTTTAAAGCCAGTATACGCCTGAAAGCGAAGAGCATTGATGAGAAATTATGTACCGGTTGCGGACTTTGTACGACTAAATGTCCCAACAAAAAGATACCGAGCGAATTTAATGCCGGTTTGGGAATGCGTACAGCTATTTATGTTCCTTTTCCGCAAGCAGTGCCCAATAAACCGGTGATTGATAAAGAACATTGTACTCATTATCGCAATGGTAAATGCGGAGTCTGTGAAAAGCTATGTCCTACGGGGGCTATCCGTTTCGGACAAGAGGACCGTATTATCACCGAAGAAGTCGGAGCGATTGTAGTAACTACAGGATTCAATGTGTTGAATACAGACTTTTTCCCCGAATATGGATATGGAAAATACAAAGATGTCATTACCGGATTGCAGTTTGAGCGTCTGGCATCGGCTTCCGGTCCTACATTCGGAGAGATTCGCCGTCCGTCTGACGGACAGATTCCTCAAAAGATTGTATTTGTAGCCTGTGCCGGTTCCCGTGATCCGGCCAAAGGAATTCCTTATTGCTCTAAGATATGCTGTATGTACACAGCCAAACATGCGATGCTTTATCAGCACAAGGTACATGGTGGCGAATCGTACGTGTTCTACATGGATATTCGTGCCGGAGGAAAGAATTATGAAGAATTTGTGCGCCGTGCCATTGAAGAGGATGGAGTGAATTACGTCCGTGGTCGCGTCGCCCGTATATATGAGAAGAACGGTAAATTGATTGTTAAAGGAGTAGACACCCTGTTGGGAGCATCACCTGTCGAGATAGAAGCTGACATGGTAGTGCTTGCCACAGCGGGAGTTGCCAACAAGGGAGCGGAAGAACTGGCGCAGAAGATGCACATTTCTTATGACCCTTATCAGTTCTTTGCCGAATCTCACCCCAAACTGAAACCGGTGGAAACGAATACAGCCGGAATCTATCTGGCAGGAGCCTGTCAGGCGCCGAAAGATATTCCCGAAACAGTGGGAATGGCTTCGGGAGACGCTGTGAAAGTCGCAGGATTGTTTTCACAGGCAAATCTGGTTCGCGAGCCATTGATAGCCGTTGTCAATCGTACTGCTCCTCCGTTATTCAGTACTTGCGTAGGATGTTTCATGTGTCAGACAGCTTGTCCTTATCAGGCTATCGAACGTGAAGAAATAAAAGACAGGAATGGAAATGTAATAAAGACAGTTGCTAAAGTAAATCCCGGACTTTGTCAGGGTTGTGGTACCTGTGTTGCTTTCTGCCGTTCCAAATCTATTGATATACAGGGATATTCCAATGAACAGGTCTATGCCGAAGTGATGGCATTGCTGAACTATTAAAAGAGAGTAAGCTATGAACGAAAATAAGATCGAGAATAATCAGGAATTTGAACCGCGCATTGTAGCTTTTGTCTGTAATTGGTGCACGTATGCCGGGGCAGACCTGACAGGTACGAGCAGGTTGAAGTATGCGACTAATGTAGAAATTGTCCGTTTCCCCTGTACAGGAAGAATTGACTTTATGTTACTGTTGAAAGCCTTTGCCGGAGGTGCTGATGGAATTATCGTTTCGGGTTGTCATCCGAATGACTGTCATTATACATCCGGAAACTTCCACGCACGTCGTCGTTGGATTGTATTCCGCGGACTGCTCGACTTCTTGGGTATTGATGTACGTCGTATCCGTTATTCATGGGTGTCGGCGGCAGAGGGAGCCAAGTGGGCTGATCTGGTGAATGAGACAGTTGCCGGAATCCGTGAACTGGGACCTTATCTGGAGTATCAGAAAGCTTCGGACTATTTGGAAAAGGAGGCTATCTATGAGTAAACTGACAGAAAAAGCAGTTGCTTTGTTACAAGAAGGAGAAGTGAATCTTGTGATAGGCTATGAAGAAGGAAATCATGGAACACGTCCTCTCTTTTGCCGGCAGGCAGAAAATGCCGACAGACTGATACTGGACGACCGTTGCACGAATAATATTGCAGTTTATCTGACAAAACGGGAATTAACAGGAACAGGCAAAGTGGCTATAACAGCTACGGTTCCGGCATTACGGACGATTGTTCAATTGGCATTCGAAAACCAGTTGAAAGAAGATAATCTTCTGGTACTGACCGTTGACGGACATGGAGAAGTTATCCAGTTTAAAGGATTCGATGAAATAAAAACATATCTGGCAGACTTTCCCTTGACTATTAGTGAGGAGAATCTCCAACTGATTGATCGTCTGAAAAAGATGAGTCGTGAAGAGCGGTGGAAATATTGGATGGAGGAAATGTCGAAATGCATCAAATGCTATGTTTGCCGGGCTGCCTGTCCGTTGTGTTATTGCAGCCGGTGTATTGTGGAGGTCAATTGTCCGCAGTGGGTACAACCCTGGTCTGCTCCGCTGACAAATATGGAGTGGCAGATTAACCGCGTGATGCACATGGCAGGACGTTGTATCGGTTGTGGCGCTTGTAAACAAGCCTGTCCGGTGGGTATTCCTCTTCATTTGATGACACAAAGTATGATGGAAGACATTCAGGGCGAGTTCGGGGTTGCTCCCGGTGCTATCAATCCTGCGGGAAATGTACTTTCTACCTTCAAGGCAGAAGATAAAGAGAACTTTATACATTAAAAGAAAGTAATGGAAAATCTACATATCAGTAAAAGCAGTCTGCAAGAATGGTTTCACCAGATGGTGAAAAAGGAAATGCATATTTTTGCTCCTGTGCGTTCAGGAGATAAAGTAGACTTCAAAAGAGTGACTTCTTACGATGAGGTAGCGACGGACTATGTGCAGACTACCCAGTCGGCTAAACGCTTTGCGTTCCCGAAAACAGAAGTGCTGTTCTCTTATCAGAAAGACGGGAAAGAAGCTACTTTGCAGGAAGCGGATATTAATGTAATTCCTGAAACGATTCTCTGGAAAATCCGTCCTTGTGATGCAGCAGGGTTTGCACCCCTTTCCGGTATTTTTAATTGGGATTATAAAGATAAGCTATACAATGCCCGGCGGGAGAAAATGACATTAATCAGCTTCAGTTGTGCACAATGCGATGAATCATGTTTCTGTACTTCCGTTCACGGGGGGCCCGGTAATACTGCCGGCAGTGATATTCAGATTACGGAGTTGCCGGATCAGAGTGCATTGGTGGAAGTCTTGACGGCAAAAGGCAAAGCATTGGTTAAATTCTTTGTGAAAGAATATACACCTGCCGAAGAAATAGATAAGGAAGAATATCTGGCATCCGTTCCCACCCGTTTCAATGTTGATAATGTACGTGAGAAGTTGGCGGGAGCATTCGACAGTCCTGTTTGGAAACAACAGTCCGAACGTTGTTTGGGATGTGGCGCATGCGCTTATGTTTGTCCAACTTGTGCCTGTTTTGATATTCAGGAAGATGCCAAAGGTTCGTCCGGTCATCGTGTCCGTTGTTGGGATTCTTGCGGCTTTTCGCTGTTTACCCTCCATACATCCGGACATAATCCGCGTCCGACACAAAGCGCCCGTTGGCGTCAGCGCATTTTGCATAAGTTCTCCTATATGCCTGAACGGATACAGGAAACCGGTTGTACCGGATGCGGACGTTGTTCGCGTGCCTGCCCGGTAGATATGAATATACTTGAACACTTAATATCGATATCAAGCCATGAATGAGCAGTCGAATATATATCTTCCGCACCTGATGGTGATTGAGAAGATAACCCATGAAGCTCCGGGAGTGAAGACTTTCCGGTTAAGATTTAAAGACGAGAAGGAAGGAGAAGCCTTTCACTTCAAAGCCGGACAGTTCGGTGAATACTCTGCGTTTGGTGAAGGAGAGTCAACTTTCTGTATTGCTTCGTCGCCTACTCGTAAAGGATATATCGAGTGTACATTCCGTCAGGCAGGACGGGTGACTACCGGGCTTGCCAAACTGGAAGAAGGAGCTACCGTCGGTTTTCGCGGACCTTTCGGAAACACATTTCCGTTGGACGAGTGGAAAGGAAAGAATCTGTTGTTCGTTGCAGGTGGTATAGCACTTCCGCCGATGCGTTGCGTCATCTGGAATGCATTGGACAGGCGGGAAGATTTTAAAGATATAACGATTGTTTACGGAGCCAAGTCTGTTAACGACCTGGTATATAAAGAAGAGCTGAAAGAATGGGAAAACCGTCCGGATGTCAATCTGATAGCTACGGTTGATCCCGGGGGGGAGACTCCCGACTGGACAGGAAAAGTCGGTTTTGTACCTTCGGTACTTGAGGCTGCTGCACCTGCCAGTGCAGATACTGTGGCAATAGTTTGCGGACCTCCGGTGATGATAAAGTTCACTTTTCCTGTATTGGAGAAGTTAGGCTTTGCGGATGAGAATATTTATACCACCCTGGAGAACCGGATGAAATGTGGTGTTGGAAAATGTGGACGGTGTAATGTCGGGAAGTTGTATGTCTGCAAAGACGGTCCCGTATTTACCAAAGCCCAGTTGAATGATATACCTCCTGAATACTAATGATAGGGTATTCAAGGATTAAAATATTGTGTTTTCCGTTGTGAAACGGGAGTTACGTCGTATAAAAGCAAGGATATATACCGAAGTGATTTCAGGCAAATAATATCCGCCGATTGTTTTTATATGGTGATGAGGAATGCCCAATGGGATTAACTTTCATGTGTGTCTAAATTTTATAATGGTTTCACCATTGGGCGCCTCTTCTTTATTTTGAATATGATTGTACAACCTAATTTTTATATTACTATGATTCATTTATTACTGTCTACTCTTGCGATGATGGGGCTTACTTTCCTCATCGGTTTTTTTGTCGCTGCGGTCATTAAGTTGATTGCCTATGCGGCTGATTCATTTGACTTTTATAGTTCCCACCGTTTGGAGCTACTCCGGTTACGACGCTGGCGGCAGCATCGGCAGAAGGTGGAAAGATTAGTCCGGCAGATACCTATTGCAGATGAAGATGCTTTAGGTGATTCTCGTGAAGACTACAGTAAGGGGATTGACAGGAACTTTACTGGCTACTCCGGCTATTATCATGGAGTGAGTCCGGGAGCTTCGGAAAATAATTTAATGAATTACTATTATTCACAGGATACTCGTGAATTCTTTCTGCGGGAAGAAGAGCAGGCACATGTCAATAAGAAGAACTCAAAGAAACTTACTAACAACAAACAATAAAAGAAAACTAATTTATGGAAAATATAGATTTTGCTACCTTGTTTCAAGGTATTGGTACAATGATGGCAAGCGGATGGGTACTTGCTTCTGCAAGAGTTTTTCTGGCACTGCTCGGTTTGTTGCTGATCTATTTAGGTTGGAAAGGTATCCTCGAACCTATGGTGATGATCCCTATGGGACTGGGAATGGTAGCTATCAACTGCGGAACACTGATGATGCCCGACGGCACACTGGGTAACCTCTTTCTTGATCCGATGCTTTCAGATACGGATCAATTAATGAATACCATGCAGATAGATTTCCTGCAACCTGTTTACACTCTGACGTTTAGTAATGGGCTCATAGCCTGCTTTGTCTTTATGGGTATCGGGGCGCTTTTGGATGTTGGATTCCTGCTTCAGAAACCATTTGCAAGTATATTCCTTGCTCTGTGTGCAGAACTGGGCACTTTCCTGACAGTTCCTATTGCTTCCGCTCTCGGCCTGACTCTCAAAGAAAGTGCATCAGTGGCTATGGTAGGTGGAGCAGACGGACCGATGGTATTGTTTACTTCACTGGCATTGGCAAAGCATTTGTTTGTGCCTATTACGGTGGTTGCCTATCTTTATTTAGGATTGACGTATGGAGGCTATCCTTACCTTGTGAAGCTGCTGGTTCCCAAACGTTTCCGTGCAATTAAGATGGTGACAAAGAAAGCTCCGAAGAATTACGATGCCAAAGTGAAACTGGCTTTCTCTGCTGTTCTTTGTGCTATTCTCTGTTTCTTATTCCCGGTAGCTTCTCCTTTGTTCTTCTCTTTGTTCCTGGGGGTTGCTGTTCGTGAGTCGGGTATGAAACATATTTATGATTTTGTGAGTGGTCCGTTGCTTTATGGATCGACTTTTATGTTGGGCGTGTTGCTGGGTGTACTTTGTGATGCACATCTGCTGCTCGATCCTAAGATATTGAAACTATTAGTATTAGGCATTGTAGCATTATTACTTTCCGGTATCGGAGGAATAATCGGAGGATATATCATGTATATTATTAAACGGGGTAATTACAATCCGGTAATCGGTATTGCAGCTGTTAGCTGTGTACCCACTACCGCGAAGGTTGCACAAAAGATTGTAAGCAAAGATAATCCGGACTCATTTGTTCTGGGAGATGCCTTGGGAGCTAATATCTCGGGAGTAATTACTTCGGCTATTATTACAGGTATTTATATTACGGTGATTCCTTATTTATAAATAAAGGTATAGCAGTTTTTCTTGATACCGCTGGTGGTAATGCAAAATAGAAATGGTGAACAAAAGGCTTAAAGCTGTATGTTCACCATTTTTAGTATATAGTAGACAGGCGATAACTTACATTCCTTTATATAAAGCCTCCACTGTTTCTCTGACTCTTCGCACGGAAGTCACATTTCGTTCGTACTCGTTGATATGTACTGTTCCTCCCATTGAGACAACTTCATTTCTGAATTTCATTTCACTTTGAATACTTTCGCGTGCCGAGAAATGAAACTCATTGATTCCGGTTTCTGCCGCAATCCGCGCAATATTATTTTCATTTACTCCACAGCCGGCAAGTAGCGTAATTCTTCCCGCAGCCAGTCCTTGCAATTCTTTTAAAAGACCGATACCTTGTTCAGCCGTAGGTTGCTGACCGGAAGTCAGAATACGGTTGCATCCCAGCTCTATAATCTCCTCCAATGCCTTTTGAGGATTACGACATACGTCGAATGCCCGGTGGAAGGTGACTGACAGCCCTTTAGAGGCTTCCATCAGAATCTGCATTGATGTCAAGTCTACTTCACCGTCTGCTGTCAGGCAACCGAATACGACTCCGTCTGCCCCCAATTTCCGTGCGATTTCGATGTCTTTCAGCATTGTTCTGATTTCCATATCCGAATAAAGAAAATCTCCTCCACGTGGCCGGATAATAACATGCAGGCGGGTATGAGCCAATACTTCTCTTGCGATGGCTATTTCACCATAGGAAGGGGTTGTCCCGCCTTCCGGTATTCCGGCACATAATTCCACGCGGTTGGCACCACCTTCCTGTGCAGCCAGGCAGCTTTCCACTGAATTCGTACAAATCTCAATTTGATACTTTTCCATAGTCGTATACTAAAAAAGGGCGAATTTCTTCGCCCTTATATGAATCTTCTTTTGAATGGTTTCTTTATTTAGCGAAACTAACCGCACGTGTTTCACGAATGACGGTAATCTTCACTTGTCCCGGATAAGTCATTTCATCCTGAATCTTCTTAGCGATTTCGCCTGACAGGCTTTCTGTCTGCTTGTCGTCAATCTTATCCGCACCAACGATAACGCGGAGTTCGCGCCCTGCCTGGATGGCATAAGTCTTTGTTACACCCGGATAAGCCATAGCCAGTTGTTCGAGATCGTTCAGACGCTTGATGTAAGCCTCTACGATTTCGCGGCGTGCACCCGGACGTGCACCGGAGATGGCGTCACATACCTGTACGATAGGAGCCAGCAAGCTGGTCATTTCCGTTTCGTCGTGGTGAGCACCGATAGCGTTGCAAATATCCGGTTTTTCTTTGTACTTCTCGGCGAGTTTCATACCCAGCAATGCATGCGGCAATTCCGGTTCTTCATCAGGCACTTTACCGATATCATGCAGCAAACCTGCACGTTTCGCTTTCTTCGGGTTCAATCCCAGTTCAGATGCCATCACAGCACAAAGATTGGCTGTTTCACGTGCATGCTGCAACAAGTTCTGACCATAAGAAGAACGATATTTCATCTTACCGATGATACGGATCAATTCAGGATGCAGACCGTGGATACCCAAGTCGATGGTTGTACGTTTACCGGTTTCGATAATTTCTTCTTCCACCTGTTTGCGTACTTTAGCTACCACCTCTTCGATACGGGCCGGATGGATACGTCCGTCAGTCACAAGCTGATGCAGGGCCAAACGGGCAATTTCACGGCGAACCGGGTCGAAGGCAGAAAGAACGATAGCTTCCGGAGTGTCGTCAACAACGATTTCAACGCCGGTAGCAGCTTCCAAAGCACGGATGTTACGTCCTTCACGTCCGATAATACGTCCTTTGATTTCATCTGATTCAATATGGAATACCGTAACAGAGTTTTCGATGGCAGTTTCCGTAGCTACCCGTTGGATAGACTGGATAACGATACGTTTCGCTTCTTTGCTGGCAGTTAACTTAGCATCATCCATAATGTCATTAATGAATGATTGTGCCTGCGTTTTAGCTTCTTCTTTCAGTGATTCTACCAGGCGTTCTTTGGCCTCTTCGGCAGACAATCCGGAGATTGCTTCCAGTTTATCGATTTCCTGCTGTTGCAGTTTATCGAGTTCATCTTTTTTCTTATCAACAATGACAAGTTGCGCTTCCAGGTTCTCTTTTACCGCTTCGGCTTCCATCTTTTTGCGTTGGATTTCTTCCTGACGCTGGCTAAGAACCATTTCGCGTTGTTTCAGTTTGTTTTCCGCTTGCTGAATCTTCTGATTCCGCAATGCTACCTCTTTTTCAAGATCTGCTTTTTTATTCAGGAATTTCTCCTTCACTTCCAGCAGCTTGTTTTTCTTAATTACTTCCG
>OGFO01000855.1_pt1 | contig 14146 bp, 10 predicted proteins | sample 1570981 | NCBI WGS metagenome assembly OGFO01 (sample SAMEA2581955, study PRJEB24529) | metagenome | biome: Human gut stool | place: China | collected 2011
ATAACATGCCGAATGGAAACCTTGTTGGGGCGCTACGCCCCTAAATTCCCATTTAACGAACAATCATTTACAATGAGTTCAATATTTGATTTGCCCGGTTCACGGTTACTGCTGCCGGGGTTTCCGGCATACTACCCAAGTTGAACGGAGCAAGCATTTTCTCTATTTTCTTTAATCCGGCTTTATTTCCCTTTTTCTCAAATTCCTGACGGAGGATATTTATCTTCTCGTGCGCCTGAATTCCTTCAATCAAGCGTTCGAAACGGATACAGCTACGCGCTCCCGGATATACAAGATACGTATCTCCACCTGCCCAACTGCGGAAACGGGAATCGAGCAGCGGTTCCAATGGCCAGCTGTTGTATGCCCAACGCAAATAACCGTCCAGGTGTTTCTTAGAAGAATAATAACTTATCCAGACAGCTTCTGCAGGATCGGAGAAAGTAAATGTATTGGGGTGAGCTTCCGTACAGCAGGTGTAATAGTTGGTACGCTTGTTTTCTGCCACACGGCGGAGGCGTACTTCTTCGGGGAAGTTCTGTCCGATTACAATGCAGTAATCATACAAATCGGGCTCAATCTCCGCATGGTAATTTCCTGCCAACGAAACTTTGAAATCCGGATCTGCTTTACGAATCACCTTCAAGGTCTTCTGCATCACTTCCATCGGACGTTCATCCATTGCAATAGCACAGATATCGAACCATCCTTTTTCTTTCAGGTGCTTGGAGAAAGACGAAAGCATTGCTACCCACATCTCTTCGTAAGCCTCCTCGCCCGGTGCTGTTTTCACAAATTTCAGCGAGTTGGTTGCCTGGTCGTAATACTGGAATGACAACTCCCAGGGAACCATTGAATAACAGTTGATCTGTTTGTCAATGCCCACACCCATCATAAATTCTACCCAACGGTCGAAAATGGTATAGTCGAAAGCCCATGTGCCGTCCGCCCGTTTCATCCAGGTAACCATTGTATCAAAATAATCTTCCGTCTGACCGTTCCAGGGTTTGTGCATCAAAGTAGCCGTGATAATCTTTTGTCCGGCGTCTGCCAGCATTTTCATCAAAGGACGCATGGCGTCTAAATGCTCCTGACTCCATAGAGGAACCTGATAGTAACGTGCCACTGCATAGGGACTTTGCCACAAATCCAAGTGGTAAGCCCACTCCGAAGGCGCCGGAAGTTCACGGGAAGAAACCGTAATTTCCAGATTCAGGCGTTGCAACAGACGAGAGCCGTCGTTGATTAGCAACTCTCCTTTATACGTTCCGGGAACAGCCGATTGAGGAATCCAACACTGCACCCAGACAGGTTGAACTGTGCGGGCAGGCAAAGCCATCGCTTTCAGACTGGTATCAATAGGGTCGGCCACCAATAATGAATCATAATCCACCGCTTTCCGATGTCCGCAGGCACCTCGACCGTCTTTGTTCAATTCGTCCGTCATCACATAACGAACAAAACCGCCGGTGAATGCATCTTGGGGAAGAACGTTTCCTTTCTTGTCTTTGAAATCACCAAAGCTGAAATTCAGGTCTTTCAGTTCTACACCTGTCCATACAACCGCTTGCGCGTTCACACGTTCACCACGCCAGCCTTTCAAAACAACCGTTTGCTGGTTCTTCAACCGGGGAAGCCCGTGTTTTGCGTACCGGACGTCTGTTGTACCCCAAGACACTTGTGTTGTTGTCACTGCCGCCCATTCTTTATCAGACGGCGCAGCAGGGTCGGGCAATTCCTGATAAGTCTGTAAAGGGAACTTCGGTTGTCCTGTCGGAACGCCACATTGAGTGACTCCTTGCTGGGCAAAAACTGCGCCTACGCTAAAGAGACAAGTCAGGGAAAAAATAGTAAGTCGTTTCATGGTTAGTTAATTAAATGATTAAAGTTTTTTATTAGGGGGAAAAATATTCAATCACATAGGGTCTACATCATAGTAGACAATCAAAGATTTATAGCGTTCATCTTCCAACATCTCCCGTTGGATGCGCAACAGCAACTCCCGGGCACGTCCCATCGGGGCGTTCTGCTCAATCTTTACGACAATCTTTTTGATAAACAACGTTTGGATACGGGCAACAGGAGGTTTATCCGGCCCCAACACCCGATTGCCAAATACCGCCCGCAGCTTATCCGCCATCACTACCGCCATCTGATCCAGCAACGCTTCATTATGATTTTTCAGATAAACATATACCAACCGGTAATAAGGAGGATAATGGAACATCTGCCGTTCCGCCAACTGCCCGCCTACCATGTCTTCATAATCATTGGCAATGACCTGATGAATGATAGGATGCTCGATGCTCTTGGTTTGCAGCACCACCCTACCCCGTTTGTTCTTACGTCCGGCACGTCCCGCTACTTGCGCCATCAACTGGAAAGCCCGTTCATAGGAACGGAAATCCGGATAATTCAGCATCGTATCGGCATTCAGTATACCTACAATACTGACATGATCGAAATCCAATCCTTTTGAAACCATTTGCGTGCCGATCAATATATCCGTCTTTCCCTGTTCAAAATCCGCAATAATCTTTTCATAAGCAGAGCGGGTGCGTGTGGTATCCAAGTCCATTCGTGCCACTGCCGCTTCAGGGAAAAGGATTTTAATGTCATCTTCAATCTTTTCCGTACCAAAGCCACGGTTCACCAGTTCCGTACCTTCGCAGGCAGGGCAGGATTTCGGCAGTTGGTAGGTATAACCGCAATAATGACAGGTTAGCTGATTGATCCCTTTATGATAGGTAAGGCTTACATCGCAATTCTTACACTTGGGCACCCAACCGCAGGTACGACACTCCACCATCGGAGCAAACCCGCGACGGTTCTGAAAGAGAATCACTTGCTCTTCCTGTTCCAAAGCCTCTTTCATGTATTGTATCAAGAGCGGTGAGAATTGTCCCACCATCCTCTTTTTGCGATGCAATTCCTTTATATCCACCGGAATAATCTCCGGCAATTGAATTTCTTTATATCGTTCTTTTAGTTGTACAAAACCATATTTCCCCTCCCCTGCATTCTGCCACGACTCGATGGAAGGAGTAGCCGTTCCCAACAGGGTTTTAGCTCCGTACATGGCAGCCAGTACAATCGCAGCACTACGGGCATGATAGCGGGGAGCGGGATCTTGTTGCTTATACGTATTTTCGTGCTCTTCGTCCACAATCACCAATCCCAGATTTCGGAAAGGAAGAAACACGGAAGAACGAACTCCCAGGATAATATCGTACCCATTCTCTCCCAGTTGTTTCCGCCATATTTCAACCCGTTCGGCATCGGGGAATTTAGAATGGTAGATCCCCAGGCGAGCACCGAAGACCCGTTGCAGACGCTCTGTAATTTGAGTAGTCAAGGCAATCTCCGGCAACAAATATAAGACTTGCTTTCCCTGACGAATCGTTTCTTCGATCAGATGAATATATACTTCCGTCTTCCCGCTGGACGTTACTCCATGAAGCAGACACACGTTTTTCTCCTGAAAAGACTGAACGATTTCATCATGTGCCCGTTGCTGAAACTCGTTCAAGGCGTTCAGCTCGACTACTTCTTTCTCCTGTTTATTCAACCGTCCGATTTCGTGATAGTAGATTTCGAAAATCTTCTTATCCACCAGTCCGTTCAGTACCGAAGGAGCCACATTAGCCCGTTGCAACAATTCTTTCTTGGAGACTTCTTTCGGAGTTCCGGTTCCTAAAATACCTGAATACTCTACATACTTCATGAGCAACGCCAGTTGCTTCGGAGCACGAGACAGAATATCAAACAAGATATGGAGTTGCTTTTCATCTGCCGTACCCGCAAGTCGCACCCGTGCCTCTGTCTTAGGCTTATAAGTACGTTTCAATTCTTCCTTTACAAAAATGGCTTCTTTATCGAGCAGGGACTTGATGGCAGTAAGAATATTTTTTATGCCGCTGTCTTTCTCCAGTTTAGTGACGGACTGCTGCGCATCTACGGCAAGTAAATCCAAAATGCGTTGTTCCCGTTCCGGCAATGGCGCATCCGCCTCAAAATCGGGATTATATTCAACAATCGTTTCACTCTCCAGCTTCAGACCGGAAGGAAGTGCCGCTTTATACACATCTCCCTGTGTACAAAGATAGTAATCGGCTATCCATTCCCAAAATTTGAACTGAACGGGTAGTAAAATGGGAGAAGCATCCAGCAATGCAGATATATCTTTCACTTCGTACTCCGTTGGAGCACAATAATGAACGTTAAGGACGATAGCCGTATAAAACTTCTTTCGCCCGAAAGGAACTACCACACGGCAGCCTATCTTCGCATCTTCCGCACATTCGTCCGGCAAAGAGTAAGTGAAACTCTTCGGAAGCGGAAGCGGTAATATGACATCTACATATTTTTTCATTGCAGGTACAAAAATACAATAAAAAATGGGGAATGAAAAAAGAAGGAAGAGAGAACACTCAAAAGAAAAACGCTTCTTAAGGCAGGATTGGGCAGAAACAGTTTCGAGGCTGCAACAGGGCAGCCCTCGAACAAAAAAAAAGAGTTCCCGTTCACCGGAAACTCTTTTTCATATACGATGTAAAGTGACAGACTATTTAAAAAATATAGGCAACAGATACCTGCCAAGTCTTAGTCTTATAAGAAGCGTCTGTTCCTTCAATATCAGCAGTGTCGCCCAATGGGATATTGTAATTAGCACCTACCTGCAGATGGTTCAGCAACTTCAAACCGGCACCCACATTAATACCTACTTGCGCTTTCTTCTTATCAATTCCCGACTTCTTTTCAAAATCGAAATAAAAATCAGGACCTGCAGCAAGATAAATACCGGCCATACTTCCCAAACCGATTGTATATTTCAGGTTTACAGGAATATCAATACCGTTTTGCTTGATAGTCAAATCCTCGTTTCCTTCAGAAACCTTTATACCTCTTTGAGCAAAAAGCAAGGCAGCATCTACTCCCAACCCTACGATTGGAATATTAAACTCGGCCATCGGACCAATAAAGAAACCGGTAAAATTATCCTTCTTAAAGTTATCGCCTACATTAGAGAAACTCGCCTTCGACAAGTTCAAACCTCCTTTTACACCAAAGTGTATTTGCGCCTGGGCAGGCATCGCCATACCGATACATACGGCAATCATTAAAGCACCAAAAATCTTTTTCATAAATTTACGTGTTTATAATTCGGGACAAAGATATATAATTAGAATAAATAAACACAATTTATCGGTTTTTTGTTCGCTCAAAGTCGCTGTTGTTCACTTAATCCGACGCCCATACATTTATATTTGCTCTTTTGAAGATTGAACTTACAATAGAGCATCAGTTTCATCCACCACTCACAGACTAATAAGAAATTCTTATTAGTTCAATTTTCATCCTATCTATCATCTATAAATCTTGGGAAAATGATAGTTAATCAAATTTACTTCCTAATTATCATACATAACCTTTTCAGCCAACACGTACGGCAAGTGGTCTGCTCCAATGCAAGTTCTTTTTCTAAATGCCGCATCCGGTCACATTGCTTCAACCATTTGCTCTGCAGTGCATCATACAAAAATTTAGCTCCTTTATATATGGTGATTTCCTTATCTTGTTTGCCTAAAAGTGATGCGTATATTGAACAGACTTGAGATTTATCCATGCAATATCGTTCCAACTTTTCGATATACATCAATGTAATCCCCTTTTTATTCCGGTTGATAAAATCCTGAATACTTTCATCGTCGATGATGTCGATGTCGGCTCTTTGGTAGTCCACGGTGATTTCTCTTATCTCTATCAAGACCCAGATATATTCTGTCTCGAATCCGTACTTTGCAGCCGCTTCTTCTATACTAATCCATTGTGCCATAGCGTTTGTTCTTTTATGTGTGATACAATAAGGGATGAATAATGTTTTATTCATGTATATTAGCACAACGAGCATCCACTCTTTTTGCAGTCCGCCGGATGGAGATTGGCTAGGTTAAATTGTGGGGTAATTGATAACCGGCCGAATACAAGAAAGACGCAGATGCTGCTGTACCATTATCCACTTTCAAGGCTAGCTAAACCGACCAGAGAACAATGATAACAGCAGACACCCACGTCAATCGTTTATATATAACACATCTTTTACGAATATGTTGATATACATCCGTTCACGTGGAGTATCTACCGTATCATCTCCCTCTGTTTGAATTAGCTATTTCTGAAAGTGAGAGATAATACGCTTTTACTCCATATAGGAAATAAAAACCGCTTCCTGCCTGTTTCATCACGCTGATGGGCTGAAAGCGTATGACAAAGATATATGTTTTTTTTGAAAGGTAGCAGAAATATGGAAATAAATATAGGAAGTTCTGTATTAAAATGAATTTGATAAAATATAATCCTGTTTCTTATTTCTGATTACTGAAATCCGTCACCAATAAAAATAAATAAGCAATTTTACTCTCATACTCTCATCAATCGTTTGAAAAGCCTTTATTCATCGGAGTTACAGGTATGAGAGTAAGTATGATAGTAAGATGAGAGTAACTTTTACTCTCATACCTTGTCATAAGCGTCTTGATTTTAGTTGAACTTCTTACATTCTATAATTAGAGCACTTTGCTCACAAGCTTAAAACAATATGTTTCAAGCAATTAGATTTATTAATACAGATAACAGTTACCGATAATCTCTTTACGGGTGACATATCCTCCATGTTCTTCTATCAGAAGTCTCAATTTATCATCCATATCACTCTTGTCTTATTATGTACAAATATACGGCATTTATTTCTAAGTGCCGTAGTTTTGTACATATTTTCTTTTGATACAAAAGTGAGTAGGAGCATGACTTAACTATTTTTCAAGCAAAAGAAATTACAGTTCCGAGGCGGGAAACTCCAGTTCCCACCGTAGGAAATGAGCGTTTCCAAGGCAGGAAACGACAGTGTCCATGTATGGATACCGCAGTTTCCGTACGTAGATACTGCAGTCTCCTTATAGGGATACCATGAACCTCCCATAGCTTCGCATAAAGAAATCAAGGGCTTTTCTTTAGTTATATTATACGTTGCAGATACTTTATCTGCAACGTATCTGCAACAGGTATCTGCAACGCTCCAACTGCCTATTTACTAATACATTACAAGCGTTTTGTTGCAGGTGGCAGATACTTTGATGTTTTTTAAACTTTATGGGAGAAGATTATACTCATTCTTACTACTATGAAAACAAATCATTTAACGCCTCGCTCATACTAGGATGAGTAAAAATGAAGTCACGCAGGAAAGTATAATCCTGACCTGTCTTCATTGCAACAGCAACTATATTGATTACTTCGCTGGAATCAGGCGCAAACAGCATACAGCCCAATATTTTTCCCGTATTCTTATCAATAACAGCTTTCAAAAGGCCATCCGTTTCTCCCAATGTTTTCGCTCTTGGTATCGCCATAACGGGCAATTTCTTGATAATAATATCCAAATTCTGTTTACGAGCCTCTTCTTCATTCAATCCGATACGTGCTAATGGAGGATCAATAAAAACAGAGTAGCTAACCGGATTGCGATCATTGGTTGTCCGTTCTTTATCGCCAAACAGATCCTCCCGGATAATCCGGTAATCATCCAATGAAATATAAGTGAACTGCAAACCACCTTTCACATCACCAACGGCACGTATATTCGGTTGGGTTGTTTTCAGGTATTCATCCACAATGATCGCTCCGCGTGCATCCGTCTCCACTCCGGCAACTTCCAAATTCAGATCTTTCGTGTTCGGCCGGCGTCCTGTAGCCAGCAATACAGCATCAGCTTCAAGTTCCACCACCTCACCAGTTTGTGAATCAGAAAAAACAACGACTGCTCCATCTTCGATATGTTTCACAGATTGAACCTTTGCATTCATTCGAAAAACAATGCCTTTTTTCTCTAATGTTTCTTTTACACTTGCAGCAATATCCCGGTCTTCACGCACAATCAGTTCAGGATAACTTTCGAGTACGGTCACCTGTGAACCGAACGAAGCATACATAGACGCAAACTCCAAACCGATGTAACCGCCACCGATAATAACCAGTCGGCGGGGAAGCTTTGTCAATTCCATGATTGAGGTACTTGTATAAACCAACGGATTACCCACAACTCCCTCAATGGGAGGAATAACTGTTTCTGCTCCCGTATTGATAATAATTTGCTTCGATGTCAGCATTATTTCTTCAGTAGATGTACGGACAGAAACCACATCGGAAGAGACAAAAGAGCCCACACCTGTATAGACTGTTACATTGGGATTATCTGCCAGATTATGGTAATTCTTATTTCTCAATGCACTTGTCACAGCTTCTTTCACAGAAATGGCATTGCGATAGAACTCACTCCTTTCTTCAAATGTAGCATCTTTCATACCGGAAGCAATTTTAGCCTGATGAACCAATGTCTTGGTCGGAATACAGCCAATATTAATACACGTTCCTCCATACATTTTATCCGAACGTTCAACAATGGCAACTTTTCGCCCACGCTTTGCAAACTCTGCCGCAAGGGTCTTCCCTCCCTTGCCAAAACCGATAATAATAACGTCAAATGCATTCATATCCATATAGTTTTAATTGGTTCTAAATTTACTTGTTAAGTTCATAACTAATGATGTTGCAAAGTTCACTGTTTTTGAAAGAATGAACAATAACCATTTTACCGGATAAGTTAGCAATTATTCCCATATAGAATAAAAGTAACAAATAATCAAAATCGCCGGAGCAGATCAGTGACCTGCCCGGCGATTTCCCTATTGAATCGATTCCCACTTACTATCTATCAACGGTTGGGATGAATATCCAGTTTGACTGGTTTTATCATATTTTCAGGTTCCAGAATGGTATCCAAATCTTTCTTGGAAAGGATATTATGTTCCAAAACAAGTTCATACACTCCCTTTCCTGTTTCCAATGCTTCTTTAGCTATCTTGGTAGAATTTTTATAACCAATCACCGGATTCAGGGCTGTCACTACACCAATGCTGTTGTGCACATCTCTCCGGCATTTTTCTTCATTGGCTGTTATGCCGTCGATACATAACGTACGTAAGGTATCGAAGCCATTCATCAACAAGTCGGCAGACTCGAAACAGCATTGCGCCATCACCGGCTCCATTGCATTCAGCTCCATTTGAGCGGCTTCGCCACTCATAGCCACACAAAGATCATTTCCTATCACCTTATAAGCCACCTGATTCATCACTTCAGGAATCACCGGGTTCACTTTTCCCGGCATGATGGATGAGCCCGGTTGCATAGCCGGCAGATTGATTTCGCCCAATCCGCAACGCGGACCGGAAGCCAGCAATCGCAAGTCATTACATATCTTATTCATTTTGACAGCTATACGCCTCATCGCTCCCGAATAACCTACCATGCAGGAAGTGTCCGAAGTGGCTCCTACCAAATCATCGGCAAGCTTTATATCCAGTCCCGTAATCTTGCGCAAAGCGGCAATACACTTTTCCGCATATTCCGGTTCGGCGGTGATTCCGGTTCCGATGGCCGTGGCTCCCATGTTGACTGTCAGAAAGTCCTGCGCGGCAAAATCAAGATTCTTCACTTCATGTTCAAGAATACTCGCAAACCCGTTGAAGGTCTGTCCGAGAGTCATCGGTACGGCATCTTCCAGTTGGGTACGTCCCATTTTGATGATATGCGCAAACTCACGTCCTTTCTTCCGGAAAGCCTCTATCAACACTTCGAAATGCTTAACCAATTTCAAATGAGTGTAATAGAGTCCAATGTGGATGGCGGTGGGATAAGCATCGTTGGTAGATTGCGAGCGGTTGACATGATCGTTAGGCGAACAGTATTGATACTCTCCGCGCTGATGCCCCATCAATTCCAATGCCCGGTTGGCAACCACTTCATTGATATTCATGTTCGTGGTAGTACCCGCTCCCCCCTGAATCATATCTACGGGGAACTGTTCGTGATGCTTTCCTTCAAGTATTTCTTTACAAGCTCTCAAGATAGCATCCGTTTGTTCTTCGGTTAATAAGTCCAGTTCGCGGTTGGCAACGGCGGCTCCCATTTTTGTGATAGCCAATGCCTGGATAAACAAAGGGTACTCATTTAAATGAAACTTACTGATGCGAAAGTTTTCGATACCGCGGAGCGTCTGTACTCCGTACAGTGCACTTTCCGGCACTTCACGACTACCTATCAGGTCACTCTCCGTACGAGTTTTTTTTGATAAATTTTGTTCCATATCGGTTGTTTTATAATAATAACAGTTTCGTTAGTTCTTATAATAACCAATGAGTTTAGTTATTGTTTTAATAAATATGCAAAAACTATTCAAAGACTTTTTTGTTGTTAATACAAGAAAAAGAAAATACAAAGAGAGAAATCATTTATCTTTGTTGGGAACTTAAAACAGCATCTTATGATATTACAATTAGCATTTGTTCTGACGGCTATTATTATTGGCGCACGCCTGGGAGGTATTGGCCTCGGCGTGATGGGAGGAGTTGGGTTGGCTATACTTACGTTCGTTTTTGGTTTACAACCCACCGCGCCTCCTATCGACGTTATGTTAATGATTGCCGCAGTGATTTCGGCTGCTTCCTGTATGCAGGCAGCCGGCGGACTGGACTATATGGTGAAACTGGCAGAACATTTGCTTCGTAAGAATCCTTCACACGTCACCTTGCTTAGTCCGCTGGTGACTTACCTGTTTACTTTTGTAGCCGGAACGGGACATGTTGCCTATTCTGTGTTGCCGGTCATCGCGGAGGTTGCCACCGAAACAAAAATCCGTCCGGAACGTCCGCTGGGTATTGCTGTCATTGCTTCCCAACAGGCCATTACAGCCAGTCCGATTTCTGCCGCTACCGTAGCACTTCTCGGACTCTTAGCCGGATTCGATATTACCCTGTTCGACATTCTCAAGATTACGATTCCCGCTACCATTGTCGGCGTGTTGGTCGGTGCTTTATTCTCTATGAAAGTCGGTAAAGAGCTGGTGGAAGACCCCGAATATCAGAAACGTCTGAAAGAAGGACTGTTCAACAATAAAAAGATAGAGATTAAAGATGTGAAGAACAAACGTTCCGCTATGATTTCCGTCCTTATCTTTATATTGGCAACTGCGTTTATCGTACTCTTCGGTTCTTTTGAAGGAATGCGCCCCAGTTTCCTGATCGACGGGGAAATAGTTACATTAGGAATGTCTTCCATCATCGAAATCGTGATGTTATCGGCTGCTGCCATCATCCTGTTAGTAACCAAGACTGACGGAATCAAAGCAACGCAAGGTTCCGTATTTCCGGCAGGCATGCAGGCGGTGATTGCCATCTTCGGTATTGCCTGGATGGGAGATACCTTCCTTCAGGGAAATATGGGACAGCTAACTCTTTCTATTGAAGGGATCGTGCAACAAATGCCGTGGCTGTTTGGTGTCGCGCTGTTTGTGATGTCTATTCTACTATACAGCCAGGCTGCCACAGTTCGGGCACTCGTGCCTCTGGGCATTGCGTTGGGGATTTCGCCTTATATGCTGATCGCCTTGTTTCCGGCAGTGAACGGATATTTCTTTATTCCGAATTACCCTACTGTAGTGGCCGCCATCAATTTCGACCGTACCGGGACAACAAAAATCGGCAAATATGTGTTGAATCATTCGTTCATGATGCCCGGCTTGGTATCGACGATTGTTGCCATTGCCCTGGGACTGCTCTTTATACAAATATTTTAATATACATATATTATTAACCTAAACATCATTCAGTTATGAAACAATTCAAAAGCTTTGGACTGGTAGTAGTCACACTACTATTTTCTGTAACAATGGCATTTGCCGCCAAACCGAACATTCATATCCTTGCCACCGGAGGAACGATTGCAGGCACAGGAAGTTCAGCTACCGGAACCAGCTACACAGCAGGACAAGTTGCCATCGGCGCACTGCTTGATGCCGTGCCCGAAATTAAGGACATCGCCAACGTGACCGGAGAACAGATTGTCAAAATCGGTTCGCAGGACATGAACGATCAGGTTTGGCTGACGCTTGCAAAAAAAATAAATGAACTATTGAAACGCCCGGACATCGACGGCATCGTGATTACTCACGGAACCGATACGATGGAAGAAACGGCCTATTTCCTGAACCTGACCGTTAAAAGCAACAAACCGGTGGTACTGGTAGGTGCCATGCGTCCGTCTACTGCTCTAAGTGCCGACGGCCCATTGAATCTCTACAACGCCGTAGTTACCGCCGCCGCAAAAGAATCCAAAGACAAAGGAGTACTGGTTGCCATGAACGGACTGATCCTTGGAGCACAGAGTACGGTTAAAATGAACACGGTCGACGTGCAAACTTTCCAAGCTCCCAACTCCGGCGCGCTAGGTTATGTGTTGAACGGAAAAGTATTCTATAATCAGGTGACGCTAAAAAAACATACCACCCAATCCGTTTTCGATGTCACTCATCTGAACGCACTTCCTAAAGTAGGTATCGTATACAGCTATTCCAACATCGAAGCAGATATGGTCACTCCGATGCTCAACAACGGCTATAAAGGCATTATCCATGCAGGAGTAGGAAATGGAAATATCCATCAGAATATCTTCCCGGTATTGACAGACGCCCGTCAGAAAGGAATCCTTGTGGTCCGTTCTTCCCGTGTCCCGACAGGTCCTACCACGCTGGATGCAGAGGTAGACGACGCCAAATATCAGTTTGTGGCTTCACAGGAACTGAATCCGCAGAAATCACGCGTTTTGTTAATGCTTGCACTAACCAAAACAACTGACTGGAAACAAATTCAGCAATATTTTAACGAATACTAAAAGCCTGACCTACTTATGAAAAAATGGATATTTATGTTGCTCCTCGCGGGCAGCATACAGGGAGTATATGCTCAAAAAACGGAGAAGAAGGATAAATTCAACCCGAACACTCCCCTGTTTGAAGAACTGACAGACGTGAAAAAGAAGACAGATAAGTTCAATCTTTATCTGAATATGCAAGGAAGCTTTGACGCTCATTTCCAAAATGGTTTTCAGGAAGGTGACTTCAATATGCACCAGCTCCGCATCGAAGCCAAAGGAAATATCAACAACTGGCTTTCTTACCGCTATCGCCAACGCCTCAACCGCTCGAACGACGCAAACGGCATGATTGACAATCTGCCTACTTCCATCGACTATGCCGGAATCGGTATCAAACTGAATGACCAGTTCAGCCTCTTCGCAGGAAAGCAATGTGCCGCATACGGTGGTATCGAGTTCGACCTCAACCCGATCGACATCTATCAGTACAGCGATATGATCGACTATATGAGTAACTTTATGACCGGACTGAATGTAGGTTATAACATTACTCCCAAACAGCAACTTAACCTGCAAATACTGAACAGCCGCAACAGTTCGTTCGACAGCACTTACGGAATTACGGAAGATGCCGAAGGAAATCTTCCCGATCTGAAATCCGGCAAAATGCCGCTGGTTTATACTTTGAACTGGAATGGTAATTTCAATAACGTATTCAAGACCCGTTGGTCGGCTTCTGTCATGAACGAGGCCAAAAGTCACAATATGTATTATTATGCTTTAGGTAACGAGTTGAATCTTGGAAAATGGAATGCTTTTGTCGATTTCATGTATTCAAAAGAGGATATTGACCGCAAAGGTATTATCACCAACATCGTAGGCCGTCCGGGCGGACACAATGCTTTTGATGCGAATTATCTTTCCGTGGTTGCCAAATGTAATTATCGTTTTCTGCCGAAATGGAATGTGTTTGTGAAGGGTATGTATGAGACGGCTTCCGTGAGCAAGGCATCCGAAGGAATAGAGAAAGGCAATTACCGTACTTCCTGGGGATACCTGACCGGTATCGAATATTATCCGATGGAAACCAACCTACATTTCTTTGTGACGTATGTAGGACGTTCGTATGATTTCACCTCCCGTGCCAAAGTGCTGGGGCAGGAGAATTACAGTACCAACCGGATTTCCGTAGGATTCATCTGGCAGATGCCTGTATTCTAAAAAACAGCCTCATTATTATACAAAAAATACCCGATAGCCTTCTTGCAAAGGTTATCGGGCATTCTTATATGTGCGGTCTTTTTAAATCAATACTCTTCCTCATTAAAGAAGAAATCCTCCTTACTAGGATAATCCGGCCAAATATCTTCGATACTCT
>OGFO01000860.1_pt1 | contig 14053 bp, 10 predicted proteins | sample 1570981 | NCBI WGS metagenome assembly OGFO01 (sample SAMEA2581955, study PRJEB24529) | metagenome | biome: Human gut stool | place: China | collected 2011
GAAGGCTCCACTTCAACGGGCTGTACCTCCTCCGGAGACTCCGTCGTCCCCGAAGCACCCTCCTCTGCGGGCTGCACGTCTGCCGGAGACTTCGGCGGCTCCGGCGGATCCGTTGGAGCGGGCGGCGCAGGCGGCTCCGGCGGCTGATCTCCCACCGTGTCGGTGTTGTGGATCAGGCCGGTCAGCCCCATGGACGGCCGCGCGATTACCCGGGTGCTTACCACCCGGCTCACCTTGCCGGCGGCAATCCGCGCGGCGTCTACCGCCGCCTTCACCGCGCCCACATCGCCCAGGATCTTGATGGTAGTCCAGCCTCCGCCTTTGGTCAGCTCATAGCCCACCAGCTCCACATTGGCCGACTTCACCGCCGCATCGGCGGCCTCGATGCCGGCCGCCAGGCCTTGGGTCTCTATGAGTCCCAGGCTTTTTTGCTGCATGCTCTCACCTCCTGTCCAGGGCCTTCAGCGGCAGCTTTTTCACTAGCCGCGCCGCATTGGCCCCCAGCGCCCGCACCGTCTCCATACCGGAATTGGCGGGAATACGGAACAGGGGCTGCTCGCGCTCCAGCTTGGAGTAGTGGAGAACCAGCGCCTGTCGGTCCAGGCCGATTCCCACCTCCAGCCGGGAGCTCCGGGCGGCCTCCCAGGCCAGGGACAGGGCGTCGCCCGTCCCGGCTGCGGCCTCCCAGGGAATGCCCTCCTCCTCCATGCCGTACTGGAGCTGCCGCAGTACCTCCTGCGGGGTGTCCTCTGCACAGCGGACATGGACGGTGGGCTTGATCCTTTCTTGGATTACGGGCATATCAGCCCCTCCCTTCCGTCAGGGAGAGCACCAGCCCGGTGGCCACCGCGTTGCGGGGGCCTTCGGTGCCGCGGATATTTCCGCGGCCCGCGACAACCTTGTACTGGGAAAGTGCATCGGTCACCATCTGCGGAACCTCGAAGTCCAGCGCGGAGCCGCCCACCAGCACCACGAACTGAATATCCCGGACATTGCCGGTGGGGCTGACCCGGGTCAGGGCCCGGATCGCGTTGGTGACGAACACCTTCTGCTTGGCCTGCTGCCGGATGAGCCGGATCTTCTCCATGCTCCAGTCCCCCTCCAGGGGGAGCAGCTTGCCCTCCTTGAGAATGACCACCTTGGCAAACAGGTTGGGATCCAGCGGCTGCTGGAAGAACTCCACGGTGCCGTTTTCATGGCGGATGTGGAACAAGCTCTCCACCTTGGCCAAGGGGTACTTTTTCACATCCTCCGCCGTGTCAAAGTCGGGCAGTCCCATCTCCGACTGGATCAGGAGTGTGACCATGTTGCCCGCTCCGGCCAGGTGGATGGAGTGGATCTGTCCCTCGGCGTTGATGATGGAGGCGTCCGTCGAACCGGCGCCCATGTCCAGAATGGCCAGGGGCTTGTTGGTGCCCGGGGTGGTGAGGGCGCCGCGGATGGCCATGTCGGCCTCCACGCCGCCCACCTCGACCGGGACGCCGATCTGCTGGGCAAATTCCCGGGCGATGGCCTCCATCTGGAGGCGGTCCGCCTTGACCATGGCGGCGATGCCCACGGCGTTCTCCTGGGAAAACTCGTTGGCCAGGCCGCCCTGAACCTTCTGGGGTGTGAATGTGTCGACCGCCAGCAGATCCTGAATCTTGATGTCCCTGGGGTGCTGGCTGGTCAGATTCGCCATGACCTGGCGCACCTTCTCCAGCATGCCGCCGGCGTTGGTTCCCGGCTCTCCCCGCACATCCTCCAGGCTGGGAATGGACTCCACGGCCTTCATGATCTTGTCGGCCCCGTCGTCCACATCCACTTTGACGCTGCGGTTTTCCCCCAGCAGCTCAATCGTGCCGGCCGGAATTTTTCGCTCCTTCACGTCTCCGGCCGGGGTCTTGATCACCACCGCCGAGCGGTTTCCAATCAGGGCCCGGGCGATGGGCACCACCTGCCGGGTCTCGTCAGAGGACAGGCCAAACAGAGTGGCGATGCCGTAGGGGTTGGAGAGCACCTCCACCACGCCGCCCACGGCGGCCACCTCCACGGCGGAGCGCATGCCGATAGGCACCTTGTCAATCAGCGCCACCTCGTCCACGATCGGGATCTTGCAGGTCAGGCGGTTGTGAATCAGCACGCCGTCATCCCGCTGGACAATGGCTGCGGTGACCTTGCGGTCCCCGGCGGTGGCCCGGTTGATCAGCCGGGCCGCCACCTCAAAGTCCACCGTCCCGGGCACCACTGCAATATAGTCCCGCCCGACCGGAGCCTGTTCCAGCTCCGTGATGAGAACCGTCTCTCCCACGCCCACGCCCATTCCGCCGGGTGTGGCGGGGTTGTGGCCGATCATGGTGGACTCGGTGATGATGGTCTCGGTAATGGTCTCCATGGCCACATCGCCGATGACGGGGGCGGCTTCATTCAGGCGCACCTCCGACAGCTCCTTGAGCTCCAGCCCGGCCTTCTCCAAAGCGTTGGTCAGGGAGTGAAAGATGCCGTTGATGTTCTGGCGGGTCCCCTTGATGCCCGTGGTGGGGACGGTTCCGCTGGCCAGGAAGACCGCGTGACCGTCCTCGATGCGGGCCAATGCTGTCTCTGTTGTCGCGTTTCCGATGTCAATGCCTGCGACCAGTTTCATTCTGGGGCCTCCTGACTCTGGAGTATGATTAGAACTTCTTCAGGCGGCCGCGCTTCTCATAAACCTCGGCAGCCTCCCGCACCAGGGAAGCGGCGGTCTTGGCGCCGTACTTGCCGTCCAGCTCGCCGGCGATGTCCAGCAGCTCCTGCTTGGTGGAGCGGTAGGGACGCAGGGCATTGTAGATCTCCAGCAGGCGGTCGTCGGGCACGGCGATGAGCTCGGCTGCGCGGCGCAGGTTGCCGTCAAAGGCCTCGCGGTGGACGGACTCGGCCACCTGGGCCTGCATCTCCAGGGTTTCGGGCGCGATGCGCATGTCGTCGGCGGAGAGCTCGCCGTTGATGACCTTCTCATAGCTCAGAGAGGTGAAGTCCTTGCCGGTGGGGGTCTTGATCTGGTCGGCCATGCTCTCGGCCAGAGGATAGTTGGCCGCGGTGACCTTGGAGCCGCAGCTGGAAGCGGCGGCGGGCGCGGAAGCGGGCGTGCCGTTCTTCATGGCGGCCATAACCTGCTCCACGATCTGCTTCATCAAAAGTTCCTGATCCATAAAACGTGCTGCCTCCTTTACTGGAACGAGACCGTAACGGCCTGCGGCTTCTTGTTGTTGTCCACCAGCTCAGTCTCCTTGATGTGGAGCAGGGCGGACAGCGCCTGATAGGTGGGGCGGGCCATCTGGTCGTTCCTGGTGGGAACCGGCGTGGGGGACTCGCCCTTGGCGTACTTGGCGGCGTTCTTGCCGATCTTGCGGTAGGTGTCCAGGTCGATCAGAGGCGCCTGGGAGAACAGCTCCAGATTGGACAGGTTGGGCAGGTCCTTCTGGTGGATAACTGTGGTGCCCTTGGACTGGATGCCGATACCGATGCCGGAGCCGGAGTACTCGGCGGCCACATGGGCGATGAAGGAAACATCGGAGGTGTGGTACACCTTGATGATGCGCCACTTCAGGCCCTCCTCCTCGATGCCGGCGATGATCTCGCGGAGCACCTTGTCATGTGGCAGGTCGATAATGGTCTTAACCTGCTTGGTGCCGAAGGCGGGCGCCAGGCCGTTGTCCCCCTCGTCGGCGGCGGTGCCCTTCCGGGCCTCGCCATTCTCGGTGATGGTCAGCTTGCCCGCAGCCGCGGCGACAGGCGCCGCAGCGGGAGCGGCGGCGGTGCCGCTCACCTCGCCCATCTCCTTCAGGACCTCTTCAATTACACTGCGCAGCGTGTTTTCATCAAACGTCATGACTGCTTCACCCCTCTTAGATATCTTCCGGACGGATGGCGTTGGGAATGTTCTTCAGCTGGTTCCAGCGCTCCTCGCTGATCTGGTAGCCGGTCATGGGCCCGTGATACTCGTTGGGCACGTTGACGGCGGAGAGCACATGGAACTGCTCGTCGAAGATGGAGGCGGTGTGCAGGTAGTCGCCGGCCACCTTCTGACGAAGCATGTTGTAGATGTTGTGAGCCACATCGGGGAAGCCGGCGCGGTCCAGCGCCTTCACGAAGTCAACGCCGGTCACCTTGCGGGCCATCATGTCCTCGATGGCCTTCAGATCCTCGTTGACGTTGCGCTCGGGCATGTCGTTGGAGCCGTTGGCATAGGTGGCGGCCTCCACCTCGGCGTCGGTGATCTCGGGCAGGCCCAGCTCACGGAACATGCCCTGCAGGGCGCGGGCGGCCTTGTTGCGGGCCTTGAGCACGTCCTCCTCGCGGACGGGCTGCAGGCCGCCGTCGATCTTCATGTCGCGCTGGATGATGGTCCAGTCGTCGTAGTCCTCGGCGTCCCAGTTGGAACCGGCGAACATGTTGTCGTAGTTGGGGGTGGCGGAGTAGCCGGAGCAGATGTAGTCGGTGCCGGAGAAGAGCTGAGGCACGGTACGGGCCACGCGGCGCAGGTCGGAGTGGGTAAAGGTCTGGTCGTTGGAGGTGGTGGACTCCAGATCCAGCAGCATGGCGATCAGGTTCTCAGCGGCCACGGCGCGGATGCCGCCGGGTACGCCGGCGGGCACGCCGATGCAGGACACGGAGCCGTTCTGCGTACCCTGCACGCCGGCGCCCTTGGTGACAGCCAGGCAGCGGGCCTCCAGGTACAGCATGCTCTTGCCCTCGGCATAGCCCATCTGGACCTCGGAGCCGGTGCCGGAGGTAAAGCGCATCTTCAGGCCGCGGCTGGCGTAGCAGCTGGCCAGGAACGCCTTGGAGTAGGGGGTGTCGTCGCCGTCCATGAAGACGGGCTCGGTGCCGTAGACGGAGATGGTCTCCGCGTAGGTGGTGAAGCCGCGCATGCCGAGCTGCAGCTCGGTGGCCTCCTCCAGGGCGCACTGGGTCATGACACCGGGGCGGCCCACCTGGGCGCCCACGAACAGGGCCATGGCGTTGAAGGGGGCGTAACGGGCGACGGCCACGGTGGTCTCCATCTCGGCGAAGCCGCGGACGCCGGCCTCGGCGGCATCCGCCGCGATCTGAACCGGGTTGTCGCGCACGTTGGTGACGTGGCACTGGTTGGCGGGCATCATGCGGGCGCGCATCTTGGTCATGCCCATCATGATCTCCACGATGTTCAGCTTGCCTACGACCTCGGTCAGCTTGGCGGGGGTCAGGGACAGGGTGATGTCCAGGATCTCCTCACGGGAGACGTTGATGTCCACGATCTTGCGGGCGATCTCCAGGGAATCCATGGCCATGGCCTTCTCCGCGTTGCCCAGGCGGATGGCGTGGTCGGCGATGAAGGTGTCGAGCATATCGAAATCGGCGCGGCACTTGCCGTCCATCTCGGTGATGACGCCGTTCTCAATCTTGATGCTGGGCTTGGGGTCGAAGGGGCTGTTCATGGCGATCAGGCCCACCTCAGGCCACTCCTGTACGTAGCCGTCCTGATTGACCGGACGGGCGGCCAGAACTTCAAAACGTTTTGACTTCATAGCTGTCTGACTCCTTCCCGGCAATTACAGAATATAGGGGGTGGTGGTGGACTTGAGCTCCACGCTGGGCTCCAGGGTCTTCAGCACCTGCATGCCCACATCGCGGGCGGCGATGATGGCCTGCTTGACGGCGCCGGAGTCGCCGGTGAAGGTCAGGATGACCTCGTTGGAGAAGCTGGTGCCGCCGTTGGCAGGGGAGCTATAGCCCACCACGTCCACGGTGGCGGCCTTCACGGCGGTATCGGCCAGCAGCACGCCGATGGCGGCGGGAGCGCCGACGGTGATGCCGAAGGCCTTGCCGATGGGAGCGCCGAAGGCCTTGTTCAGGGCGTGGCTGGCGCGGGCGGTGTACTGGAACTCCAGGTGGCCGGCGGGGCTGCCGTATACGTCGCCCATGGTGCGCTCCACCTCCCGCAGGCAGACCTCAACGGCGCGGCGGGCATCGGACACGTCCTCGGCGCCGAAGATGATCAGGGAGCCGTGGCCGGCGCCGCCCTCAGTATCACGGGGCAGCTCGATCTTCACGATCTCGCAGTTGGTGGCCTTCACCGCCTCGTCAGCGGCAAAAATCTGGGGACCGGCGCCGGTACGGTCACCGATGATGCCGATGGAGCGGTACTTGGGGTCGATGTCCATCTTCTCGTGGATCTGATGGTCCACGTTGGCGATCACCAGGCCGATGGTGTGGCCGATGGCGGTGCCCACAAACTCCGTCAGGTTGCAGTTCGCGCTGGCATTGCTGCAGCACGCGGCGGCGGGGGCGGAAGTCGCGTCGGACGCGCCCATCTTCTTCATGACCTCGTCCATGACCTTGCTGATCAGTTCGTCTTTCATCTATGTTCCCTCCGAACTCTAATTTAAGTTTCCGTTATGTCGGTTACGCCATATGGGGAAGGATCTTCTCAACGTCGGTGTGGGGTCTGGGGATGACGTGCTGGGCCACGACCTCGCCCACCTTCTCGGCGGAGCAGGCCCCGGCGTCCACGGCCGCCTTGACGGCGCCCACGTCGCCGCGCACCATCACGGTAACCAAGCCGGAACCGATCTTCTCGTAGCCAACCAGACTGACATTGGCGGACTTGACCATGGCATCGGCGGCCTCAATGGCGCCAACCAGGCCCTTCGTCTCTACCATTCCGAGGGCTTCCTGTTGCATATTACTACCTCCTTATTGTGGTCCGCGGCGCGCCTGAAACAGCATTCGCACGCTTTCTGGCGAAATTATACCGGAAACCCTCCCCTGTTTTCTTGGCTGCCATATATACTTTTTTGTCGGAAGTCCTCCACCTGTTCAAAGCCTGTTTGTTTGCATTTCCTATAAACAACGCAAAAAAGCACCCCTTCGGGTGCTTTTTTGTAAATAGAGTGGTGCCGCTTCTCGCTCCGGGATTATCCCCCCATAACCTTATTCAAAAGAGCCTCCACATGCTCCGCCGCAGCCGGTCTGGGATTGGTGGCGGTGGTGGCATCCGCCAGGGCAGCGGAAACAATCTCCCCGCGCAGCTCCTTCACCTTGGAGGGCTCCGCTCCCCACTCCTTCAGGGAGGCCGGGATCTTCAGGGTGCGGTTCAGGCGCTCCACCTCCCGCAGAAGGTTGGTCACGCCCAGCCGCACACTGGGGGCCGGCAGGTCCAAAACCTTTGCCATGCGCTGATACTTTTTTGCTGCGAGGGCGTACTCGCCGTTCCGAATCCGTCCCAAGTCGGCGTTGAACGTAATGATATGCGGCAGCAGCATGGCATTGATACGGCCATGGGCGATGTGGAGCTTGGCGCCGATGGCGTGGGCCATGCCGTGGTTCAGCCCCAGCCCCGCCGAGTTGAACGCCAGGCCCGCCATACAGGAGGCGTTGTGCATCTTTTCCCGGGCCAGCAGGTTTGTGCCGTCCTGAAAGGCCAGCGGCAGGAAGCGAAACACCAGAGAAACCGCTTTCTCACACAGCGCGTCGGAGAAATCGTTGGCTCCCTTGGAGACGTATGCCTCCAGCGCGTGGGTCAACACATCCATACCTGCGTCGGCCGTTACCGAGGCCGGGGCGGAAACTGTAAGCTCCGGGTCCAGAATGGCGACCGGCGGGCGCAGCGCCTGGCTGTCCAGCGGATACTTGATCCCCTTTGCCCGGTCGGTGATCACGGCGTAGTCCGTGACCTCCGAGCCGGTGCCGCTGGTGGTGGGCACGGCAAAGCACTCCCACCGGTCTGTGTCGATGTGCAGAGTCTCCTTCGCCACCGCCCGGATGGCCTTGGCCGCGTCGATGGTGGAGCCGCCGCCCACGGCGATCATGACCTCCGCGCCGCAGTCCTGAAGGGCCTGGACGCCGGCCGCCACCACCTCGATGGGGGGATCCGGCACCACGCCGTCAAATACAGATACCTGGCACCGGGTCAGGTGCCCCGCCACCTTATCCGGCACACCGATACCCGCCATAAAACGGTCGGTCACAATCATAACTTTTTTGTCCTGCACCCGGCGCAGGCGTTCCAGCGCGCCCTCACCAAAAAAGATTCTGGTGCTGAAGCTGAATTCCTCCATGTTTCTCCACCCTTTCCGGCGCTGCAAGGCGTCTGCGCGGCCGGTATCAGCCCGCCCCCTGCTCCCTGAACAGCTCGGAATGGGCTGTCCGGTATTCGCTGGGTGTCACTCCCACCTTTTTCTTGAACGCCTTGCTGAAATAATTTGTCTCGTTATAGGACAGCTCATAGGCGATATTGATGACCGGCATTTCCGTGTCCACCAGCATGCGCTTCGCCATTTCAATTCGGCTGTCCGTCACATAAGTAATATAGTTTTTCCCGGTCATCCGCTTAAAGAGCTTGCTGAAATAGCACGAGCTCATATTCGCGTACTCCGCCGCCTCATCCAGGCTGACCCCCCGCCGGATATTCCGGTCAATGTAATTCAGAATCTTCTGCTCGCTGTCTACCTCGTACAGCCCGCTCTTCTCTATGGCGTCAAAGATCGTGTCCAGCATCCGGACAATAAACTCATAGGTTGCATATTTCCGCTCCTGCTGGTCAAAGCGGACCCGAAAGTGCTCCAGACTTCCCGACAGCTTCCACTGGGTGGTCCTGCTGAACGGGATTCCGGCTTTCGCCACTCCCTCCGCAAAGCGGACCGCACTCGTGCGGATAACACCCTTATTATCAGTACTTTGATAGAGCAAATCAAGGTATTCTCTTGCGGCATCGGTGCACTTTTTATACTGGAATCTCTGCAGGTGCTCCGTCAGGCGCCTCAGGTAAATCTCCTGCTGGTCGGCGGCGCATCCGCCGCTGCGCTCCTTACGCACCAAGGCGCGCACCGCGGCCAACAACCACGTGGGCCGGTACGGCTTGAGCAGATAGTCCCGGACGCCGAGGCGCCAGACATACCCTGCGATTTCCTCCTGCGTCCCCACCGATGTAACCAGGATCGGAGTGTCCGGGGCCGTCTTTCGCGCCGTGGTGACCATATTGCAGTGGGCCACGTCAAACCGTTCAACATCCGCAATGAAGAGATCCACCGCTCCGCTCTGAAGCTGCTGGATGGCCTGCTCCGCCCCGGCTGTGAGGGTGATTTCCGCCTCAGCCCCCAGCCCGGAGCGCAGAATATCCCCTGTAATGCTCTGCTCCAACTCGTTTTCAATCAAAACCAGAATCTGCTTCATGCGGCAGCTCCTTCCCGTTTACAGCACTCTTGAGTCGGCTATCCGTTCCGCTCCAGCGGCAGGTAAAAGCTGACCGCTGCACCGGCCCGCCCGTCTCTCCGCCGGTTGACCATCAGGCGGTATCCCCCTCCCAGCGTCTGCTTCAACAGGCGGTCCACACCGCCTGTATGAAAGTATCCCTCTTCCGCCGCCCCGGATAACTCCTCCGTCAGCTCCTCCACCGAGCGGCTGGTGTCATTGCTGAGAATCTGAAACAGCAACCTGCCGTTCTCCTCCTCCGCATAGAAATCCAGCTTTCTGGGCTCCGCAGCCTCCGTTTCGGCCCCCTCCAGAGCGCACTCCACAATGGGCTGCAATACCATAAAGGGACAGGATACCTGATGATACTGCTCCGGGACAGAAATAGTATAGGCTAACTTGTCCCGAACCCAAGCCTTCCGTATCCGAAGAAGCGCCCCGATATAGTTCAGTTCTTCCCCCAAGGTGGAAATTTTTTGCTCTGCCCCCGCTGCATAACGCATCATGTCTGCAAAATCGTATGAAACCGCCTCTGTTTTGGCCGCCTTCTCCTCATAGGCCAGCTTTGAGATAATGTTCATGACAAAAAAGAAGTAGTGGAGCTCTGTCCTGCGGCGGGCCGTATTGCTCTCCTGCCTCTGTACCTGCTTTTCCAGGTCCAGACGGGCCGCCCGCTCCTCCGAGAGCTGCTTTTCCTTCTCTCTCAGGACTCCATCCGCCCCCTTTCCAGTCCGCCTTTCCACAAATGTCACGATGATGTCGCGCAGCAGCTTTACAGATGCCTCCACTTTTTCATAGGTGACGACCTCCAGCTTCTGGTAAGCCTCCTCCCATTCCTTATCCCGTTTCCAATTGGGACGCTGTGGGAGGATGTGCTCCAGCTCCCGCTCGCTCTCCTCCTGTAGCCGCACCTGCCCGCCCAGCACCGCTCCCATATAGCTTCCATTGACAATGAGAGGAACCGCGAAATCCACCAGATCGGCGTGGCAGCGGTAAATGTACGGCTGTCCGGTGATCGCGGCGTGAAGTCCGCCGTGCGCGTCGCATTGCTCACACATCTCTGCAAATCCCTTTGCCTGTCTCCCCAGCATGCAGTGAGATGTGAAGCCGCTGTATTTGGTAATGGGTATGCCTTTGTAATCCACCGTGATAAATGCAAGGCCCATCGCTTTTGAGCAATTATCCTGGATGTTCTGCAGCAGGTCCAGATCAATAAAATCGGACAATTTTCTTGCGTCCTCCATGCCCCTCTATCCTCCTTCTCAATTTTCCGTTCCGCCCCATCTCCCGGCGCAGACAAAGGGTTTTACTCTACCGGATATCCGGTAGCGCAAGTGGGTACCCACTTGCGCACCAGCCATGTTTTTTCTCTATTATAACAAAAAAGTCCATTTGAGCAACACCACTTTATCCAAATAATTACTTTTTTGAGAAAAAAACACATGGCAAGCCCGCCATGTGTCTTAATTTGCTGCGTTTATTCCAGGCAATCCAGGTAAATTTGCGTAACCGCTCCGATGGCCTGAACCGCATCCTCCATCGTATCCCACCGCTCCCGCTCAAGCAGAAGGTACCGGCTGAGCACCAGGCAGAGCTCATGCGCCTGTCCTCTGGCCTTCCCGTCCAACTGAGCGAACTCCGGGGTCAGAGATGTTGTAATCTGGGGGAAACAGGGCACCGCCGCAAACCCAAGCACATCCGGCAGAAACCCACGGGCTAGGTGCTCACAAAACCCGCCCGATCTCTGATAAATCGGCTTTGCATCCTCTCTCCAAAACTCCGTAAAGTGCTCCACAAAGGAGTGGTAGAGCTCCAGCAGGCTGGAGAGGAGATAGGAGAGAAAGGTACGGCGCGCCCCTTCCGATGGGAACGGCCGGAAACACGCTGTGCAGTACTGGGTCAGCAGGCTGGCCGCAAAGTATCCGATATCATAGCAGAGCGGTCCGGCAAAGGTATACTCCATGTCAATAACCTTGAGCCGCTCCTCGTCTGCAAACACGTTGGACGTATGCAGATCCCCATGTATCAGAGCCTCTCCCCGGGTCATAAATTTGTGGCGCAGCTCGTAGCAGCAAACCCTGATGCTCTCATCCCGGTCAATAAGCTGTTTGAGCACCGGGTTTCCATTATGGGTGAGGTAGGGTGCATCCCGCAGGAACACCCAGTCTTCCATGATGGACCGCATATCGCTGTTGCGGAAGCGTGCAGAAAGTCTTCGAAACAGGTCTGCTTCCAGATAAAACTCCGAGCAGTAAAAGGTGCTCGCCGCAACAAATTCCCCCACCTGCTCCGCCAGTCTGGGTAGCATGACTCCCGAGCAGAGCAGCTTCCGAACCTGAGCGAGATCAGACACATCCTCCATCAGAAAAATTGCGTTCTCCCAGTCCACATAATAGGTCTCCGGCGTGTACTGGGGTACAATGGCATGGCGAAGCCGGAGCGTCTCATATTCCTGACGATTCCGCCATATGGGCAGAACTATTTTGTCGTTCTTCCGGCTGGCGGAACGCCCCTGCTTCACGATGACAGACTGCTTCCCGTTGGAAACCCGAAATATATAGTTGATCAGCCCGCCTTCATCCGGTTCCCGAGGCTTCTCCTCTCCTTCCAGTGCTCCTATGCACTGGATATCAACCGGTCCCGATTGGTCAAACACAGGGTAATGGCTGCGCAGATAGGGCAAAATCTGTCCTTCCTCCAAAATCCACATCTGCGTATCACCCCCGTTTTATGTGTGCTGTTATCAAAATAGCACCGAACCGGCGCTGCCACAATGGAATATTTCGTCCTGTCACCCTATTTTTCTGCCATAGTATGCATAATTTTTGTCTTCCCATTCCAGCCATGCACGGCTTCTTACTGCTAACCAGCACTCTCCGGTACAAGCATAATTGCCGAGCCCAGGACTCAACTCCGGTGATCAGGGACATTATGAGTATGCTCTCCAGCAGTTCCCAGAGTGTGGGAACTGCAAAAAAATACCCGCCGGAATCTATGGACTCCGGCGGGCTCCAGGAAAAACTCCAATCTAAATATTTTTATTAGGACATACCTTTCCTTTTGATTGACGATACTTTTTTTGCTGTACGAACGTTTTGGCGTAGGAGAAACCTTAATGCCAGCAATATAACGGTGTTCAGTTTTTTGATGACCCTTTACATTTGCAATATCTCAGGCTGGCATAGTTGTCCCGTTCCATTTTCCATTGGATACCGACTTTTGCTTCGCAGACAATCAGTTCATCGACTTTGGTTCAACCTTTTTACATTAAATTGTCTAAAAGTCCCTCACACCCCTCCAGCACATCCTGCCAGGTGGAATCAAAGTCTCCCGTATACCAGGGGTCCATCACCTCTTGATCCGGTCGGCCGGCGTACTCCAGCAGGAGATGCATCTTGTTGTTGAAATCGCCGCCGCAGATGCGGAACATATTGTGGAGGTTGGCCTTGTCCATCCCAATGAGCAGGTCGTACTCCTCGTAGTCGCGGCTGCAGAGCTGCCGGGCGGCGTGGCCTTCGCAGGATATGCCGTGCTCCGCCAGCTTCCGCCGGGCCGGCGGGTAGACCGGGTTGCCGATCTCCTCCCGGCTGGTGGCCGCCGAGGCGATTTGAAACTCGGCCTCCAGGCCCGCTTTTTTCACCAGATCTTTCATGACATACTCGGCCATCGGGCTCCGACAAATATTGCCGTGACACACAAAAAGGATTTTCTTCATGCTCCAGACACTCCACACTCTCTGTATTTTCTTCAGTATAGCAGGAATCCGTCTGTTCGTCGAGTGTGGATTGCAGCCATGCCCCAGCCTGGATCTGTTCCAGCAGCTCGGACTTGGTCCAGCGGTGCTCCAGAGCGGCCCGGAGATACCATGTGCGTTCCTGGCTGCCTTCACAGCCCTCCAGAATGGCCACATTCTGCGTCCAGCCCAGCTTTAGGGCCAGCGCCCGCAGTCCCCGGCTATCTGCGTAGGCTCGGTAGAACTCCCTTATCCGGCGCAGGTTTCTGGGGGAGAAGCCCCCGCACTCGGGGTAGTTGGCCTGGAGATACTCAGCGGCCATTACCGCCGCGCCCTTCTCCGGGCGAGCACAGATGGCCCTGCCAATCTCAAGGTACAATTCCGCCTCCGGCAGTTCGGTTTGCAGCAGGGTGTCCAGGGCCTCGTCATCCCGTTCATCCCCGAACCACACGCCGCCGAAGTCTCCCAGCTGGAGTACCACATCTTTCTTGGTGAGCTCTTGGCCCTCCGGGAAGTATTCCGGACGAAACCGCTCAAAATTCCAGTGGGTATCGCCTGTAGCGAAGATCTTCATGCAAGCTTCCTCCTTTTTGGCTGTGCCACATACTGCTCGATCTCCCGGCCATCCCGGAAGGTCACCCGGATCTTCTCCCGGGAGAGCACCGTCACCTTCTCCAGCAGCTGGTGGATGACCTCCTCGTCCCACTCTGTCATCGCCGCCGTCATGTGTTCCATGGCGGCCGACACCACCCGCAGACGGTTCTGGAGCCGGCCCTGCTCCTGGCAGGCCCCCTCCAGCTGTGCCTTCCGTTCTTTGAGACGGGCGGTGGACTCGGACAGCTCCCGGAACCGCTCCGTGTAGTCCTCTGCCGGGTTGGCTGACGCCTCGGCCAGCAGGCTGTTGAAACGGCTGCTCAGTTCCTCCAGGGCCCGGTCAATGTCCGCCAGGCTCATGCTCTCACCCAACATCGGAGCAAGCTCCCACTCCATGACGGCGGTGAGCTGCCGGGCCTGGGTGTCGCGATCCAGCATGATGGCGTTGACGGCGGCCAGGATGGCCTGCTGGAGCGGTTCCTCGTCCAGGGTGGGAGACTGGGTGCAGAACTTCTTCCCGTAGTCCAGGCGGCTGAC
>OGFO01000869.1_pt1 | contig 13921 bp, 7 predicted proteins | sample 1570981 | NCBI WGS metagenome assembly OGFO01 (sample SAMEA2581955, study PRJEB24529) | metagenome | biome: Human gut stool | place: China | collected 2011
TACGCATCAAAATTAGGGTCACAACCGTAAGTCATAAAACAGATTCACCTCTGTGCCCTCTGTGTACTCTGTGGTGAAAACAGTGCAGACATGAATAAGATTCACTTCTGCGGCCTATATGGTGAATAAATTCAGAACGTTATAGGAAAGTAAAAGAATAACTTCCACGCGAGTGAAGGTTTTCTTTTACTTTTCTTTTTTTATAATAGCTGCAATCATAAAGTAGCTTACTTTTGTTCTTTCTCTATATATTGTATAATCTAAAATAACTAGTGATGCAAAAAATGAATAAAAATGGATTTAGCCAATGTGCCGGAGCGTACATTGAGCGTTTGCGAAAAGAAGGGCGATATTCTACCGCTCATGTTTATAAGAATGCTCTTTTTTCTTTTAGTAAGTTTTGTGGAACAGGTAACATATCGTTCAGGCAAGTCACCCGGGAGTGTTTACGATGCTATGGACAGCATCTTTACGGGTCCGGATTAAAGCTCAATACGGTTTCTACTTATATGCGTATGTTGCGTAGTATCTATAATCGGGGAGTAGAAGCGGGAAGTGCCCCTTATGTTCCCCGGTTGTTTCATGATGTCTATACAGGCGTGGATATCCGGCAAAAGAAAGCATTGCCTGTGACCGAATTGCACAAACTACTGTATGAAGACCCAAAATCCGAACGTTTGCGTCGTACGCAGACGATTGCAGCTCTGATGTTTCAGTTCTGTGGAATGTCATTCGCGGATTTGGCGCATTTGGAGAAATCGGCTTTAGACCGGAATGTGCTTCAATATAACCGTATCAAGACTAAAACACCTATAAGCCTGGAAATTCTGGAAAGTGCAAAAGAGATGGTGAATCAGCTTCGAAGCAATAAACCCGCTCTTCCTGATTGTCCCGACTATTTATTCGATATTCTGCGTGGTGATAAGAAGCGGAAAGATGAAAAAGCATATAAAGAATATCAGTCTGCTCTTCGTCGTTTTAATAATTCTTTGAAGGATTTGGCGAGAGTGTTGCGCCTGGACTCACCCGTCACTTCATATACCTTCCGACATTCTTGGGCCACTACTGCCAAGTATCGCGGAGTTCCGATTGAAATGATTAGTGAATCGCTGGGACACAAATCTATTAAAACCACACAAATATATCTGAAAGGCTTTGGATTAAGAGAACGCACAGAAGTGAATAGAAAGAATTTATCTTACGTTAAAAATTACAATGTAAGTAGGTGATAGATAGGCAAAGCTTTAATAATCAGTATTTAAATGTATCCGTTACTTCTTAGGTAACGGAATCAAATGTGACGCAAAGATAGACAAAAATATAAATAGCAAACAAATATTCTCCCATTTTTTTTCGTTTTATCTGATGCATACGGCAAAAAAAAATCTGAACATGAAATAATCATATCTTCATGCCCTCTGATTTATATGTCCTGTCTTAAAAAGAATTTCCCCCTTCGCTAAAGGCAAAAACTCTTCTACCACTGTAATTGTCGATGTTTTTCTCTATTCTCATTCCGATTGGTCTTGGTTGTGTGTTTACTGTTACCTAAGAAGTAACAGTATTATATAAGGTAAAAATAGTGGATTAATCAAAAAAGTTTTGAGAATATCTCTATTTAAAAGTATAACATACAAATAAAGATGAAACAAACTAAAGCGGCTTTTAGGAATAAGCCATTTATTTCGTTAAAAGGTAGTATTCTATTTCTGATACTCATTCCGATGAGCGGTCTGATTCATGCGCAATATTCCATGGGAACAACGGGGCAGTTGATGATACCTACCGCTGAAATGCAGGAGACCGGTACATTTATGGGAGGAGTCAATTTCTTACCCGAGCAAGTTACTCCATCGGTTTTCAGTTTTCCTACCATGAACTATTTTGTAGATATGACTCTTTTCTCTTTTATCGAATTCACTTACCGGATGACATTACTCAAAATGACAACCGGTACAGGCAGGACGGGTTATCATAATCAGGACCGTTCTAATACGATTCGTATTCGTCCGCTAAAAGAAAGTCGCTATTTCCCAGCTGTTGTGATTGGTGGAGATGATCTTTTGACGGAGAAGAAGACTCCGTATTGGGGAGCTTATTATGGTGTATTGACAAAGACTATCGGATTTCGTTCGGGAGACCAATTGGCTGTAACGGCCGGATGGTATATTCATCAAGGTGATTGTCGTGTATTTAATAAAGGACCTTTCGGAGGTGTCCGCTATACGCCTTCTTTTTGCAAAGAATTGAAGTTGATGGTGGAATATGATACGCGTGGATGGAATATGGGTGCTGCCATGCGCTTTTGGAAGCATTTGTCCGTCAATGTGTTTACTCGTGAATTTACATGTGTTTCCGCCGGTCTGCGGTATGAATGTACATTAATGCATTAAAAGAAGATGAAAAGGATTGTTAGTGCGACCGCTGTTTTTCTCTGTGGTATTTCTTTGTTACAGGCACAGCCAGTTCGTGTGAGTGAGACACTGAAAGAGTTGGATATGGAGAATATTTCAGTTGTGGAGAAAAGGGACACGATAACTGCGGCTTTTGAGACCTCTGCTTATAGGGGTATTTATAATGGAATTGGTATTGCCATACGTCATTTGGTCGCTATACCGGAAATACCGACTTTGCAGCTACTTATATTAGATAATGCCTTACCACAATTATGCATAACCATCCCTGCAGAATTGATTCAAAAATATCAAGCCGGTGAATGTGCGTTGGATGAAGTGTATCGCAAGATGGGGATGACTACTTCTACCGAAACTGCTGTACGGCAGCTGAAAGGCGTAAAACGAAAAGAAAGTTCTTTCGGTAAGGTCGATTTGGTAGTATATCCCAACGTGATGTTAGTCAATAATGTAACTTATAAGTTGTATAAAGCGGCTCTCGAGTTGCAACCTGCCGTGGAAATGCAATTATGGAAAGGCGCCTCGCTACGGATGCAGGTTTCTTTGCCTATTGTAAGTAATGAAGATGGCAAGTGGAACTGCGTTCGCCTGGGATACATGACTTTTCGTCAGGATTTTCGCTTGGCTAATCATTGGAAAGGATACCTCACAGGCGGTAGTTTCTCGAATGACCGTCAAGGACTTGCAGCAGGCATCGGCTATTTTTCAGCAAATGGTCGGTGGACGGTAGAAGGTGGAGGAGGAATAACCGGCTCTGCTCATTTCTATGGTAGCGAATGGAAAATGAGTCAATGGAAAAGAGTCAATGGACAAATTAGTGTAGGATATTATATTCCGGAAGTGAATACCTTGGTGAAAGTAGAAGGAGATCGCTTTATTTATGGCGATTATGGAGTACGCGGAACTCTTTCACGCTACTTCGGCGAATATATTGTAGGTATATATGGTATGTATACAAATGGAGCAACGAATGCAGGATTCAACTTTTCTATTCCATTACCGGGAAAGAAACGCAGGCGACATCTGCTACAGGTAATGCTTCCCGAATATTTTGCTTTTCAGTATGATATGCGTAGCGGAAATGAATATGCCCATCGTTCGTTGGGCGAAAGTTATAGTGTTGAACCTAAGTCGGCAGAGAATTCACATTTCTGGCAGCCGGATTATATTCGATATTATTTGATTAAAACGAGTGAGAAGTGAAACATGATTGATATTTTAACTAGTATTTTTAACAAATTTGAAACATTATGAAAAGTGTAAAATGGTTTTATGTGGGTGCCATGGCAATAGCCTTGGGTATGTTAACTTTTGCGACAGTAGCCTGTCACGATGATGATGACGATCCGAAACCGGCAGAAGGGGAAGTAATTGAAACTCCAAAACCGGTAGTGGAGTATTACATTATGGGTACGGTGACTTCCGGAGGAACAGCAATGAATGGGGTAAAGGTAAAAGTGGGTAGTAAAAATTACACAACCGACTCGAATGGTAAGTTCTCTGTTACAGAAAGTGCTACAGGTACTTATAGTATTGAAGCGTCTTCTAATGGATATCTTTCACAAAAAACGTCAGTTGTCATTGCAGACAATGCGGAGAATCGTAGTGTGGTAACGGTAGCTTTGGCTTTGACAAAGGAGAGTCCGAAGGAGACTGTGTCAATAACGGCAGTAGAAGAAACTAAGGTAGAGGATAAGAGTGAATCGAATTTGGCAATTGAAGAACCGGGAGAAGTTGCTCCGGAAGAAGTGGTAGAGGATAAACCACTCGTGAAAGTCGAATTGGCAATACCGGCAGGTGCAATTGATACAGAAGCTAGTGCAAGCCTTATTAGTGATGGGAATGTTGGCATTAGTGTAACAACCTTTGTTCCTGCTCCTGCAGAAGTGACTACTGAAGTGAAGGCTGAAGAAGTGAATCAAAATGTAGAAAAAAGCATACCTTTAGCTGCTGCTAAATTTGAACCGTCTGGTTTGAAATTTAAAAATGATGTTACGATTTCTATTCCTAATCCTATCCCTGGAATAACATTTGCTGATGCTGATATGATACTTACTTATCAGAATCCAGATACAGGAGAATGGGGAGATGCAAAAGATAATGATGGAAATGTAATTAAAAATGTATCTTCTACTACAGAAAATGGAGCTGTCACTGCATATACAGCCGATGTCGATCACTTCTCTGCTTATGCTATAGAGAATAAAGTATACAGCAAGATTAGTAATGAAACTGTGACAACTAATATTCTAGGACAAGCTAGTCGTGATAATAGCGAGAATGCTAAAGCGGTGACTGGCATTGAATTGAAATATAAGGAAAAGTCTGGTTGGGACTATGATAAGAATGATGCTGGTCTTGTTGCTGAAGTTAAATCGCAATTAGGAGCTGGTGCTAGTGCTGAAGATACAAAAACGGTGAATGCAATGGTTGCTTTCATGAAAACTCGTATGTTCTCATTAATGGGATCGGTATCTGGCATTACGGAAACTGAACGTGTTTATAACACTGTAAATGTAAACGGATACACCACTATGAGTTATACTTGCTATGCAAAGGCTCGTACTACCACATTGACGGCTAATGTAAAGTTTAATGGTCAAAACAAGACGGTTTCGATTACAGCAACTCGTTATACCGGAACGGATCATCAATATAAGACGGTTACTTATAATCCGACACATAGCGGCGGTAAGGGTGGTAGTATTTAAGATGTTTTATAGTAAGGGGCTTGGATTCGTTTGTAGCATTGAATCCCTGCCTTAGCCGATTAGGAAAAAGTACAGAGGTACATCTTTACCTAATCGGGGCCACGCATCAGATTTTATTTTGATGCACATTTCCCTGAATATCAACTGTCTGTGAAGATCGTTGATATGATTTGAAGCGATTCATTGAATCGATATGTAATATTTTTAATAAAACCCTTTTGAATATGTTCCTTTTTTAATAAACCCTTTGGGGCATATTCATATAGAGTATAGAGGGAGGAGATCACTGTGAAGCGGTCTCCTCTTTTGCTTTTTGAAAATATTGTATTACGCGAAGTAGTATTGCTAAAATCTGTCTTCCTTGGAGTGTTATTATATTCTTTTTGACTAGATTTGACTAGAAGTAATACCCTAAATTCACAAAACAACTTCCTTTGTCCGTCTGATTGGAGTATCCCAACGATATTTCCAATGGTCCGAAGATGCTGTCCATTCCATAACCTGCACTAACACCGAATAATTGCTTGCCTTTCAATATATCGAAGAAATTACTATCCGTTAGCCCGTAGTTACCCGTCAGCGTGAGATAATGAATGGCTCCCATACGTTGTCTGAACTTAATAGACGCAATCATGATGGTGTTATCCATCAATTCCAGATTGGTGACCCCGGCAAATGGTAATTGCTGTGGAATATAGAAACCGGGTACGTCACCGCCAATGGCATTTTGCAGCGGATAAGGAAAATCTCTTCCGATCAGGATACGTCCATAAATGGAAGGAATGACGGAGAAACGGCGGGTCACAGGGATGACACTTGCCCACGAAGCATTCAATGCTGAAAATGGAGCATGGTCGTTGTATTGTGCCATGTTATCCGTATAAAGCGAATAGGCGGCTCTGAAGTCACTTCCTTTAGAAGGGAAGCGTCCTTTATCGTATGTATTATATTGCACTTGGGCAAAATAACTTAGAAAATGTTCCGATTCCACTTTCAGATCGGAGATTTCAGGTTTCTTGAACAGGAAATCTTTATACTTGTAATATTCAAAACGCAGACCGAGTCCGAAGCGGAAATTCTTGTACCATACATCGGAGAAACCGAATTCTGCCAGATGATATTTATACGTTGTATTATAGGCACGGTCACCTTCCTCGTAAATGTTGATATCGTTGTATTGGAACATATACGAGAAGTTGAAATTACGTTGCTGCATCGGTTCTAGCGTATAGTCTATGCGGGCAGCATATCGTTTACCCAATCGACCGGTAAGAGCCAGGCGGGAAGGAATATGAGTTTTGAGGTCTGCCGTTGCATTCACCAACAAAGACGCGATTTCTTCCGAATCGAAACGGATGCCCAGATTGATTCTTCTTTCGTATTTTTCCTGCAACAGGAAGTTGAGGTGATAACCTTCAGGAGTCTCTTTCAACGTATAGCTGGCACTGGAATAGGATTGGCTGCCACGTAATTGATACAAGGCCTGTTCTATTTGTTGAGTGGTAATGTCACTGTTTTCTTTCAGATTACATTTCTTCATCAGCCATTTTTTATCATCCACCTCTACACCAGAAAATGAGATGTCCGTCACATAAACTGTGCGTGCATTGGAAAGAGAAGAATAAGGGCCATGTTGCTTCGGAGTATAATCTTCGGCTATCCCTATCTTCTTTTTCAAGGCAAGCAACGAATTCCATTGTTCTTTAGCCGCTTCTTCGCCTCTTCGCATCAGAGTGTCGATGGCAGCCGGGGTAAAACTGGCGGATGAATATCCCTCCACATTGACACGGATATAAGTGTCTGTGAGGTCTACATTTTTTTCATGGTTAGACTGGCAGGTGATGTCTACAATCTGTCCCAGAATATCGGGGACGCTGTTGAGCTTGTCAGCCTTCTTCAAAGCATTCTGCACGTCTACTCCGATAATAATATCGGCTCCCATGGCTTTCACAACATCTGCCGGATAGTTGTTTACAATACCGCCGTCCACTAATACCATGCTGTCTTGCCGTACCGGAGTAAATACACCCGGAATAGCCATACTGGCACGCATAGCGGTTGAGAGTATTCCGTCATGGAATACAATTTGCTCTCCATTGACAACATTGGCTGCCACACAAGCAAAAGGAATGGGAAGTTTATTAAAGTTGATGGAGTCATGATACCCCACAGTGAGATCTGAAAATAGGTTAGCCAGATTTTGCCCTTTCATGAGTCCTCCGGCAGCAGCATCCTTGGGAGTTTTGGTGAAAGGGATAGAGACTGTATATTTTTCAGACCGCTCACGATCAGTCAATGACATGGCACTTCGTTTGATACGGTCGCTCAACAGGAATGTCCAATCTTGTTTTCGTACCATGCTGTCCAATTGTTCCGTAGTATAACCGATGGCATACAGACCACCTACGATAGCTCCCATACTAGTGCCGGCTATATAGTCAATAGGAATTCCGGCTTCCTCAATTACTTTCAGTGCTTTGATGTGTGCCATTCCTTTGGCACCGCCGCCGCTTAGAACGACACCTACCTTTTTCCTTTGCTCTTGAGAATGCAGAGAAAAAGGCAATAAGATGCCAATTGATAAAACTAATGTTGAAAAGATTTGTTTTTTCATTAGGATGTGGTCTAGTGTTGATGTTTAATATAATACAAATGTAGAGCATAATTTGTTTAGTTGTTGAAATGGGAACTAAAAAAAATGTTCCAAAAGTCGGAAATGTGGATAATTTCTACACAATACGGTGGATTTCCACACTTTCCACAAAAAGAGGAAAAATGTAATGCTTTGATTGTAAGCGAATAATGTGTGTAGCGCATTTTTGGTATATGAATTGCATAATAGAGTATAGAACAAACATAAGTTAAATTAAATAATAAGATTCGATATGAGATTATTCTTTTCGAAACATGAGTTGAAACTGAGGAGAAAGAGAACCATTGCTGCTATTATGTGTATGGTAGTTGTGTTGGGTGTGTATTGGATACTGACCCGACCTCAGAAGGCTGCGCCGGAAATGCCGACAGTCATTGTTGAACCGGTAGTGAAAGACGACGTAGAGATATACGGGGAATATGTGGGGCGTATTCGTGCCCAACAGTTCGTCGAAGTACGTGCCCGTGTGGAAGGTTATCTGGAAAATATGCTTTTTGCCGAAGGGACATATGTCAATAAGAATCAGGTTTTGTTTGTAATCAACCAGGACCAGTATCGTGCCAAAGCAGATAAAGCCAGAGCGCAATTGAAAAAAGACGAAGCGCAGGCTTTGAAAGCGGAACGTGATTTAAAACGTATCCGTCCGTTGTTTGAACAGAACGCTGCAAGTCAGTTGGACTTGGATAATGCGGAAGCCGCTTATGAAAGTGCCGAGGCAACGGTAGCCATGAGCGAGGCGGATTTGGCACAGGCTGAACTGGAATTGGGTTATACCATTGTTCGTTCGCCCTTATCGGGACACATTAGTGAAAGAAATGTGGACTTGGGTACGTTAGTCGGCCCCGGAGGAAAATCATTGCTTGCTACCATTGTGAAGAGTGATACAGTATTGGTGGATTTCAGTATGACAGCACTCGATTATTTGAAGAGTAAAGAAAGAAACATTAATTTGGGACAGCAGGATTCCACCCGTTCCTGGCAGCCGAATATTACCATTACATTGGCGGATAATACCGTCTATCCATTTAAAGGATATGTGGATTTTGCCGAACCGCAAGTCGATCCTCAAACCGGAACTTTCTCTGTACGTGCAGAAATGCCGAATCCGAAACAAGTATTGTTGCCGGGACAATTTACAAAGGTAAAGTTGTTGCTGGATGTTCGTGAAGGTGCACTTGTTGTTCCGATGAAAGCCGTTACTATCGAAAAGGGTGGAGCATATATTTATACCATGCGCAAAGATAATGCGGTAGAGAAACGTTTTATCGAATTAGGACCGGAAGTCGGGAATAATGTGGTGGTAGAAAGAGGACTGGCAGAAGGAGAAATGGTGGTTGTAGAAGGGTTCCATAAGTTGACTCCGGGCATGAAAGTACGGGTCAGTGATCCGGAAGCCGAAGCTGGGGACAGTATAACTACGACAAAAAATGAAGTGACCGGAGTAAAAGAAAACACTACCGGAACGAAGGATAACGCGAAAGGAGAATAAACGATGAAAGTTACTTTTTTTATAGATAGGCCGGTCTTCTCGGCCGTAATCTCCATCGTGATTGTGATTGTCGGCATTATTGGTCTGACGATGCTTCCGGTGGATCAATATCCGCAGATTACCCCTCCGGTGGTGAAGATCAGCGCATCCTATCCGGGTGCCAGCGCACTTACCGTGTCGCAGGCAGTAGCCACTCCGATTGAGCAGGAAATCAATGGTACGCCGGGTATGCTTTATATGGAATCAAACAGTTCTAACTCCGGAGGTTTTTCGGCAACGGTCACTTTTGATGTATCTGCTGATCCGGATTTGGCAGCCGTTGAGATTCAAAACCGTGTGAAATTAGCGGAATCCCGTTTGCCGGCGGAAGTCATTCAGAATGGTATTTCAGTAGAAAAACAGGCTCCCAGTCAGTTGATGACGCTTTGTTTGACTTCTACTGATCCGAAGTTCGACGAAATTTATTTGAGTAACTTTGCTACTATCAACGTGCTCGATGTAATTCGCCGTATTCCTGGGGTTGGACGTGTATCTAATATAGGTAGCCGCTATTATGCGATGCAGATATGGGCGCAACCCGATAAGTTGGCAAACTTTGGGCTGACCGTACAGGATTTACAGAATGCATTGAAGGATCAGAACCGTGAATCAGCGGCCGGTGTATTGGGACAACAACCGGTGCAGGGACTGGATATTACCATTCCTATTACGACTCAAGGACGTTTGTCTACCGTAGGGCAGTTTGAAGATATTGTAGTGCGTGCCAATGCCAACGGATCTATTATCAGGTTGAAAGACGTGGCGCGTGTATCGTTGGAGGCTTCTTCTTATAACACGGAAAGTGGTATCAACGGCGAGAATGCTGCTGTGCTTGGTATTTATATGTTGCCGGGAGCAAATGCGATGGAAGTAGCCGAGAGGGTAAAAGAGGCTATGGATGAGATTAGCAAGAATTTTCCGGAAGGATTGAGCTATGAGATTCCGTTCGATATGACGACTTATATTTCCGAATCTATTCATGAAGTATATAAGACGTTGTTTGAAGCGTTGGTATTAGTTGTATTGGTGGTTTATCTATCCTTGCAGAGCTGGCGTGCAACGTTGATTCCGGTAGTAGCGGTGCCTATTTCATTGATCGGTACTTTCGGATTCATGTTGATTTTCGGTTTCTCGCTGAATATACTGACATTACTCGGATTGATTCTTGCCATCGGTATTGTGGTGGATGATGCGATTGTGGTGGTGGAAGGCGTAGAACATATCATGGAAACGGAACATCTAAGCCCATACGAAGCAACGAAGAAAGCGATGAACGGACTTGCTAGTGCTTTGATTGCCACATCACTGGTATTGGCGGCAGTGTTCGTTCCGGTTAGTTTTTTAAGTGGGATTACAGGGCAGTTGTATCGCCAGTTTACGGTGACGATTGTGGTGTCCGTACTTATTTCTACGGTAGTGGCTCTGACATTGAGCCCGGTGATGTGTTCATTGATTCTGAAGCCGGATAACGGAAAGAAAAAGAATATCGTTTTCCGGAAGATTAATGAATGGCTGGGTATCGGTAGCAATAAATATGTGGCTGCTGTGACTCGTACGATCAAGCATCCTCGCCGGGTTTTAAGTGCTTTTGGTATGGTATTGATTGCTATCATGCTGATTCACCGTATTATTCCGACCAGTTTCTTGCCTGTGGAAGACCAGGGATATTTCAAGATTGAATTGGAACTGCCGGAGGGAGCTACTTTGGAACGTACCCGTATCGTAACAGAACGTGCCATTGCTTATTTGGAAAAGAATCCATATATTGAATATATACAGAACGTAACGGGAAGTAGTCCGCGTGTTGGAAGTAACCAGGGACGTGCTGAACTGACGGTGATCCTGAAACCTTGGGAAGAGCGGAAGAACACCACTATTGAGAAGATTATGGATACGGTGGAAAAACATTTGAGGGAATATCCCGAATGTAAAGTTTATCTGTCCACTCCTCCGGTTATTCCGGGACTGGGTAGCTCGGGAGGTTTTGAAATGCAATTGGAAGCCCGTGGAGAAGCCACTTTCGATAATTTGGTAGACGCGGCAGATACATTAATGTACTACGCATCCAAACGCAAAGAGCTGGCTGGTCTGTCATCTTCTTTGCAGTCGGAAATACCACAACTCTATTTCGATGTAGACCGTGACAAAGTGAAGATGCTGGGTGTGCCACTGGCTGATGTGTTCTCTACCATGAAGGCTTATACCGGTTCGGTGTATGTGAACGACTTTAATATGTTCAACCGTATATATAAGGTTTACATTCAGGCGGAAGCTCCTTACCGGGAACACAAAGACAATATCAATCTGTTCTTCGTGAAGGCCTCCAATGGAGCGATGGTACCGTTGACTTCTTTAGGAAATGCCTCCTATACCACAGGACCGGGAAGTATTAAACGTTTCAATATGTTTACTACGGCCGTTATTCGTGGAGCAGCTGCACAGGGATATAGTTCCGGACAGGCGATGGAGATCATGGAACAGATAGCCCGTGACCATCTTCCCGATAATATCGGTCTTGAATGGAGTGGCCTTTCTTATCAGGAGAAGCAGGCGGGAGGTCAGACTGGTATGGTGATGGCATTGGTATTCCTGTTCGTATTCCTCTTCCTTGCTGCACAATACGAAAGTTGGACGGTGCCTATTGCCGTGTTGCTCTCTTTACCTGTTGCCGCTTTGGGAGCCTATTTAGGAGTCTGGGTTTGCGGATTGGAGAACGATGTCTATTTCCAGATTGGTCTGGTAATGTTGGTGGGACTTGCCGCTAAGAACGCGATTTTGATTGTAGAGTTTGCAAAAGTACAGGTAGATAAAGGTGAAGACCTGGTGCAGTCGGCTATCTACGCAGCCAAATTGCGTTTCCGTCCGATTCTGATGACTTCTCTCGCATTCGTACTCGGTATGCTTCCGATGGTATTGGCAAGCGGTCCGGGGTCGGCAAGCCGGCAGGCAATCGGTACAGGTGTATTTTTCGGAATGATATTTGCCATCGTATTTGGTATCATTCTTGTGCCGTTCTTCTTTGTGATGGTGTATAAAACAAAGTCGAAAATCTTAAAACATAAGAAATAATGAAACGAAAGAAACTATATATTGCTATCCTGTTACTTGCCGGAGTCTTGACTTCCTGCAAGGTAGGGAAAAGCTATGTCCGTCCTGATCTTCATTTGCCCGACAGCTTGGAAAGAGCGCAAGACTCGATCAGTTTCGGCGATCAGGACTGGAGGGATATTTATACGGATGCTACTTTGAGAAGTCTGATAGAACGTGCACTGGATCATAACAAGGATATGTTGATTGCCGCTGCCCGTGTGAAAGAAATGGCAGCACAGAAACGTATTTCCACCGCTGCGTTACTTCCGGATATCAAAGGAAAAGTAACGGCAGAACGTGAACTCGAAAATCATGGAGGAGACGCTTTCAAGAGATCAGATACTTTTGAAGCACAATTCCTCGTTTCATGGGAACTCGATCTTTGGGGAAATCTGCGCTGGGCACGTTCGGCCAGTATTGCCGAATATCTGCAATCTATCGAGGCGCAACGCGCATTGCGGATGACGATTGTTGCTGAAGTGGCACAGGCTTACTATGAATTGGTTGCTTTAGATACAGAACTGGACATCGTAAAGCAAACATTAAAAGCCCGTGAAGAAGGAGTACGTCTGGCACGTATCCGGTTTGCCGGCGGGTTGACTTCCGAGACTTCCTATCGACAGGCACAGGTGGAATTGGCGCGTACGGCAACTTTGGTTCCTGACCTCGAACGTAAAATCTCCCTGAAAGAAAATGATATTGCCTATCTTGCGGGTGAATATCCTAATAAGATAGCCCGTTCCCGTTTGCTTCAGGAATTCAATTCTCCGGAAACACTTCCTGTTGGGTTGCCGTCTACATTATTGGAACGTCGTCCCGACATTCGTCAGGCAGAGCAGAAATTGATTGCTGCCAATGCGAAAGTGGGAGTGGCTTATACAAATATGTTCCCGCGTCTTGCCCTGACAGGTGGTTTCGGTAGTGAAAGTACTTCTTTGTCGGAACTTCTGAAATCTCCATACGCAGTGATGGAAGGAGCTTTGCTGACTCCGATTTTTGGCTGGGGAAAGAACCGTGCGGCATTGAAAGCAAAAAAGGCAGCTTATGAGGCTGAAGTACATAGTTATGAAAAAGCCGTACTGGAAGCTTTCAAGGAAACACGTAATGCAATTGTCAATTTCAACAAGATCAAAGAAGTGTATGAACTTCGTGCCAATTTGGAACGTTCGGCCAAGAGCTACATGGACCTGGCACAACTGCAATACATCAATGGAGTTATTAATTATCTGGACGTATTGGATGCCCAACGTGGATATTTTGATGCACAGATTGGGTTGAGTAATGCTATCCGTGACGAGTTGATTGCGGTAGTTCAACTCTATAAGGCTCTTGGTGGAGGCTGGGAACAAAATCCCTAGAATTATCATATCGATTCACTCATTGAAGAAAACGTAAAGAGGTTGTGTCAAAACGTTGGCACACCCTCTTTTATATTTTACAGTTCTGCTATATTTTCTTTTGGCTATGCTGCTTTTTCCTCATGCATTTGGCAACAAGTTGCTATATTCCAATTATATCGGGTTAT
>OGFO01000887.1_pt1 | contig 13650 bp, 10 predicted proteins | sample 1570981 | NCBI WGS metagenome assembly OGFO01 (sample SAMEA2581955, study PRJEB24529) | metagenome | biome: Human gut stool | place: China | collected 2011
GGATAAGGAACTTAGGCTCAGGGTTGTTCAAAGAATGTACGAGTTACGCTTTAAGGAACGGCCTGATAAAAATCTATCCGTCCAACAATTGATGGGCATAGAAGGCTTCAGAGTTAAAGAAACCTATAGGCTCCTGGCACAGAAGTATAGGGTGACTTGGCATGGCCGTCGTTATGATCTTAAAGATTGGGAAAAAGGTGATATCGCGAATCGCTGTATCAGTGCTGCAACCTCCTGTTTGTACGGCATAACAGAAGCTGCAGTTTTGGCGGCAGGCTATGCGCCAGCAATCGGTTTTATTCACAGCGGTAAACCTCTATCGTTTGTGTATGACATCGCAGATATCATCAAGTTTGACGCCATAGTTCCAAAAGCATTTGAGATAGCGGCGCAGAAGCCTCCCGAACCGGACAGAGTTGTTCGACTGGCCTGCAGAGATATCTTTAGAAGGACCAAACTGACAGAACGAATCATTCCCATGATCGAAAATGTTTTGGCTGCGGGAGGAATCGAGCCTCCTAAACCTGATAAAGATATGTGGGCACCGGCGATTCCTGAACCTGATACGCTCGGAGACCCAGGTCATAGAGGAAAAGGCTAATGACAATGGTGGTCGTAGTTACAGAGAACGTTCCTCCAAGGTTAAGAGGCAGATTAGCGATCTGGCTGTTGGAAGTTCGAGCTGGTGTATACGTGGGAGATGTTTCTAGGAGAGTGAGAGAAATGATTTGGAATCAAATGACACTCCTCTGTGAGGATGGGAACGTCGTCATGGCATGGGCGACGAACAATGAAACTGGATTTGATTTTCTAACCTTTGGTAAAAATAGACGAATCCCGGTTGAGATGGACGGTCTTCGCTTGGTTTCGTTTATACCGTCGTCTTAATTCGTTAGTTAATGCTCTTTAAAAATTTCGATTAAATGCCTAAAGTATGAATAGACGGATTTATACCGTCTTTAAGTGAGTTCCCCGCGTAAGCGGGGATGAACCGACATTGTTAGCCACCTTGCTGTAGATATGCTCGAGTTCCCCGCGTAAGCGGGGATGAACCGATGTTCCGCATGAGGCGGGATTGGATTTCCTCGAGTTCCCCGCGTAAGCGGGGATGAACCAGAACCATTACCACTCAAAGACGTAAGAGGAGAAGAGTTCCCCGCGTAAGCGGGGATGAACCGAGGACGAGATTAAACGCAGAATTGAGGCGACCGAGTTCCCCGCGTAAGCGGGGATGAACCGCTGGAAACGGATTCCATCCATCTGGGTTGTACGAGTTCCCCGCGTAAGCGGGGATGAACCGCTACGTTGAGCCTATCGCCGCCGCTGTATCAAGAGTTCCCCGCGTAAGCGGGGATGAACCGGCCCCACGGTATCCGACGCAAACAGACTACAGGAGTTCCCCGCGTAAGCGGGGATGAACCGCCGACGTTAGTCATCGTGTCGATAATCACATCGAGTTCCCCGCGTAAGCGGGGATGAACCGTTGATGAAATCTACAACTACCTGCGCAGATATGAGTTCCCCGCGTAAGCGGGGATGAACCGAGACTTCTGCGGCGGCGCAAAACGTTACGGACGAGTTCCCCGCGTAAGCGGGGATGAACCGCTCAGATTATTGAGATTGACCGATTAGCCGAGGAGTTCCCCGCGTAAGCGGGGATGAACCGATGTACTTCATGGCGTTGCCGCCATAGAAACCGAGTTCCCCGCGCAAGCGGGGATGAACCGGCACAAGCCCGCACGAATATCGGAGCCGCCAAGAGTTCCCCGCGTAAGCTGGGATGAACCGGTCAGCAACGTAACCTAGACGATCTAAATCCTGAGTTCCCCGCGCAAGCGGGGATGAAGCGTCCAACTGGACAATGGCCCACGACGGCTTAGAGAGTTCCCCGCAAGCGGGGATGAACCGACTGATTGATGTTGAAAATCCAACAGCTATGCGAGTTCCCTGCGCAAGCGAGGGCGGACCGATGGATTGGGTCATCGATCATCTCGATGTCAAAGAGTTCCCCACAAGCGGGGATGGACCGTGGATTCAGCAATAATTCAAGAAGACCTCCGCTTCTTTCCTCATTATGTTATTGGAGGGGTTGATCGAAAAAACAATTTCTTCTTTCCCTTTACTGCTGAGTTGTACACGTACATGGAAGTGAACCGTAATGATGGATTTTTCAACGGTTTAATTTCAAGTACTAGATGAACCGTAGTCACTTACTGTCTTAGATATTGTTGTTGGAAATCCTTCTGCGAAAAGAGTCGGAATTGATAGAAACTATCTTTCTATTCGTATTAATTCACTATCATCTCCAAAGCCTTTTAGGCTTCTCTTTCTAATTCGAAAAAGAAGGTTTTGCTCAAGAATTTAGTGCGCTAAAAGTATTAATAAAATCACAATATTGATTAAAGAACATACCTTCTATCAGCCAGATGGCTTTGAAGGATGAAAGCTCATCACCCATTGTGCCTATTCATGGTCGAGCACAATAAGCGCAAGTTCTAGAGTTGTAGAATGTTTCTTTTGGGATTTTTTTGAAAAAATAGATAAATGGCAGAATGTCAAAATTTTGAACAGTTTGGATTAGCCCCGAATTTGCTTTCCGCAATTAAACGAATGGGATATACAAAGCCGACCGCGATCCAATGTAAGGCAATCCCAGTCGTTCTTCAAGGACGCGACGTTATGGGAGCGGCCCAGACCGGAACTGGCAAAACCGCTAGTTTTGGACTTCCTGTCCTTCAAAAACTTTTGCCATTAGCAAATACAAGCACATCTCCGGCGCGTCATCCTGTACGAGTTTTGATTCTATCTCCGACAAGAGAGTTGGCAGATCAAACAGCAGAGGCACTTTCAAATTACGCAGCTGATACACCCATCCGAATTGGCGTTGTTTATGGCGGGGTGGATATCAAACCTCAAGCTGAGGCATTAAGGAAGGGCGTGGAGATTTTGATCGCGACACCCGGACGCTTATTGGATCATCTCGAGCAGAGAAACACTAATCTTAATCAGAGCGGCATTGTCATTTTGGATGAAGCCGACCGTATGTTGGATATGGGCTTTCTGCCGGACATCTCCAGGATCCTGAATGCGCTTCCCAAAAAGCGCCAGAATCTGATGTTCTCAGCTACGTTCTCTCCGGAAATTAAGAAGTTAGCCGGAAATTTCTTGACTGATCCTGTTGTTATCGAGGTGGCTCGCCAAAACGCGACCGCAGCTACCATTAAACAGGAGGTCTTCTCTGTTAACGAGCTTCAAAAAACGGATGCTTTAGTGGAACTTCTGAAAACCCGCGGAGAAGACCCCGATGGCAAACCGCTCCAGACAATCGTATTCGTCAATGCAAAATTGACGGCGCGTAGACTTGCACGTGAATTAGAAAAATGTGGATGCAATGCTGATGCAATTCATGGAGACAAAACCCAAGAAGAGCGCTTGAAGCTGTTGAAAGATTTCAAGGATGGAACCTTAAATATCATGGTGGCGACGGATGTCGCAGCCCGCGGTTTGGACATTGCCGAGCTGCCGCTCGTGATTAATTACGACGTTCCATTTGTTCCTGAGGACTATGTTCATCGAATTGGCAGAACAGGTCGCGCAGGAAGTTCGGGCCTGGCATTGATGCTGGTTACAGACAAAGATAAGAAGAGTTTTGATGCGATTCGCAAGCTGACGAGGGTAAATTTAATCCTGCAGGAGCTTGATCCTGAACCTCGCAAGAGAGCAAGATTTCCACGAAAGTTTTCCTCAAGTACAGATGCTTGGAAAGCTCCTCGCAAGCCGGAGGATCCATTTTTCTCACGGCCCTATGTACCAGGTCGTTCTTCTGGAAAGAAACCCGCCCCACAAAATTTCTCAAGATCTGTCTCTGGGGAGAAGAGAGAAGTTGCAGTTCTGTTAGGTGGAACAGGCCGCAGAAACTAGGCTTTAATTTGGAATCTCGTTCTCCAACGCTTAACTGCCTCTGAATAAAACTCGTCGAGAGTATCGAAAGCAAAAGGTTTGAATCCTAGGTGAGTCCAGGCACGTGCGGCTTCTTCTTCGGGCTTGCTTCGATCAATCGCTGGGGCCAATGTCTGTTTAGAGAGCTTGTTCCCCTTCTTGTCTAGTACGAGCGGGATGTGCATGTACCCTGGTGTAGTTAAACCTAATGCTATCTGAAGCAAAATTTGTCGCGGCGTGTTGTCTATCAAGTCAGCACCGCGGACAACGTGTGTCACGCCCTGGAATCCGTCATCGACGACAACGGCGAGTTGATAGGCCCAGAGTCCGTCGGCTCTCCGAATAACAAAATCGCCGATTTCTCTCAAAACGTTCTGTTTAAACGTACCTTGCCATCTGTCATTGAAAGAGATGAAACCGTCGTCTACAAGAAAGCGCCACGCACGAATCGGTGCACCGCCTGTTCCATGGCGACAAGTTCCGGGATAGGCGCCCTGTGGCAAGCCGGCAGCTAAGCAGGCGGCTTCGATTCTTTTGCGAGTGCAAGCACACCCATAGGCCAGACCTTTACCGATTAAAAAGTTGAGGGCCTGTTGATAGGCCTCAATTCGAGTTGACTGTCTGAGAATTGGACGATCTGAGTGTAGCTTGAACGCTTCGATGGTTTCGAGCTGATCCTCTGCTGCCCACGCAGGTTCACGAGGCGGATCAATGTCCTCGACGCGAATAATCCACGTTCCTCTATGAGCTTTAGCATCGAGATAACTTGCTAAAAGGCATGCCAAACTTCCGGCGTGTAGATGGCCGGTTGGGGATGGTGCAAAGCGTCCGATGTAATGACTCAAAAAAAATCTCCTCAAACTGATAATGAAATTTTAGTCTGAGGAGAAATTACGAGGTCAACTATTCCTCTTTTTCTTTCTTTGGAGAAGGATTTTCAGTCATAGACTGCGGGACTCCTATGATGGCTGCAGCTTGTGCCGGCGGAACTTGTCCGATGGCTTTCGCACTCTCCGAAGGATCTGCCGAGGGAACAAGATTTGTAGGAGCAGGTGCCCGGAGATTAGAAGGCACAGGAGAAGAGGTGCCTGAAACCTGAGCATTGAACGCAACAGGTGTCGGTGTCGGGGAGACAGTGACCCCATAGGAGGGTCCCGGCATCACAATGCCGTTGGCTACACACGCATCATTGATAGCGTTCAAAAAGGCCGCTTCTAGGCGGTACGGCTCCATCAATTCAATCGGATCAACCCAAACAACCAGTTCTACATTAATGCCAAAATTCCCGAATCCGGTGATACCGCACTCTACCTCATGGAGTGCATCGGGCTTAATACAGAACGGAACTGAGACGGCAGCCTTTTCAATAATTTCTTTAACCTTGCGAAAGTCAATGCCGTAAGGGATCGAGAACGGATAGATCTTTCGAACGCCTCGGCGATCCATGGTGTAATTGGTAAAAGAGCCGTTAATCAGGGAAGCATTAGGGATGATGATTGCTTGACCAGTCGGGGTTACAATACGCGTGGCACGAATCGTGATCATGGTCACCCGGCCCACCTGGCCGCTCGGAGTGGCAATAATATCGCCTAAGCTGACCGCACGTTCCGATATCAAAATCAAACCGGCAACGGAGTTATTGACAATCGTCTGTAGTCCGAAGCCGATGCCTACTGATAAGGCAGAAACTAAGATCGCCAAGTGTGTGATCGGGAGACCGATCATCGATAAGCCCATCAGAATGCCGACGGCCAATATGCCCCAGTGGATGAAGCGGGCAAACATTGAAAGGGATTCCGGACGGACGGAGTTGTGACGGGAGCCGAACTTCCTGATGCTTTCTTCTCCTAACTTGCCAAGCCAATAAGCAATGAGAAAGACCAAGCAGAACTCGAGAATATCGAACGTGTCGATCTGACTGCCGCCGGCCGTAAACAGCGGTACGTGCAAGGGCTCAAGGATCGCCTCCGACCCGCTTAACAGTTTGTCCCAAAAAGATTCCATGATCTTAGTTTTTATATATTTTTCCTAAGGATTCCAGCATAAAAAAGAGCGCCTTAAAAAAGCGCACTTTTGCCTCAAATCGGATACAAAGCTTTATTGGGAAGCTACTAAAGATTTTTCTAAAAAGTCAGACAGATCTGTGACTTCCTCGATGCTTAAATCATGACCGGCTCCGTCATATCCCTTGGACCAAAGATCGGTTGCTCCGAGCTTACGAAGTTCTCTAACACTGATCTCAGGGTACACGGGCGGTACGTCGCTGTCTTCTTTTCCATAGGCGAGGAAAATCGGAGAGAGGATGCCTTGACCGACATGCTCAATATCGTCAGCAGACTCAATGGGCAGATAGCCGCTCAGGCAGAAGATGCCGCCGATCGGACGGTCGAGTTTCAGAGCCGTGTAAAGCGCAACGCAGCCGCCCTGTGAGAAACCTCCTAAGAAGATTCGATCCCGTCTAATGCCTTTCGTCTCTTCCAGGGCAATTAAACGTTCTGCGATACGGGCGCTCTCAATAAGTGCCGGCTCGTCGCTGGCACCGATTCCGTCGGTGTCGAGAAGATCGAACCAGCCGCGCATCAGGAAGCCTTTATTTGCTGCAATCTCACGTTCAGGTGCGGTCGGAAGAATCAAACGAGCCTGTTCGACAGGTGCACCGCATGCTGCAAGTTCCTCTCGGAAATGTTCGAAATCCGATCCGTCGCTGCCCAAGCCGTGCAGCATGATGATCGTGGAGTCCGCTTTGCCTTCTTTTGGTTCAATGATTTTTGCATCAATGACATGAGGCTGCGGCGCGGATTTCGGGCGGAAAGCCTTAACGACATTAGGACGGGTTTCAATGGCCGGACCGCCGATCAAATCAATACAGTAGGGTACTGCCGCAAAAATACCGTGAATGCCTTTGGAAGGAATGCCTTCCAAAGTTTCAGCGATAGCCTTGGGCTGCCCCGGAAGGTTAATGATCAAAGCGGCATGATCTTTGATTTCGCGAAGCACGCCGACCTGGCGGGACAAAATCGCGGTCGGAACAAAGGCAAGAGAAACCGCACGCATTTGTTCTCCGAATCCCGGAAGGGTACGAGTGGCGACAGCCAGCGTGGCTTCAGGCGTCACGTCACGACGAGACGGACCGGTGCCTCCGGTTGTCAGAATCAAATCGCAGTTTTCCTGATCACACAATTCTTTCAGAGTCGCTTCGATAAGCTGCTGTTCATCAGGAATGAGTTTTTCCACAACTTCATAGTCAGAAAGCAAAGCCTTAGCGAGCCATTCTTTTAAAGAGGGAATGCCTTTGTCCTGATAAGTTCCGGAAGAGGCACGATCGGAAATGGAAACCAGACCGATTTTTGCTTTGCTATTCTTCATCGTCTTCCTCCTCAGTCGCTTCCAACACGATCGGAGGAAGAACCATTGCGTAGATTAGTTTGTAGAGTGCACGGGCGGATTTCGGAGGCTTATTGCCTTCGGCTTCTTTACGAGCATTACGGATAAGCTGACGAACTTCCTGAACATTGACGTCAGGGAACTGAGCAATAAATTTTGTCAGAGCGGCATCATCTGCAATCAACGCATCTCTCAGACGTTCACTCTTATGCAGTGCGGCCACCGCCGCTTTATCGTTGCCTGTTGCACGGTCAATGGCCTGACGAACGGCGTCTCCGTCTAATGCTCTCATGTATTTGCCGATAAGCTGGAGCTGGCGTCGTTTGGCACCGAAGGAGGGAACACGGTGATAATCCTCAATGGCTTTAAGAATGACTTCGGGAAGTTCGATTTTTGCCAGCGTTTCGACACCCAGGGTGGTCAGTTCTTTACCGAGATCCTGCAGATGCTCGGCCCTTCTTTTCAGTTCACTTTTGCTCGGACCGCTGTACTCTTCTTCAAGGTTTTCGTTTGTATTCTTCATATTAGCGTGACCTTCTTTAGTAATATTTGCATCAAGCGCTATCATAATCTCCAATCTTTAGTTTCCGCTTCAAAATATGAGTCAAACTCCCACAATAAGTAGCTCAGAAGAGCTCGGTTCCTTGGTTTCGCATGCTTTAGACACAGCGCTTTCTCTAGGTGCAACTTCCGCTTCGGTAGAAGTCAGTGAAGAGAAGGGGACATGTGTTACGGTAAGAAATCGGGAAACAGAATCCATCGAACATACCCATGACCGAGATTTCGGAATTACCGTCTATCTCGGTAAATCTAAGGCTGTGGCTTCCAGCGGAGACTTTCGCAAAGAATCGATCTTAAGAACGGTCAAAGCGGCGCTTGATATGGCGCGCTACACCACACCGGATGAATGCAACGGCCTGCCGGATAAAGAACGACTCTGCACGAACCCACGTCAGCTTGATCTCTTCCATCCGTGGAACATCTCGATTGAAGAACAGGTTCAAAAGGCGGTCGAAGCAGAAAAAGCGGCATTGAGTGTCGATAAACGCGTGGTGAATTCCGACGGCGCAATGGTCACGACAACGATCGGCTCTTTTATCTTGGGAAATACCGAAGGCTTTTTGCACGGCTATCCCTTTAGCGACCATTCGATTGACACCTCAGTGATCGCCGAGGATGAGAATGGTATGCAGGTGGGCTCCTGGCACACCTCCGGCGTTTCGTCGATGGATTTGCTCTCGCCGCAGCAGGTCGGCATGATCGCCGGCCAAAGAGCCGTAGATCATCTGTCGGCACGCGGTTTATCGACCCGCAAGTGCCCGGTCGTTTTTGAAGCACCGGTTGCCAAGAGCTTATTCAGAACCTTTGTTCATGCGGCAAGCGGTTCAGCGTTGTACCGCAAGACCTCCTTCCTCGAAGGAATGCTGAATAAACCGATTTTCCCCGATCATCTTTCCATTTTGGAGAATCCGTTCATCCCGCGCTATTGGGGCTCGGCGCCTTTTGATGATGAAGGCGTCCGTCCTTCTGAACGCTTAGTCGTCGATCACGGTGTGCTGAGCGGACTTTTTCTGAGCAGTTATTCGGCTCGCAAGTTGGGAATGACGACAACAGGAAATGCCGGCGGACCCTACAACCTCATCTTCTCCGAAGCACCGGAAGCCTCCGAAAAAACGCTTTCCGCATTGCTCTCCCGTATGGGAACCGGCCTCTTAGTAACTGAGCTCATCGGGCAGGGCGTCAACTACACGACTGGAGATTTCTCTAAGGGCGCATCCGGTTTCTGGGTGGAGAACGGAAGGATCGCTTACCCGGTGGAAGGCATTACCGTTGCTGGCAATCTCAGAGACATCTTCATGTCTATCGAAGCGATGTCAGACGACGTGGACTTGAACGGCTGCTACCTCAGCGGATCGGTGATTAAAGAAATGACCGTTGCCGGAAATTCTTAAGTCTGAAAAAAGCCGCTCCTGCTAATTTCTCCTCAGAAGTCCGAATAATTTCTTTCAAATTATTACAATTAGGGACCTATAACAAAACGAATCTCGTAGGAGAAAAAATGCAGAAAAAAGATATTGACTGGAGCAAATTAGGCTTCGGCTACACACCGACCGACTACCGTTTCGAAGCTCATTGGAAAGACGGTAAATGGGATGAAGGTAAGATGATCACTGATTCCAATATCGAACTGTCCGAAGCCGCTTGCGTATTCCACTATGCCCAGTGCTGTTTTGAAGGGTTGAAAGCTTACACCACCGTCAACGGCGATATCGTTACTTTCCGTCCGGATTTGAACGCAGAACGTATGATGGGCAGTGCCGAACGTCTTGAAATGCCGGCTTTCCCGAAAGAAAAATTCATTCAGGCCGTCAAAGACGTTGTCGCAGCCAACGCTGCTTGGGTTCCTCCTTACGGCACCGGCGCAACGCTGTACATCCGCCCCGTCATGATCGGTTCCGGTCCTCAGATCGGTGTGGCGCCGGCCCATGAGTTTATTTTCAGAATTTTCGTGATGCCGGTCGGCGCATATTTCAAAGGCGCTATCAAGCCGCTTAAGCTGACAGTTCCTGAATTTGACCGTGCTGCTCCCCGCGGAACAGGCCATATCAAAGCCGGCCTGAACTACGCTATGAGTCTGCATCCGACAATGGAAGCTCATCGCCACGGCTACGCCGAAAACATCTACCTTGATCCGGCTACACGCACCTATATCGAAGAAACCGGCGGTGCCAACCTGATTTTCGTTGACAAGGAAGGCACAATCATTGTTCCGAAGTCCGATTCCATTCTTCCTTCCGTCACACGCCGCTCTTTAATCGACGTTGCCAAGAGATTGGGCTATAAGGTTGTTGAGCGTCCCGTTAAGCTGAACGAACTCAAAGACATGGCTGAAGGCGCTCTTTGCGGTACGGCTGCCGTCTTGGCTCCGATCGCTATGGTCAATACACCTGACGGCGATATCTACTTCCCATCCGGCATGGAAAAGATGGGTCCTATCTGCACCAAGCTCAGAGAAACACTGACCGGTATCCAGATGGGCGAAATCGAAGGTCCTGAAGGCTGGGTCGTCAAGATTGACGCTGAATAATTTTTGCTGAATTGCAAAAGCGAAACGCCCGGAGAGATCCGGGCGTTCCGCGTGGGAGCAAGGGAACTTTTAAGGTTCCCGTGCGTTCCTGAATTATTTATGAGCGCGGTTCTTGAGACGCTCTTTCCAAATGCCGACTTGTTTGGCGACCTGAGAAGGTGCCGTGCCGCCGGTGTGGTTGCGGGAAGCAATGGAGCCTTCAAGCGTCAGACTGTCGTAAACATCTTCACCGACTTTATCGCTGAATTCTCTTAATTCCTCAAGCGTGAGGTCATGCAGACCGCAGCCTTTCTCAGAAGCAAGACGTACGGCGCAGCCGACAGCTTCGTGAGCGTCACGGAAGGGCAGGCCTTTGCGGACGAGGTAGTCGGCGAAGTCTGTAGCGGTTGGATAACCGAGCATGACGGCTTCACGCATACGGGCCTTGTTGACCTGGATTCCGGGGATCATTTCGATGAAAGCGCGCAGAGTGTCTTTGACGGTATCAATCGTGTCAAAGAGCGGCTCTTTGTCTTCCTGATTGTCTTTGTTGTAAGCAAGGGGCTGTCCCTTCATCAGCATCAGAAGGCCCATCAGGTGACCGACCACGCGTCCGGACTTGCCGCGGGCAGCTTCCGGAACGTCCGGATTCTTTTTCTGCGGCATGATGGAGGAACCCGTCGTGAATCTGTCCGGCAGCATGATGTATGCGAAGTTGGTGTTCATCCAGTAGATGAGCTCTTCGGACATACGGGAAATGTGGATCATGATGAGCGAAGCGCAGGAGCAGAATTCAATTGCAAAATCGCGGTCGCTGACGGAGTCCAGAGAGTTCTGAGTCACACCTTCAAATCCGAGCAGTTCTGCCGTGTATTCGCGGTCAATCGGATAGGTGGTGCCGGCAAGAGCAGCGGCACCGAGCGGAGAACGATTGACGCGTTTGCGGCAGTCAGCCAAGCGTTCGCGGTCGCGCTCGAACATTTCGGCATAAGCCAGGCAGTGATGGCCGAGAGTGACGGGCTGAGCAACCTGCATGTGGGTGTAGCCCGGCATGATGGTGTCGATGTTCTTTTCGGCAACCGTCAGCAGGGATTTCTGCAGATGAGAGAGAAGATCCATGATCTGGTCGATCTCATTGCGCAGGTACAGACGAATATCTAATGCAACTTGGTCATTACGGCTGCGGCCGGTGTGAAGGCGCTTTCCGGCGTCTCCGACAAGTTCCGTTAAGCGGGCTTCAATGTTGAGATGAACGTCTTCGAGTTCGAGTTTCCATTCGAAGCGGTTTTCTTTGATTTCCTGAAGAATCTGACGCATTCCGCGTTCGATGTCATTCAAATCTTCTTTGGAAATAATGCCGCATTTGGCAAGCATCTTGGCATGGGCCACGGAGCCTGCGATATCGGCTTCAGCCATACGCTTGTCAAAGTTCACGCTGGCGGTGTAACGAAGGACAAATTCGGCCATAGGCTCAGAAAAGCGTCCGCTCCAAGCTTCTTTTTTGGAGGCAAGCGGATCGGCATGAACTGAGAGAGGATTGTGTTGGGCCATAACTTTTGCAGTCAGTAATGAAAAAGGCCAATTATAGCCAGTAATGACTGAATTGTCGGGTAACGGATTGTCTACAAAAGGTTTTCTTTGTTGTTAGAGGTGGTTTTCGAAAGCGATTGTTAAGACCGGTGTAACGCGCTTCCCGCCCATCTTGATAAACTCCCATTCATTCTTTGTATTTCTCTAAAAAGTTAAAAAATGACTCAGCAAGATCATCTGGTTATTGCCACTCGCGAAAGCCCGCTGGCGCTTTGGCAGGCAAAGTACGTTCAGAGCTGCCTGAAAGAAAAATTCCCCGAGCTTGATGTTCAGCTTTTAGGTTTAACTACCAAAGGCGACAAAATTTTGGATGTCACGCTCTCCAAGATCGGAGGAAAAGGTTTGTTCGTTAAAGAACTTGAAGCCGCTATGCTTGAAGGCAAAGCTCAAATCGCCGTCCACAGTCTGAAAGATGTCCCGATGGATCTTCTTGAGCCGTTCACACTGGCTGCCGTGATGGTCCGTGAAGATCCGCGCGATGCTGTGGTTTCTCATAAATATGCCTCTTTAGAAGAGATGCCGGCCGGAAGCGTTGTCGGCACCTCCAGCCTTCGTCGTGAACTGATGGTTCGTTCCCGTTTCCCGCTCCTTAAAGTCGAGATGATTCGCGGTAACGTGGGCACTCGTCTTTCTAAGCTCGACAACGGACAGTACGACACCCTCGTGATGGCGGCAGCCGGTCTGAAGCGCCTCGGTTTGTCCGATCGCATTCGTTCCATTATTCCGCCTGAAGTTTCCCTTCCGGCGCCGGGTCAAGGTGCTATCGGCATTGAAGCGGTTGGAAACGACGAAATGACACAGAAATACGTCGAAGCGCTCAACGACGAAGACACTCGTCTGTGCACTCAGGCGGAAAGAGCGGTTTCCAGAGCACTCGGCGGTTCCTGCCAGGTTCCTTTGGCTGCCTACGCCACGATTGACGACGGTCAGATGTTCCTCCGCGCACTTGTCGGCAACCACATGACCGGTGAATATGTGACGGCTGAATACACGGGCCTGGCAAATGAGCCTGAAGAAAATGCCCGCAAGGTGCTGGATCAGCTGATCGAAAAAGGCGCTAAGCGTCTTCTGAAAGAAGTGCTCGGAAAGTAATGCGCACGATCTTAAACATGAAGCCGGGGCCCGGCGGGCAGCGGCTTCAGGAAGAACTGGAAGCAAAAACGGCCGGTTCGGTTTACTGGCCGGCGTTTACGTTTGATCGTTCGGAAGATTACGAGGAAAGCGTCAAAGAAATTCTCGAAGGAGCTGAAAGAGGCGCGTTGCTGATTCTCGTGAGTCCGACGACGGTCAGCTTCACGAAGGACATTTTTCCTCAGCTTCCTGAATCTGCTCGCTTTGCCTGTGTCGGCGAACCGACCGCTAAAGCTTTGACCGCGGCTTTTCCTGCAGCACACGAAATTCTTTTTCCGCACGGAAGCTCCTCTCTGGAGAGCGGTTCCGAACTGCTTTTTGAACTCCTTTTGGAAGAAGGTCTTCCTCCGGAAGTTGTCCTCATTCGAGGCGACACGGGCCGTCAGTTCCTGATTGACGTGCTGCGGGATAAAGGTGTTCCTGTGACCGTGGCACCTATCTATAAGAGAATCCCGCTGAAGGCTTCAGGCGATCAAAAGAGGTGGATCGGACGCGGAGAAGCGCCGGTGGTTTATCTGACGAGCACGGACGCCATACGA
>OGFO01000893.1_pt1 | contig 13553 bp, 7 predicted proteins | sample 1570981 | NCBI WGS metagenome assembly OGFO01 (sample SAMEA2581955, study PRJEB24529) | metagenome | biome: Human gut stool | place: China | collected 2011
GGGAGACCTTACATCGAGGAAGGACATTCCGTCCGCCATGGACGTTCGTGGATTTGTTTCACTAACTTTCAATTTACCTGTCTTGTCCAATTATTCATACTGCAAAGTTCTGACAACTTACAAAAATATGAAATAATTAACAATATTTACTTGTAATAGTAACATATATTTAGTAAAATACACGTAAGGGGTTAAAAATCCAATCCAACGGCTGGACAAAATACCCAAAATGCAGAATAAATGGAGGATGGGATATGAATATTTACACAACAGACAAGATCCGTAACGTAGTATTACTGGGCCATGGCGGCAGTGGCAAGACCAGTCTTGCAGAAGCCTTTGGTTATCTGTCCGGTATCACCTCCCGTATGGGCAAGGTAGATGACGGTAATACCCTCAGTGATTACAGTAAAGAAGAACAGAAACGTCATTTCTCTATCAGTACCTCCGTGATCCCCATTGAGTGGGAAGGATACAAGATCAATATTATTGATACACCGGGTTATTTTGATTTCGTGGGAGAAGTGGAAGAGGCAGTCAGTGCCGCAGGAGCAGCCATCATAGTAGTTAACGGCAAGTCCGGCATCGAAGTCGGCACCCAGAAGGCATGGGAGCTTTGCGAGAAATACAAGCTGCCCCGTTTTATCTATGTCTCCAACATGGACGTGGATAATGCCTCCTTCCGTCAGGTAGTGGAAGATATGACTAATCTGTACGGCAAGAAGATGGCACCGTTTCATCTGCCAATCCGTGAGAACGAGAAATTCGTAGGATACATCAATGTTATCACTGAGAGCGGTAACCGCTGGGAGGGTAAGGAAGTTGTTCCCTGTGAGGTACCGGATTACAGCCAGGCCAACCTGCAGATCTGCCGTGATACTCTGATGGAAGCCGTAGCCGAGACCAGTGAAGAATTCATGGAGCGGTATTTCGGCGGAGAGACCTTCTCTGAGGCAGAGATCCGTGCAGCACTCCGTACCAATGTCTGCGATGGCAGCATCGTTCCCATGACCATGGGTTCCAACATCCTGTGTCAGGGTATGTACACACTGTTAGATGATATTGTCAAATACATGCCCAGCCCCGAGAATAGAGAAGTGGCGGGCATCAATTTAAAGACCAATGAGATTTACCATGCGGATTACGATTTCGCCAAGGCAAAATCCGCCTATATCTGGAAGACTATCGTGGATCCTTTCATTGGAAAATACTCCCTGATCAAGGTAAACTCCGGTGTACTGAAAACGGATGATCTGTTGTATAACGTGGATCGTGATATTGAAGAGAAGATTGGTAAAATATATGTATTGCAGGGCAATAAGCCTATCGAAGTCAGTGAACTGCATGCCGGAGACATCGGAGCACTGGCGAAACTGACCGCAGCGAGAACCGGCAACAGTCTCTCTACCAAAGCCACGACCATCAAATATGGCAAGTTCGATATTTCCACTCCTTATACCTATATGCGGTATAAGCCGAAGAATAAGGCGGACGTGGATAAGATCTCCCAGGCATTGCAGAAGATGACCCATGAGGATCTGACCATCAAAGTAGTAAATGATGCAGAAAACCGTCAGACTCTGCTCTATGGTATGGGCGACCAGCATCTGGATATCGTGGTAAGCAGACTGCTGAACGAATACAAAGTAGAGATCGAGCTGTCCAGACCGAAGATCGCATACAAAGAGACTATCAAGAAACAGTCCGATGTGGAATATAAGTACAAGAAACAGTCTGGCGGACACGGTCAGTACGGTCATGTAAAAATGCGTTTTTCACCTTCCGGCGATCTGACCAAACCCTATGAGTTTGCAACAGAAGTCGTAGGTGGCGCGGTACCGAAGAATTTCTTCCCTGCGGTGGAAAAAGGTATTCAGGAATCCGTAGGCAGAGGACCTCTGGCGGCCTACCCGGTAGTCGGTGTCAAAGCGGTACTGTATGATGGATCCTATCATCCGGTAGATTCTTCGGAAATGGCATTTAAGACCGCGGCTATCCAGGCTTTCAAAAAAGGTGTCATGGAAGCAGGCCCCGTTCTGTTGGAGCCCATCATGTCCTTAAAGGTTACCGTGCCGGATGCCTATACCGGAGACATCATGGGAGATCTGAACAAGAGAAGAGGCCGGGTGCTGGGCATGACACCCATGAGCGGCGGCAAGCAGATCATCGAAGCGGATATTCCCATGAGCGGATTATTCGGTTATTGCACAGATCTGCGTTCCATGACCGGAGGCAGAGGGGATTATTCCTATGAATTCGCTCGTTACGAGCAGGCACCTTCCGACGTACAGGAGAAGGAAGTAGCGGCCAGAGCAGCAAAGGTTGCGGAGAACAATGCAGAAGACTAACGAGTAATTACATAACATACACAACAAAAAGAGACCGGTTGGCTTTCCGGTCTCTTTTTCGGTATTGTGCAGTAAATATCATCGATATCGCTGCATCAGATTGATCAGTAATGTGATCCATGCAAACATGATTCATCACCTCTCGTATACAGCATATGCCCCGGCAGACGAAAATATGCAAAAAACCATGCGGATAGAGCCGCAGTCCTTGACAGTATCGGGAAAACACGATAAAATAATCGATAGTTTTTTAACGACTTGAGAACAAAAAATTTAAATAGAAAGCTTCTCATAGTTTAGGAGGAAATAATTATGGCAGTACCTTACAATCACAGAGAGGTAGAGAAAAAATGGCAGACTGTCTGGGATGATGAAAAAGCATTCAAGACTTCCGACGATTTCTCCAAGCCCAAATATTACGCACTGGTAGAGTTCCCTTATCCTTCAGGACAGGGATTACATGTAGGTCATCCGAGACCTTATACTGCACTGGATATCGTAGCACGTAAGCGCAGAATGCAGGGCTATAATGTGCTGTATCCCATGGGATGGGATGCATTCGGTCTCCCTACCGAGAACTACGCGATCAAGAATCATATCCATCCCAAGATCGTAACCAAGAACAACGTGGCAAGATTCAAGAATCAGCTGCATTCCTTAGGTTATTCTTTCGACTGGGACAGAGAGATCAACACCACAGATCCCGAGTATTATCACTGGACCCAGTGGATCTTCTTAAAGCTGTTCAAGGCAGGACTGGCTTACAAAACGGAGATGCCTATCAACTGGTGTACCTCCTGTAAGGTAGGTCTGGCAAATGAGGAAGTAGTGAACGGCGTCTGCGAACGTTGCGGTTCCGAAGTCATCCGTAAGGTCAAGAGCCAGTGGATGTTAAAGATCACCGAATATGCTGACAAGCTGATCCAGGGACTGGATACCGTAGATTATATCGAGCGTGTCAAAGTCTCCCAGAAGAACTGGATCGGTAAGTCCCAGGGTGCCGAGGTTGATTTCACCCTGACAGGCAAGGATGAGAAGCTGCGCATTTACACCACCAGACCGGATACTCTGTTCGGGGTTACTTACATGGTAGTATCTCCGGAGCATCCTGTTCTGGATAAATATAAAGATGAGATCAAGAACTGGGATGACATCGTGGCATATCGCGAGATGGCTGCGAAGAAGTCCGATTTTGAACGTACCGAACTGGCAAAGGATAAGACCGGTGTCTGCATTCAGGGCCTGACCGCTACCAACCCCGTGAATGGCAAGGAAATCCCTGTTTGGGTATCCGATTATGTACTGATGACTTACGGTACCGGCGCTATCATGGCAGTTCCTGCCCACGATGAGAGAGACTGGGAGTTCGCGAAGAAATTCGGTATGCCTATCATTGAAGTTGTTGCAGGAAGCCCTGTCAGCGTAGAAGAAGCTGTATATACCGATGTGGCTGACGGTACTCTCGTGAATTCCGATTTCCTGAACGGTCTGTCTGTGGCAGAAGCCAAAGAGAAGATCATGAACTATCTGGAAGAGAAGGGCATCGGTAACCGCAAGACCAATTATAAATTAAGAGACTGGGTATTCTCCAGACAGCGTTACTGGGGTGAGCCGATCCCTATCGTACATTGCGATAAGTGCGGATATGTTCCCATTGATGAGAGCGAACTTCCTCTGCAGTTACCCGATGTAGAGAGCTACATGCCTACCGATACCGGAGAATCTCCTCTGGCTGCCATGACTGACTGGGTAAATACCACCTGTCCCTGCTGTGGCGGTCCGGCAAAGAGAGAGACCGATACCATGCCTCAGTGGGCAGGTTCTTCCTGGTATTACCTGCGTTATACCGATCCTCACAATGACAAGGCACTGGCAAGTCCTGAAGCATTGAAGTACTGGCTGCCGGTTGACTGGTACAACGGCGGTATGGAACATACCACACTGCATCTGCTGTACTCCCGTTTCTGGCATAAGTTCCTGTATGATCAGGGCGTAGTACCTACTCCCGAACCTTACCAGAAGAGAACCAGCCACGGTATGATCCTTGGCTCCAACGGCGAGAAGATGTCCAAGTCCCGTGGCAACGTTGTAAACCCGGATGACATCGTACAGGATTACGGTGCAGATACTCTGCGTACCTATGAGATGTTCATCGGCGCTTTTGATCTGAGCGCTTCCTGGAGTGAGGAAGGCGTAAAGGGCTGCCGCAGATTCCTGGAGAGAGTATGGAAGTTACAGGATATTCTGACATCCGAGGAAGGCTACAGCGCAGATCTGGAGACCAAGATGCACCAGACCATCAAGAAGGTCAGCAGCGATTTCGAGAACCTGAAGTACAACACCGCCATCGCGGCTATGATGTCCCTGATCAATGAGTTCTACAAGAAGAACTCTATTACCAGAGGCGAATACAAGACACTGCTTACTCTGCTGAACCCCGTGGCTCCTCATATCACCGAGGAACTGTGGCAGACTGCCGGATTCGAAGGCAGACTGTATCAGGCAGCATGGCCTGAGTACGAGGAAGAGAAGACCGTAGAGAACGTAGTGGAGATCGGTGTTCAGGTCAACGGCAAGATGCGTGTGACTATCAATGTTTCCAAGGATGAGACCAAGGAAAACGTCATCGCTATGGCAAAAGAAGCTCTGGGTGACAAGCTGACCGGCAACATTGTAAAAGAAATCTATGTTCCCGGTAGAATCGTCAACATCGTAGCAAAATAGTTCAGCCATGGGCAAATAATAAAATAACTCCTGACAGACATTAAGTCTGCCGGGAGTTATTTTTTTGTGATCGGCTTTTCTCCAGAATATTTTCAATCTGACGAAGTTCCGATTCCGTACTGTATTTTTTGATAGCGGTGATGGCAGCCTGCATTTCCTGCGGGGTAAAAGTCAGGTGTTCCTGTTTCGCTTTACGCATGGCGGGCATGAGAAATGCCATCATTTCTTTTTGAGTTTTACCGTGCCCCTGGGCAAAAAGTTTCGAGAGAAAATCCAGTTTTTCTCTGGGGATGTCCTTCACGAGATCATCCTGCATCCAGAGGGGTGTCTTGGAATAGTCCATTTTTCTGACCTCCTGTGTCTGATTTTGCAGTGGAAAAAAGACCGGACAACATAGACGGATCCATGCCGGAGAGATCGGAGAAGCCCTCCGGGAACAATTCCTGCATGGTCTGCACCATTTCCATCATTTCCTGGAAATTATGAATATTGTCCATCATTTGTACGATTTGTTGAAGAGCTGATTTCTGAGTCTCGTCGCACAAGGGTATGAGATCATTACACAGTTCAGTGGCAGTTTCTTCGTTTGCAGAAGAGGGAGCAATGCACAGAGAAGTCTCCGGATGCCTGCGAAAAAGTGTAAGCGTGTATTGCAACTCCGACATTTTTATGTAAACAGCAAGTCCTTTCAGCAGCCGGGGATCCATATAATAAGCCAGTATTTTCAGAATCTGAATGCGGTTGGAAGTGAATAATGTGTCAAAGGCCGCCGCCTTGTCGATTCTCTTATCATCCATGTACCGATACCTTCCTGCAAAAGAGTTACTAGTATTTTATGAGAGCGGCAGCATGCTTATGCCGATCAATCACTTCGGGGTACAGAAAAGTCCGTACCCCGGAGTGATCGTGCCTACAAAGCTCCGGGAGATCCCGGAAAGCAGTATCAGAGATTAGCAACCGCAACCGTTGTTGTTACCGCAGCCACCGCCGCAGAAGCAGGACAGAAGCAGGATCCAGATCAGCCATTCACAGCAGTCATTGCCGCCGCAGCCATTGTTGTTGCCCAGCAGTCCGCAGCCGTTGTTGTTACCGCAGCCACCGCCGCAGAACAGCAGCAGGATGATCCAGATGCAGCTGTTGCCGAAGATACCGTTACCACAGTTGTTATTGCCGCAGGAATTATTGCAGCCGCAATTTGTAGCAGTTAAGTCACTCATTTTTAGTGCCTCCACATTTTATTTATGCTCTATTGTATGCGGGGGAGCCTGTCAATGTTTCCGGAAAAGACTTGCAATAATTTCTGGATATAGTAAAATATAGATATCTATATAGACATGCATAGATTGTGAAAAGACAGATTTTAAATTAAGGATAGATAGATGGCACAGAAGATATATGTGGTAGAGGGGCGAAAGTTCCGCACGGAGGCGGATTATCAGAATGCCCTGAAGGATCAGCAGGTGATCGAGAATCTTCGGGTACAGACGAAGAAGATGAGCCTGGCAGATCAGAAGAAACTGCTGGAAGTGATCCGCAGCGGCAGGTGTAGATTCCATAGTATTCTGGGACAGGATTACATGGAAGAGCTGTCGGAGGACATTCAAAGAAAGGAAGGAAAAGTACCGGAAACATCTCCGGCGAAAGGACATTTTCTTCAGAAAGAAAATACAAAAACAATCGGGAAGGCCCAAACTCCCAAAAATAAAAAAGAAGCATCAAAGAAAAAAGAAACTGTAAAAAAAGAAAGTCCTGATAAAAAAGTTCCCAAAAAGAGTCCGACAACAAAAAAGAAGACTTCTGTGAAGAAGAAAGCAGAACCGCAGTTTGACGAGGCAGAGATTGATAAAATCGTTCAGGAAGAATTGAAAAAACAGGAGAAACGAAGGAAACTTCTTGTGGTCTGTTGCAGTGTGATCGCAGTGGTATGCCTTGGCTATTTCGGAATTTATAACTGGTATAACATCCGTACTGCCGATAATTACGAACAATTAAGTGAATTGAAGGATAAAGAGCCGGCAACCGGTCAGAATCAGGATCCTGTGATCCATTACACCGCGGATGAAACGCAGAGTACGCCCCCTCCGGTACTGGATGAATATAAAAATTTATTAAATAAGAACAAAAGACTAATCGGATGGGTAAAAATTGACGATACTAATATAGATTACCCTGTAATGAAGACAACGGATAATGAATATTATCTGGATCATAATCTGAATCAGGAGTATGATAAGAACGGATCCATTTTTATGGACAAGGACTGTGATGTGCTCAAGCCCAGTACAAACTTCATTCTATATGGACATCATATGAAGAGCGGGCAGATGTTCGGAAGCTTATCTTCATATAGCGACCAGAGCTATTGTGAGAAACATCCCTACATACAGTTTGACACCATCTATGAAAAAGGCCTGTATGAGATCATGTATGTATTCAGATCCCGGGTCTATAGTGAAGATGAAATCGTATTTAAATACTATCAGTTTATAGACGCCCAGAGCGAGCAGGAATTTGACTCCTATATGAATGATATGGCAGAGATGTCATTATATGACACAGGAGTCACAGCTTCGTTCGGTGACCAGCTTTTAACACTGTCCACCTGTGATTACCAGGAGAAAAACGGCAGATTTGTAGTGGTTGCCAAAAAGGTGACGACAAAGGAGTAAAGGATGACTAAGGGTAAAAAGAAGACTAACAGAAGATTAAAAAAGACAGTAAGGAAAACCCTGGGAACATTGTTCAGCGATCGTAGTGGCAGCGATTCCTACGGAAGGACTGAGAGCAGCAGACGGAACAGAAAAGGTGGTTACGGAATCTTATCTGCAACAGATGCCGATTCCTTATCTGGACAGTAGGGAAGAAATCTATACCACCGGTGACGGTAAGTATCAGTTTGCCTATGTAACGGACGGCGGCAGTGATAAGGGTGCCGTGATCCTGGGATACAACGGTGGCTATCTGGAAGGTAACAACTTGGTAATTCCTGATGGACTGGATGCGTATAAGAAATATTCTTACAGTGATGGAACCAACGGCGGTTATGTCGCTGTAGGTAAGGAAAATGATTTCTTGTTCTATGCAGTGAATCAGACGACAACTGATCCGGAAACCGGGGCAGAGATTGTGATCAGCACAGCTTATCAGCCCTGCCGTTATGAAGACCGTGCCCAGTGGGAGAATTTATCATCTGAAGAACTGTATTATCACAAGTCGGATACTGTATCCGGTGGTGATCTTGTACCTGTTTATGAGAAAACGACAGATTCCAATAAACAGCGTATCAAAGGTGCAGAGGTATGGTATATTGGCAACCAGTATCTGCAGGAAGGAACTGGAAAAGATGCAGGTACCTGGAAAATTGCAGGACCGATCACCAGTAGTGATAAGGGGATTTTTGCCGGAAATGGTAATATTCACACATTGACCATCGGAAAGAGCGTAAAAGGAGTGGGTGTATATGCATTTTATGGCTGTACCGGTATGAGCAGCATTTCTTTGGGAAATGGTCTGAATATTATTGGTGATTATGCGTTTGCCAACTGCCTTACTATGACCAGTGTAAATCTGGATAGGATCAGCAATCTGACAACGATTTCGGATTTCGCATTTGCCAACTGCCAGTCCATGGAAAAATTTACGGTTCCTATTAATGTAACAACAATTGGCAATAATGTATTTGAAGACTGTTATTCCATGACAGGCATTAATATGTCCAACGCAGAAGAAAATGACGGTTTCTCTGTGGAAGAGGAAATGGCTTCCACAAATAATGCAACAGCATTAAACAATTTTGGGAAAAATGTATTTAAAGGATGTGCAAATTTAAGATCTGTGACATTCCCCAGAACTTTCAGTAATGCCAGCGGCCCGGCATCCGGATCCATTGATGTATCCGAGTTCCGGGGATGCGAGAATCTGAAATATGTAACTGCAGCAAACCCGTCTTTGAAGATCACGGGAGGAGAAGTAGATACTTCATATACCTTTGATTCCTTCAAAGAGGATGTACCGGCAGAGTTTTATCTGGAAAGTGTTGACAGCTCCCAGTTCCATACCTGTGCGACGAATAATTATATGGCATTCAGTTATCTGAATTCCGACGGAACCAAGCAGAATCTGTATGAACTGACAGTTCAGGAAACAAGTGGCAAAAAGGCTGTTTACAGAGTGAATTCCTCTAATCAGCTGGTATACTGTGAATTTGACAGCGGTCTGGAAACTGTTACCATGCCGGATACCGTCGGACCTTACCAGATCACAGTGATCGGCTCCGGTATTTTCCGTAATAACTGTTATCTGAGGAGGATTACGATTCCCTCCTCTATTACTACGATTGAAGACAGTGCGTTTAAAGGCTGCCATAATTTGAAAGATGTCATTTTCAAGGAGCCTGTCAATGTTACCAGTATCGGTACAGATGCATTCAAGACCCAGGAGGTGGAATATCATAAGGCAGATTGCGTTAACAAGAACGCAACTGATGTACAGCAATTGTATTTTACAGGCCCCATCTCGGATGATTCGGCACCGTTCAATTATGCAATGGATCCGAACAGCTATATTAACAGAGGAAGCCAGGAGAGAACCTATATTACCTATTACAGTGGCTGGCCGCAGAATCTGGAAGTAAAGTATAACCCGGATACGGACAAAAATGAATTGGTAGATTATCCTACGTTTAAAGAAATTCAGTCCGGTTCGAAATATACCACAGGCAATTATGCTTATATGACGTTGGAATACCAGGAGGCGGCTAAGACTGCGGTAGATAAATATCTTGGTACGAATTCAGAACCTATGACGGATTATGAACGTGAGATCATCAATGCGGCACTGCAGATCGAATTACCTTACGGTATTGAAACCATTCAAGAAGATCTGTTTACTGCCACAGAACCTTCGGAAGCTCTGCCGTCCAATACGACCAAGACATTGACCGCTTACGGACTGTTGGAGATCGGCAAGGAGACTTTCAAGGATTGTACGAATCTGAGTGGTGTCTATCTGAAAGACAGAACTACGAAGATTGATGATTATGCTTTTAAGGGATGTACAAATCTGACCGGTGTGGCAGTACCTGCCACCACAACAACAATGGGAAAACGGCCTTTCACCGGCTGTGAGAAACTGACAACGGTGGATTTCCAGGGAAGTCCTTATTTCACCTGTGATAATTCTATTATCTACAGTCTGGAAAACGGAAAGAAGAAAGATATCATTGAATTTCTGGAAGGAAGAGCCAGCGGAGTGGTAGCTCCTACGGAAGTAGAGGGAGTCACCGGAATTGCTGAGGAAGCATTTGCGGGCACCAAGGTAAGTTCCGTGGATCTGCGTACCTCCTTTGTGACAGATATTCCGGAAGGTGCTTTTATGGATACTCCGAAGCTGTTCGCAGTTTATCTGCCGGATACCTGTAAGTCCATTAGTAAGGATTCCTTTACGAACAGTAGTATTGCCTACATGGAAGTGCCGGAAAGTGTCAGCTATCTGGATAATGATGCCTTCGGTGGAACCACCGATAAGAGTGCACTGCAGTTCTACTGCGTAGATGGCAGTAATGCATATATCTATGCAACAAAGAACGGTATTATGACGACCTCAAAGCCGCTGGAACTGTTCTATACCGTAACTTTCTGGGATTGGGATTCTACGCTTCTGGATACACAGACGGTAGCAGCAGGGGGAGATGCAGTTCCCCCTGAAGTTAAAGGCAGAGAGGGATATACCCTTACCGGATGGGTTCCGGATTATCATGGGGTACAGGCCAATCTGCAGGTAACTGCCCAGTATGAAGCAGATGATCCGGATGCTTCCAAATATACGGTAACTTTCCTTGACTGGGATGACAGCGTACTGAAGACTATGCTGGTAGCTCCCGGAAAGGATGCAGAACCCCCTTTTGATCCTAAGAGAGAAGGATATACCTTTATCGGATGGAGACCTGCGGTTACCAACATTCAGGCGGATACCACGATTTATGCCCAGTATGAGAAGAATGATTCCGAAGACTCCAAATTCACGGTACGTTTCATTGATTACGATGATACGGTGCTGTACGTGCAGAAAGTAGCGTCTGGTGAAGATGCCATTGCACCTCAGAGCCCTACCAGAAGTGGTTATACCTTTACAGGATGGAGACCTGCCATTACCGGAATCACCAAGGATACGGATACCTATGCCCAGTATGCTATTACCGGAAGCCAGGATGATCCTAACGGAACAGCGACTCCTGCACCGGGAACGACGGCAACACCCGCTCCCGGCACGACAGCAACACCGGCGCCCGGGACTAACACCACAACAAAACTGTACACATTGACAGTTAAGAACGGTTCCGGTTCCGGAAGTTATGCTGCCGGTTCCCAGCCGATCATCATTGCAAATGATCCGGCCAAGGGCATGCAGTTCAGCAACTGGACAATCGATCCATCCAATACCACTATAGCAAGTAAGGTATTATCGGCAACGGTAATCACCATGCCTGCGGGAAATGTAACGGTTACGGCAAACTATACAAAGTCAAACGGTTCTAATACCAGTACTTCTACCGGAAGCGGTAATTCTACGAATTCCAATTCCAACAGAAGACCGAACAGTACTACAACAGGAAATGTCTCCGGCGGCAGAACCACCGTTGTCATTGACAAGAACGGTCTGTCCAATACCAGTGTGGTATCCGCTACGGTAAACGGATCTTCCGATAACTTTGTGATCAAGATCACTGAGAGCGCATCTGCTTCCGAGGAAGTAGTAAAGGCGCTGATGGCAGAGTATGGCAACGATATTAGTGCCATCAAGTATTTCCCGATGGATATCAGTCTCTATGATTCCACCGGCAATAACAAGATCACGGATACTACAGGTTTGTCCATCAGCATTACCCTGCCGATCCCGGATTCTCTGATCACCTATGCAGGTAACAACAAGGTGGCAGGAGTGGTGAACAGTAAGTTAGACAAGCTGACACCGAAGTTCTCCACGATTTCCGGAGTATCCTGCATTACCTTTACGGCGGAGCATTTCTCACCGTATGTGATCTATGTGGATACGAACAACCTGACAGCCGGAACAATCGCAGACAGCACTCCTAAGACCGGAGATGCCATTCATCCGAAGTGGTTCCTGTCTCTGGGTCTTGCATGTCTGTCCATAGTATTCTTCATGAAGAAGGATAAGAAGACTCTGCGCAAGGCAAGAGCCTAGTGAAAATAAAGGATGGGAAGGTTTATGAATCATAAAAAGTGGGTAGTTGCATTGGCATTGATAGCTACCGCATTGATCCTGACACATCTTCCTGTGTCGGAGGCAGATGCGGCAGCGTCTGCCTCCGATTTTCAGATTGAAGGCAGTACACTGACAAAATACAGAGGAAGCGATGAACGTGTCACGATTCCCGATACAGTGGAAGTCGTGGGTGAGAGTGCCTTTGAGAACAATCAGAAGGTACAGTTTGTTGTGGTTCCCAAATCTGTGAAACGACTGGATGCCTATGTGTTCTGGGGCTGTAATCATCTGGAAGAAGTAGTATTGGGAAAAGGTCTCACGGCAGTGGACGAGTATTCGTTCGCCGGATGCACGGGCTTAAAACAGATCACGATTCCGGATAATGTACAGAGTATTGATGCACAGGCATTTGCCGGATGTACGAACCTTACGGATATTTATATTCCGGACACGGTGACAAGCATTGCAGACGATGCATTCTTAAATTGTGATAACGTAACGATTCATGCGGACGAAGGCAGCGTGGCTGCAAAGTTTGCACAGAAGCTGGCAGAGCAGCAGATTCCGGTAGGAATCGCGAAGGTGGACAGAAAGAGCCTTCTGCTTTTCTATACCAGCCTTTACACGATGGGTGTCAATGCTATCCAGGTACACGTGGGCGAGGAGCAGAAGATGATTCAGCTGACCGAGTTTGTAAGACGCAAAGACCCGGAGGAGAGCAAGAATGGAAAAGTCTGGGTGGAGAACCCGGAGCTGCACCTGACGATGCTTTACTATATGCAGGAGATTCCGCCGGAATTAAACGATTTACAGGAGGAGATCGGCGCGCACTTCACGAAGGGTCGCTATATCGTGCCGCTTCCAGAGGAAGGAAATGGCATTCCGCTGGTTAAATTAAAGAGCGGAGATATTTTCCAGCCGATCTTTACGGATGTGATCGAGTTCCAGCGTTTCAACCGTGAGAAGAAATTCCGCCCGGTTGTCGTAGATGCGCTCAAGCTGGCTCAGGTACTCCCGGAGGAGGCAAAGGGCATCGTTCTCAATCCGCTGGGCGTTAATATGCCGCTGACCGTACAGAAAGTAAAGAAGCAGCCGGAAGCACCGGTCCAGAAGCCGGTATCCGTAGAGGCACAGATCGACGCAGCTATCCGCGAGGTTCAGGCAGAGGCTGGACGGGAGTAGGAAAGGAAAGAGTATATGTATCAGGCAGCAGGCACAAGGTATGATGGAATGACCTACAACCGCTGCGGCAGC
>OGFO01000900.1_pt1 | contig 13432 bp, 9 predicted proteins | sample 1570981 | NCBI WGS metagenome assembly OGFO01 (sample SAMEA2581955, study PRJEB24529) | metagenome | biome: Human gut stool | place: China | collected 2011
GGCTTTGTATCGCCCGTGCGATGGCTGTCTCTCCTTCGGTATTGCTGATGGATGAACCTGCGTCTGCGCTCGATCCTATTTCTACGGCGAAAGTGGAGGAGTTGATTCATGAACTGAAGAAGGATTATACGATTGTAATCGTTACGCATAATATGCAGCAGGCGGCCCGTGTCAGTGATAAGACGGCGTTTTTCTATATGGGAGAAATGGTGGAGTTCGATCAGACGAAAAAGATATTCACCAATCCGGAGAAAGAGGCTACCCAGAATTACATAACGGGACGTTTTGGGTAATGAATTAGGCACGGATTACACGGATTTCACGGTTTTTAGAAATATGCTTGTTTAAAGCAACAGCGTAATCCGTGCCTAAAATTTATCTCTGAAAACTAATTAGCAGAATATTAATCATTTATATATAATAGACTATGGTAAAGTTTATAGAATCGGAACTCATCCTATTGAAGAAGGAAATTGATGAAATGTGGACCTTGGTGTACAACCAGCTTGACCGTGCCGGAGAGGCTGTGTTGACCCTTGACAAGGAGCTGGCTCAACAGGTGATGGTTCGCGAACGCAGGGTGAATGCTTTTGAATTGAAGATAGATAGTGATGTGGAAGATATTATCGCATTGTATAATCCGGTGGCGATTGATCTTCGTTTTGTGTTGGCTATGTTGAAAATCAATACGAACTTGGAGCGTTTGGGTGACTTTGCGGAAGGGATCGCCCGTTTTGTACTTCGTTGCAAAGAACCGGTATTGGATGCAGAGCTGTTGTCTCGTCTCCGCCTGGCAGAGATGCAGGCAGAGGTGTTGTCGATGCTGGAACTGGCAAAACGTGCCTTGAATGAAGAGAGTAATGATTTGGCGGCAGGAGTGTTTGCTAAGGATAATTTGCTGGATGAAATCAATGCGGATGCAACAGGGATTCTTTCAGACTATATTATCGAACATCCGGAAGCTGTACATACTTGCGTAGATTTAGTCAGTGTGTTCCGTAAACTGGAACGTTCGGGAGATCATATTACCAACATTGCCGAGGAGATTGTATTCTTCATTGATGCCAAAGTGTTAAAACATCGTGGAAAAACCGATGAAAATTACCCGGAAAAGTAATTTTCTGCCGATTTTTAAACAGAAATTAGGGCTCCTTAAAAAATTATCTTATATTTGTCTCCTGTAACGGACAAGTTACAGGAGATTTTGCTTCAAATGATAATAAATCCAAAGAATTTTCAAAAAGATGTTATATGACATGTTTTATAATTTGGATAGTATCGGTAAAACCGCCTATATTTGCACCGTTATCCTGAAAACAATCTTTTTACCTTAAAAAAAAACTAATACCTATTGAAAACTGAAAAATGGAGCTTTGTGAAAAGCCCCATTTTTTTTTGAGGTTGTGTCAAATTAAGACATCCCGAAAGACGCTTCAAATATACTACAATATCCCAATTTTACGTGTTTAAGCACGGCTCTTCAAAGGCTCTTTCATTTAAACTTAGAATGTTGCGTACACTCCCTCTGCCCATATCGACGTGATATAGGTAAAAAATGTAATTCGTAAACATTTTCACTTTTTTCTTGCAGACTCAATATTTTTGTTATATATTGTCAATCAATTCCTGTTAAATCGATATCTGATACATTTTTTAGTTTGATCACATCAAAGAAAGAGATTGTCAGGCTAATACGGAAACTCTATTAAAAAATGGGTCATTTTTTCAGACAGGTTCTTATTTTTTATTCAACCGAAAGGTTGCATATATGTATAAAAGATGTATGTGAAGGAGTTGTTATTTGTTCATTTTCTATTTTAGGAGAAAAATTTCTTGGATGCTTGTGAATCTTTATGTTTAACGGAATAGCTGCTGTAAAGATGAGAAAAGTAAATTATTTCCTGTTTGTTGTAATGGCTATGCTTTGTGTAGCCTGTGTGGAAGAGTCCTCATTGTCTGATAGCGGACTTGCCGTTTTGACGGCGGGGGAAAATGAAAACGGGACTCGACTGCTTTCATTGATGCGAAGTCAGAAGGGAAGTTATGAGCGTTTCTGCAAACTTCTTTTATCTGAGGAAAAACCTTTGTTTGGCTCCGCTGCACTGAAGGTTTCGGGGCGTTACGGACTTCACTATTCTGTTCCGTATGTTAATAAAAACGGAATGGTGACAGGGTGTGTGTTATACCCTTTGGACGAGACGCTTCCGCATGAACAACAGATGCCGGCGGGGCAGCTTGGCGTACCGGTCCGGATGGATGTGCAAATGCTGAACGAACATATCCCTGTAACGGAGCGTTATTTATATTCTGTCCCATTTTGCAGATGGGAGGAGGAAGGATTTGAAGTGGATGGACGGTTGACGGAATTTGTCCGGTTGTTGAATAAAGGCCCTCTATTGGTGGAAACGGAGATGCTGGAGTGTGCGAAGACTCGTGGTATGGAAGTGTATCCGGGCGGATATATAAATCTTCATTTGTATTATTATTATAACTATTATACGGATACGTCAGGTGGAGGTCTGACAACGGTGACCTTGGATTTAGATAAATTGCTTAAGAAAATTGATAATTTGTTTCGTCCTGCCAATCAAAACCCATTGTATTATTGGTTTATGAAAAATGTCTATGCGTACTCTGATTGGACGATGATGGATATAGGGTATCTGGAATCTAATATGACAGACATCAAATGTGAGGATAGATTGAACAAAGCTTTTTGGGAATTAGAGAAAGATCCTGATTATTGGCGTCTACGTCCTGTATTTACGTACACGTATAGTCTGTATCCGAGACATGGAACAAATGTTTCCGGAGGTACTTATATAGGTGGATCCGGTGGTGGAGGAGGGACTTCATCAACTCCATCGCCGGATCTTTCTGTCATCGACGGAATCGTTAGAGATGCCGGTGGTTTAAGTGAATTCCAGCAACTATTGTTGAAAAAAGCAATCGAAGAAGCCAAAGAAAACAATTGCTATATCGACAAAATCTTATCCTATTTGTCGACTGTTGGTTTCAAATTTGATGAAGTTGTTATTGACCCTTCTTTTGGAGGTCAGGCTGGTACGGCAGTGGTGAGGGATAGTATGGGAAATATAAAAAAATGCAGATTGAAATTTCAGGGAGTCGACTTTATCCAAGCTTCTTCATTCAGCCATGAATTGATTCACTTGTTTCAGACGGAACAAGGAATGTATAAGAATGAGACTGTTCGTGGAATGATGGAATATGAAAGAGTTTTGATGGATGACATTTTTTTTTATACGAAATCTAAGGGCAATCACGAGGAAATCACAGATGAAGATTGGGGCAAAAAACTTGATACAACTCTTTTATATAGTCGTAATGAAGAAAAAGCCAATGAATATAAACACTGGCTTAAAAAGATTACTCAAAATGGATTTCCTGCTTCTGTCTCTAATGATGATTTAAAGAAATGGACCTCTCTTTGGAGTGAAGCATCGATTCCTTATTCAACAGATAGGGGGTATCGATATGATGTTGAATATACCCCTAAGGCATTAAATAAGTTATTAGATATATCAAAGAATTGTCTCAAATAAAAAATGAATATTATGAAGACTTCTATTTCTATGTTATTTTTTCTGCTTTTTAGTTTGAATGTCTTTTCGCAAAACATTGTGATACCTAAAGACACTACTTTTGTAGCAAAAGCAACGGAATTTTCTTATAAAGTATCTTTTTTTTCAAAAGTGAATCGAATTAGTGTGGAAACCGCCGAAACTGTTTTTCCTCCTAATGAATACGATTGGAAAGGGGCTTGTAAGGTATTGGATTATGGCGAGAGACCTTCCCGTGTACTAAAAAGGCACCTACAACCTTATTTGAAAAGGGTGGAAGATAAGGAAGATGAATATATTCGTTTGATTCAAGAGTGGGATTTGGATGGAAATTTACAATATATAAGAATTTCCTATCCTGCAAGCTTACCCCTACCTTTAACTGTTATAGAGGAAATGGAAAAAGACATGCGTGTGAATTGCAAAAGAAAAATCACTGAAATCAAAGACAAGAAACATATTAGCCATATAGACTTCTATATGGAGGTGACTTTTAATTCTCTTCTAAATAGTAACGAGCCAGCCGAATGGTTGTGATGAATAGTTTTAAATAAAATTGAATATGTTGAGGTATATTGGATGATTCTGATATTCTGGAAGTGAGAACACTTCTTAGTATAGAGATGCTAAAGAAGATACAGAAGGATATTAGTAATAGATTGATATTAAAAACAGAAGCAGAACTTAACCTGCTGCTTAATCAACATATTCATGGGTTGTTAATTGGTCTTCTTGAGTTTATCAAAGAACTTCCGAGTCTGTAAGAGCGCTGGGCGAAATTTGATTGACGGGTGCTCTAAAATTTCAAAATGTCTTGGAAGTTAGGTTTGGTTTGAAGCGCATATGGAATAATTATGTATCTTTGTAGCGTTCTTATAGGATGGTTGAAGCACAAGTATAAAGAACGATTATATAAGTGCTTGATAATCATATATGGTGATAAAAGCCCCATTTTTTTTTGCTCTTATTTTCTAAGCTGCTTCCTTATTCGTATCTTTGACCCTTGCATTAAGAGAGTACTTTCAATTGTAAAATCGTAAATAGTAAATAGAATTATGTTTTCTGGAATCGTAGAAGAATATGCTACTTTGGTAGCACTGGTGAAAGACCAGGAGAATATACACTTTACATTTAAGTGTTCGTTTGTGAATGAGTTGAAAATCGACCAGAGTATTTCTCACAATGGTGTATGCCTGACGGTAGTGACTCTGACGGATGATACGTATACGGTGACTGCCATGAAAGAAACATTGGAGCGTTCTAACCTCGGTTTGTTGAAAGTGGGGGATAAGGTGAACGTTGAACGTAGCATGATGATGAACGGTCGGTTGGACGGACATATCGTTCAGGGACATGTGGATCAGACTGCTACTTGTATCGATATTAAGGATGCGGAAGGCAGCTGGTATTTTACATTCCGATATGTGTTTGACAAGGAGATGGCGAAACGCGGATATATCACTGTGGATAAAGGTTCGGTGACTGTGAACGGTGTTAGCCTGACGGTATGTAATCCGACGGATGATACTTTCCAGGTGGCTATCATTCCTTATACATACGAGCATACGAACTTCCATACGTTTGAGATTGGCAGTGTGGTAAATATCGAATTCGATATTATCGGCAAGTATATCAGCCGGATGATTCAATATAAATAAGTGACCGGAGGATTGGAAATGGCATATACTGATTTTCTTCAATTGGTGCAGGCTCGTCAAAGTGACCGTTCGTATGATAAAGAACGTCCGGTGGAGCCGGAAAAGTTGGAACGGGTACTTGAAGCTGCACGTTTGGCGCCTTCGGCCTGCAACGCACAACCTTGGAGGTTTGTGGTCATCACAGATAAGGAACTGGCTCAAAAAGCCGGGAAAGCTGCTGCTGGCTTGGGAATGAATAAGTTTGCCAAAGATGCTCCCGTGCATATTCTGGTTGTAGAAGAATCTGCTAATATAACCTCCCTGCTTGGCGGAAAGGTAAAAGGCAAGCATTTCCCGTTGATCGACATTGGAATAGCGGCTGCTCATATTTCTTTGGCAGCTGAAGCCGAAGGTTTGGGTTCTTGTATTCTGGGTTGGTTCGATGAAAAAGAGATGAAACAGCTTGCCGGTATTCCTGCTTCGAAACGTTTGTTGCTGGATATTGTCATTGGCTATCCGGCAAAGGAAAAACGTAAGAAGATAAGGAAGCCGAAAGAAAAGGTGATATCATACAATCGTTATTGATTGAAAAATAATTATATTCTTAGGCCTTTAGGATAAGCATATAACAGAAAGCATCGTTGGTTTTAAAGGAAGGGGACGTTCCTTTTAAACCAACGATGCTTTCCTTTTAAAGGAACGACCTGTTTCTTTAAAACCAATAAATGGTTTTTTAAGGTGTTGATAGTTAGCGTGTTATTGATGTCGCTTTTCCGACGGCATCAATAATGCTGTATTTATTTCTTTTTTGACAAATCTTTCAATAGGTAGTCTACTGCTGCTTTCAGTTGTGCATCTTCTCCTTTCAGGCTGGCTGCCGGTTCGTTATAAACTAGAATATCAGGTTGCAAGGTTTGATTTTCGAGATAGTTGCCTTGCATATCCATACAACCCACCTGTGGGATACCGAATACAATAGACGGATCTATCTGGCGTTCCCACCACACGGCGGTCATCGTGCCTGCCACCGGGGCGCCTATCAGTTTACCGATGCCTAGAGTCTTATATACGTAAGGAGTGCCATGAGCATTGCTGTAATTGTCTTCGCAAGTTAGCATGCATGAGGCTTTCAGCCATTTGTTGAATGGATCGCTGCCGATATATTGTCCGCGTGGCACGAAACGTTGATATTCCTTTCCACTAAGTAAAGTGACTACATCATCGTGCAGCCATCCGCCACCATTATGGCGGGTATCTACCACTACGGCTTCTTTATTACGATAACGGCCGAGTAGTTCGGAATAGATCTTGCGGAAGCTGGGGCTGTCCATACCTTTAATATGTACATAAGCAATGCGTCCGCCGGAAAGCTCTTCCACTTTTTGGGCGCAGCGCTCTACCCAACGTTTGTAGAGCAGGTCGCTTTGGGTTCCATAGCTGATTGCTTTTACTGTTTCTTCAAAACGTTTTTTAGTAGAAGGATCGTATACAGTAAGTACTACTTTGCGTCCGACTTTGCCTTCAAATAACGGGAAGTAATCAGCACCGGCTTCAATCGCTGTGCCGTCTACTTTTTCAATGATGCAACCTGCCTTCACTTCTGTCTTTTTCTGGGTGAAAGGACTTTGCTTCATGATTTCCTTGATCTTTAACCCGGCACCGTCGTATGACTCATCGTAAAAGACTCCCAGAGTAGCGGTAGGCATTGCGCTGCCTCCTGCTGCAAACCGGGCTCCGGTATGGGAACCATTCAATTCGCCAAGCAATTCACTCAACATTTCCGTGAAGTCATAATTGTTGCTGATGTGGGGCAAGAAGCGTTCGTATGCTTTTTTATATCCTTTCCAGTCCACTCCATGCAAGTCGGCAATATAGAATTTGTCATTTACTTGCTGGCAAACGTGGTCGAAGATGTATGCGCGTTCATCATAAGGACGGTAATCGAAGAATGCTTCAAATTCTATCGGTGTAATTTTGCTACCGGCAATCTCTATTTTCTTCAATCGGCCGCCTGTGCACATAAAGATATTCTTTCCTTCTTTATCCGGTATGAGCGAGCCGCCGCCAACTCCTTTCAATAATATTTTAGTCGTATTTTCTTTCAGTTTATGCTCCCAAAGGTCATAGTCTCCTTCAAAAGCTGCCAGGTAATAAAGAATATCACCCTTCGGACTCATAACAGCGTCACCCAGGCGGGAAGAATTTACAGTTAGACGAACGATGCGGTCAAAACGATTCTCCAAATCGAATGTAAGAGGTTTCACCTCCGTACTGTCTTTTTTCGCATTCTCATTCTGGTTCGTTTTCTTCTTACTGTCTTTAGTGTCTTCTTTCTTCTCTGCCTTTTCTTTCTTGGCTTTTTCTTTTTCTGCTTTCTCTGCCTTTTCCGCTTCTTCAAGTAAGGCAATATCTTCTTTGCTCATCAGAAAGCGGTTGTAGGCATCGACGTCGAAAAACATAATATAGGTGTCGTCTTCACTTCCCCAGCTACCATGGCTACGGTATCCGGCACGGTCACTGTTCCATATCATTGCTTTTCCACCTAACACCCATTTGGCGTTGCTGTCGCTGTATCCGCTTTCGGTAAGATTGACCATTTCGCCTTTTCCGTCGGCTTTCAGCAAAACGACGTCTTTATTGTTCCAGCCTCCTATGCCAATGAAGTCTGATAGAATCCATTGGCTGTCGGGGCTCCATTGGAACCATTGGTCACCGTCGGCATAAGAATATTGATATTTGGCATCCATCACTGTGCGTACAGCTTTGCTTTTCAGATTGATGACGCGGATAGCGGTACGGTTTTCGAGGAAAGCAACCTCTTTACCGTCAGGACTGAATTGTGGTTGGAAAGAAGCGACTTTGGAGTTTGTCAAACGTTCTTCTTTCAATTCTGTGGCATAGGTGAATTGTTTCTCCTCTTTGCGTACGATGGTGGAAGTGTAAAGCTGCCACAATCCATCGCGTTCTGAAGAATAGACGAGTGTGCGTCCGTCGGGAGCAAAACTGATGTTGCGTTCCTGATCGGGTGTGTTGGTGATTTGTTTGGTTGTTTTGTAGTCAATAGAGGTTACGTAAACATCACCGCGCATAATGAATGCGACTTCTTTTCCTTTGGGAGATACAGCGATGTCGGTAGCCCCGTTGGATTTGATTTGGCGGATAATATCTTTGTCATTCTTGTCTGCCAGGATACTTATGTTTACCTTTTGGGGTTGTTTGCCCGGAGTAAGTGTATAAATCTCGCCGTCATAACCATAACAGAGCGTGCCGGTGGTTGAAATGCTTAGAAAGCGTACGGGATGCTTTGTATGGAAAGTGATTTGTTGGGAAGTGGTGGCTCCGGGAATGCGTTGGAATATATTGAAGGAACCTTTCTCTTCACTTAGATAATAGAATGATTTACCATCAGGACTCCATACCGGTTCGCGGTCTTCACCTCCGAAAGTAGTTTGTTTTTGATAAACAGGGTTTTTTCCGGGAGTGTATGTCCAGATGTCACGGGCAATAGGGGATACCTGATGCTTGCGCCAATAGTCTTCGTATCCTTTTTTGTCCTGATAGAGCATCACTCCCTCCTTATTGATAGAGATGCACTCCATTGGCATGGATGAGAACATAGCGGGGCGTCCTCCCGTCACGGCTACCTCGTACACTTGCTGGAACTGACCGGAAGGAAATCCGGCATCTTCGGCAGAGGGAGCAATGTTGGCTGTGAATAAAATGTGTTTGTTGTCTTTGTAGGCAACAGGTTTCTCACTGCCTGAATGAGTGGTCAGTCGCTGGGGTGCTCCTCCTTCACTGGATACGACGAAAACGTCGAGACTTCCCATGCGATCCGATGCAAAGGCAATTTGTTTACTGTCGGGACTCCATACCGGTTCCGTATCAAAAGCCGGATTGGTGGTGATTTGTGTGGCACGTCCGCCGGTTGACGGTACCGTGTAGATGTCTCCTTTGTAGGTAAATGCAATGGTGGTTCCGTCTGGAGAAAGAGCGCAGTGGCGCATCCATAAAGGAGATTCTTGTGCAATGCTTGTCCCTGCTAGACAGATGACAAATGCACTTAGCAGTAGCTTTTTCATTTTTTCTAATATTGTGTTAAGTTCATTTTCGCGATTTAAGGTTTGACTTTCCTACAAATCCTTCAGTAATACTTTACTTGCTTTTTTATAGTATTCTTCTCTGGATTCGGTCAGCACCTTCCATTCGTCGTTGAATTCTTCGTCTTTGTCTATTTTGAAATTCTCGGAGCCGTATGTGTCCAAACGGTCCAGCAGGACAGCCACATTCAGTTGATTGATATCCATTGAAGGCTGGTAACCGATTTCTTCACTTTTTTCGTCGGTAACAACTTCGTGAATCAATTCTATTTCCTGTAACTGATAAAGTACCTGATTTGTCAGTCGGATGGGGATCTGATGCTCCTCCGATATTTCTGCAGCCGTATAGGGCGGTTCGTTCTTTTCGAATCGTTTGGCTATGAGTGACATAATCAGGATGGATATAAAATCCCGGTATCGTCTGCTGATGTTCCGGGTGTCCTGGTCAAAGCTAAAGCTGCGGATATTCTGTCCGGCATACGTCAGTTCGGCTCCAAACAAACAGATTGTCCAGGATATCTGCAACCAAAGCAGAAATAAGGGAAGTGCGGCAAAACTACCATAAATGGCATTGTACTTTGACACCCACAACTGGCTATTGATGTATAGGAACTGAAAAGCCTGATAAGCAGACCCTGCCAGAATACCTGCAATGAGAGCGTGTTTGAATTTCACTTTCGTGTTCGGCATGAAGATGTACAGCCCGGTGAACATCAGCCATGTCAGGACAAAAGGAATAAGCCGTATCATGAATTTCATAACAGGAGCGAGCAGGACGAAATCATCCATCTGCTTGAGAATAGTGCTCATAAACAGAGAAAGTCCTCCGGATACCACGATCAGAATCGGCATCAGCAGGAACATGGAGAAATAGTCCGTAATCTTGCGATACATGGATCGTGCTTTTTTCACTTCCCAGATACGGTTGAAGGTGATTTCAATATTACTGACCAGATTGATAACCGTCCATAACAACATTACCAAACCAACTCCAATGAAAATACCTCCTTTGGTCTGTGAAAGATAGGAATTGACAAATGAGAGAATGGCCTCTGTTGTTTCTGTATTTCCTCCAAAACCGTTGCGGAACTGATGTTCCATCAGGTTGTCGAACCCGAAACCACGCGCTACGGCAAACAGGATGGCAAGTATGGGTACAATGGCAAGCAATGTGCTATAAGTTAGTGCAGAAGCTTTATTGGCCATCCGGTCTTTGGTAAACCGGTTGATACAAAGATAGACGGTCTTTATAATATTGTAGAGTGAGAACTTGGTTCGGGTCACTTCGTCTTCCGTAATGCGCCAGATGTCATACGTAAGAAACTTCCATATATCGGTGATTTTCTTCTTCATAGTTCTTCGCTAATTACTAATTGCAAGCAACTAATTACTGATTACAACAGACTTGCTCGAACAGTCGATCCTCATCCATTAGTCATTTGTAATTAAATGGATAATTAAAAGAAAAAGCAGTCAGCCTATAAGCCGAGTTCTGTACCCATATAATTTCCGATTATTAATCTTTAATTATATCAGGTGCCTGTCATTTATCTGAGTGGCGTGTCACCACGACACTTTAGCGGTCTACCCTCCGACATGGAGCGAGCAACTCTCATAACGCCGGTTTACATGACCTTACAACTCCTAAGACGTACAGCCCGCATGTCGCCATGCGACTGGTGGGCTCTTACCCCACCTTCTCACCCTTACCTCTCCCCGAAAGGAGCGGCGGTTATTTTCTTCTACGTTACTCTACCCTCGCGGACAGCTTTCTGTTAGGAAGTAGGATGCTCTATGTTGCCCGGACTTTCCTCCTGCACGAAACGTGCACGCGACAGACCGGCCAACTGCTTTAGACTGCAAAAATACGTCATTTATTTTGTTTTAGCCAAAGAAAGTATCACAAATAGAAATAATTTCTAACTTTGCTATCATTAAAATGGATTTTAATGAAGAAGAATATCCTCCTTTTCTATTGTTTCCTGGCGATGATGGCAGCTAGCCTGCAAGCACAGGAAATACGTCCCATGCCTGCCGATTCGGCTTATGGGGTAGTACATATTTCAGTTTGCAATTTGCGCGAGGAAGGCAAATTTACTTCCGGCATGAGTACGCAGGCATTGTTGGGAATGCCGGTCAAGGTGCTTCAGTATAACGGTTGGTACGAGATACAAACACCGGATGATTATACCGGATGGGTGCACCGGATGGTAATTACCCCCATGTCGAAAGAACGGTATGATGAATGGAACCGTGCGGAAAAGATTGTCGTGACCTCACATTACGGATTTACTTATGAGAAGCCGGATGAAAAATCACAGCCCGTATCTGATGTAGTGGCAGGCAACCGTCTGAAATGGGAAGGAAATACAAGGCTTTTTTATAAAGTGTCTTATCCGGATGGACGACAAGCCTATATCCCGAAATCTATTTCGCAGCCCGAAACCCAATGGAGAGCTTCACTGAAACAAGATGTTGAAAGCATCATTGAAACAGCTTACTCGATGATGGGAATTCCTTATCTATGGGCAGGAACCTCTTCCAAGGGAGTGGATTGTAGCGGACTGGTACGGACCGTACTTTTTATGCATGACATTATTATCCCGAGAGATGCCTCTCAACAGGCCTATGTGGGCGAACATATCGATATTGCTCCTGACTTCTCTAATGTCAAACGGGGAGATCTGGTGTTTTTCGGCCGGAAAGCGACTGCGGAACGTAAAGAAGGTATTTCTCACGTCGGCATTTACCTCGGAAACAAGCAGTTTATCCACGCATTGGGAGATGTGCACATCAGCAGCATGAATCCTGCGGATCAAAACTATGATGAATTCAACACGAAGCGTTTACTTTTTGCTGTCCGTTTTTTACCTTATATAAATAAGGAGAAAGGAATGAATACCACAAATAAGAACCCCTTTTATCAATAAAAGAATGCAGAACAGGAGAGATTTTTTGAAAACGGCAGCTTTGGCTGCTTTCGGTTCGGGGTTAGTAGCTCGTCAGGCACTAGCCGGAGAATCATTGCTTTCTACCATTCATATAAATAAGCTCGGTTTGGGAGGGAAGATGAAAATGACTTTTTTCCCTTATGAATTGAAGTTGAGGCACGTGTTTACAGTTGCCACTTATTCGCGTACAACAACTCCCGATGTGCAGGTAGAAATAGAATATGAAGGCGTGACGGGATATGGAGAAGCCTCTATGCCTCCTTATTTGGGAGAAACAGTAGAGTCTGTGATGAATTTCCTTGGGAAAGTGAATCTGGAACAGTTTAGTGATCCTTTTCAGTTAGATGACATTTTGTCATACGTTGACAGCCTCTCGCCAAAGGATACGGCAGCGAAAGCTGCGGTAGATATCGCCCTTCATGATCTGGTAGGGAAACTATTGGGCGCTCCCTGGTATAAGATATGGGGATTGAACAAAGAAAAGACACCTTCCACTACCTTTACGATAGGCATTGATACGCCGGATGTAGTGCGGGCGAAAACAAAAGAGTGTGCCGATCAGTTTAATATATTAAAGGTGAAACTGGGACGGGACAATGATAAGGAGATGATTGAAACCATTCGTTCGGTAACAGACCTTCCGATAGCGATAGATGCCAATCAAGGATGGACAGACCGCCAATACGCGCTCGATATGATTCATTGGCTGAAAGAAAAAGGCGTTGTGATGATAGAACAGCCCATGCCTAAAGAGAAGCTAGAGGATATTGCCTGGATAACGCAACAGAGCCCGCTACCGATATTTGCGGATGAATCCTTGCAGCGTCTGGGGGATGTAGCCGCTTTAAAAGGCGCTTTCACGGGAATCAATATAAAGCTGATGAAGTGTACCGGTATGCGTGAAGCATGGAAGATGGTGACATTGGCTCATGCACTCGGCATGCGTGTCATGGTGGGCTGTATGACAGAGACTTCCTGTGCTATTTCTGCAGCTTCACAGTTCTCGCCATTAGTGGATTTTGCCGACCTGGATGGCAACCTGCTTATCTCTAATGATCGCTTTAAAGGGGTGGAAGTGGTGAAAGGAAAGATCACCCTGAATGACTTACCCGGAATCGGTGTCATGAAAATCTGACTTTACTGAATGAATGTCAGAGTGTTAA
>OGFO01000903.1_pt1 | contig 13372 bp, 8 predicted proteins | sample 1570981 | NCBI WGS metagenome assembly OGFO01 (sample SAMEA2581955, study PRJEB24529) | metagenome | biome: Human gut stool | place: China | collected 2011
GAGTGGTGCAATATGGATTGATAGAAGAAGGAGACAAAATCCTTATCGGACTGTCGGGAGGAAAAGATTCGTTGGCGCTTGTGGAACTATTGGGGAGACGCGCACGTATCTATAAACCTCGCTTTTCTGTCGTTGCCGTCCATGTAGTGATGAAGAATATTCCTTATCAGAGTGATACGGAATATTTGAAAGCGCACTGTGAAGCGTATGGAGTTCCCTTTGTGCAGTATGAGACTGCCTTTGATCCTGCTACCGACACACGTAAATCTCCCTGTTTCCTCTGTTCATGGAACCGTCGGAAAGCCTTGTTCACAGTTGCCAAGGAACACGGATGCAATAAAATCGCTCTCGGTCACCATATGGATGATATTTTGGAAACTTTATTGATGAATATCACTTATCAGGGAGCTTTCAGTACAATGCCGCCCCGGTTGGTGATGAAGAAGTTTGATATGACAATTATTCGTCCGATGTGTCTGGTTCATGAAGCTGATTTGGTAGAATTGGCGACTTTGCGTCATTATCAGAAGCAAGTGAAGAATTGTCCTTATGAATCGCAGTCCAGCCGGAGTGATATGAAAGGAATTTTACGGCAGTTGGAAGCGATGAACTCGGAAGCTCGTTATAGCCTTTGGGGGAGTATGACTAATGTACAGGAAGAATTATTACCAGATAAAATAGATTAATTTGAATAGATTGTTATGAAAGGATTCTATACCATTTTGTTGCTGATCGTATCTAATGTCTTTATGACATTTGCTTGGTACGGACATTTAAAGATGAAACAGGAGTATAGTTGGTTTGCGGCTCTTCCGCTGATCGGTGTGATTGCGTTCAGCTGGGCGATCGCCTTTTTTGAATATTCCTGTCAGATACCGGCCAATCGCATTGGCTTTGTAGGCAATGGAGGCCCGTTTTCATTGATGCAACTAAAAGTCATTCAAGAGGTAATAACACTTGTTATTTTTACAGTGTTCACTACCATCTTCTTTAAAGGTGAGGCTTTACATTGGAATCATCTGGCTGCATTTGTTTGTTTAATCGCTGCGGTGTATTTCGTGTTTATGAAATAACGGCATCAATATTGGCATAAAGAAAACCAATGCAATGATCGAAAACAACAAACCTCCCATAGTACCGATCGCAAAGGAGAACCAGAATTCCTCCGCTTGTGGTCCATCAATCAGAAATGGAACCAGCCCTAATACGGTAGATAGTACGGTCAGTAACACTGCGATAATCTTATGGTTATAAGCCTTTACATAGAGTCTTACGGGAGAAATTCGTTTAGCTTGGTCGGGATGATTATTACGAATGCCGTTGTACTCGTTTATGACATAAATCGCGGCATTAACCACCAATCCACTCAATAAAACCAATGATGCAAAACCTCCTGTTCCAAAATTAATCCGGGAAAAATAGAATGTCAAAAAAGTCCCAATAAATGATATAGGAATCAGTGATATAATCACAAGTGGTTGGCGTAGCGACTCAAACAAGATCGAACAAGTGAAAAAGATAATGACAACAATTAGCAGAATCAGCCAATATTGCGTTCCCCTGTCATTATACCATCCGTAACTTGTATTGGTTGTGCGAAAACCTACCGGCAGAGTAGCATTCACTTCTTCGGTCGTTTTCTTGATGAATGAATCGGACAGTTCAGTCGGTCCCATATAATCAAATGACACATCAAGCGAGTACTCTTGATTGCTTTTGGTAATTTGAATGCTGGTAGAACGCCGGCCGATCTCTCCGATATGAGAGTAGCGGATCGGGTTGTCTCCTACATTTATATAGCTGTTCATCAAATGCCATACATCAAATTTATCACGCTGTGAAGAATGGTAATCAATGGCTATGTACTGGTCTTTATTGCGATAAGTGCCTATTGCCCCTTCGTTGAGCAGTGCAGACAGTGCAGAGTACCCTTGGTTGAGATTCAGATCATAGAGTGTGATTTTTTTCATATCATATTTGATATACATCTCATCAGCCATATTGTCCTGACTCGCCCAATCGCCGGAACCTCCTAACTCGATACCGATATTAGTAATCCTTTTATTCTTTTTGATCTTTTCGACTATCGTTTCAGCATATTTGTAAAGTTGGTCATAGTTATAACCGCTTAGTCCGATGCGGTGTGCTCCTTGTCCCTGTGCGAGTGAGTTAGAGAATCTTTTCTCACTTACCCCTGTTGTGCTCCAGTCTACACCACCTATTGATAGCGCTTTTTTTATCACTTGCGACTCCAAGTGTTGTGGGAATGCCCCATACTTGTATTCATCGGTGAACTCTACTTCAATAGTACCACTTTCTCCTTTCACTTGGGTCACAAATCGTTCGATCTCTTTATATTCTGCCAGAAAGTGATCCATTTGCCACATCTTTTGATTCAATTCTTCCGCATCGCCCTTTTCGGTCAGTTTGGCCGATATATAAAGTTTTACACCAGGGTCACTCTGCGTAAATGTGCGGGAGGATTGAGTGGATGAGAATAGATGTAGGGTTCCACCTGTTATCTTCTCAAGCGGCTGGCGCAATTTATTTTGATAAAATTCGCTGCCGATGGTCTTATTGTATAGCACTTCGTACCATTTGAGCTCTGGCTTTCCTTTATTGCCATATAAATAATAAGGCTGATCCAATTTTTGCGGCAACAGATTCAATGGAATACCAAATGCCAACACCAGAATTGTGATGTAGATCCATTTCCGTTTTTGAGTAAAGGTAATATAGCCGTTGTAGAATTTATTCCATTTTATGATTCTACGACAGCGACGATAGTGCTTTTTCTCTTGGCGGCGATTCAGACCGTTGCGATCAATTATTGCCGGTACAAAAAACAGGGCTACAAACAGGGCAACACAGAGATTGATAATAATAATGGTTGCAAAATCATTCAGCGTTCCCTTTACATAGTCGGGCATAAAAAAGATAACGACTAATGATCCGATTGTGGTAAGCAGTGCCGCCAAGATAGCAATAAAGACACTTCTATTGCGGTAATAACTGTAGTGGTCCACCATCACAATGGTGGTGTCAATCATTATTCCGAACGATACGGCAACACCGGCTAACGAGATTAAATTCAACTCTATGTCAAACAGATAGAAGAAGATAACTGCTATCAGCACATTGGCAAAGAGTGACACGGCGATAATGGATAGATAACGACCGCTTCGACTTGATATCCAAATGAATAGAAAAAGAAACAGTAGCGAGAGGAATGTTCGCTTTATCAGTTTGTTCACCTCTTCACGCACCTCTTTTGCCTCATCATTAGTCAGAGAGACATAGAATCCATCTGAAAGATTGGCTTGTACCTCTTCCATCCGCTTACGCAGTTCGGCGGAAGCTGTGATGATATTCACATCAGCATCGGCTGATATACTTAGGTTGATTGTATTCAGACCGTTGATGCGGTAAAAATTGTCTTCCCGCCGTTTCTTATAATCTAATTTAGCAATATTATCCAAATAGATGATTTTGCCATTGATGGTGGTTAGTGGTGTTTTTCCAATATCAGAACCGAGCGCTTCAGTCTCCAGAAGTAGTGTGATACGCTCTTTATTACCGTTGCGGTCGATCCGGTCAATATCTCCTACAATAGATCGTTGCCCTAGAAAGTTTTGAAGTCCTGATGTGATTATACTGGATTCTAAGCCGTAATTATGTAACTCTATCGGGTCATACTCAATATCCAGATAAGTTTGGGGTGCTCCCGAAACAGTGATCTCGCGCACATAATCAATCTGTGTCAGGTAGGGCTTGATATTTCTCTCTACATAATTCTGAATATAAGCCGGATCCATATCCGCATTGATGATATAAGACAAAACTTGTCTGGAACTCTGTTGCATGCCGCTTCCGACATCTCCTCCCGACAAAGAAGGATAACCGGCTCCCTCTGGTAACTTTCCGGCTACTTGTTTCAACAGGGAAGATATTTCAAAACGGACGGCAGATATGTTGGCATTCTCTTTCAGTTTGATTGCCACATTTCCACTTCCGTAGGAGGAGGTAGAGGACGTTTTCTCGACACCGACCACTGACGAGACCATTCCTTCTATTTTAGAGGTGATTTCCTGTTCAATCACACGAGGTGACGCCCCTGGCCAATTGAACGAGACGTTTAATTCATCCCCCTGCTTGGGAGTGGGTTTATAAGCGATCCGCAGCATCGGTATCAGAGCTGCCCCAATCACCATCAATACTGTCATAATCAGAATGAGGGAAAAACTGGGGATTCGCTCTAAAAAACCTTTCTTTATCATATCTTTACTCATAAGCAGCAGGATTAGCGTTTACGGTAAATAATATAATAGATCAACGGTATAAAGAACAGACTGATAAGTGTTCCGACTGTCATGCCGATAATAATTGAGAGCGATAACGGATATTGCAGATCCGACCCCATATCCACCCGATTCAGGAAGGGGGCAATGGCTAATATGGTTGTTAGCGAAGTCATAATGATCGGTTTCAGGCGACTGTGTCCACCTGCAAAAACCGCTTTTAGTACCGGCATACCCTGTTTTCGCAATCGATTGATTGTATCTACTTTCAAGATCGAATCATTGATGATAATACCACTCATCACCACCAAACCGATCATTGACATGATATTCAAACTTTCACCAAAGAGCCACAAACCAAGCAACACAAAGAAGACATCAACGACAATCTCCGAAAGGATGATTAGCGGTTGAATGATACTTTCAAACTGTGCTGCCAGAATAAAATAGAGTAGCGAGATTGCTACCAATAGAATGATAGTCAATTCTTTGATAGTCTCCCGGCTCGAAAAATACTCGCCGGTAAAGGTCACGAAGAAGTTCTTATCCTCCTTTACAACCTGCTCGATGGTCTTCATCACTTGTTTTACATTGCTGTCCGGCACATCAAGAGCGATAGGATGGTAGTCACCGGCACTGCCGGAATAGAGTTTCTTGAAATCTTCTCCTTTGGTTTCACGGATTACCATTGAGAGCGGTATCTCCACACCATTCTTATTGCGCACCTTGCCCGATAAGATGTCGGATGCCTCGGCACGTGAATCGCCCGTTGTGACGGGCATTGAATAACCGCCTTGGTTGATGCGAAATAATGTGTTCTGGCTGATGATATTTTTCATCTTTCCGTAGATGTCATCATACGTAATATCATATACCGCCATCGCTTCCACATCGGCTATATAGCGGATATTTTGCTCCATGACAGCCGGAGGAACAACCACATCGGGCAGTGCCTTTCGTATCTTTCCTACTAATCCCGTTACCTGTTCCACGGTCGGAGCTTCTCCTCCTTTGCTGTGCAGTTGTACCACCAAAGGGCTTCCCTGTTCGGCAAATATCATATTAAAGATATTACCCGAAACCTGGAATGTAACTAATGCTTTCAGATGTTTTTCGGCTATATAATCCGTTAGTCTCTTCTCTATCTTAGCCAGTGTTTCCGCATCTTTCGCCTTGATATAAACAACGCTTTCGGAAGAAGTGATTTCTTTGGTATGCGACATTAAAAACTGCTGCACTCCAACCATTGAGGTGGTTTGTTCGGTCAGACTGTCAACCTGTGACAACAGACGATGTACTCGTAAGTCGTTCTCTTCGAGCGATATACCGCTATTCCAGTCGACTGTCATAATAGTGTCATCATGAGAGATATGTGGCAGACGGCTTTTTTCAACCATCTGATAGATGAAATAGGTCATCGGAATGAGTGCTATAAAGCAGATAATAGTCAATTTGCCATGTCGGAGTGTCCATTTTAGTGTTTTCTCATACGGCCGATAATAATTGAAGGTAAAGATGCGGGCTATAAAACGATTTTCGGTATATGGTGATAGCTTTTTGTACATCAGATAAAAATAGACCGGAAGTACCAGCACCGCTACGAGTAAGGAAGCGAACAGTGCTATTGTCACCGCCATTGCCTGATCGTAGAACAGCGCACCGGCTGTACCACTTAAAAAAATTAACGGTAAGAAGACCGAACAGGTGGTCAGCACACTACTTAGCATTGGAGTAAAAACCTCACTGACTGCTTCGGCGATGGAGTCGTCAAGCTTCATTCCCGATCGCCACTTTTGCGATATATTATCAATCACAATGATCGAGTTGTCAACAATCATACCCGTACCGAGAACTAATCCGGATAAAGAGATGATGTTGAGTGAGATACCCAACAGGTGGAACGCCAACAGGGTAATGACCAAAGACAGAGGGATGGTCACAACGATCAACATCGGTGAACGCAGGTCTTTCATAAACAGGAAGATGACTAGTGCCGCTAAAATACCACCTACCAACAGGTTACTGCCCAGATTATCGATTGAGTAGGTCAATAGTTTGGTTTGATCGCGGGTCAGTTCGAACCGGATATTCGGATGTTCTTTTTCCAGATCATCTATCAGTGTAGCGATACTCTGTTGCAGATCCTCCATCTTGGCGTCGTTCTGTTTAATGATCGCCATCGAAATGGCTGGATCCCCTTTACTACGTACCAATCCGCTTCTTTTGGCGGGACGTTGCACAATCTCACATAGTTCTTTGAATTGGTAGATACGTCCGTCGTGTTTGATATATATATTTTCAATATCCTCTTTTGAAATGATGCGGGCATCAAAATGGATGCTGTAACGATACTGACCATCTTTGATGCTTAACGCTCCCAAAGAGACATTGTTGTTATTGATTGCTTGTTCAAGCAGACTGATATCTGCTCCCATAGAAGTCAATTTGGCATAATTCGGAATACAAAGTAATTCGGGCGTCACCACACCGCTTATATCGACCATCGCCGTTTGTGGCAACTGTTCGATACGTTTGGAGATAACGTCACGGGCAAACTGTCCCAGCTCGCTGAACTCAATACCGGCTTCACGAAGTTCTCCCTCTTTGCCCGGAATGCCATTTTTGAGTGATAGATTAAGATAGAAAGCCGGAATATCGGTCACGCTGGCTTTGATTACCTTAGGACGCTTCACATCTTTCGGAAGCGAAGTGATTGCTCGGTCCATCTTTTCGTTGACATCAATAAAGACAATATCTATATTGCAGTCGGGCTCAAAATCCATATAAATAGTTCCGATATCGGCGCGAGCTTCTGCAGTTATATTTTTCAGTCCTGCCACCTGCGACAACTGATTCTTGAGAGGCTTTAGCAGAACGTTATCTATCTCACGCACCGACATGCCGGGAGCCGCCACCTGTACGGTGATCTGCGGTATGTTGATAGCCGGCATAAGCGATACCGGCAGATATCCCATCGCCACCAGACTCATCACCATGATAGCAATCACGCTCATTGTCACTGCTATGGGACGTGTGATTAGTTTCTTTATCATACTTTTTAGGGGTTAAAGGTTCGCCAATCAGACATTTTAATTAGGCGTCACCTCTGTTTCATCTGCCAGATTCAGATTGTTGGATACAATCACAACATCATTCTCCGAAATAGTGGTCTGTTTTTTTGCATTACCCGTAATCACATGAGAATCAATATTAGACATAACCACATCCACATACGTCCATACCGCTCTGCCATCTTTATAACGGAAAATCACTTGGAACCCGTCTCGAAGCACCACCGCATCTTTCGGAACAACAAACTGCTGCTTCACTTCACGCTCCAGCAGAATCTTTACATTCATTCCCTCTATTAAATAGTTATTATAGTTACGTACTTTCGCTCGTACTTTAATTTGTCCTTGCTCATTAATCAAGGGGTTGACTTCTGTAATCTCACCCGTAAAATGTTGATCCTCATTGATAAAAGGAGATACCGAGATTCGTAACCCTCGTGCTACTTCTTCCATTTCGGCTTCTAATACACTAAATTCCACATCAAAATAGGAGTCATCAATCAATGTGCATAGTTTGTCTGTCGAACGGCCATATACCTTGGAATCCAAATCTGCCACGCGGCCACTAAACGGTGCGGTTAAATAACAATTAGCCAACTGGCGTTCGGCTGCCTCTAATTGATCCATTGCGCTCTCATATCCCGATGACGCTTTCATATTCTGCAAAATAGCGGTTGGAACGGCTGTCGTATCAGCTGTGTATCCCTGTCCAATCAGTTTATCTACCAGGTCAATATTTGCTTTTGTCATCGCACGGCGGCTTTTCCGCAGCTCTATTTCGGCCTCTTTCGTATTAAGCACTGCCAACGTCATTCCCTTGGTAACTCTATCTCCGTTGCGTATATGAATGGCGGTAATAATCCCCGAACCATTAAATGCTAGGTCACTTTTCACTACTGCGCGCAGCTTACCGTTACATACGATTTGTTTTTGGAAGGACCGTTTGGTTAATACCATCGTATCGACAGTAATCAACTGTGTTTTCTCATCACTCTTACCGATTAAAGCTTCTTCTTTTTTCTTTCCGTCACCGCAAGCTGCCGCTCCCAACAGGCAAATAATCATCAAGAGGCTTTTATATAGGAATAATTTCTTCATAACTTTTCTTTTTCAATGATTTTATCTTTCAATGATTTGATCGAATTCCGCACTAATATCTTTTTTATGAATAAAGTCATATAATGACAATTTTCTCAACTCAAAATAAGCACGCCAAAAGGTACTCAGTTGCGATATATATTGTCCGCTAGCATCATCCAACTCTTTTTGTGCCGTGTTCAGATCGGTCACGGTAATACCTCCGTTCAGGAATCTGTCTTTGGTGATATCATACCGCTGTTGTGCAACGGCCAAAGCCTTTGCTGATATTTCGCACTGTCTGCCTTGTTGGTTGAACTGCATCACTTTAATTCGAATATCTTGTTGAAATTGTATGGCATCCTGTTCGTTCTGTGTGCGTGCCAATCGAGCTTTTGCTTCAGCCATCTTTACTTTTCCTCGGCTCATACCCCAGTCGTAAATAGGCATTGTCAGCGAAACTCCGACAATTTCTTGATCTTTCAATAAGCGATATGCTTCATTGAAACTATTTCCCGTTTGTGAGAAACCCAGATTTGCCTGTAGCTCCACCTGAATTCCTTTTGCTGCTTTGGCTTGTGCTACATCCTGCTGTGCTTCTATTTCTTTCAGTTGAAGTGAAAGATTTTGCGATGAGTTTTGTAAGGCTTTACCTAATACAAAGTCGTATTCCATGATAACATCCGGGGCTATTGTTGGCGGTAGTAGTTTAAAAGAAGTACTCTCCGAAATGCCCAGATAGGTCTTAAAGTTGAAAAGAGCAATTTCTAAATTTGTTCTGCTATTACTAACTGTCAGTTCTGCATTCATCAGAGCCAATTCCAACTGTAATAGTTCACTTTTTGTCACAGTACCAATCGCAGAGCGTTTGAGCGCTATATCGTACATGCTTCGGGTATCATTCAGGTTTTCTTCATTTTTCTGATGACTGGTCTGTGCCGATAAGACGGAAAAGAATTGTGAGGTAGTCTGAAGGGTTATATTCTCCATCGACTCTAAATATACCTTCTTCTCCTTTTCATAGCGTAAAGGCTCCGTCTTTTTTCTCCATTTTAATTCATTAAACGATCGTAGAGGCTGTGTGTAGTGGATTGTAAGTGGATTTGAATTGTATATCTGCGTGCCATAATTAAACTGGTCCAACCGGTCGAGCGATGTGTTAAGTGATACTTTACCGCCTGTCAGAGGGATATTTTGATCTATTGAAATAGACAAATTATTATTCAATGTATTGTTTGCCACATAGCTGATACGCCCCGTTTCTGGGTCACGCACATCTACTAGTGAGCGGTTATAGTTTCCCAAATTTCCATGCAAATTAAGCGATGGGAGAAACTGTGCCTTATAGGAACGAAAGTCCCAATACTGCGCCATAAAATTAAGTTGTGCCATCTGAACTTGTGGAGAACGAGCATGAGCAATCTCGATCGCTTGTTCGAGGGTCATATTTCTTGCGGTTAGATTTTGTCCGGTGATGGCACTACAGAGTAGCCATCCTATGGACACTAATAGTAGTCTTTTTCGCATTTGTGTTTATGTCTTTTTTTATCTGAATTTTCAGTTTTGTTGCGTCATATACACTTAAAAAGCATTTCATTTGTTTGTTGAATAGTGATTTTTTCTATGTATAATGTGGCTATTTTAATATGGATAGAAAATTACTTATAATTTGGTTATCGTGTTATCTTGTTTTTTTGTTTGTTGAAATATTCTGAATAAATCAAGGAGATGATTATTCAGAATATTCCTTATTGCTATTTGAATGGGTCTCTAAATATTATAGGATTGGAAGTCGCAGATGGAGCACTTCGACCATACGAATTCTGTGCAAACACACGAAAGATTACCGGATCTTCTCCAACTCTATTATCTATATCAGATTGCATTATATCATCAATGGCAAATTGAGATTTAATTGTTCTTTCGAGTCTCCATATTCCCTCTTTTTCTGATTGATACTCAATGCGATATCGTTGTATTATTGATGCTCCGCTGCTTATAGGGTTTTTAAATCTTAATTGGCACCTATCAGCTTCTATATCAAAAGGATTAGGTCTACTTGGAGGAGAAGGAAGGTCAGACGCAAACGTAATTATTGCAACACTTAAACTAAAACAAACAAATAACAGTAGTTTCAGAATTTTTTTTTTAAGTGTCTTCATAGTTTTTTTTATTTTGTTTGGTATAAAAATACAGATATCTCTTGCAAAGATAAAGATAATAACTATATTCGCAAATAATTATCATTAATTATTTAAAAAGACACACTTATGAAAACAAATGCTCAATTTTTATTGCTTTTAATCTGTATCTCTTTTGGTAGCTGTAATAGCACAGTCAAGAATCAGATTATCCCTATTTTAAATATAGATACAGATTTCCCAGTTACCGAAAAATTGGAATTTAAACTTTATAATAAATATGATATACTTAAAGATGGTTTCTGCATGATTGAGGACTCTATACTGTGGTCTATCAAAGATAGGGAAGATGATTTTGGGGCCTGTTATAATTTAAATACTGGAGAGAGGCTGTCTAGCATTGCATCAAGGGGAAGAGCGGCCAATGAATTAACAGAATTAGAAGATTTTCAGATAATAGGTGATTCCGTTCAATTTTATGTATATCCAAATATGGTAAAAACATTTGCTAAAAGGGATATAATAAACAATGTACCTATGGGTGAACGGAGATTTTCTGTGACAATAGTTCCGGATAGTATTTTAGTACGTAGAATGGCTAAACTTCCCAATGGTTCCATCCTTGCAACCATAATGCCGGCTTCAGTCGAATTTGAACAAGTAAAATTGAATGAGTATAATGAAAAATCAATAGCCATATTAAATAATAAGGAAGCAAACTTTTATGAAACAATAAACTATGAAAGTTTTGATCTTGAAAAAGCAAAAGGTCTGGAATTGTCTGCAAATGATCTAATAAAATGTGCTTATGCTGATGGTTGTATTGCAATAAAAGATAATGATATGGCTGTTTTTTCTGTAAGCCATCAATTTATATTATATACATTTGATATTAAAAATGGAAATGTAGTAAATGAAAAAAGATATACAAAGATGAAGCGCACTGAGTCAAGAGATGAAATGTTTACATCGCTTAGCACAATAAATGACAGACAGATAGAAATTGAGTCTATAAAACTTAATGATAAATATATTTTATGTGATGTTAGAGGCTATTTTAGTAAAGAGGATGAAGATTCAAAACGATACAAAGAGGCTATATTTGTATTTGACTGGGATTTAAATCCGGTTAAAAAGTTTGATTTACCGTATAGAAAAAATGTTTATTATACAGTCTCTAATGATGGCAGTGCTGTGTACTTCCGTGAGAGTAACGAAGATGGTCTCTCATTGTATAAGGCTGACTTAAATATTTAATTCACAGTCTTTTTTTGTTAATAATATAGGGATTAGAGAAAGTGACAAATAAACCTTGTACACTTTCTCTATTTCAAAATGCCCCAGTTTTCCTTGGTGCTTTAATTGGTTATATTTATGTATTCTTTCTTCATATTTTTCAAGTTATACTAAGTTCTTGATTTATAGATATATCTTGTGAATGAATTGTACTATTCTCGCTCTTCAGCATTCTTCACTTTCTTCACCAAATATACATTTCCCAGTCTTGTGTGTTTCCTGACAATCCCGGTAGCAGTCAGTGCTTGCGTCAGTTGGATAGGTGTACAACTTCGTAGTGCGGCCGGAAACCTCTTTTTCAATTCCTGATGAATAATAGCAGCGGAGAGTGACAAGCAATCTGGTTCATTCAATGTGGCAGGCGCGTATGTATTGCGCACAATGTCTTCTATAGGGTTGACATGATAGTATGCCATGTTATGGCATTGCAAAGCATGTTCTTCCTCCTTATTAAACCAGTGGCGGGCACCTGCAAGTAATTCCTCTTTCAGTTGAGCGTAGATTTGTGAATGTTCAATTCCGGTACAGTCTATATCATGTTCCGCTTCAATACAGATGAATCTGCGGCTTCCCGTCGGGTCGCAAAGCAGGTCAGTTCGGTTGCTCGTTCCGATGAAAGAGGCGATGCGGGGAAGCGACCGGAAATTTTTCTGATAGGCTTTGCAGATGTTGAGGCTGGACATTTGCATCAGATTTTTCAGTAATGGCATCTTTTGTGCTCCGAATTTGTCAAATTCGTCCATGTTTAGTAATCCCATCTCGGCAAGGAGACGTTCGGGATTGCCTTGTGCAGTTAGTTTCAGATTATCCGAATAATAACGGGCTAGTTGTGGCGGCATTAGCATACGGCAGAAAGTGGACTTGTGGCGTCCCTGTTCTTCACTGATAAGTATCGGGGCTACGCTGTTCGCTTGTGTTTGATTTACTCCCAGCCATTGGGCGGCAAGTCCGAGCATCCAGGTGTGAAAGCTTTTTATCCATATAGGAATGTCGGATACCCGCTTCGCTAAGGGCTTCAACCGATCCGTTCCGTCCCAGGCAGGTAGTTCGTTCATATAAAGCCGGAAGGGGTGGTAGCTTTCCACTTGGGTAGAGTAGATATATCTTTGAAGATCCTTGTCCCAGCAGTTGATACCTTCTTTGTGTGCTTCCAGGCAGAAAGTATTCAGTTCTCGCTTGTCTATGCGGCAGAAAGGAATGTCTCGTTGTCCGGATGGCCGGAATTCGGTTTCTTCGGTGAGCAGGTTGTAGCGGAAGTCATATTGCTCTATCAAAAAGTCAATCACTTGTTGCGTCAGAAGGACGGGGCGTTTATGTACTTCTTGCTTATATGCTTCCTGTTCATCCACTTCTTGCATTTTCGGCACGTTCTTTGAAGTATTCGGTGAAACGATGACGTTTGACGACTCTTTCATCAATACTCGTATTCTTTTTGCCAAACGTTTCGAGTTATATTCTAATGTCTTCATATTTTTCTTCTTTTTAAATG
>OGFO01000924.1_pt1 | contig 13162 bp, 8 predicted proteins | sample 1570981 | NCBI WGS metagenome assembly OGFO01 (sample SAMEA2581955, study PRJEB24529) | metagenome | biome: Human gut stool | place: China | collected 2011
TCCTTCGCCTCGCGTAAGATCCGCTGGGCTTCCTCGTTGGCGTTCTTTAAGAGCTTTTCTTTCCGCTCATCAAGCCGCTCTTCCTTCTGCTCGATATTCTTCTTTAAACGGGAGATCTCTTCCTTGTAGCTTGCGATCTCCTCCCGCTCTTTTTCGATGGTCACGCGGCTCTGCTCTAAGTTCGCAAGCAGATCCTCAAATGCCTCATCATTGGATTCCAGATGGGTCTTCGCATCATCGATGATGTAATCCGGCAGACCTAACTGTCTGGAGATCGCGAATGCGTTGCTCTTTCCGGGAATACCGATCAAAAGCTTATAAGTCGGACGCAGTGTTTCAACATTAAACTCACAGCAGGCGTTCTCAACACCCGGCGTTGACAGGGCGAATACTTTCAATTCGCTGTAGTGGGTGGTCGCCATGGTCCGGCACTTCATATTGTGAAGGAAGGACAGGATAGAGATCGCTAAAGCAGCGCCCTCGGTGGGGTCCGTTCCGGCGCAAAGCTCATCGAAAAGGCAGAGAGACCGGCTGTCTGCCTGATTTAGGATCTTAACGATATTTGTCATGTGGGCGGAGAAGGTACTTAAGCTCTGCTCGATGCTCTGCTCATCGCCGATATCCGCGAATACCTCGTCAAAAACGGAAAGCTCGGATCCGTCAAACGCCGGGATCTGCAGACCGGATTGTCCCATCAGGGTAAACAGACCGACCGTCTTTAAGGATACGGTCTTACCGCCGGTATTCGGTCCTGTTACGATCAGCAGGTCGAAATCTCTTCCCATCCAGATATTGATCGGAACGACCTTTTTTGGGTCAAGGAGCGGATGGCGGCCATCCTTGATATGGATATAACCTTTTCGGTTAAACTTCGGCATGGAACAGTTATAGATTCTTGAGAGAGCAGCCTTCGCGAAGATGAAATCCAGCTTTGTGAGGATCTCAAAATCCGTTGTGATCGGCTCGATATACGGGACGAGCTCGGTGCTTAAGGCAGCTAAGATCATCTCGATCTCTTTCTGCTCCTTTAATTCCAGTTCACGGAGTTCGTTGTTTAGCTTGATGATCGCCATCGGCTCGATAAAGAGTGTGGATCCGGTGGCCGACTGGTCATGGACCATTCCGGCGAACTGGCTCTTATACTCGGCGCGGACCGGGAGGCAGTAACGTCCGTCACGCATGGTGATAACGGCATCCTGCAGCATGGTCCGGCTGGAATTTAAGATGGAATTCAACTGAGTGTGGACTTTATCTGCCGTGATCTTCATCTGGCGGCGGACGTGGTGGAGTCCCGGACTTGCATCATCGGCGATCTCATCCTCACCGAGAATACAGCGGGTGATCTCACTGTTCACATTCGTCAGTGGTTCCAGAGTGCGGAACATCTCATCGAGAGAGTCATCAGGAAGTTCCATATTTTCCGGATGGCGTCCATAATTCTTTGCGCGGGCCGCACAGGTCAAAAGTCCGCTGACGGAGAGAAGCTCCGTGATGCTTAAGGAGCTGCCGATCTCCAGACGTTTTAAGGAATCCCGTACATCACGGACTCCGGCTAAGGAGAGACTTCCTTTCTGGCGCACACGGGTCACCGCATCGGCGGTCTCGGTCTGGGTCTGGACAATCTCGTTGAAATTCGAGGACGGTGTCAGCTCCCGGCACATCTTCTTTCCCGGTTCGGACGCCGCACAGTCGGTCAGGCGGTCAATAATTTTATAATATTCAAGTGTTTTTAATACTTTCTGATTCATAGGTCGATCCTTTTTTCCTTTCAATACGCAGACATTCCGCAGTATGAAACATGCGGAGATTTTCAGTAAAGATGCCTGCCTGCACAGAAAAAGTATAACACAAACGTGTTAAATATCATAGAGATTTTTTCTTACGGTGGAGGTGTCCGATTTGGGAGGGAGAGCCTGTGGAAAAGGTTATCGAATGGTACGGAGAAACTTGTATACACCATTTTTTTGTTGCATAATAAGAGGAAAAAAATTATAATGAAAAGAAAATAGGCTAAACGCAAAGAATCCGCAAATGGAATCATATTTTGATGGATATTTGCCTGTAGCAGCAGGAGTAAGGGCTGCTGTAAGATATGAAAAGGAGACTTTTTTCATGTCAGATACACCTAACGAGAAAAAATTTATGAGGGAAAAGGTCGTAAAACCTCCGATCGATAAGCGCAGGGCCGCGGGCCGGATCCTGTGCTATGTTCTTTTTGCGGCCGTTTTCGGTGGAGTTGCTGCGGTGAGCTTTGTGGCATCACTGCCGACAGCGAAAAAGCTTTTGGGTAAAGAGCAGCCAGTGACCTCCGCACCGATCACGATCGAACGGGACCAGGATCCATCCGGCGAGCCGACACCGGTGGAGACCATGGCGGAGACCACAGGAGAGGGGATCCGCGCGGAAGATCTGAAGGATGAGGTGGATAAGATCGTTGGGGACGCCATGGAAAAGTTCCCATGGACGACGAAAAACCTCACCGAGTTAAACGACGCGTTCCGGAACATCTACCTGGAATCCGAGAAGAGTATCGTGACAGTTTCCGCAGTGAAAAACGACGTGGACTGGTTTGATAACCCTATTGAGACGACAGGACAGTATGCGGGAATCATCATCGCGGTGAATTCCAGCGAGGCGCTGATTCTGACAGGACAAAGCGCGGTGGCTGGAGCCGACTCCCTGCGGGTGACCTTTGGGGACGGATCCACGGCGGCAGTAGAACTGAAATCCCAGGACATCACCTCCAAGATGGCAGTTGTCAGTGCGAAGATCTCTGATATTGAAGAGCAGACCGTAAACTGGATGAAGGCGGTGGAACTCGGAAACTCCTATTCCGTCCGTACCGGGGACATGGTCCTCGCGGTGGGAAGTCCCTCCGGACATGTCCATTCCGTCAAGCAGGGGCTGATTGCCTATGTGGCAAAGGGAGTCCAGGCAGTGGATGGTCAGACGCGTATCCTGTATACCGAGTTTGAGAGCCATGCAGACGAGGGAACATTCCTCTTAAATCTTTCCGGCCAGCTGGTGGGCTGGGCAACCGACACTTATCAGTCCGGTGATAATGGACAGACGGAAGATAAGACGATGGCGATACCGATCTCGGAGTACAAGGGCGTGCTCCAGAAGCTCACAAACGGACAGTCCGCCCCGTATTTCGGAATCCGAGGACAGGATGTGACCTCCGTGATGATGGAGAGCGGAATCCCCAGCGGAGTATATATAACAGATTCCATTGCAGATGGACCTGCCTACAACGTGGGGATCCAGAACGGTGATATCCTGACAAAGATCAGGGACACGGAGATCCAGACGATCCGGGACTTCCAGAACCGGCTGGAGGACACGAAGACCGGAGATTCTGTAAAAGTTACGGTAAAACGGAAGTCTATTGATGAATATAAAGAAATAGAGTATCAAGTGACGATTGGAGCCAGGTAGTTATTACTGCCTGGCTTGTAACTGCTCAGACTTACTGAACAGTTATCTAGTCCAATAATAACGTTTCAGCCTTAAAACTGAAACGCTAGATGTAAAGACAGAAAACGTCTGTCGACGCAATGAATAGAAGGAGAGATTATGAGATTTATTGAAACATTCCGGGAAGGAAACCACATTTCGGATGTATACCTGTGCAAGACAAAACAGATCGCGCTCACAAAGAATGGAAAAGAGTACGGTTCTCTTGTACTGCAGGATAAAACAGGAACTGTTGACGCGAAGATCTGGGAGTTAAACTCTCCGGGAATCAATGAGTTTTGCGCACTGGATTACGTGTATGTTGACGCGGACGTGACTCTGTTCCAGGGACAGAACCAGTTAAATGTAAAGCGGATCCGCAAGGCGGATGAGGGCGAGTACCATCCGGCAGATTATCTCCCGGTGACCACAAAGGACATCCCGACGATGCAGCATGAGCTCACCCAGTACATCACAACCATCAAGAACGAGTACTTAAGAAAGCTGGCATCCGGCTATTTCAACGACCCGGAGTTCATGAAGGCGTTCTCCTTCCATTCCGCGGCAAAGAGCGTTCATCACGGCTTCGTCGGCGGACTTTTAGAACATACCTTAAGTGTTGTAAAAATGTGCGATTACTTCAGTAAACAGTACCCGGTGCTGAACCGCGACCTGCTCTTGACGGCAGCGATGTTCCATGATATCGGAAAGACAAAAGAACTTTCCGCGTTCCCGGAGAATGACTACACAGATGACGGACAGCTTCTCGGTCACATCATCATCGGCTCCCAGATGGTAAAAGAGCGGATCGACACGATGCCGGGATTCCCGAAAAAGCTGGAGAGTGAGCTGATCCACTGCATTCTTGCACATCACGGTGAGCTTGAGTACGGTTCCCCGAAGAAACCAGCCCTGATCGAGGCGATGGCATTAAATCTTGCGGACAACGCGGACGCGAAAATGGAGACCATGACAGAGATCTTAAGAGGTGCCGGGGACAACATGGGCTGGCTCGGCTACAACCGCTTCATGGAGACGAATGTCCGCCGGACGAGTGAAAACTAGTATGTAGAAAAATTGACCCGCGACGGATCATAAATCGTGCATAATTTTGATAATAATTTGTCATGGAAAGACAGATGACACAAAATGTCCGTGTGCAAAAGATATATGTGCGCTTTGCACTGATAAGAAACCGCAAAGATCAAAAAATAACGGTTGACAAAATCACTTTTGTGACTAAAATGAGTGTTGTTCATATTCAAATGCGATGAACGGGACAGGACTTTCTAACAGGATCTTATTCAGAGAGCTGCCGGTCGGTGCGAGGCAGATAAGAAATTAGAAGGTTATCACCTGGAAGCAGCCGGGATGAACAGCTCATTTTAGTAATTCCGGACGGAAACCTCACCGTTAAAAGGGGACCGATTCATCTGAGAGTACAGCAGATACTTGAGGAGGATGGGACTGAGAGGCCGGTTTTCCGGCAACAGAAGTGGTAACGCGGAGAATGTTAGATCCTTCGTCTTCTAAGGGAGCGATCCCTATGGAGACGGGGGGTTTTTGTTTTTTCACCCCCTTTTGAATATGGATGGACAATAGGGACCGGAATTCGCGACATTCCGGTATGACGAAATGAATTTACAAAGGAGCGAAATGACATGAACACATTAGTAATCGTTCTCATCTCAGCTGTGTGTCTGTTATGCGGATATATGGTATACGGACGCTGGCTGGCAAAGACCTGGGGTATCGACCCGAAGGCAAAGACACCTGCCTATACACATGAAGATGGACAGGATTATGTACCTACAAACGGCTGGATCGTTTTCTCACACCAGTTTTCCTCTATCGCAGGTGCCGGCCCTGTAACGGGCGCTATCCAGGCGGCTGCATTCGGCTGGGTTCCGGTTCTTCTCTGGATCCTTGTCGGCGGTATCTTCTTCGGAGCTGTCACAGACTTCGGCGCTCTTTACGCAAGCGTAAAGAACGAAGGTAAGTCCATGGGACTTCTGATCGAAAAGTACATCGGCAAGACAGGTAAGCGGTTATTCCTGATCTTCTGTTGGTTATTTACCTTGATTGTTATCGCAGCCTTTGCTGACATGGTTGCAGGCACATTCAATGCTTATACGGTTAAGGATGGTGTTACAGAGATGGCCGCAGCGGCTCAGACAAACGGCGCCGCAGGCTCCATCTCCATCGCATTTATCGTATTCGCGATGGTTTTCGGTGTTCTTCAGAAGAAGCTCAACCTTGAAGGCAAGGGCGAGTTCTTCGTAGGACTTGCATGCACGGTTGCATCTCTTGCAATCGGTATGGCATTTCCGTTAATCGGCGGTAAGAACGCATGGACAGGATTCACATTTGCGTATATCTTCTTTGCATCTGTTCTTCCGATGTGGCTCTTAAAGCAGCCGCGTGACTACATGACAACATTCATGTTTGCAGGAATGATCCTCGGCGCTGTTGTCGGTATTGTTGTTGCGCATCCGAACATGAACCTTCCGATGTACACAGGCTTCACAAATGAGAAGCTCGGAAACATGTTCCCGATCCTTTTCGTAACCGTAGCCTGCGGAGCTGTTTCCGGTTTCCACAGCCTCGTTTCCTCCGGTACTTCCTCCAAGACCGTTGAGAACGAGAAAGATATGTTAAAAGTTGGTTACGGCGCAATGGTTCTCGAGAGCCTCTTAGCCGTACTTGCACTCTGCGTAGCAGGCGCAGCTGCAGCCGCTGACGGTACTGCAGCAGTAGGAACTCCGTTCCAGATCTTCTCATCCGGCGTTGCTGGACTTCTTGAGATGTTCGGTCTTCCGATCTATGTTGCACAGTGCTTCATGACCATGTGTGTATCCGCTCTTGCTCTTACAAGCCTTGATGCAGTAGCACGTATCGGACGTATGTCCTTCCAGGAGCTTTTCTCCGTAGACGATATGGAGAACGCAGAGGGCTGGAGAAAATTCCTCTGCAACAAATATGTATCCACGATCATTACACTTGCATTCGGCTATATCCTTACAAGAGTCGGTTACTCCAACATCTGGCCGTTATTCGGAAGCGCAAACCAGCTGTTAAGTGCACTTGTTCTGATCACACTCTGCGTATTCTTAAAGGTAACAGGCAGACAGAACAAGACCCTGATCGTACCGTGCGTGATCATGCTCTGCGTAACCTTCACAGCACTGGTTCAGAGAACGCTTGCTCTTGTAAACGCATTCAGCGCAGGTACCGCAGTATTTATGGTTGAAGGACTTCAGCTGATCGTTGCGATCCTTCTTATGGTTCTCGGTGTGATCATTGTTGTCACATCCGGTAAGGAACTGCTCAATAAGAAGGCGGGTTCTGAGGCGAGAGTATAATCGAATCAGGTAAGCAGCAAAGTGGATTGCGAATACCCACTGGACATTGCGGTTTACATAATGCTTAACTTATAGGGTTGATATTCGAAAACCGGTTTTCCGGTTCCGGAGACTTCTGAATGGGAGTTTTCGGGGCGCGGGGAGCCGGTTTTTGTATTGACGTAAAAACGTGACTCATTTGAAAATGCGGATCGGATTCTTTTGCCTGTATGCGGTATAGGGCAGAGATTTTCACGTTCGTTTATGTGATGGGGGTTGCAAATGCGGGAGTAATTCTTGTATACTTAAGAAAAACTGAGCATTGAGTCTTATTTTTAGGTCTGTTCTGCATTTTGTGTATTCGGTATATTCTCAGTACGGGATATACGCTATTAGTTTGGGTTAGTGAGGTGAAAGGACAGAGTGGGCTCAGCGATAAAAATGTACAACAAGAATATTTATATAGAAGGAACGAATTATGGAAATCAAGAAGAACGATAAATTTACAGTGCCCATCGAGGATATGGGGGAGGACGGCGCAGGTATCGGCCGCGTGGACGGATACATCTGGTTCGTGAAGGATGCCCTGATCGGGGATACGATCGAGGCGTCAGCCATGAAAATGAAAAAAAATTACGGCTTTGCCCGACTTGTGCGTGTCATCACCCCGGCAAAAGGCCGCGTGGAGGCGAAATGTCCGGTGGCGAGAGCCTGCGGCGGATGCCAGCTTCAGGAACTGGACTATAAAGAGCAGTTAAAATTCAAGGAAAAGAAAGTGTACAATCATTTAAAACGCATCGGCGGCATGGAAAACCTGTTCCTGCCGGAAGAGGCGGAACAGGCAGCGGGAGTGCCGGACGCGGTCGTCATGGAACCGATCATTGGAATGGAAGACCCGTGGAGATACCGCAACAAAGCGCAGTACCCGATCGGCCGCGGAAAAGACGGAAAACCGACGGCTGGATTCTTTGCCGGACGGACCCACTCCCTGATCCCGGTGCCGGAGCTGGACTGCCTGCTTGGATGTGCGGAAAATAAAGATTATCTGGCGGCAGTGTTAAAATTCATGGAAGATTTCGGCGTGGAGCCATACGACGAGGCGAATCATAAAGGACTCGTCCGCCATGTCCTTTTAAGAAAAGGTTTCGCCAGCGGCGAGCACATGGTATGTCTCGTGATCAACGGAAAGAAACTGCCCCATGAGAAAGAGTTCATCGAGCGGATGCGTGAAGCCGGCGCAGACAGTATCTCCCTGTCCTTCAATATGGAAAAGACAAACGTGATCCTGGGAACCGAGATCAAAAATCTCTACGGGCCGGGTTATATCACGGATAAGATCGGAAACATCGAATATCGGATCTCTCCGCTATCGTTCTATCAGGTAAACCCGGTTCAGACAGAACGTCTCTACGGAACAGCACTGGAATTCGCTGATTTAAACGGCGGCGAGACCGTATGGGATCTCTACTGCGGAATTGGAACGATCTCCTCCTTCCTCGCCCGGAAAGCCGGAAAAGTCTGCGGTGTCGAGATCATTCCGGCAGCCATTGAGGACGCGAGAGAAAACGCAAAGCGCAACGGCCTCGCCAACGTAGAATTCTTCGTCGGAAAAGCCGAAGAAGTCCTCCCGGAACAGTACGAAAAGAACCACATCAAAGCCGACGTGATCGTGGTCGACCCGCCAAGAAAAGGCTGTGATGAGCTCTGCCTTGAGACGATCGTAAAGATGGCACCGGAGAAAGTCGTTTATGTGAGCTGTGATTCCTCGACGTTGGCGAGAGATGTGAAGTATCTCGGGGAGAACGGATATGAGGTAAAACGCGTTAGAACTGTCGACATGTTTGGAATGTCAGGGCATGTGGAGACGGTTGTCTTGCTTTCCAAGGGTGAGGTCGACTCGAAAAAGATTCGGGTTGAGTTCTCTTTGGAAGATATGGATATGTCAGAGTTCCAAGATGGAGCTACCTATCCGCAGATCAAGGAGTATGTGTTGGAGCATACCGGGTTAAAGGTGTCCAACCTCTATATCTCACAGATTAAGCGGAAATGCGGGATTGAGGTAGGCAAAAACTATAATCTGCCGAAATCCGAGGATTCCAGACAGCCCCAGTGTCCACCAGAAAAAGAGAAAGCAATCCGAGAAGCATTCAAATATTTTGGGATGATCTAACATCCCGCAGAATGGAGGTTTCTTATGGATAGATTGATTTCTTGTGAGTTCAACATGGATAACGCCTGTGTGGAGCTGAAATTTTTAGATGGCAGCATGATTGCGATTGACACGATTGCCGTGGAGAATGAGGTTGCCGATAATATGTATCAGCGGTCGGAGCTGGACTGGCTAATCTACAACAAGCCGCTGGAATATGCACAGCTTGTGTTTGGCGGTGATTTAGAACGGTTTGTGCAAGGCGTATCGGAACATCAGTTGATGGATTGAACTGAATAAACATAGCGCAGCCCACCGGTCAAAATGATCGGTGGGCCGTGTTGTTTCTAACAAGGTTTTAAATTGTAAACTGGAACTCCACACCCGTCTTCGTGTTTCGGACAGAACACTTGCCGCCGTGCAGTTCCACGATATTCTTCGCAATAGCAAGACCAAGCCCCGTGCCGCCTCCGGAGCGGGATTCATCAACTCGATAGAAAGTGTCCCATACTTTAGCCAAAGCTTCTGCGGAAAGAGGCTTGCTGTCATTTTCGATGGAGAATGTGGTTTTACCACGATTGTTCTGAATCCGTACTGTGACACTGCCACCGGCGGGGGTGTACTTGACTGCATTGGTCGCAAAATTCTCAACCACCTGTGCAATTCGATTCTCGTCCGCAACGATGGTGCTTTGCTCCGGGAACTCGTAGCTGATCTGCAGTTCCTTTGCCTCTGCCGCCATTTGGAGTTTCTCGAAGATGGCTTTCGTAAGATCGGCAAGCGAAAACTCATCCCGTGAGAGCTTCACTTTACCCGCTTCAAGTCTGGACAAATCCAGCATCTCCAAAACCATACCGTCCGTTCGCTCGGCTTCCGCAAGGATCACATCCACATACTTATCACGTTTGTCTTCTGCAATGTGTTCCTTCAGTCCCTCTGCATAGCTGTGAATCACCGCCAGCGGAGTCTTCAGTTCATGGGCAATATTAGAGGTCATCTGACGACGGTTTTCCTCAGCTGCTTTTGCATACTCAAGTGCCGTGTTCAAGCGTGTAATCTCGTTTCTTTGCATCCGGCTCTTATCGCTATGCTTGGCGAAACCCTCTTGTAGCAACTTGCTTTCATACCAAGCTTTTGACATTTCCGGATATAGGTAGTTCTTCTCTTCTTCGCTCATCAGCGCTTCTCCAACCGATAGGACAGGTTGGATTAAATGATTTTTTATTATGGAGCGTAATACGAACACAAGTGCCACTGCAATAAGAAGTGTAATTAAGTACACAACGCTCAGTTCGCCAAATGCGGTGCGCCAAGGAGAGCAGTACACGACACTCACGGTATAAAAATGGAGATCAGGCGCTTCTTCTGCATAGGCAGCCTCCCCATAATAGTATGGGTCATAATAGGTTTCTCCATCGAAGCTGTGACAGTAGTTCACACTTGGGATTAAAAGGTCAAGGCCATCGTAGAAAGTCAAATTCTTTGCTCCGGCAGCCAGTTCCGGTCCAAGTTTGGCAACAAGGGAAGCTACATTTTCATAGTCTGTTCCTTTGTACGAAAAAGCAGGAGATATCTCATTATAGCAAACATCAAACCAATCAGAGTAGAATACAACAACGTCCTCACTGGATAAAGCGTCAGAGGCATCTTCGTACATGGTGTTCCATTGAAGATCGTAATCCTCTACGATGCCGGAAACGGTATACTGACCACTTCCCTTTGAATCTAAGGCATGCTGGAATTCGTCCCAATCGATATATTCAATTTTGATGGGTGTGAACTCGACACCATCAAAAGTCCCGGTAAAGCGCATTGCGGCAGCATCGAATGTCAGATCGCTGTTGCTGAGTATCTCCTTACCTTTCTCAGTAAGCATTTCTCTATCAAAGAAAGCACGGGCATTATTCCCGGATCTTTCCTCTCGATTATCCCATTGGTTTTCTGTCAAATACTCGAAGTAAAAGAAATCCGACCAACTACATTCAAGAAGATTTCCTCCTGCATCATAAACAGCAGTAGCAGAATATACCTTGTTGCTGTTTGGCCGCTTTAGAAATTCATCATCTTCACCAACTATAAATCTCGCACCATAAAAAGTATCTGCATGTCCGCCGTCGTCTACCGCCTCCCACCGGCGATTTGCATCGTAGTTCGCATAACTGGAATCAAAACCTTTCCCCAACCAGTGTTCAAAGCTTCGAGTTGCGATGGTAGATGCAAAATCGCGATAGCCATTTAGATATCTTGTGGCGGCATACTCAGCAGTAACGGAGGTCAAGCAGAACATTCCTGCTCCCCAAATTACAAACAATGCGAGGGAAAGTAGGCAAGTAATAGCTGTCAGAGCGGTACGCTGTTTCTTTTTCCTTGCTCTGATTAGACCAACCACGATGATGGCGACAGCCAAAACAACCTTTACAATTCCTTGAAACAGTTTATCCTGTACTAATTCCCAAATAATGCTTTCACCAGAATAATAAGCTACAAGGTCTTTCCCGATTGTTGCATAATTGCGGAAATCAACAATCGCCCAGATTAGGAAAAGAGCTGATGCAATCCGATAGCCTTTGGAGATTTTTTTCATCGTCACCCCTCCAATCTATAACCCGCCTTAATAACGGTCTTGATGCATTCGGCATAGTCGCCAAGTTTTTCTCTCAATCGCTTAATATGGGTATCTACAGCCCGAGATTCGCCCTCGTAGTCGTAACCCCAGCACTTAACCAGAAGTTGCTCACGGCTCATGACAAGGTTTTTATTCTGCATCAGGCAGCGAAGGAGAGCAAACTCCTTCGGCGTCAAAAAGACTTCCTTGCCTCCAGCATAAGCTCTGCCTGCAGTCAGCTCCAGAGTGATCCCGCTGACCTCCATCCGGTCACCGGCAAGGACACTGCGCTGATTACGCTTGATGAGCGCCATAGTTTTTGCATAAAGGACAGACATGGTGAATGGCTTCGTCACATAATCATCTGCACCGAGTTCATAACCCAGCAGTTTGTCCTCCTCGTCGGAAAGGGCTGTGAGGAAAATGATAGGAACATCGTTTGTTCTGCGCACAGCACGGCAGACAGAAAGCCCATCAAGCTCCGGCATCATAATGTCAAGCAAAACTGCGTCAAATTCATTTTCATCAATCAGCTCAAGCGCCTGTATTCCGTTGCTTGCTTCAACAGGCAGTTCTCCCTTGCTGCTGAAATAGTCACACAGGATTTCCCGCAACTTGGCCTCATCTTCTACAATCAAAATCTTACTGTTCATAATACTTTTCCTCCTTTCGCCCTTACTGTACAACACCGATTTGTATTCTCTGTGTCAAAAGAAATGATTTTTAATATTTATAAGCTTATTCAAACGCTACTGTAGTTTCCTTTGGCAGCTTCTCATTCTCGCAGCTCAAAAGGTAGGATATTACCTTGTTGGCAAAGCGGTTTGTTTTCATGGTATCCCAATCGGCAAGTCGGATAATCTCCGCTGTGCCGTTTTCAAAATCCAAGGAAATCTCGCCCCATTCGCCGTCGCAGTCTGCCTGGTATTCGTAGATTGCGGCGGCAATTTTCTTTTTGCGCTTGGTTTTGGACTTCTGTTTCAGCCGGACAGCATGGATTGCGCCCTCGGCAACCAATAATTCCGTCAGCCTGTCCACCGCTTTCCGGTAGGCTCGCTCTGCACCGCTGGCTGTGCTGCCCTCGAACATAACTGCAAGTTCCTCAAAGGTGGGACGACCTTTCCATGAGCCGACACGCCCACAGGTCATGCAGATTGCCAGCCGCTTTTCAAGCAAGGTCTGCTCCCGGTAGTTCAGCTTCTCAAAAGCCCGCTGCACCTTTTCCGCCTGTATGCCGTTCCAGAGAATGTCGGCATAGTTCCAAGTATCATCAAGGGCAACATCTTCGTCGGTTTCCTCGCCGTCCTCGTCTGTCACATAGAAAGGCTGCTGATTGCGGATGCCACGGACAACTTTCAGATATTCTTCCGCAAGGGCAAGATCACAGTTGTACTTCTTGGCAAATTCGCTGACTGCATCCTTGCTGTTATGGTAGAGCCAAGCCATTGACCGCACCATTTTGTAATTGGTCAGGGAGGATACCGACCATTTTTCTTCTCCCATGCGAAAACGTAGCATAGCATCCCGAATGAATGGAAAAATGTATGTAGCATACTCCGCACCCTTGGCAGGATCATAGTCCATCAGCTTTTGGAGCATTTGCTCCCGGCA
>OGFO01000928.1_pt1 | contig 13130 bp, 10 predicted proteins | sample 1570981 | NCBI WGS metagenome assembly OGFO01 (sample SAMEA2581955, study PRJEB24529) | metagenome | biome: Human gut stool | place: China | collected 2011
AAAAGGCAGAATCTGCCGCGGAGAGGATTCCCAGCCGCTGTCTGATTGGGCCGTGCTTTACGAAGCCCTGGTTGTCAGCATGCGGGACTACATCAATAAGAACGGATTTAAGGGTGTCGTGCTGGGCCTTTCCGGAGGCGTGGACTCTGCACTGGTCCTTAAGATCGCGGTGGACGCCGTGGGCAACGACAAAGTGCTCGCCGTGATGATGCCGTCCGTTTATACATCTTCATTAAGCCGTGGTGACGCGGCCAAATTGGCTTCTCGTTTGGGCGTACGCCTTGAGACGATTTCAATTCAGGACGGCTACACGGCATTTGAATTCATGCTGGCCAAGCAGTTCAACGGCATGCCGCACGATGTCACTGAAGAAAACCTTCAGGCACGTATCCGCGGTGTCATTCTGATGGCTATTTCCAATAAGTTCGGCTCGATGGTTGCTACGACCGGGAATAAGAGCGAAATGGCGGTCGGTTATTCAACCCTGTACGGCGACCTGGCAGGCGGTTTCGCCGTGATTAAAGACGTCTACAAGACTCAGGTCTACGCTTTGTGCCGCTGGATTAACGAATGCAGTAAAGAGAATCCGGTTTTCCCGGAAACGATACTGACTCGTGCTCCGAGCGCGGAGCTTCGTGAGAATCAAAAGGATCAGGATTCTCTGCCGGATTACAGCGTGCTCGACGAGATTCTTCGCCGCTTCATCGAAGATCGTGAAGGGCCGGAAGAGATTGTTGCAGCAGGCTTTGACCGTGCCGTCGTCGACAAAGTTTTAAGAATGGTCAGCCGTGCGGAATATAAGCGCCGTCAGTCTCCGATCGGCCCCAAGGTGACAAAAGTCGCTTTCGGGCGGGATTGGCGCTTCCCGGTCACTAATAAATACAGACTTTAAGAGTAAAATTTCTGAAAAAATTTCGGGAGAAAAAATGAAACAAGTCGTCGCTATTATCAAGCCCTTCAAACTTGACGAAGTGAGAGAGGCACTCGCAGAAATTGGTGTTCAGGGTATGACCGTGACCGAGGTCAAAGGTTTCGGCCGTCAGAAAGGACATACCGAACTTTACCGTGGTGCGGAGTACGTCGTGGACTTTCTGCCCAAGATGAAGATTGAGTGCGTGGTCGACGACTCTCTGGTCAACATGGCGGTTGAAGCGATTATGAAAACCGCCCGTACCAACAAGATCGGCGACGGAAAGATTTTCGTGATGCCGGTCGAAGAGGTGATTCGAATCAGAACTGGTGAAACCGGAAACGCTGCCGTCTAACAAAACGAAAGACCGATGCCGCAAAGCATCGGTCGAATTTTTTTTCTGCCGGTTAAGGCGCTAAAAGAACATAAACGGCGCCGGCTCCTCCGTCATAAGGCGGCGCCTGTACAAAGGCGAGCACCTCTTTTCGCTGAGCCAGCCAAACCGGAACCTTTTCCTTTAAAACAGGCTTCCGTCCAGCAGAGCCGAATCCTTGTCCGTGGATGATTCGCACGGCACGGTGTCCGGCTTTTCTCTCCTCGTTTAAGAATTCCACCAGAAGCAGTCTGGCTTCCTCCGACGTGTACCCGTGAAGATCCAAGGTACCTTTAACGGACCATGCGCCCTGGTGCAGTTTCTTGGGAACATCGGGCGCCATAGAAGGTGCCCGATAAGACAGCCGTTCATCGGAATCCAGAAGGTGATCGATACTGATGTTGTCGGACAAAGAGTCTTCGAGCACCGCCTTTTCGTCGGCGTAGCGCTGACGAGGAATGGGTGCCGGCTTCGGCATGGCGTGGAAGACTTTATCTTCCCTGCCTATTTTTTTTTTGACTCCGAGTTCTTTCATTGCATTCTCGAACTCGTGAGCTTTAGCCTCAGCCTCTTTACGCTTTTGTTCCTTTTCGGCAGCGATTCGTGCTTCTTCTTCCTGTTTGACTTTCAGTTGTTCCTTCAAGCCCATCAGAGAAGCGAAAGACTCTTTATCGACATTCATTTCTGTTAATCAACCAAACCGTTTGTTTCTAAATAGTTTAAGGCGTCCAGAGCAGCCATACAGCCGGAAGCAGCGCTGGTAATGGCTTGACGGTAAACCTGGTCCTGGCAGTCGCCGGCGGCAAAGACACCCGGGAGGTTGGTGGCCTGAGCAGCGCCGGAGGCAATACCTTTAGTGACGATGTAACCGTGGTTCATCTCCAGCTGGTCTTCGAACATCTTGGTGTTTGGGGAGTGGCCGATGGCAATGAAAACGCCCATAACCGGAATGTCTTCCTTTTCACCCGTCTTGAGGTTGTTCAAACGGACGCCGGTCACACCGGTCTTGTCGCCCAGGATTTCGTCCAGCGTGCAGAACTCGTGGAGAACGATCTTGCCTTCGGCTGCGACGGCTTTAAGACGATCTACCATGATTTTTTCAGCGCGATACTGGTCGCGGCGGTGGATCATGTGAACCTTGGAGGCGATACCGGCAAGATAGATGGCCTCTTTAATTGCGGAGTCGCCGCCGCCGACGATGGCAACTTCCTGGTTGCGGTAGAAGAAACCGTCGCAGGTTGCGCAGGCGGAAACGCCTTTGCCCTTGAATTCTTCTTCACTGGGAAGACCGAGATACTTAGCGCTGGCGCCGGTAGCAATAATCAGAGCGTCGCAAGTGTAGTTGCCGTTGTTGCCGACCAAACGGATCGGTTTTTCGTTCAGATGAGCTTCGGAAATTTCATCGAAAACGATTCTTGTTTCAAAACGCTCAGCATGTTCGAGCATGCGCTGCATAAGTTCCGGACCCATCACGCCTTTGGGGTCGCCGGGCCAGTTGTCGACTTCAGTCGTTGTTGTCAGCTGACCGCCTTGCTCCATACCTGTAATGAGAGTAGGTTTTAAGTTAGCGCGGGCGGCATAAACGGCGGCGGTATAGCCGGCGGGGCCCGAACCGATGATCAAAACTTTACTGTGTTCGGTATTGGTAGTCATGTTCTACTTCCTTTAATATTCACAAATTGTCCAACGATTATAGAGCGTTGGTTTACAACTAGAATTACGGAAACACCATTTAACACATAATGAGCAACTCGATAGAAACCTCCTTCTTATATAGAAATTTCCCCCGGTTTCGGAATAATTCCGAAGACGAGGTCGGCGCCGGAGGAAAACTCTGGGGTCTGGTTCTCTTTTGCGTTTGCGCGGCGGCTTGTATCGCTCTTTCTCTTGTTCTGGGAAGTTATGACTACTCGGATCCGGGATTTTCACGCTTCAATACCAAGCTCCAAGTCAGCAATCTCTTCGGAGTGCAGGGTGCTTGGACGGCCGATCTGTTCTATCTTTTATTCGGCTGGGGCGCCTGGGTCTTTGTTATCGGACTCTTTTATTTTCTGGTTCGCGGCTTAAAACGCCTGCGAGGAAAAAAAGTTTCCGTTTCTCCGATCCCGATGGGTTTCCGTATTTTGGCTTTCTGTGTGTTGGTCCTTAGTTGCTGTGCGCTGTTCTTCCTTCGGTTCCATACTCATTCCGAAGGGCTTCCCGGCACGACAGGCGGAGCGCTTGGAAGCGCGATCGGATCCGAGCTCCTCTATTGGATGAGCCTAGAAGCAGCCACGGCTTTCGTTCTTGTTTTAGTTCTGTTTTGTTCTTCCGTGTTTTTCGGTTTTTCTTGGATGTCGGTCGCGGAACAAATCGGAAGAACTTTTGAGCGTTTATTCCGCAGAGTGGCTTCAATTAAGCAAAGCAAAGAAGATGACGCTTTTGCGAAAGCCTCTATGGAGGAAAGAGAGAAGTCGCTTCAGGACCGACAAGGGCCTTCTCCCGAACTGCCTGCGCTTCCTGCTGCTTCCGCTCCGGTTGTTCAGCCGCGGGCTGAAGAGATTAAAACTGAGGAACTTTTATTTGCTGATGATAAGGAAGACGAGGTGAAAGGTCCGGATCAATTTAAACCGATTGATTATGAGCGCGATCCGGAAGACTTGGCACCGGCCTCACTCCGCCCTACGCCCGAAAATACCGTTGCGCCGATGGAAAAAGAACCCTTCGATATTGAAGATATCCGCGATGAAGAGGAAAGTGTCAAAGATCTGCCGATCGAAGATCATGTCGTTGAACAGCCAGCCCGGCTGATCGAAGAAGTTCCGGAAGAACCGAAGGAGTTTGTCCTGCCTCCGGTGTCGTTGCTGAACGATCCTCCGTTTGAAGCGGTTCAGGTCAGCAGGGAAGAATTGAACCTGACCTCTCAGCGTATCGAACACATACTTCAAAATTATAAAATTAACGCTAAGGTTCTTTCTGCTCTGCCGGGGCCGATTATTACCCGGTTCAAACTGCAGCCGGCTCCGGGCGTCCGCTCTCGTAAGTTCGTGGAAGTAGCAAAAGACTTGGCTCGCGGCTTAGGACAGCCCAATGTTCGTATTGTAGAGAATATGCAGGAAGCTGACTGTATTGGTCTTGAAGTGCCGAATTCTTCTCAGTCGGTACAGACGATTTATCTGAAAGAAATTATCAACAGTCACCCCTTCCAGTCGAGTACTTCTCCGCTGACCTTGGCACTTGGTAAAGGCGTTGCGGGCGACCCCGTCGTTATTGACTTGGCTAAAGCTCCTCATCTATTGGTCGCCGGTACTACGGGTTCCGGTAAGTCCGTCGGTATCAACGCCATGATTCTGTCGATGCTGTATAAGAATCCGCCTGATAAGCTCAAGCTGATTCTGGTTGATCCGAAGGAAGTGGAATTCAGTCCCTACGAAGATATTCCCCATCTTTTGACCCCGGTGATTACGGATATGGCCAAGGCGGCACACTGCCTGGCGTGGGCGGTTCGAGAAATGGATCGACGCTACAAACTGCTGAAGATGGCCGGACAGAAAAACTTTGACGGTTACAACCAGCGAATTCGCGAAGCGAAGGAAGCCGGTACTCCGATTATGAATCCGCATGCCCAGCCGCCGATTCCTTTGGAAGAGATCTCGTACATCATTATCATCATCGACGAGTTGGCTGACTTGCTGATGGTTTACGGCAAGGAAGTAGAGACTCAGATCATGCGCCTGACCCAAAAAGCCCGAGCGGCCGGCATGCACATGATTATCGCCACACAGCGTCCGAGTGCTGATATTGTCACGCCGGTGATTAAAGCTAACTGCCCGTCGCGTATCAGCTTCCAGGTCTCCAACCGCTATGACTCGACGACGATTCTGAATACTCCGGGTGCGGAAGAATTGCTTGGTCGCGGCGACATGTTCTATATGAAGCCCAGTGCTCAGTTGCAGCGCATTCACGGTGCATTTGTTCCGGACGAAGAAATTTACCGTGTGACCGAGTTCCTCAAGGAACAAGGCAAGCCGGAATATGTCGACGGTGTGACTGACGCACCTGAGGAAGAAGAGGAAGAGGTTGAAGAAACTTCTTCCGCCCGCAATGAAGGTAACGAACTTTATGACAAGGCAGTTCAGCTGGTTACGACGGAAAATCGCCCGTCTATCTCCTACCTGCAGCGCCGTCTAAACATCGGCTATAACCGTGCCGCCAACTTGATCGAAAAAATGGAACAGGAAGGCGTGGTGTCTAAACCGAACAGTATGGGCAAACGCCGAGTTTTAGTTGGTTCCGGTCCCTCAATGGATTAAACGTTCACACATGAAAAACGGAAGGTTTCGAGGCCTTCCGTTTTCTGTTAATGGGAACTGATTAGTTTTCAGAAGCTTGAGCAAACAGACCGCGCTCAGCTGCCCATGTCCAGGGCGTATCCAGCCAAGCATCGATTTGTTCTTTCTCGTTTGCGTCGATAAGGCCTAATTTTTCGGCTTTTTCAACAATGAACGCAAAAGGAAGAAGCTGATAAGCGGTGATGTGATGCTTTTCAAAGTTTCTCATCGTCTCCGGCATATCAAAGTTAGTGATTGCAAAGCAGGCTTCTACGATGGCGCCGGCTTCACGAAGTACTTTGGCTGCATCCAATAAAGAAAGACCGGTAGAAAGATGGTCCTCAATGATGAGAACTTTTTTGCCTTTGACGTCGATACCGTCGATTCGACTGAGGTTGCCGTAACTCTTGGTAGCGCGGCGAACCGTGACGAACGGAACGCCGAGGCGGTAAGCCAGGGCGGCGCCGTGAGAAGTTCCGGCGCCTTCAACGCCGGCGATGACGTCAAAGTCCAGCTTAAGTTCAACGATGCGGGATGCCATCGTTTCAACAATATCTCTCCAGGCTTCCGGATAAGAAGGAAGGATACGGTTATCAACGTAAATCGGAGTGACCAGACCCGAGCGAAGACGCATAGGCTTGTCTTTGAGAAATACGATGGCGTTATGACTGAGGAGGTGTTCAGCCATGATATCTTGAGCGATAAAAGAAGTAGGCATTGCTGACACTCCTAGATTTGGATAGAGAAGTCGGTGTTTTCCAGCGGCGGCAGACCGAGGACTCGGCGTCCGTTGACCGTTGCAATCTTTGCCAGGGCTTCCATTTCGTCATAACGGCAGCCGGTCGCAAGCGTCATCAGTTCGTGCCACATATCGCCGCCATTCCAAGGCACCATGGCGTCGCAGACGTTATCCGTACCTAAGGCAACCGTGATGCCGGCAGGATCGAGCTCATCGACAGGAGTCATCGAGTTATGGACAGGGCCGATACTTTCCGAACGCGGTGTGTCAATCCAAGCAGTAGGGCAGGCGATCATCATGACGTCGGCTTTTTTCATCAGATCGTACAAGCGGCGGCGATACATTCTGGAGTGAGCTGCGATGGAAATACCGTGAATGGCCACAACTTTGCCCTGCATACCGTGTTCAATGGTTTTAGCGCACAGCTCTTCGGTTTCATATTCAAGCGATTCATTAAATTGATCGACGTGAACGTGAACCATCTTATTGAGGCGTTTTGCAGTGCTCAAAATAATGTCAAAAGCTTCGGAGCCTTTTCCGTAGTCCTTTTCATCGCGTTTAGGAAGGGCACCTATGATGTCGACCATTTCGGAGCCGATATCGAACCATTGTCTGGCCTCAGGGTCGATAACACCCTTGAGCGTCTGGTTAGCGAATTTAATAGTCAGCTGGTCTTCGTAATGCTCTCTTGCTCGAACGCCGGCTTTGATAGCGCGGTCTCTGCTCTGCGGGTCGATGTCCACGAAGGTACCGACGGCAGTGACGCCTTGAGAAATCATGAGCTCGAAGAATTGACAAAACCTTCTGTAGAAGTCCTCTTCAGTGGATTCTGACTTCAGCTTATCCAGCGCATCCCATTTCTGCTGTAGCGTGCAAGTCTTTCTCATATGCAGTACATCCGGACTCAGCGTAAAGGAACGGTCTGCATGAGCATGGGTATTCACCCATCCGCCGTTCCTTTTGATGACCGGTTCAATCATCGAGCGAATAGTAAGAGGAGTTTCCAAGTTCATTTCAATTCCTGTAAAAAAACGGCCTCCCGAAATTGGGAAGGCCGTTGAAGAAAACAGTTATTCTTGGGCTTGCGCAAAGCCCTCCAAAAAGACAGAAGTTTTTCTTCTTGAATTTGGATTGTTCCTGTTTTCATGAGCTAGGAGCATAGCAAAAATAAGATGAGATTTTTTGATTAAAAGCCTGAGGGAACAAACAAATCGCAAACAATGTTTGCAAGAAAACGCTAGTCTTAGTAAAACTACTAATCATCATTTATGATTAGTTCATCGCTAACTTTTGTTAGATTGAGGAAGAAGCGTTTCATGAAAAAAACAGCACTTTTGACCATTACCGGTTTATTTCCGTTCGTTGTTTTTTCCCAGCCGTTGGATCTGTTAAATAATTTTTTGAATGAGACAAAACAGGCTTCCGGTGCTTTTGAGCAACAAACCTTTCAAAAAGACGGAAAACCTGCAGAAGAATTACAGAGAGGAACGTTCTCGTTTTCTCGGCCCGGAAAATTTGTTTGGACTTATACCAGCCCGTATCCTCAGAGGATGGTTTGCGACGGAAGCCGAATCTATATTTGGGATGAGGATTTAAACCAAGTGACTGTTCGGTCGGCTAAAGGAGCTATTCCTAAGAGTCCTGCCTCTATCCTATTCGGAACTCAGTCCTACAAAAAAGATTGGAATGCGACACAACCCAAGCAAGAAGACGGATATACCTGGATCACGCTAACGCCTAAAGCCAAGGACGCTTCGGTGAACTCAGTTTCTTTCGGATTTAAGTCTGAAAAACTTGAAAAACTCATTTTTGTCGGATCGATGGGTGAGAAGACAAATCTAACGATTTCCGATCTTAAGACTGATGTTCAGTTAAGCCCCGAGACTTTTAAATTCACGGCTCCTAAAGGTGCGGACGTGATCGAAGTCAAGTGAAGAATCTTTGTTCCGGCCTAGCGCAGGAATCTGAATTTTTAGCCAGGTACTCTGCGGCTGATAACGCGCAGTGCTTCTCTTTTTAGAAAAAATTGTGCGATTTGTGTTTCTTTTGTCAGTTTTTATGCCCAAATTTGTGGGGAGAGTCGGTTTAATTTTTAGACGGCGCTAAATAGTGTTATTCTCCGAGTAGCAGAACACACGGGGAGCCAGGTCTTCTAATCCAGTCCCTTATAAGTAAAAAGAAGGCCGGCTTGTATTGATGGACACAAAGAACGAAGTTTTTCGTCCGGCGAGAAGTCGGGTGAACTCTGCCTTCGTTAGCAACGGAGGCATGAATGAGTAAGGTTTTTCTATGCGGCGATCCGCACGGAGAGTTTGACCACATCCTGAGCGCCATAGACCAATGGCACCCGGATGCGGTTCTGATTCTCGGCGACCTGACGCCGTCTCATTCCTTGGATGAGATTTTTAAAGGTGTTAAAGGAACCAAGATTTACTGGATTCCGGGCAATCACGACACTGACTCAGACCTTATTTATGACCGTCTTTGGAGGTCTTCTTTCGCTAAACATAATCTCCACGGCAGAGTTCAGGACGTTTGCGGCGTTAAAGTGGCCGGTTTAGGCGGTGTATTCCGCGGCCAAATTTGGATGCCTCCGGCAATGCCGCTTTATGCTTCTCCAAGCCTTTTCATCCGAAAGATCGGCAAGAGCGGAATGTGGCGTGGCGGTCTTCCCCGCAGACACCGTTCGACGATTTTCCAGAGTGTCTATGAAAAACTCAAGGAATGCAAGGCTGACATCCTGATTACGCATGAAGCCCCCTCGATGCATCCGAAAGGCTTCAAAGCCTTGGACGATCTTGCTGTGAAAATGGGTTGCAAAATTATCTTTCACGCCCACCAGCATGAAAGCAAGCGCTATTGCCCGTGCAACGGACTCTGCGCACGCGGAATCGGACTTCGCGGAATCATTGATTTAGAAGGAAACGTTGTCGTTCCCGCACAGGTCGATCCGCGTGAGCTCGAAGCAAAAGTCCGGTCTGCACCTTCTCCGGTGAAAACTCAGTTAAGAAGAACGCCGGCTTCTAAGTTCCGGCGTCTCAATCGATTCAATCGGTTTTCAAGAAAGGGATGGTCTAACAGGCTCCCCAAAAAGGAACGACAGGGATAAGTTCTCCGTCAGCGGGTGTAGCCTGATTATCAGCCAAGTAAATGAAACAGTTGGCTTTTATCATGGACTTTAAGGCGCCCGTTTTTTGTGAACCTGCAGGCGTCACCGTTACTCGGCCGTCTTCCATTGTCAACAGACCTCTTTGGAAATCTGTGTAACCTACATTCTTCTTGAACTTGCCTTTTGCCGCCGCTAAGGCATAGACCAATTTAGGATCCTTCTGACCGGAGAGTAATGCCAAGGCAATGGAGACAATGGCATAGAAAGTGACTTGTGCAGCAGTGGGATTTCCCGGGAGACCGAAGAAATATGCCTTTCCGATTTTTCCGACAGCTAAAGGTTTGCCCGGCTTAATTAGACAGTGCCAGGAAATGAGTTCCCCGATCTCTAAGACAACTTTTCTTGTGAAATCGGCTTCTCCCACGGAGACACCGCCGGAGGTAATCACGGCATCGCACTCTTGAGAAGCTCTTAAAAGACATTCTTTCAAGGTTTCAGGATTATCTTTGATAACACCGTAATCGATGATGTCAAAGTCTTTTTCTCTTAACATCGCTCCGATGCAGTAACGGTTCGAATCGTAAATTTTTCCCGGAGCAAGTGGCTGATCGATGCTTTGAAGTTCGTCGCCCGTGGAGAAAAAGCCGACCTTCACCTTTTTAAAAACAGTTACCTTGTGAATACCGAGCGCTGCAAGGAAATTTATTTCCGGCGCATGGAGCAGCGTACCCTTCGTCATGCAAACGTCACCGCTCCTGATCTCTTCTCCTTTTCGGCGGACATTGTCATCGGCCCTTACTTCCGACGGGAAAGTAATTTCTTTATCGTCGGCCTTCACAATTTCCTGTTTGACGACGGTGTCCGCTCCTTCTGGTACTTCTCCGCCGGTCATAATACGAACACATTCACCTGACTGCAGCTTTTTCGGGTAAGGATGACCGGCAAAAGAGGATCCGACCTCTTTTAACGTAAAACCTTCAGGCTTGATGTCTTCCGAACCAAAAGCCCAGCCGTCCATTGCTGAGTTATTAAAAAGCGGAAGGTCGATGGGTGAGTGAAGATCTTCAGCTAATACAAAACCAAGCGCTTCGGAAATCGTCTTTTCTGCTGTTGAAGCCGCAGGCTCGATATAGGAACGCAGAAATTCGAGTGTCTGCGTGTAGGTTTTAACTTCCATCGGAAAGCTCCTGTTCTAACGTTTTGTTTAATAGTTCCAGCTCTTCAAGCGTGTTGAGATTCATGAAATCGCCTTCATCGATTTCACATTCCAATTCGAGTGCACCAAGATGCTCTAGGAATCCCAGAACGCTCCGTTTATTTGAATCCAAGAATGAGGTTAGCGAGGGCAGGACGTCTTTATGAAGCAGGCAGTGCAGAGGTTCCTTTTTACCTTTGTGAGTTGGAAAAACACAGAGTGCCTGTTTCTCTTTCGCTGTCTTATGCAAAAGTCCGGCCAGATTTCTCGGTAGAAACGGGGTATCCGTCGGTGAGACGAAATACCAAGGACCGCCTAAGTCTTGTTTTAAGATAGTTTCGATTCCGGCTAAAGGCCCCGGATAATCCTGACGAACATCCTTGAACACAGGATAACCGTAAGAATCAAATTCGGCGGCAAACTCATTAGAGCTAATGAATATGGACTTGACTTGAGGTTTCATGCGTTCGATGACCAAGCCTGCGAGTGTTCGGCCTCCAAGAAGCTGAGCTCCTTTATTTACGCCTCCCATTCTTCGGGCTTTTCCGCCTGCCAAGAGAATTCCGCTGATTTCGTTTTTTGTTTCGTTACTCATTCGCAATAAATCTACAAAGTGTGTTCGGCCAATGCCGAACATCTGAGTTATCACTTGATTGTATTACTCCTGGATTTTGAATCGAACAAAAGGACAGTGTATCCCGAACATATCGTTTGACTGAAGCCTACAAAAGTCTGATTTGTCATTTGCTGTTTTAGGACGTAAGACATCACCTGACGCACTAAGGAGGACGATGAAACAAATAAACTATTGTCGGTGTTTCATCATGAGCGAACTGAAATACATAGCTTCTAAAAACGGCTTGAAGTACAAAATCGTGCGTTTCGAAGCAGGTTCTGAGGGCAAGCGAGCGAAAATCAATCAAAAGGCAGCTACCGTAGATTTCACCGTCTATCCAGCTAAGTTCGAGCCTAATCTGAAATTGACAAATGAAGAAATTGAAGAGATCAGTGTTTTCACAAAAACAATGGAGACCGAGCTTGAAGCAGCAGAAGTCAAAGAATTTATTCTTCGGTACAGGGAAGGGTTGAGGGTTGAAATCATTAGCAAAGCTACGGGGGGCTGCCCCGAAATCATCGCAGACCTAGTTGACTCATTGAAGCGCGCCCTGGTTCCTAAAGAAACATTGGAAGCTTCGCCCGATCACCTTTGTTTCTTGGTCGAAGGCGAGACGGAAGGAAACTACATTTCTGCCTATGCGAGAAGACTTGGTGTGCTGAATAAGATCTCCATTATCAAGCCATCAGGCAATTCACCGGCTGAAATGGTAAAGGAAGCAGCCAGAATTCTGGCGCTGGATGAATTAAAAGGAACGACATTAAGAGATGTTTGGTGTGTTTTCGATCGGGATAGACATCCTTCCTACCGGGAAGCTTTCGAACTAGCTTCTCGCAATAGAAGAATTCGTCTTTGCTGGTCCAATCCCTGCATAGAGCTTTGGTTCTTGATGCACTTTTTAAAACTTCCATGCGGATTAACAGCATCAGTCCGTTTTCCTGGCCCGACACAAACTCAACTGCTCAAAGTTTCTGAAAGCATGGAAAAGGAAATTATTGAGCAGGTTTACTACAAATTATTCGATCCTGAAGAGAGCTTGGAAGCCCTTATGAAACAGTGGCCTAGCTACAAGAAGAATGGATTGGGTTATGTAGAAGAACTCCACTCGAAATTGTCATTTGCAATGGTGCAGTACCAGAATTCTGATAAAGACCCCGATCAAATAGGATCGTGTTTTCCTGAGTTGCTGAAAGCTCTTGCGGATATAGCCGGTAAAACTTTAGAGGACGCTTCAGAAGTATCAGCAGTTCTAAACATCGACAATACTGAGCTTTTGGCAATCGAAGAAAAAATAGCCGCGGCTCAGAATAAAGTAGAACAAGCGAGGGCAGGCTATTTGCTGGCTAAGAGCAAGCGTGCTTCACAAAATAACAACAAGAACAGAGTGTACGAAGAAAACCAAGCCAAATTTTTAAAGAATGCGGAAGGCCGGTTGAGTTACCTCCTGGAACTCAAGGAAAAGCTCTCCTCAAAGACAACGCAAGAAGAGCCTCCGAGTAGGGACAATAATGACTAATACGTAAGCGTGACATTGAAGCCTTTATTGAGATAAAAAATCTGTTGAAAGAAAGTTGAATTTTGTTGACTTGACAAGCCCAAAATAAGCATTCATAATTCGCCTCCGTTTTTCGACGCAGTAGTGTAGCGGAAAATACAGAAACGAAGTTTTACATTTGAAATTCTCCAGTCGCTTGACAGAAAATTTTAAACGAGTAGAATTTAAATTCTTCGCTCATGAAACTGAGCGGCGGCGAAAGCCAAAATGATCTTTAAAAATTTATCGACGACCGATAAGAGCGGGCACTAAGAAGTCTGCGGTGAAAACTGCAAATTTAAATTGCTCGATCTTATTGGAGAAGAAGGAGTAGAAAATACTCC
>OGFO01000931.1_pt1 | contig 13090 bp, 10 predicted proteins | sample 1570981 | NCBI WGS metagenome assembly OGFO01 (sample SAMEA2581955, study PRJEB24529) | metagenome | biome: Human gut stool | place: China | collected 2011
GGGAAGTACAAGGACACGGAATAGCCATCTACACCAATCATGGTTATGAATTCAAACCGCGCAATCCACAACCTCCTACTCTTCCCGAAGCCAATCCGGTAGGAGTTTATCGCCGGGACATCGATATTCCGGCAGACTGGGACGGACGGGATATCTACTTGCATCTGGCAGGAGCTAAGTCTGGCGTATATGTATATATCAACGGACAAGAAGTAGGATATAGCGAAGACTCCAAGAATCCGGCAGAATTTCTTATCAACAATTACGTGAAGCCGGGAAAGAACGTACTTACAGTTAAAATCTTCCGCTGGAGCACCGGTTCCTATCTTGAATGTCAAGACTTCTGGCGTATGAGTGGTATTGAACGCGATGTTTTTCTGTATTCACAGCCTAAAGCAGCTCTCAAAGATTTCCGAATTAAGTCTACGCTGGACGACAGTTACAAAAATGGAATCTTCGGTTTAAATGTCGATTTGAGAAATCACGAAAAGGCTGCAACTAATCTTACATTAATTTATGAACTATTAGATGCACAAGGAAAAGTTGTAGCTACTGAAGAGAAGACAGCCTATATTCCATCGAACGAAGTACGTACACTTTCTTTCGATAAGAATCTGACAGATGTCAGCACATGGACCTCCGAACATCCGAATCTATACAAACTGTTGATGACAGTAAAAGAGAATGGCAAAATCAATGAAATCATTCCTTTCAATGTAGGATTCCGCCGGATTGAGATCAAGCCTATCGAACAGAAGGCTGCCAACGGAAAACCGTATGTCTGCTTATTCATCAACGGTCAGCCTCTGAAACTGAAAGGGGTAAATATTCACGAACATAACCCGTCAACAGGTCATTATGTAACAGAGGATTTAATGCGTCGCGACTTCGAATTGATGAAACAGCATAACTTAAACAGTGTACGCCTTTGCCACTATCCGCAAGACCGCCGTTTCTATGAACTTTGTGATGAATACGGACTTTATGTATATGATGAAGCCAATGTGGAAAGCCACGGAATGTATTATGATCTCCGGAAAGGCGGTTCACTGGGTAACAATCCCGAATGGCTGAAACCGCACATGGATCGTACCATCAATATGTTTGAACGTAATAAGAATTATCCGAGCGTTACATTCTGGTCGCTGGGAAATGAAGCCGGAAACGGATATAATTTCTATCAGACTTATTTGTGGTTGAAAGAGGCAGACAAAGACCTGATGGATCGTCCGGTCAACTACGAACGTGCTCAATGGGAATGGAACTCCGATATGTATGTTCCGCAATATCCGGGTGCCGACTGGCTGGAAAATATCGGAAAGAATGGTAGCGACCGTCCTGTAGCCCCTTCGGAGTATGCACATGCCATGGGAAACTCCACGGGAAACCTGTGGGGACAATGGCAGGCAATTTACAAATATCCGAATCTCCAAGGTGGATATATCTGGGACTGGGTAGACCAAGGTCTTCTCCAAAAAGATAAGAATGGAAGAGAATATTGGGCTTACGGAGGTGACTTCGGCGTAGACGCACCGAGCGATGGTAACTTCCTCTGCAACGGTCTTGTCAATCCGGATCGTGGTCCGCATCCGGCAATGGCTGAAGTGAAATATGTACATCAGAATGTAGGTTTTGAAGCAGTAGATGCCGCAGCCGGTATATTCAAAATCACCAACCGTTTCTATTTCACTAACCTGAAAAAATATCAGATTCACTACAATGTACTTGCTAACGGAAAGACAATAAAAGGTGGAAAAGTATCTTTGGATATTGCTCCGCAAGCCTCTAAAGAATTCACCGTACCGGTAAATGGTCTGAAAGCCCAACCGGGAACAGAATATTTTGTCAACTTCAGTGTAACAACCACAGAGCCTGAACCATTGATTCCAACCGGATATGAAATTGCATACGACCAGTTCCAACTTCCTATCCAAGCAGAGAAGAGTATTTATAAAGCAAACGGTCCGGCATTGAAAACAACGACTCAAGGAGATGAATTAATCGTTTCTTCCTCCAAAGTAAACTTTGTATTCAACAAGAATAGCGGATTAGTAACCTCGTATAAAGTAGATGGTACAGAATATTTCAAAGACGGATTTGGTATTCAGCCTAACTTCTGGCGTGCTCCTAATGATAATGACTATGGTAACAGCACTCCTAAACGTTTGCAGGTATGGAAACAATCAAGCAAAAACTTCCGCATAACGGATGCTACCATGACAGCAGAAGATAAAGCAGTCTCCTTAAATGTAACCTACTTACTGGCTGCCGGCAACTTGTATGTTGTCACTTACAAAATCTATCCGAACGGAATAGTTAACGTAAATGCCAAATTCACATCAACGGATATGCAGCCTGCAGAAACAGAAGTTTCCGAAGCTACCCGCACGGCTACATTTACCCCCGGAAGTGATGCTGCCCGTAAGGCTGCCTCCAAACTGGAAGTCCCACGTATCGGTGTGCGTTTCCGCTTGCCGGCACAGATGAACAATGTACAATACTTTGGCCGTGGCCCGGAAGAGAATTATATCGACCGTAATCACGGAACGCTCGTTGGCGTATATAAGACAACAGCGGATCAAATGTACTTCAACTATGTGCGTCCACAGGAAAACGGACATCACACAGATACCCGTTGGGTCGCTTTATCTCCTAATAAAGGAAACGGCCTGGTGTTGGTAGCGGACAGTCTTATCGGTTTCAATGCCTTGCGCAACTCTATCGAAGACTTTGACTCTGAAGAAGCTCTGCCCCACCCTTACCAATGGAATAACTTCAGCCCGGAAGAGGTTGCCAATCACGACGAGAACGCTGCCCGCAACGTATTACGGAGAATGCATCATGTCAACGACATCACTCCCAGAGATTTTGTTGAGGTTTGTGTAGATATGAAGCAACAAGGAGTAGGCGGATATGACAGTTGGGGTGCTCGCCCGGAACCTTTCCACCAGATCCCGGCTAACCGTGATTACCAGTGGGGCTTCACATTAATACCCGTTCGCTCGGCTAACCAGGCCAACGAAGCTGCTAAATATGATTATCGATAACCTTAGTATAAATTTTTAAAGAAAAAAAACATGAAAGATTTATCTAGCATCGTAGCTAAATTTAAAGTCCAAGGTACGATAGAAGAAATCAAACCTTTGGGTGCAGGACTTATCAACGACACTTATAAAGTAAACACCAAAGAAGCAGATGCTCCCGACTATGTTTTGCAACGCATCAATCATGCTATTTTCCAGAATGTAGAAATGCTTCAATCCAATATTACCGCTGTTACCAATCACATTCGCAAGAAACTGACGGAAGCCGGGGAATCGGATATAGACCGCAAGGTGTTGAGTTTCCTCGAGACAGAAGAAGGTAAAACATACTGGTTCGACGGTGACAGTTATTGGCGTGTGATGGTATTCATCCCACGTGCAAAAACGTATGAGACAGTAAATCCCGAATATTCCAACTATGCAGGCGAAGCTTTCGGTAACTTCCAGGCTATGCTGGCCGATATTCCGGAAACATTGGGTGAAACCATACCCGATTTCCACAACATGGAGTTTCGCCTCAAACAGCTACGTGAAGCCGTTGCGAAGGATGCTGCCGGACGGGTAGCAGAAGTGAAATACTATCTGGATGAAATAGAGAAACGCGCGGATGAAATGTGTAAGGCTGAACGTTTATATCGTGAAGGGAAACTTCCCAAACGCGTTTGCCATTGCGATACGAAAGTGAATAACATGATGTTCGACGAGGATGGTAAAGTGCTTTGTGTCATTGATCTGGATACGGTAATGCCTAGCTTTATATTCTCCGATTATGGTGACTTCCTACGTACAGGTGCCAACACAGGTGATGAAGACGACAAAGACCTTGATCGTGTAAACTTCAATATGGAAATATTCAAAGCATTTACCAAGGGCTATCTGAAAGGAGCGAAATCATTCCTGACTCAGATCGAGATTGAGAATCTTCCTTATGCGGCGGCTTTATTCCCATACATGCAGTGTGTACGGTTCCTGGCAGATTATATCAACGGAGATACTTATTATAAAATCAAATATCCGGAACATAACCTCGTTCGCACCAAAGCACAATTCAAATTACTTCAAAGTGTGGAAGCAAACACACCGGAAATGATAGCGTTCATCAACGAATGCTTGTTAAATTGAGAATTGAGAATTAAAAATTAAGAAATAAGCTACGCTGTGGTATAGCTATTTCTGGATATTCTCAAAATAAAAAGATATAAGGCAACTAACTCGTAAAGAATTAGTTGCCTTATATCTTTAATTAGGGGGATTATTGACTAATCCCTATTTCTCAATTTTTAATTCTCAATTCTCAATTTAATAAAAATTCTCCATTTTTCCAATGGTAGACTACGGGGCGGCGGAGAAACGGTTTCAGTTTTTCTGCTGTTTCTTTTGACATATAGTCGGGGGTTGTTAACGTAAGTGTCAGTTCCGTATTTTCTTTATTAAAATCGGCTTTCATCAATAGCATATCTGCCGAACGGCGTGCTTCATCAAACTCATAAACTCCTGCTGAATCGGGAGCATTCAGAAAATCATCCATCAGGGGCAGGGTAATAAAGAGAGATGTTGTAAGCGGTTTCCAGTCGTCCGTATAGAAATGGATGCTGCTATCACAGGCAGGAGCACAAACAGTAGAGACTGTACAGATTACGTTCGTTGAATCATTTAATGCCAACACTTTCATCTGCCAGGTCGATTGAGCTGACATTTGCATACGGATATAGTCTTTGCTAAGATCAGTCATCTCCGACTTCTTGCCAAAACGGTTTTCTACTTGCGCTTTCATCTTACTTTCCAGAAAGTCTATGCAATCTTCACGATTCACTTTTGTAAGCAAGGGGCTTAGAGAATCCGGCATATTCACAAACAACGTTTTGGCCTCTTGTGCCTGAAGAGCAGTCGAAACAAAAAGTCCGACAGCAGAGAAGAATATAGTGATAACAAGTTTATTTATTTTCATATCTATCTTATTTAACCTATGACAAACAGTCTTGTGTAACTGTTTTAACTTTTAGACCCCAAATATAAGAATATCATTCCGATTAACACCAGTATAAGGTCAATCGCTTTGCTTTTTAAATTCTTTTCACGGAAGAAAAGCGCACCGAAAGTAAAAGAAACAACCACACTTCCCCGACGGACCATCGAAACGATAGAAATCATCGAATCGTCGTAACTTAATGCGTAAAAGTAAACAAAATCGGCAGCAGAAAGGAAAATGGAAATCAGGATAATCGTCCAATCCCAGCGGAACGGAGTAGTGGACTTTCTTTTAGGCCACCAAAGCAACAACAGGATAGGACACATGATAAACACCTGATAAACATTATACCAGGATTGCACCAGCATCGGATTCAGAGACTTCATCAGATATTTATCATACAAACCACTGACAGCACCTGTAATGGCAGCCAGTACAATAAAAAAGATCCATTTGTTATGCTTAAAATCAATACCTTCTTTCTTTCCCGAACGGCTCAACATAAAGAAAGAGGCAATGGCCAGCATCACACCAATCCATTGATGGAGATTCAATCGTTCACCAAATACCAGCATAGCTCCCACGAGCACCATCACCGGACGGGTGGCATTGATAGGTCCCACAATGGTTATGGGTAAATGTTTCATTCCGAAATATCCGAATATCCACGAAGACAATACGATGAACGACTTGATGATAATATATTTATGCTGTTCCCAACCAGCAACGGGAACATTGAATATTGTTCCTCCCAACAAGTCCGGTTGATAAACGGATATCAGGATAAACGGTAGAAAGATGAGACTGGAAAAGAATGTATTTAGAAACAAAACAGGAAGTACTGCATTATCTTTCAACGATTTCTTCTTGAATACATCATAAAAGCCCAGCAAAGTAGCCGAGAGGAATGCTAATAATAACCACATGAGAATATTTATTATTTACTAATTACCAATTATAAGTTATCAGCGACAGACGGTTCGCCGGTTATGGATGATTGCTGGTCATCACATTCAAATATACTTTCCGGGTATTCCACGTTGACCAGAAACAGGGCTTGCCCCGGAGCAGATGTCCCGGCTTTGCAACGGTCCTGCTGTTCGATAATCCGCCGGAAACCTTCAACAGTCAGTTTCCCGCGTCCCACTTCAATGAGCGTGCCTACGATGGCTCGCACCATATTCCGCAAGAAACGGTCGGCACGAATGGTAAATACCCAGGTAGCATCTTCTTCCTGCGTCCATTCTGCATGAGTGATATGACAAATATTGGTCTTTACATCCGTATGAAGTTTACTGAAACTCGTAAAATCGTTGTACTCGAAAAGGATACGTGCTGCTTCGTTCATGCGTTCATAATTCAACTGGTTATAAAGTCGCCAGCGATATTGCCTGTTAAAAGGATATTTCGATGTCGTCACATAATATTTATAAGTTCGCGCAGTCGCATCAAAACGGGCATGGGCATCCGGACGAACCTGGCAAACACGATAAATGGAAATATCGGGAGGCAGCAGACGATTTAATTTATCAGTAACAGAAGTAGTATCCAACAGTTCATCGGAATCAAAATGAGCAACCATCAGAGAGGCATGCACTCCCGCATCCGTCCGGCCTGCTCCTATTACTTCTATTTCGCGACGCAGAAAGGTAGACAATGCTTTCATCAGACATTCCTGCACACTAATCCCATTCGGTTGAATCTGCCAACCGTGATAGTTGGTTCCGTCGTAAGCCAAATAAATAAAATACCTTTGCACGCTAATTCCTCTTTTTTAGGGTTTTCGCGCGCAAAAGTAGTCATTTTATCTCATTTATCTTTGTATAATTCGCATAAACCTGTATATTTGGAGAACAAAATAATCATGATTCACTAATACCTCACAATTATGAGTAGTACCATTTTCCTTATTATTGCCCTTGTGACAACAGGAATATTTGTAATCCAATTCGTTCTATCCATCTTTTTCGGAGACATAGATGCAGATGTAGACGTAGATGCTGACATCAGTAGCGTAGTTTCTTTTAAAGGACTAACTCATTTTGGAATCGGATTCGGCTGGTACATGTATTTGGCGGGAAACACTGAAATTCAAAGTTATGTCATCGGAATTCTGGTGGGTCTTTTCTTTGTTCTCGCTGTGTGGTTTCTCTATAAGAAAGCTTATCAACTGCAACAAGTGAATCATTCTGAACAGACAGATCAACTTGTGGGACGGGAATGTACCATCTATTTCAAGCAAAGCGACAACAAATATACAGTACAGACAAGCCGGGACGGAGCAATGCGCGAAGTAGACGTCATCTCCGAATCCGGGAAAGCATATCAGACAGGTGACAGAACAATCATCACCAGTTACAAAGACGGAACGCTATTCATTCAATAACTATTCAAATACACAATTTTATGACACAAGAAATGTTGATTATGGCTGCTATATTAGTGGCAGTCATCCTACTCACTTTTATTGGTATCCTTTCGCGTTACCGCAAATGTAAGAGTGATGAAGTCCTCGTTGTATATGGTAAAACAGGAGGAGATAAGAAGTCGGCGAAGCTATATCACGGTGGTGCAGCTTTCGTATGGCCGATTATCCAGGGATATGAATTCCTTTCCATGAAACCCATGCAGATTGAATGCAAACTGACGGGTGCACTGTCTGCTCAGAATATCCGTGTGGATGTGCCGACTACCATTACTGTAGCTATCAGCACTGATCCCGAAGTAATGCAAAATGCTGCTGAACGTATGCTGGGTTTGACGATGGACGACAAACAGAATTTAATTACCGATGTCGTATATGGTCAGATGCGTATGGTGATCGCCGATATGACTATCGAAGAATTAAATTCAGACCGCGATAAGTTTCTGGCTAAAGTAAAAGACAATATCGATACTGAACTTCGCAAATTTGGTTTGTACCTGATGAACATCAATATCAGTGACATTCGTGATGCTGCCAACTACATTGTCAACTTAGGTAAGGAAGCTGAAAGTAAAGCTCTGAACGAAGCACAAGCTAACATCGAAGAACAGGAGAAGCTGGGTGCTATCAAAATTGCCAATCAGATTAAGGAACGCGAAACCAAAGTTGCAGAAACGCGCAAAGATCAAGATATCGCCATCGCAGAAACGAAGAAACAACAGGAAATCTCGGTTGCCAATGCAGATAAGGACAGAATTTCTCAAGTAGCCATCGCCAATGCGGAAAAAGAATCACAAGTAGCAAAAGCTGAAGCTGAAAAGAATATCCGTATCGAACAGGCGAATACCGAAAAGGAAAGCCGTGTTGCCGAACTTAACTCGGATATGGAAATCAAACAAGCGGAAGCTGCCAAGAAAGCTGCTATCGGACGAAATGACGCACAGAAAGAGGTGGCTCTGTCAAATTCAGAACTGGCCGTGACGCAAGCTAATGCCGACAAACAAGCCGGTGAAGCTGCTGCCAGATCGGAAGCTGCCGTACAGACTGCACGCGAAATTGCCCAGAAGGAGGTAGAAGAAGCCAAAGCACGTAAAGTGGAATCTTCATTGAAAGCTGAAAAGATTGTTCCTGCGGAAATTGCCAGACAGGAAGCTATTCTACAGGCTAATGCCATTGCCGAAAAGATTACTCGTGAGGCAGAAGCACGCGCAAAAGCTACTTTGGCACAAGCGGAAGCAGAAGCAAAAGCTATCCAGATGAAACTGGAAGCAGAAGCAGAAGGTAAGAAACGCTCACTACTTGCTGAAGCGGAAGGTTTCGAAGCAATGGTAAGAGCAGCCGAATCGAACCCGGCTATCGCTATCCAATACAAGATGGTAGACCAATGGAAAGAAATCGCCGGCGAACAGGTAAAGGCATTCGAACACATGAACTTAGGAAATATCACTGTATTCGACGGAGGAAACGGCGGCACAAGCAATTTCCTGAATACACTGGTGAAAACGGTAGCTCCAAGTCTTGGTGTACTGGATAAGTTGCCTATCGGTGAAACGGTGAAAGGTATTATTAATCCGGACAGTAAAACGGAGGAAAAGCCTGTAACGAAAGCTGAAGAGAAGAAGGATAAGAAATAATCCTGCTCCGACAAATAATAGTGCGCTGATGAAAGAAAATGATTGTTCTTTCATCAGCGCACTATTTATATACACATAAATAAAAAAAGTCTTTGAATATTCCCCAATTATTACGTTCTTTGTATTACATAAAATATGTAACATAAAAGATATAATAAGATATGAAACCATATAATCCATTCCTTGTGTACGGCTATAACAGTCCGGAATACTTTTGTGACCGGGAAAAAGAAACTGATAAAATGATTTCAGCTTTACAAAACGGGCGGAATCTGACATTAATATCCCCTCGGCGTATGGGAAAGACGGGACTCATCAAAAATGTATTCTACCGGATGAAACAGGAAAAGAATCCGAATACCGCCTATTTCTACATGGATATCTATCCCACACGCGACTTAAAGGCATTCATACAATTGCTTGCTCAAAATGTTCTCGGAGAATTGGATACCCTGTCCCAAAATATACTCCGGCAAATGACCGCTTTCTTTAAATCTTGCCGCCCCATAATCAGTACTGACGAGAGAAGCGGTATGCCTACCGTAACTCTGGACTTTGTCCCTGCTCATGCTGAACAGACACTAAAAGAAGTGCTCGACTATGTGGCAGCTTCAAAAAAACATTGCTACCTTGCCATTGATGAGTTCCAACAGATTACAGAATATCCGGAAAAAGGTGTAGAAGCATTGCTCCGTTCCCATATCCAATTCATGCCGAATGTACACTTTATATTTTCCGGAAGTAAAAAACATGTAATGGAAGAAATGTTCAGTTCTGCAAAACGACCTTTTTATCAAAGTACCCAAATTATTGTGTTAAAGGAGATTCCGTTGGAGCATTATTATTCGTTCGCACACTCATTCTTTGCCAAAGAAAAAAGAGAGCTACCGTTAGAAACATTCTCCTACTTATACCAACTTGAAAACGGCCACACCTGGTACATTCAAAGCATACTCAACCGATTGTATGAGAAGAAAATCAACCCTATTGATAACCGACTGATAGATAGCTGTATAAACGACATTTTAGATGAACAGGAAACCATATACCAAAGTAACCTGACACTACTAACCAACAATCAAGTGGATCTATTGAAAGCTATTGCCACAGAAGGCTGTATAAAAAGTATAAATACCAATGACTTCATCAAAAGGCATCATCTAAAAACGCCCAGCAGCGTTAACGTGGCACTGAAGTCCTTACTAAATAAAGAACTGATATATAATACACCAGATGGTTATATTGTCTATGACCGTTTTTTCGGAAAATGGCTGAAAGACACAGTGATCTAGCCCCACTAGAAATGATTTAGCAATTTCATTTCTCATATTCTCATAAGATTTAATTAATATTCTACTAATCAACAATATACAATATGAGAAATACTTTTCAATAAGGTATTTCTCATATTATTTTGCCTGAAAAGTCGTAAATAACCGGTATTTCTCATACTTATCATCATTCATTTCTCATACCGGAACTGATATTCAATAAACGGAAGTATATACCTTCTTTTTACTTTCATCACAGACTTCCTTTGTCCCATATATTGTGGGAAGAGATTCCCTAGCTGGAGGGAAAAGATTCCCTTATTTTGTGGGAAAGCATTCCCACATTTTATGAGAATACTTTCCCACAATATATGGGACTACCGGAACTAATAGATATCCTTAACCTAGATCATAGTATTCTATGTATTCGTCAAATTGAGGTGATCCGGCAACTCCTCTTTTGCGAAAAAGTCCTTGTATGTATTCCTGTTCCTTCGGTTTTATCAATCGTTCTTTGTTGCAGCAACGGTAATAAACAGTCTTGCCGAAATAGGAAATCATCTGTCGTTTAATAATGTTGGCATCAGCAAGCGGCACACGGTCCAATATATGTTTCATTCCCCGTGCAAAAAGCAAAGGCTTTTCATCAATAAAGTAAGTGCAGTCTCCGCCATCGGAAGTGATATGTTCGGGATTGATAACCATTACAGCAGCCCGTTCTTTCGGCATCCGGAGAGTTACTTGTCGACGCAGACATTTGTCTGCACGCAAACAATGTCCATTCAAGCAATGAGCGAAGCTGACGGGCATAGAATTGTAATCGAAATCTGTTTTCATGTGTGTTATGTTTAGTGGGAAAACAACCTATTCTTTTGATAAGCAGTCACAAATGTATGAAAATTGCTTGATGGCAGGAAATAAATATAACATTTAATTAATTATATTGATTAAATCCATATATTTGTCTCTAACATCAACACAGGAACTTATACAACTATATCTCTCCTGCTAAACTATAAAACAGAATAATCATGAAGACAAAACATTTACTTGGAGCGCTACTGTCATTTCTTTGTACCATTTTCCTTTTTAGTTGCGGTAATGACGATGAAAAAGAAATATATCCCTTATCTTTCGAAAAAGAATATTATGAACGACCCTTGCTAGGAGCAGCCGATATTATGATTAGGGGCGGAAACAGAGACTACACTGTAACTGTCGAAAAAACTGAAATTTTAAGTATAAATGTAGATTTGTCCAGTTCAATAGGAATGGGGAGTTTAAAAATCTATCCTAAAAAGAAAGGAGAAACAAAAGTAAGCGTAAAAGACAACATCACCAACGAAACTGTCGATTTAAAAATTAAAATTACAGACGTATATCTGGCGTATTCAATAAAAGAAAGCAATCATCCGGCACTTTCCAATGGTACTGCGGTCTATCTGATAAACAATGAAGCTAAAGACTGTTACTTCTTCCGTTATAGTTACTCTCAACACGAACTATCCTCTACTCCGATAGCCAAAGGAACATACGATTTTTCAGTCAAATTAGAAAATGGCTCCGGTAACTCATCACCTACATATGCCATACCTTATTTAACATTAAATTATGCGTGCGATGAACAAGGAAATTTCACAGATGCATCAATCCCTCTCACCCTTCACAAATTAAGATTTGAACTATTTGATGGAGTTACAAACGCAAATGCTGTTGTCAATCTTATACAAAGATATTTAAAGGTAGATTGGGAGCAACTTATTAACAATGCTCCTACTAGAAGTGACTATTTGATAATACCATCATTGAAGACAACAATAGATAACACGGATTATACCATTATAGGCACTCTTGATACCCGTCCGGAAATACCGGAAAATATTTTAGAGTGACCCATAAAAGATATGAGGCGGAAAATAATGCAAAGCATAGAACGTATGAAAAAATAGCGTATATTTGCGGGCAAAAAATACAAAATGACTATTTACAAGCTTCGCATATTACCGCTATTTTTACTAGTTATTGGGCTTACAACGCTTACTTCAAGCTGCAAAAAGAAAGACATGTCACTGAAATTGAACAAGCCGCACAACATTCGCGGCGTTGTCAGTTACAAACGTTCTTTCCCTGATTTGAACGATGCACATCTGGAAGTCGCTAAAAAGATAGGTATCAGCCCGCTAGCAGACCGAGAGGAAGCGGAAGCAATGAAAGAAAAGCTGACTCATATCACTGATAATGAATTTTATGTAGTGGATTCATTGACACATTCCATTCCCTACCTCGTTCCACGTGCCAGCGCATTGCTCGATACAATCGGCTCCAACTTTCTCGATTCATTGGCTGCCAAAGGGCTGAATCCCAATCAGGTAATCATCACCTCCGTACTACGTACTGAAAACGATGTGAAACGTCTCCGCCGTCGCAATGGAAATGCCTCCGCCAACTCGGCACATTGTTTCGGGGCCACTTTTGATGTTAGTTGGAAACGTTTTAAGAAAGTGGAAGATAAAGACGGCCGCCCTATGCAGGACGTGAGTGCCGACACACTGAAACTTGTTCTATCCGAAGTTTTAAGAGATCTACGACAAGCTGAAAAATGCTATATCAAATACGAACTGAAACAAGGTTGTTTCCATATTACTGCCCGATAAACGGAAGATGAATGTAAATTGCAGTAAAATTCACCTCTAAACAATCAGAGAATCCAAAACGTTTGATTAAATTTGCAGAAATTTTTCTTTAAT
>OGFO01000933.1_pt1 | contig 13075 bp, 20 predicted proteins | sample 1570981 | NCBI WGS metagenome assembly OGFO01 (sample SAMEA2581955, study PRJEB24529) | metagenome | biome: Human gut stool | place: China | collected 2011
TGACTCCAGGACCTCTGCCTCGCCGCCGCCCCGCCGGTCCGGCAGTAAAAACGATGCCGCCGCCCCAAGCTTCATCATCTCCAGCACCCCCGTATAGAGGTTCACAAGTCCCAGATCCATCGTCGCCGGCCGGTCACCCATGCCATTCAGCAGGAGCACCGTGTTGATGAGCTTTAACGTAGACCGCGCCGAAAATCCCGTATCCAGAAGCTGCTCCGCCAGCTCCATGACCTGCTCGCTGTCAGCCCCAGCCGCCGGTCCGCTCCCCATTCCGTCGGAGAGACTCAACGCCACCTGCCCCGGCAGCGTGTTCCGGAACATATAATTATCACCGGAGACTTCTTCCCCCTCTTTCGGGGTCTTCGCGCATCCAAACAGGATCCGGTAGCTTCCCTTTTCGATGAGACGCACCATGGACGATTTTCTCGTGACCAGCGTCTTCCCATTCCTCGCCGGGATAAATTCCGCCCCCACAGCCTGTCCAAACAACGCTGCCATGTCCTTCACGGTCACACACCGTCCGTTTCCTGTCCGTGCCGTGAGGAATGCCTCCCGGCGTCCATCCCCATATTTCAAAACGAGCATGTCCTCCAGGGCGATCCGCCGTTTCCGAAATGCCGCCCGCACCGCCGGAACCAGCGCCTCCGTCACATCCGCCGCCTGCTCCATCTGTCCAGAGAACTCCCCCAGGATCCCCGCCATCTCCTCAAACTGCAGCATGACCGCGTCCCTGCTCTCCAGAAACCGGTTCTTCCAGGCGAGATTCATCGTGGACCGCCCAAGACTTCTATTTAATTCCTGCAGATAATCCGTTTTCTTCCGGCACCGGTCCAGGAACTCCCTGGGCATGTCCGGATATTCCAGAGCACCCTTTTTCTCGAAAGAGCGAAGCAGATAATAGAGAAAATAGTTCTCCCCGTCCTGATCCTCCAGGCATTCCTGTTTCATGCCACAGCGGTCGCAGCTCCCGCAGACCATGGACGCCGCCGATTCCAGTGCCGCGATCCCGTCCTCCCTGGAAAGTCCGGGATCTTCGCCGGAATTTTTCATAACCTTCGCAAGCTGTCCTAATGACTCAGATATCTCCGCAAGCCGCCCCGCCGCATAGCCCCCGGTCCCGGACAGCTTTCTATGTACCTCACGATTTCCAAACACAAAAATCCCTCCTAACCTGCGTACCCTGTCACAAAGACCGTTCCGATCTCCATGACCAGCTTTAACGGCGCAGAATACGCCATTTTATTATATGCAGGCAGGCGGGAAATATTTGTCGGATTCCCGTATTTAATTTTTAAAAGTTAGTGACATGATTCGCCCTAGCTTGATTCATCGGCCTTAAACAGAATTTCATCCTTATTTACAAGCCCCAGTTTCTCTTTCGCGACCTTCTCAATATACTGCTTCGTCTGAACATACACGCGGTACTCCTCGAGTATGTTCAGACGCTCTCGCCTCTTCCTTCGCGAGGGACTTCTCAAGCGCCTGTTCCCGCGCCTGATATTCCAGATCGCGTTCTCTCAGGGAAGCGCCGCCGATATGGACTACCACAGCAAGACTCGCTACGACCACCGTGATTCCAATTAACGCCATCCGGTTGCTCAGACTGTTTTTCGATTTTCTTTTATTTCGTCTGTTCCGGTTTTCTCCCATGATTTCTCGCTTCCTTCTGGATTTTCCCTCCCGTTCTAACCAACAAAACGATTCTATCTTTTAATCTTATACCATTTTTTCAGCTTTTTCAATAGCTGAAACACATTCCGGCTAATGATTTTATCATAAAAAATCATGCCGAAAAACACACACGCAATGATGTACGCCCGAACAATACCGCTGTTCTCGTAAAACAGCAGAAGAAACGTCATGACAGCCGCATAGATCCAGTAAAAAAAATCCTCGATCCCCGTCCACAGCCGCCCATGGGGAACAAAAAAGCGGAATAGCCGCAAAAAGTCATAACTCGCCATCAAAATAAAGCCGAGCACCGTACTCATGCCAACCAGGCGGACTTCCAGAGTAAGATAAGGACTCACAAGGCACCTCCGAGTTTAAATTTCCTGCTTATTTTCTCTTTCATGGTCTCATTTTTCGTCACATGATCTATTTTCTGCGGTTACCTGGATTTTTCCTCATGAACTCTTTCATCACTGCTTTTCCACTACTTAAATAATTTTGCAAAAAATGATTCCCCGCTCTTCGCGCCGCCGCCCGCCGAATACACAAGGCTGTCCGTCCTGCCCTCAATATCGATCTCACCTTTTTCCAGACTCAGCCGGTTTACATGGAGGTCTTTTCCCTTGATGGTCAGAAGTCCCATGTCCGTGTCCAGCACGATGGTGTTCTCGTCAAAGGAGATCACATCCAGGATCCCCGTGAGATTTCCCTGATTCCGATTATTCAAAATGATCTTATGCGCCATTCCCGGATTCTCTTCCATAAAAACCTCCTGTATATGTAAATATGTTTTAAATATATGAAGTAAAAAAATTTTTATGCTGTTTTTCACTTTTGGCATATTGAAATACATTTTTGCATATGCTACAATATCGGTAACCAGAAATGAAATTGTATCCATGCAATTCACAAGCGAAAACCCCAGAGAGGCCATTCTCTGGGGTTTTCATTTGGGCTAATTGCCACTGTCGTTTCCGTCTAACCGCTTGCAAATGTAGTATGCGATCACACTTGCCATAACGGAAACTCGCGCCTTACATAAAAAACCTCATCAGTTTTTTACTGTGAGGTTTTTCCTAAATATATTCAAACATTTCCTTCGTATCTTCCTTGCGGATCGTCTCCTGCACGCTCGTCACACGGACCTTGACGGCTTTTGTTCCAAATGCCACCTCAATCACATCTCCGACCTTAACTTCCGCGCTGGCTCTCGCAATCTTATCATTCAGCATCACACGGCCACTGTCGCACGCCTCGTTTGCCACGGTTCTGCGCTTGATGATACGGGATACCTTCAGATATTTGTCTAAACGCATAACTTGCTCCTTTTCTGCGGCACCATCGCCGCCGGACTTCCTGCTGCCCGCCTGTCCAGGCGAACCCCGGAAACAATTTCCCCCTCCGCAATACGCATATCACGGAGGGGATCCAAACACGTGCTGCCTACACAGCCACTTTTATCATTCTAAACAGAATTAAGCGTTAACCATATCCTTTAAAGCCTTACCAGCTTTGAATTTCGGGTTCTTGGAAGCTGCGATCGTGATCTTCTCGCCTGTAAGCGGGTTTCTTCCCTCTCTAGCCTCTCTCTCGGATACCTCGAATGTACCGAAGCCAACTAACTGTACCTTCTCACCTTTAACTAACTCTGCTGCAATAACATCTGTGAAAGCCTTCAGTGCCTTCTCAGCATCTTTCTTGGAGAGTTCTGCCTGCTCAGCAACTGCTGCGATTAATTCTGTCTTGTTCATTTGTTTTATTTCCTCCTAAAATTCATTTCAAACCTGCGGACAAAGCCTGCCCGAAGGACCTTTGCATTGCACTCTTACATTTATATATGTTTCTGCATTCTTTGTCAAGGATTTTTGCCCGTTTTTGCCGTGTTTTTGCGCACTTTTCGTCAGTGTGCGGCGGCCCGTTTTTTCTTTTCCTCCCGCTCCTGTTTCTTGATCGCTTCCCAGAGGTCCTTCTCGTTCTCCACCTCCGGAATCTCGCCTCCGAAGACCCGTGGATGGCGGCGGATCATCTTCTCGCAGATGCCGTTCACCACATCATCCACGGTAAAATTTCCCTGCTCCGCCTCGATCTCACTGTGGAACATGACCTGGAACAGGACATCCCCCAGCTCCTCGCAGAGATTTTCCGTGTCATGAGCATCGATCGCCTCCAGCACCTCCGCGCATTCCTCCACGAGATGCTTTTTCAACGTGTCATGATCCTGCGCCCGATCCCATGGACAGCCATCCTCCGCACGCAGTGTCTTCATGATCTGCTTTAAGTCCTCGAATGTATACATAGTATTTCCTCACCTTATCCGTTTTCATTCATTTTTCTGCTGTTTCGAGCCTCTGACGATCGCCCGGTCCTCTCCCCGTCGGTTCCGCCTACGCTCTCCGCCAACAGTTTTAAATACTATTTTCTACTATCATTGTAACTGGATTCTATTTCTCTGGCAATATGCATTCTGTTTTTTAACTGCAATCCATCACCGTCCATTTGTTCCAATTTAATCCGCACCAAACATACTCCACATGTCCTCCTGAAATCTTTTATTTTTTCTACATATTTGCACCAATTGACGATTCCATGAAAAAAAGTTATACTCTTAATTGTCGTGTCTTTTGACATATCATCACTCTAATTGAGCTATTCCTCGATTACAATTTCACAGGAGGACATCATGAATATCACACAAAAACAAAAGGGCATCCTCTTTATGATCCTGTCCGCGCTTTCTTTCGCCTCCATGCAGGTCGTTGTCCGTATGAGCCGCGAAATTCCAACGATGGAGCAGATCTGCGTCCGCAATCTCTTCATCCTGATCGTTTCCTTTTTCATCATCCGTAAAAAACGTGGTTCCTACTACGGCCCGAAAAAATCCCAGCCGTACCTGTTCGGCCGCTCTTTCTTCGGATTTCTGGGCCTGATCACGCTGTTCTACGCCTCCAGCCATGCTGCACAGGGAGATGTCACCGTATTAAATAAGCTCTCCCCGATCTTTGTCACACTGCTGGCTGCTGTGTTTATGAAGGAGAAGCTTTCCCCGATCCAGATCCCGGCGCTGGCACTGTCCGTTATCGGCGCATTCATCGTATTCCGTCCGAGCTTCCAGTCCGACCCATTTCCGCTGGTAGTCGCGCTGCTCTCCGCCATCACATCCGGCGTTGCGTACACGTTTCTCGGCTACTTTAAGGGAAAAGTCGACGGAATCACCGTTATCATGCACTTTTCAACCTTCAGCGTGTTCGGTTCCCTGCCGTTCGTCATCAGCAATTTCGTTATGCCAGACCCGCATCAGTTTATGCTGCTCATGCTGATCAGCCTCTTCGGCTCCCTGGGCCAGGTATTCATCACCTACGCTTACCGCTTCGCCCCGGCATCCGAGATCAGTATCTACAACTACTCCGGAATCCTGTTCAGCATCGTTCTCGGCGCAGCGATCCTCGGCGAGCCTGTAAAATCCACCTCAATCCTCGGCGGCGCATTGGTTGCGATTGCTTCGATCATGGTGTATATCTATGGGAATTCGAAGAAGCAGGCTGGGAAATAAAGTTCTTTCAGCCCAAACTAGCGTAGACCGAATAATTACGTGTATAAAGAATGTCAGAATCCGAAAAGTCTACCCGCATGAACATAGTCTGGATACACTGTTCACCTGCGGAACCGCCACCGGCAGCTTCTTCCGGATGCATGGCAATTAGAAATATGCATTTGCATAATGCCTTTTATTTAGATCGTTTGTAACTATTCAGTACCTTCATAGTTACACGCAAAAATCCATTCCAGATCAGCTTCGCTGATGGGATTTTTGCCCTCCAGCCTATGTTTTCTTACGGTCAGCGCAGCAAGTGCGCAGACCTACTGAACAGTTACGATCGTTTTTTGATTCGTTGTAAATAAAAGTCAAAGTCCACATGATAATATTTATTGAAGTGATCTCTTCTAAAATATCATCATGTGGACTTTTTTCGTTTTTTATCTTACCAGGCATATTTTCTCAACATTTTTACTGCTGTTTCAAATCTCGCCCAGCCTCAATTCTCAGCTCTCCATCTGCCGTCCCAGGAATCCCGCCGCCGTCGCCGCCAAACGCACCTCCGCATCCGCGAACTTCGCCCTCGGCTCCCTGCTCATCACAATGACCGACCCGATCGCGTCACCTTCACAGATGATCGGAGTGATCACCTGCGCAGTGATTCCCTCGCTGTCATCGTCCGTCACAGGCGTGAACGCCCGCTCATCCTTTCCCGCCTGCACCGTCATCCGCTCCTGGATCACATGCTCCAGCGCCCGGCTGATAGGCTTCTGGAAAAAGTCTTTTTTCGCCCCGCCGGCCGCCGCGACCACCTGGTCCCGGTCCGTGATGCAGACCATAAGCCCTGTCGACTGCGCCATCGCGTCTGCATACTGCCCTGCAAACGCATTCAGTTCCATCATCGGCGAGTACTTCTTCAGAATGATCTCCCCCTCACGGTCCGTGAAGATCTCTAACGGCGTTCCTTCGCGCAAACGAAGTGTCCGCCTGATCTCCTTCGGAACCACCACACGTCCGAGGTCATCAATTCTTCTTACAATTCCCGTAGCTTTCATAACGTCTATTCCTCCTGCATACCACTACTTCCATATCGTGTGACTTATGGGTAGTATGTGGAAAAATGTCGGGATTATTCCTATTTTACTTCAACCAGTTCAATCTTGAAGTTCAGCTCTTTCCCCGCCATCTCATGGTTCGCGTCAAGAGTGATCATCTTCTCGTCCTTCGCGGTAACCTTCACCGGGAACGGCTGGCCGCTCTGGTTTGTGAGGTATACCTGCTGTCCAACCTCAAGGTCCTCGGAACCCGGGAGATTTGCGATCTCGAGTGTGAGGATCATATTCGGATTCGGCATTCCGTAAGCTTCCTCCGGCATCAGGTGGATCTCCTTGATCTCACCGACCTCCATATCCGCAACAGCCGCGTCAAATCCCTTGATCATCTGTCCAGCGCCACATACAAACTCTAACGGCTCGCCGCGGTCGTAGGAAGAGTCAAACTGTGTACCATCGTTAAAAGTACCTCTGTAATGTGTGCGGCATGTCTTTCCAACATTGCGTCCTGTCATCTTTAAGTTCCTCCGATATTCTCTATTATTTCCTGCACGCCTGCGTTCTATCATGGTCAGCGCGGCAAATGTGCAGACCTCATCCGCAAAACCTGCCGATAACAGGTTTTTCACGAATGTTCTATAACGAAATCATGCATTCCTATCCAGTATACCTGTTAAAAAGAATATTGGCAACTTATTTCAGGTACCGCCGCACTTCATTTTTCTGTTTCACAGCCGGATTCTGCTCACGATATCGCAAACAGATGCATTTCCGCAATCTGTTATGCACCAAATTTTGCCACACAGGAGCTTTACTGTCCCTGCCTCTTCTTTTTCTTCTCCAGCTCCTCCTGCTTCTGCCGCTCCTCTTCCAGTCCCGGAGACCATAAAAGCTCGTCGCTCTCATCGAACACGATCTCCATCACATCCTCCACGCGGCAGTCCAGAATTCTGCATAAAGTCTCCACGGTATGCGTCGAAATATATAAATTCTTCCGCAGCCTGTTCAACTGACCATTGCTGATTCCATATGTCTTGATCAGGCGATACTGGCTGATGCCTTTTCTCTGCATTGTCTCCCATAACCTTGTATATTTAACCATACCGTTTCCTCCTTTGTCTCATTTCTCGCCGTTATTTCCAGGACATTCCAGGCTGACCCGTTCAATCCATAGACTCGTAATCCGGCAGAAACCGCCTAAATTCTTCTCTTTCGGTTTCCACGCCTGCTCACCAGCGATACATTTTCTATTTTCTCATTTGTATTTCCTGCCAACATCCGCAAGATTCGACCTGTTTTTCCTTATATTTCCACAAATTCCCCTAAATATCTTTTATTCTTTACTATGGCAGAACTTCTGCCGCATTATATAAGGAAAGGAGGCGTTTCTCATGATCGATTACAGCCCGCTCTGGAACACCTTAAAGTCAAAAGGCATCAACCAGTACCGCCTGATCCGCAGCTATCATTTCAGCTCCGGCCAGCTCCATCGGATCCGTAAAAATGAACATGTATCCACACATACTCTGGAAACTCTGTGCCGGATCTTAAACTGCAGCGTTGCGGACATCGTCCGCATCTCATTTGACCGCGTGGAAAAAGAATCGTAAAAATATCTGGTCTTTATCGGAACTCTTTTCCGGTAAAGATCAGTGTCAATTCGCCTTATTTTCCTTCTCCTCGTCCTCGAAAGAAACCTCCATCACATCCTCGATCCGGCAGTCCAGGATCCGGCAGAGCGTCTCCAACGTATGCGTCGAAACATATGTATTCTTCTTCAGACGGCTCATCTGGCCGGAGCTTAAGCCAAACTCCTTGATCAACCGATATTGACTGATCTTTCTCTTCTCCATGGTCTCCCACAAGCGATTGTAACTTATCATTTTATCCTCCGTGCATATCAGCCCAACACACTTTTCAGCCCGCAAAATATCCGCAAATCTGACAAACAGTTACTCTGATGTCTTCTATATAACATACATTGACACTATTTGTATATTGCCCATATTCGGACTATATATGTTCCACGTTCGGTCACGGTCAGGTATACGACGCGCGAATGGCCAATTTTTCAGCTTATGCACGGATTCTGTGCTCTGTTTCAATCATTGTTTTCTATGAACTGACAGAATCTTCTTCTGACATTTTTTCGGATACATGGCAATCAAAAACGCCAGTCAGCCATTTCTGACTGACCGGCCATCATAATCACTGATCACACAAATTACAGGCATCCGCCTGCTGCTTTTTCATTTTCCCCTTTACAGGCAGTTCACCTGCCGCTTTTTCATTTCCCCTTTTGCAGGTATTTCACCTGCCGCTTTTTCATATTTAATTTCCTGCGCACCTGCAGTTATTATCGCCGTCAGTCCGCTTTGCTTCCGGACTCTTATCTTCCACCTGAACCAGCAGACGTTCAAGCTGCATCTTTTCCCGGTTCCAGCGGTAAATCGTCGACTGCTCCGCGGAACAGTTTCTCTCACCATTTATCGTATCGATGATCGCCGACCTCGAATAATGCTTATGAGGAACCATAATGTCCGGAAGTTCCAGATGAACACGCCCACACACCGTACACTTGTATCGCCGCAAAACAAATGTATCCACCGTACCATCCGCAAAAATCACCTTCCGCCTCTTGCTGTCACGGATCTTCATCTCTCCACCGCACTGCGGGCATCCCGGAACGCTTGACGGAACAATATAATACATTCCATTCTGCTCTTTGATTTTGTAATTCTTTGACACGACCATATTCATTCCTCCTCCATTCGTCATATTCGTAGGACCACATCCGCCTATCGGTTCAAATAAACCTGTATTCCGGTTCTTTAGGGTTTTAACCAGAATTTCACCAAAGTTCTGCCGCCGTTTTCCGCTCATTTCTCTGGCAAACGACCACGTTTTTTCGGAAAAATTCCGGTCTGATCAACATGTTCTACTAATATAAACGTAATAAAATTGGATTTGTGACGAAAAAATGGAAAAAAATTGAAGTTTTTTACTTTCTTTTGTTACCATTTCACCTCCCGAATCTCCATAAACTCATTTTTATCCTTCCCTATCCTTCTCCACTCTTCAACTGCCGGAACATGTTCCACCATTTTTTGAAGTTCTGCTGCCAGTGCACAAGTTTTCGCACGCATAAGAATTTTTTCTCTCGCTATGCTCTCAGTATCATCACTGCAAGGCACTGTTGTTTTTACAAGCTGCATTAACTTTATTGTGAACTCTGCATTTGAGTTCCACTAAAACCGATAATTCAAGGTGTTACGTCATAAAAAGCAAGCAAATATGCGATGCTTGAGACTTGTATTTTCTGTATGGATATGCTATATTTAGTGTAACGGTTACACTAAATATAGGAGGAGTCATGTACCTCAATACTACAATCAAAATTCCCGAAATAAAGGGTAAAATCATTACAAAGAAAAAGGGAACTACAACCTACATTCTGTATCAATACGGCAGTGAATATCGCCCAGAAAAACAATACTCCGTACCGCTAAGAACTATCGTCGGAAAGATATCCTCTTCTGATTCAACGCTTATGATTCCGAATGAAAAGTTTCAAAGCTATTTTCCAGATGTAAAACTACCAGAAGAGCTACCATTGGCATATCGGAGCTGTTGCCTTAAGATTGGCTCATGCATCATCATTCAGAAAATACTGAATGAATATAAGCTTATTCCGATGTTAAAAAAACGCTTTGGCAGTGACACTGGATTGATTCTGGATCTTGTTTCTTACCTGATCATAGAAGAGGAAAACGCGGGACAATACTATCCGGATTTTGCTTTTACCCATCCTCTTTTGACAGATAAAATGACGATATACAGTGATTCTAAGGTCAGCCGGCTCCTTAACACAATCTCGAAAGATCAGTGTATTGGCTTCCTGGATGATTGGAATGCCAAGCGCGATCATAAGAGCAGAGTTTATGTTTCTTATGATTCCACGAACAAGAACAGTGAAGCAGGAGACATCGACATTGTCGAGTTTGGAAAAGCCAAGGATGATAAAGGATTTCCAGTATTCAATCTATCAATCGCCATGGATAGAACAAACCGGATTCCACTCTTTTATGAAGAGTATCCGGGTTCTGTTACAGATGTATCCCAGTTCACCTTTATGGTTGATAAGGTCCTGGAGTACGGATATAAGCAGATAGGCTTTATCCTTGACCGCGGTTATTTCAGCAAAGAAAATATCCGTTACATTGATGAAAATGGATATTCATTCATCATCATGTGCAAAGGCTGCAAAACACTGGTATCTTCTCTTGTGCTTGAAAACCGAGGAACATTTGAAGCAAAGCGGGAAGCCGCAATTCGTGCTTACAAGGTGTATGGCATCACAACGACAGCCAGGCTTTATGAAGATGATACTGCAGAAAGATATTTTCACATTTATTACAATCCATCGAAGCAGGCCGCTGAAAGGGAACGCCTGGAACAGCGAATTGAGAAGCTGCGGCAGTTCATGGACAGACACGTCGGAAAAGATGAAAAGTTTGCTAAAACTTATCAGGAGTACTTTCATCTGCATTACAGCAAACAGGGGATTTTTCTGGGTGCTGATGAACGAACCGATGTGATTGAGCGAGAGTTGCAGCTGTGCGGATACTTTTGCATCATTACTTCTGAGAAAATGACAGCCTCTCAGGCTCTGATCCAGTATAAAGGGCGGGATATTTCGGAAAAGCTTTTTCAATCTGATAAGACATTTATTGGTTCCAAAAGCGAACGTGTTCAGTCATCGCGAAGCATGTCATCTAAAATTTTTATAGAATTTGTGGCATTAATTGTCCGTAACCGGATTTATAATCTTCTCAAAGAACAAATGATCCGGATGGAAACAAAACAAAAGTATATGACTGTTCCAGCCGCAATCCGTGAGCTTGAAAAGATTGAAATTGTCCGCCGTCACGGCAGAAACTATAAATTAGATCATGCAGTTACCAGAACTCAAAAGTTAATTCTGAACTCTTTTGGCTTTGATGAAACAGACATCAAAAAAAGAGCTGAGGAATATGGTAAGCTGCTGAATATCAGCCAGTCATACATAAGCAAGGAGGCGCAGGATAATGGCGAGGAAGAAGACGATTGAGGCAATTGAAACCGAAATTTCCAAAGTAAAATCTGATATGTCCAAGCTGCAAGACCGATACGATAAACTTGCAAAAAAGCTTGAGGAACTGCAGGAACAGAAACACCGAATTGAAGCTGACACCATCATGGAAGCCTATCTAAAAAGCGGCAAAAATTTCGATGAGATTATGACGTTTTTGAGCCCATGATAGTATTTAGTGTAACTTTTTTGCAGAGTTCACATTTATATTCAGCAGAGGCAGCACACTCTCCGATAAGTAATTTTTCTTCGCAAGGCACAAGAAGAAGTCGATTAAATTCATTTCCTTTCCCGCAGTTACATCCATAAGCCGACAGGAAAATACTTTCTCAATTTTTCTAATGCACGAAAGCATATACAGATCCGCTTTCAGCTCTTCCTTACTATTATTATTCATAGACTCATCCTCACTTCTGCTCTTCGATTATTTATTTTTATACTTAGTATCTGTTTCCTCGCTCTTCTTCAAACGCTTTCTAAAATCATTATATAATTTGTCCCTGGAGTGTGCAACAATGTCCGCCCCTCACCTCACCATCCTAGCCCCAAAATTTTTAGGCACACATTTTATTTGTAAACGCTTACGCTTGATCTTTACTACAAAAAGTCCCACCAGCAATAAAAAATTTGAGAGTTAATCAACTTTCAGAAACACTTTCAAGCATACTGCAAATAGCTTAAAACAAGTATATTCCAGAATGAACGTTAATATTTTAGAAAGTTCACATTGAATACACGGGGATTATGAGGATCTGAACGCGCTTCACAGTGCGCTCAGCGATTACCTTCGTTTCTACTTTGCACATCAGGATGATGTCGAATCCTCTTCCTGTTACGAAAATATTCTCGGGCTCTGCTACGATATCCGCCATGCCTATCAGGGAGATCGAAATATTGAAGCCGTCGATAATAACTACGAAAATATAGGGCAGCTGGCATCCTGCATCTTTTCCGTTGACAGTCAGTCCCTTCAGAAAGAACGCAATAAATATAAGTCCGGAAACCTCTATTTTAATGTTGAAGTCCTCTATCCCTGGGCTATCTTTTATCTGTACACTCTGCAGGCAATCGTCGAAGACCATTATTATGCCTCCTGGTTTGACGATGAAGATTTTTATAATGAGTATCTGGCCGAGAAAGATCTGGCACTGATCACTCATTTTGTCCAGCTTCTTTGGGATAAATTGAGAAATCATCTCCCCGAGGAGGTTATGAAGGTAGTCTGGACCTACACCAGAACCTACAACCATATCGAATACTATTTCTTCTATCCTGATCTGTATATGGAATGGCTTTGTACATACTGGATCAATGGCGTAAAAACACGATCAGAACGGCAGGAACTGCTTTCTCTGCTTTGTCTGGAGCTTTCCTCTCTCCTCGATGAAGACCCGGATGAAGCACAGGAGGCCGTCCAAAAAGCAGCTCTGATAAAAGAAAAAGCCCCCGGCAGAGCCAAGGGCATACAATCCTCTGAGAAAACAGATTTCAACACTTCGGAAGCTGCGGACAAAGCAGCAGACTTAGAAAGAAATATCCTGACATTCCAGGCGGATATCGCCAATACGATCCTCACCGGGCTGGAGCAATATGATACGTATGCCGAAATTTTCTACAATCGTTCCGTCCCCTGTGAACCTCACATGACTAAAGTCACATGCTTCTCAGCCGTTTTAAACGGCAAGA
>OGFO01000937.1_pt1 | contig 13054 bp, 8 predicted proteins | sample 1570981 | NCBI WGS metagenome assembly OGFO01 (sample SAMEA2581955, study PRJEB24529) | metagenome | biome: Human gut stool | place: China | collected 2011
AGGCAGGTATCGGTCAAATAGCCTTTTTCGTTGTCCCATTCCTTCAATCCACGATAATAGGACAGCTTCAAATTATCCTCAATGATAAACGGAACGATATTGTATTTCAGGCACTCCTTAAACATGATCAATCTGCCCACACGGCCATTGCCGTTCTGGAACGGATGGATCCGCTCAAACTTCACATGGAAGTCCAGAATATCCTCAAAGGTCTTTTCTTCCTTGGCGTTATATTCCGTCAGCAAGGCCTTCATTTTATCGGCAGCTTCTTCCGGAAGTGCGGTTGCCACGCCGCCAACTTCATTCGGCATTGTTTTATAATCGCCTACAGCGAACCAATCTTTTCTGGAATCACTTGTACCACTTTTCAGAATCAAGTGAAGTTCCTTGATAAACTTCTCTGTCAGTGCTGCCTTTGCATGACCAATAATCATATCAATACAGCGGAAGTGATTTGCTGTTTCAATCACATCGTCCACATTCAGCACTTCTTTTTCTACACCAATGGTATTGGTTTCAAAGATGTATCTGGTCTGATCATGGGTCAGACGGCTGCCTTCGATATGGTTGGAGTTATATGTTAAATCAATCTGTGTCTTATGGTAAATGCCTCCGGAATACTTACTTACCTTCTGCTCCTGCAAAATATCCAGCAAGGTAATCGGCTGTTCTTTCTTTTTATTGGAACGCTCCGGCTTCTCTGCATTTTCGGGAATATTCCAAGTCTTGCCGTTAAGAAACACACCGTCTACTCGTCCTTGAGCGCAGTAATTTCGAACGCTTCGTTCCGACACATTCCATTTTTTCGCTATTTCATTAACTGAACGATATTGCATCCATATCCCTCCACTTTTCTAACGCTAAATCAAGTTAATCCTTTGTGTCCGTCAAATTTTCCATCTTAAACACATAATAACCTTCATAGTAAAAACTGTGATCGATACCCTTCGTATAAATTTCTCGATCATTTACATGATCCGTAAGTGCATTTTTCAAAAGAAACTTTATTTCGATATCTTTGATAAAACTTCGCTCCATGGCAAGCAGATAATCTTCTTTATCCACCTTGCTCCAGTCAACCACATAGCCGATTTCTTTTTTCAACATCAAGTCAAGCCATATTCTTGTACTTCTCCCATTTCCCTCTCGGAACGGATGAGCCACGTTCATTTCAACATATTTTTCGACAATTTCATCAAAAGTTGACTGTGGCATTTTGTCTATATTCTGTAACGCTGTTTCCAAATACATCAGCGGAGCAAATCTAAAATTTCCTTTTGAAATATTAACTTTTCGTAATTTACCGGCAAAATCATAAATCTCATCAAAAAGACATTGATGGATCATCGCAAGACTTTTATAAGTCCCTGGTTCTAATGTCTCAAAAAAGCCACTTTCAAACATTTCAAGCGCTTTTTGCTTACTGATTCTTTCTTCCATTCTTGCTAATTCTGTAGAATCTGTAATACCTAATTTATTTTCAAGCATAGTTTCCCTCACATTCTTCATGCGATCACTTTTCCAGTCACAAATCTATTTTTATAAGTATACCATAATATCGGCAACAAATCCATTTTATTATGAATATTCAACTTTTATTTTGCCGTATTTAATAGTTCTTTCTTCCTATTAACATAAAAAATGGCAAAGTACTTATCGACAACATTTCACCGTTGGATGTTGGTAAATAAAATATCCTATAAATACGATTGGTGTGAAAATTCCTCTCATCCTGTTTTTATTTCTCACAAACTATGATACAATCATTAGAAATAGCCGACAAAATCCAAGGAGGAAATCAACGTGGAGAAAAAACGGATTCGGGACTTTGGAATCGTACCCGGAAGAGTGAAAACAGGAAAAAGAAATGCGATTACGGATGTACCTGGTGTACTGGTAGGACACTGTACTGTGAACACAGAAGAAAATCATACCGGTGTGACCGTGATCATCCCTGGACCGGACAATGCATTTGCAAATCACTATACGGCGGCAGCCTATGTCCACAATGGATTTGGAAAAAGTGCCGGTCTGGTACAGGTAGAAGAGCTTGGGACCCTTGAAACGCCGATCGCCCTTACAAATACGTTAAATGTCGGAAAGGTTTGGGATGCACTTGCCAGTATCGTGATCGAGCAGTGCCAGAACGATGGGCTGGAACCCATGAGCATCAATCCGGTCGTTGGCGAGTGCAATGACTGCCGGATCAACCAGATCCAGAAGCGTGCAGTTGGTGAAAAAGAAGTGCGGCAGGCTTTTGAGACTGCTGCCGAGGAGTTCGAAGAGGGGGATGTCGGTGCCGGTGCCGGTACCATCTGCTACGGCATGAAAGGTGGAATCGGATCTGCATCCCGCGTGATCTGTATTGGTGAAAAGGAATACACCATCGGCGTTCTGGTTCAGTCAAACTTTGGTGCAACCGAAGATTTTGTACTGAACGGAGAGGCTGTTGGTCCAAAAATTCTGGAATGGAAGCAGGAAAAGAATGATATGGCTGCATCCGAAGAAGATAAAGGTTCGATCATGAGCATTCTGGCTACCGATCTCCCATTGACAAGCCGTCAGCTCAAACGGATCCTTAAAAGAACAGGGGTTGGCATCGCACGAACCGGCGGTTATACGGGACATGGAAGCGGGGAAGTCATGATCGGCTTTACAACCGCAAATCGGATCCCATCCGGTCGCGAGGAGGAACTGCTCCAGATATCAGCAATTCCGGAGCATGTGATCAACCGGGCTTTTCTTGCTGCGGCGGAAGCCGAACAGGAAGCGATTCTAAATTCCATGACGGCTGCAAAACAGACACGCGGAAGAGAGGGAGAGCTGTATTACAGTCTTGCAGAATATCTTAAGGACAGGGAAGCCTGAACCTCAAAATAGACTTGAAGCACCATTTCCGGCATTTCACCGGTTCTGGTGCTTCTTTCATTCTAAATGCCCAGCGATAACCTCTGTTCAGAATCAGTCCATTGGGCGATATCTACACTCTTTCACAAGCAATCATACTTCGCCGACTTCCCCTTCGCCTTCTCCACCGGATACTTTCTCTCGTTCTTCCCCATCTTCATATTCACGATCTCATCCGCGTCAAGTCCCAGCTTGTCCAAAAGGTTCTGGGAGTATACGATCACATCCGCCAGCTCCTCTTTTACATGCTGCAGGTCATACTCCTCATCGTTCCACTGGAAGCACTCCAGGAGTTCTGCTGCCTCGATGACGATGGATTTCGCAAGGTTCGCGGCAGAATGAAACTGCTCCCAGTCGCGGTCATCGGTGAATTTGCGGATTCTGTCTATGGTTTCCTGTTTCATAAAAATTTCCTCTTTCCCAATAAATGATCTTATTTCAGTTGAGTTCTGAGCATGAGCAGATAAGCCACTCCCATCCTGCTCCTATCTGCCGCTTACTACTTCCATTCCTTCCACACCTCCGGCTGATACCCCAGTGTGGACTGTTTCCCGTTTCTTACAACCGGCGTCCTGAGCACGGACGGATTTTCCAGAATCTTCTCTAACTTATCCTCATCCGCGATATACTTGATCAGCGCAAGCGTATCCTTATCTTTTCCAGACCAGTTAACCATATTTTCGATTCCGCCGTTGACCTCTGCAACCGAACGAAACTCGCCTTTGCTCATTCCCTTCTCTTTCATGTCAATAAACTGATATTTGATACCGCGCTCTTTAAAGAACCGCTCTGCCTTCTTCGTATCATTGCACTTTTTCGTGCCAAAAATCTGTATGTTCAAAACATTCTTACTCCTTTTCTGTCCTGGAAATATGCCCTGGCTGGTAACTGTTCAGTACCCTCACAGTTACGTGCAAAAATCCATTCCAAATCGGCTGTGCCGATAGGATTTTTGCCTTCTATTCTAAGTTTTCTTACGGTCAGCGCAGTAAATGCGCAGACCTACTGAACAGTTACTCTGGCTATTACTCTTCCATCATCTCAAACAAACTCATCTGCTCCATCTTAAACTCCGACAATACCATCCGTTTCGTCTCCTCACCTTTCATATGGGTCACATCCACCCTCTGTACCCCATTCCGGATACTGGATTCGACAAGCTTTAATACATAGATATTGTCAAACCGGTTGTAGATGGAATCGCCGCCTAAGCCGGAAAGACAGATCAGCTGCGTGTTTGTCTTTTTTGCCATCTCGATCAGGGGTTTTAAGAGATGCTCCGCATTTGTCTGGGCAAACGGGTTGTCCATGACCAGGACTTTCCCTTCCTCACCGGAGGTAAAGAGATCCGTCTCATCGCGCCGCATATAGCTTAAAAGGCAGGTCAGGATCACGAAGGCGGACAGGAATCCTTCGCCGCCGGAGTTGGCGGATACTTCGGACCAGGAGATCGGCACTTCGCGCTCCGCCTCGATCTTGTACAGCCGGATCTTCACGTTCTGGATTCCTGCAACATCATCGTACAGCTTTCTGGTGGTGATCACTCTTCCCAGAAACTCTGTCAGATTTCCATTTTTTTCGATCGTCTCGATTCCAAGCTTCACGATATTTTCAAAATAATCATGCAGCTTCAGCCGGAAATGCTCTCTCTCCGTCTCCCAGTCAGGCACCTGGATCCGCAACATCTTCAGACTTCTTCCCCTCACAGAGATCGTAGAGTTCTTATCGATCATGCCGATATTCGCATTGATCTGCTCAACGTATTCCAGAAACATCATTTCCAGATTTTTCTGTTCGTCATCGATATGGGCGAGATCGATCTCCAGTTTTTCCAGCTGATTTTCGTACGCCTGCCGGTTCATTTCAAACTGCCTGAACAGATTCCGCGGGCTGGCTGTCTGGGAGAGCAGGCTTTCGAAAGTCTTCTTAAAGTAATCATCCGCATACGTTTTTCCGGACGCGATCACGCGGATCAGCTCAGACACATCACCCCTGCACCGGTCCAGTGCCTTGGAACTCTCCGTGATCTTCCTGCGGATCTCCTTCTGGTACCCTTTTATGACATCCATTTCCTCATTCCGTACATCCGGGATCCGCTCCTGAATGGCAAAAAGAATTTTATTCTCTCCGGTTTCCGAATACGCGTCAGCCCCACTCTCTGGAATCAGACCACCTGACGCGATCGAACGCCCCACAGACATCCGTTCATCTGCAGAACTCAGGCCATCTCCAGAAATCAACTCTGCAGGAATCGACTCATCCACATATTCCTCCACGCCTGCCGCCTGCGAAGCTATCTGTATATTTCTCTCCCGAAGCTGACTCAATTCCTTCTGATGTGCCGTAAGCTCATATTCCTTGAGATTCAGACGTTTTTCGAATTCCGTATCTGTGATCGTCTTTCTCTCTGCCGGCTGCTCATATCCGGTTTCCTTTTTCAGATTCTTCATATAGAGCGTGATCGTTGTTGTCAGCGCACCTTCTTTTCTTCCAAGAGCCGTATTTTCTTCATTCGCTTTGTTGAGTTCCCTCTCCGTCTGCTTTTTCTGCCGTTTCCATGCGTCATACTGTTCTTCCGGGCACACGAGACTCTGGTATTCTTTCTCCGGGATCTGACTGTCCTCATTTTTCTTTTTGAGCTCCGTCCTCTTCCCGCTGATTCTTCCGATCCAGTCCGTCTGTGACTTTTTAAGCTCTTCCACACTGTCCGATATCACCTTTGTCAGCGCATAGTATCTCGCTTCCAGCTCTTCCGAGGTCATCTGCGTCAAAGAAGACAGATCCCTGTTCTCCGCTGTTCTCGCGATCTCTTCAAATTCCGCCTGTTTCTTCTCCTCGCGGTCGATCTTCTCCGCAAATTCCTTCACCAGTGCCCTAAGTCCCATCTCCTGTTCCCGGAGTTCACCCAGACGCACGGAAAGCGCTGTCTGCTTCTCCGTAAGCTCATGATTCTCCTTTTTCAGGCGTTCCAGACTTGTCCGGTCCGTCTCATACTGATCATATTTTTTGAGGAGGATCTCAAACTGTACGTCCATTCTCTTTAAGCCGTCGATCTGTTCCTTTACCGTATCCGCAAGCGTTTCGATCTCTTTTTTCTCCTCTTCCAGCCTGCTCTGCTCCCGATAGATCTCTTCCAGACGTCCTTTTACGGCTGTCCTCTCATCCTTCAGACTACTGATCTCTTTTTCTGTCTGCTGACAGAGAATTATACTGAACGTCTGATTTTCAACCACACTCCGGTAGTTTCTGTAGGTCTCAAGATCGGCGTCCTTGTCCTCCACCGCCTTTTTCAGATCTTCGATCTCCCGGCGGATCTTCCCCAGAATCTTTTCCAGCTCCTCCCGGTCAAGAAGATGTGTGTTGAACATGACATAAAAATGTACATTCCCATAATCCGCAAACCTGGGATCCACATGTTCCTGCTCCTGTTCCAGCTCTTCCTTCACGATGATCGGGATCGGGAAGCTTGTATATAATTCCTCCCCGTTCTTTTGAAACCGCTCAAGGACCGACCGCTCCATCAGGATCGAGTAGGGGATAAACGGATTCTTCTTCACAAGTTCGGCATTTTCCGTGGCCGTCCTGCCATTTTTCGAGAGCCATTCCATTCCGTATACAAGGTCGATCCCGTTCTGCTCCATATAAGTCCTGATGTTTTCCGGAAGCTCCGTGGTCTTTCCCTCTTTTAACTGTCTGAAATGCTTTTCCTGATCTCCTTTTTTCTGGATCAAGCTGCTTCTTGCGACATCCAGTTCCCTGATCTTTCCGTCAAGCTGATCCAGGATCAGATCTCTTCTGTCAAGATGTTCTTCGTCCACATTGACGTATTTCATGATCCTCAGACGTTCCGTTTTTTGTCTTTCCAGATCTGCAAGTTTCTCAGAAACATGGTCTAACCTATGGGCAATGTCATTTAACGTCACAGTTCCGTCCGAAGCTTCCTGCGAAAGCTTTTTCCGGGTCTGTTCCTGTTCCATAAGTTTCCGGGCGTATTTCACCGACTTATTTTTCTTCTCCTGCAGTCCCGCATCGATCTCCTTCCGGAAAATCTCCAGCGCTCCATCTTCATAAAGCCCAAGGAGGTTTCTCCTGAGTTCGGCGTTAAACTCCCGGTTAAAGGAGTCTTCCACCTCATCATAGCTCCTGACCCTGCTCTCTTTCGCTCCGATATCTCCGCTTAATTTCCGGATCTCCCGCTCCTTCTCGTCCCGCTCCCGTTCCGCATTTTCCCGGGCTCTTTCCGTTTCTGCAAGTGTTTTCTCCTCCGACTGTCTCTGATCCTTCAGCTTTTTGGCATTTTCCGAGTACAGCGCATATAACCGGCATCCAATCTTCTCGATCTCATCCTTCGATTCTTCCGTCTTCTGCAAGAGCACCTGAAGCTTCGCATCCACCTCCGCCTTCTGGCGTTCAAAGTCCTTTAATTCCAGATAGATCTTATGAAGATCATATGTATCGATCTTCCGCAGCAGATGATTTTTCAGAGAAGTGAGTCTTGTGATCTCGATCTCCTGCTGCGCTCTCTGTGAAAGGATCTCCGTTTTCTGGTCCTCACTGAGATAGATCTGGTAGGAGAGCTGTTCATAAACGATCTGTCTCTGCTCTCTCTCGATCTGTTCGAACTTCTCCTGACCGGCAGCGATCTCCGTCTGCAGCCGGTCCAGCTCTTTCCGGAGCGATTTCGCATAGAGGATCATCTCCGTTCTGAGATTCACAGCGTCCCGGTCTTTCTGCGCATAATCATCAATCATATCTTTCAGCGGTTTCGTGTCCTCAAAATACTGCTCAATGATCCCCTTGCGGAGGATCTTCGACTGATTGCTCCGGTACTGTTCAATAAACTGGAATGCCAGCTTCCGGAACTCGTCGATCTTATTCTTTTCCTGATTTAATTTATCCTCGATGGGACGCAGAAACCAGTTTTCCACCAGATCCTTTTCATCCTTTGCGTTCTGGAACAGCTCCGAAAGTCCGGACTCCTTCTGGTTTACCTTCCGAATAATGCTCTCCCATTCCTTATTGTTGATCTGATACTGGCGGAGTGTGGAAAAATACTGGCGTCTCCCGTACTGGCTCGCCATATCATACAGTCGGAAATCTCCCGGTTCATTCCTGCTGATCTCTTCCAGAAGATTTTTGCATTCTCCGAAGCCCTTCAGGATCTTTTTATTTCCGTCCTGTCGAATGATTGGAAGATTGTCAAGGTCATATTTACAGCCATTCGAATAGCTCCCGGTAAATGTGTACATTTCCAGCTCTTCCGTGTCGTTATCTTCCTTCTGGTTTTTCCGCACCATCATCCCCGCCAGAAAACGGTCGATTCCATTGTCAAGGATCCATTCCGTCATGAGGAACGTCGGACGGTTCGTCGTAAAATAACTCTTAAACGGCCGATCTCCGAAATCCCGGTATGTCCGGTTCACAAAAAGACTCACGATCATCTGCACCAGCACGCTTTTTCCGCCGCCGTTCCGCAGGGAGATCAGCGTATTCTGCCCGCCGAGATCAAAGGTTTCGTCGTCGATCTTTATGGTATTATTATTGTAGTTCAGGTTTAAAATCCGGATCCGCGATATCTTACTCATGTGTCTCCCCCAATGTTTCCATGATCCTTGCGTAATTTTCCTTGTTCAGGATCTTGTATTCCATAATATTGTCGAGTTTTGCTGTGGTCTTGATCATCTCATCTTCCGGGATAAAGATGATCAGCCCCTGCCGGTCCAGAAAATTGCAGATAATGCTCACATATCCTTCCTTCGTATACTTTGACCGGCTGCCTGCCTCCACACTCTTTAACGCTTCATAAGCTTCACTCATGCTCTTATAATCCAGAACCGTTTCGTACATCTCGGTGTAAAGATTTGTTCCATCCTGCTCCCTCTCCTGTTCAAGCGCGAGTCCCGCCTTCAACCGCTCCGACACGATATTCTGCAGCTCTCCGAGTTTCAGGAATTCTCTGGATTTGCTGGTACTTCCCTGTCCGTCATAGAATTCTGCAAGCAGCGTCAGGATCACAAACTGAGCCAGATAGTAGTCCCGGTCCGTGGCATTGGGTTTACATAATTCTTTTTTCAGATCTGCCTTCGTAAATCCAAGATATTTATTGTCGATATCCGGCATCAGATAGATCGTGGTTCCGTATCTCTCGATCTTACAATCCGCAATCTCCGCCTGATTTTTTACTAAATTCATGACCTCCTCGTGCTCCACATAGGCGCGGTACAGATCATTGACTCCCGCGTCCAGATCGCTTAACGCACCATGGCACAAAAGGTAGTAAAATATTTTCTGGCTGTATGTGATCATCTCTGCTTCGTATGCCATCTCTTATCTCTCCTCATAGCAAAATCCTACGTTGGAACATTTGAAATTTCTCCGGTTCCCGGCTTCGTCCATCACGTTTTTAAAATGTACATGTTTCCCGTCTTCCATTGGGAATATATGGATCTTCCCGATTTTCCGGTATCTCCGGTCTTCCAGAATAGCCAGAAGCATCTCATTCAGTACAAAGCCCTCTGAGGCATCCATGAGATAGTCTGTCTGTTCTTTCTGAATCGTCCCGATATCGATCGTTCCGGCTGTCAGGAACTCGATGATGACTTCCCTGAATATTTCCGCAGTTGGAAGCAGCCGTTCCCGTTCTTCCTCTTTACAGCTGATATTTAATGTTTCCAGTGTCATTTCCTTATGGATTGCCAGCTGTTCCAGGATCACATTGACGCAGCCCTCATATTTTTTCATCCGTTCCTGCCTGCTCTGCTCCTTTTCCCGGTTGTATTTTTCCTCATCAAAATCCAGTTCCATAGACTCATCTTCCACATCTGATTTCTTTAGCTTTTTCTGATATTCCATCATTTTTTCCGGGTTGAAAATCTTATTGATCCGGCTGCTAAACAGGGGCGCAAATATTTTATCCGCGTTTTTCAGAAGTGACGCATCCTTCAAAATCTTGTCATAGACATCACTCCGGAACGGAAACCGCTGCACCAATGTCATATTGGAATAATTTTCCAACTCCTCATCGTACAGTTTCTTCAGGTCAAAGTGCTGTCCCAGGATCCGCTGATGCTCGTCCAGCGTCTGTGTCAGATACCGTCCGATCGTCCTGAGATTTCCCAGATTCGCTTTTTCTTTTTCCGTGAACTCTTCCGCATTCATCTGCTTTTCTTCGAATTCTTCAATTTTTTCTTCAATAAAATCGCGGTGGAGCCGGAACTTTTCCCTGGTCTCCACCACGGTGCTGATATTGTCCTCCACTAATTTTCCATACTCTTCCACGGAATAGGATAAAGCGTTTCTCCGGACGGCTAAAATTGCCTCCTCGATCTTCTGGCTCTGTTTGCGCAGCTGACCGAAAATATTTTTGATGTCATCAACAGCGCGATTGTAATCCGCCTTTTCCATATGAAGTTTAAAAAGCATCTCATGGACGGAAAGTTTTAAGTTGTTTTCCATCTCCATCGTGGCGAGGATCATGTTATAGCCCTCGTCTGTCAGATAGTAGGAGGTTCTCCTGACGCCATTCTCCAGATACACGACCTTATTGTCAATATAGCGGATATTGATGTCCTGATAGGTCCGTTTTTCATAATCAAAGGCCTTAAAATACATGGAAGAACCGCTGTTCCCAAGGATATCTTCCACCATAAACCTTGCAAATTCCTGGCTTCTCTCAAAATTTAACTTCCGCCCGTAATATCCGCAGCTGACCTCCTCCACAAATGACGCGATCTCGTCCATCGTGCAGTTTTCTTCCCGCAGAGAATACTCCATAATGAAAAGGAGCAATGTAAACAGCATGTTCATCTGCTCATCCCGTGTCTCGATCCCATATTCTTTCCAGAGCTTTTTATCAAAGCTGTTGCTGCAAAGCACCGAATATCGGCCGACGCACTTCATTCTCTGATCAAAATTTTTCAAAAAATCTTTATCGATCATCATTTATCACCAATCATGTTCATTTAAAATTTCCTGTGGAATGTATTTTCCCATCTCAAGCAGCTCCCGGATCTGATGCCTCCGCTCCGTATCAAATGCCGACAAAAAGCTGGTTCCGATGTTGGCGTTCTGCTTTTCCTTCATATCCGGTAGTCTGGAAAACCCAAGCTGCCATGCCTTATCTAACATCTTTTCATACGCCTCTTTAAAAATATGGATTCCGCTCTCCCGGTACTGCTTCTGCTCGATCAAATGTTCAAAGATCAGAATGCCCTCAAAATCAAGATCACCGAAATAAAACAATGCATTCTTTCCCAGGAAGTATCGTTCCGCACCATTGACATAATCCTCAAAGGTCTTCCAGATTCCTTTTCCGGCTCCGTAGATCACTGTACCGAACTCCCTTCCCATGATCCTGTCATTTCCGGAATTCATATATCTCCGAATATCAAAAAAGGTGTCCTTATTTTCTATGATCAAAATATTCTGCGGTGTCTGCTTGGAACAGGAATAATAAGAAAGCGGCTCTGATGTTTCATAAAAAGCCAGCGTTTCCGGAGTGATCGCAACCCTCTTACAAAGCTCAAGACCGCCCTCTCTCTGGAAATACTTCTCCCTGTGGAAAATCTCAAAGCTGCGCTCATTCATTGTTTCCTGAACCAACAAAAGCTCCGAATGATCCTTTAGATAATCGCTCAAAAGCTGCAGCTTCTCCCTGTCTCTCTCGTAACACTCCGGATGCTCCCGGTAATAGGACGTATTGATCCGGGGATGATACCGATATTTCAGTTCCTCATAAAGCTCCGTATGATCCGCTTCTTTTTCGTATTCCCAAAAGCATAGCGGCAGCGCCGGCTTCCTCCCGTTATTCTTTGCACTTTTCATCGGAACAAGCTCTCCGTTCTCGATCCGCCGCATGACAACTTCATAAAACTTTGAATAATCTGCCTCCGAAAACTCCGCTGACAGCTCCTGTAAGTAGACCTTGTGCTTCTTCATCTCCCTGATTCCGCTCCTTTTTCCGCGCTCGCTTTATATGTATCTTAGCATCAGGAGGCGGAAATGCCAAGGTGATTTCGCGATTCTCTGTGATTCAGAAAAAATATTTCCTGCTGCAAAAAAGAACCAGAAGGATTCATTCTCCCTCTGGTTCTTATCTTCATTCATGTTATGTTCCGGAATCAGAAATTTAATCTTCAAGTCTCGGTCCAACCTCTTTCGGGATCGGGCAATCGTACTCGCCGTTTGTCTCCACCATCCACTCGTCATGAGCTTTTTTCAGGATCTCCGGGCTTTCCATGGTTTTTAATGCTGCTAACGCCATCGCCTCGCCGGCATTTAACATCGCCTTATGTGCGATCTCCGTATTTCCATGGGCGGTCATCTGCCAGGTGTGAGCGGCGGTGCCGAGAGTTGCGGTAGCAGTTGTACACATAGCGGTTGGGATCACATAACTGGCGTCACCGACATCGGTGGAGCCGGCCTGAACTTTTCCGTTCCAGACGAGCGGAGCGATGGAGGTGTGGAGCGGGTGGGCTTCGATCTCCTCCATGTGGTCCGCGCCGAAGAGCTTCCTTAAGGACGCGCGCTTTGCTTCCATCTCATCCGGCGTCGCGGTCTCGTGGAAGAATTTTGACGCCAGGGCAAAGTCCGCCTCGTCGTATTTCGGGGCACCGATCTCCTCCATGGACTCGTGGAGAACTTCTGAGAGGACATGGTTCGGGATATAGTCGGAAAGTCCGGCGTAAAGCTCGTATGTCATCTCGGTTCCCGTCATCTTTGCGGCGCCTTCCGCCACATCAACGACGCGCTTGTAGATCTCCTTCACCTGCCATGACTTTGGTGCGCGGATAAAATAGTGGACTCTGCTGTGTCCCTGGACAACGTTCGGGGCGATTCCTCCTACATCACGGTACGCGTAGTGGACTCTCGCGTCGGAGATAATGTGCTCCCGCAGGTAGTTGACTCCGACGCTCATGAGCTCCGCAGCGTCCAGGGCGGAACGTCCAAGTTCCGGGGCTGCCGCCGCGTGGGAAGTCACACCCTTAAAGTTGAAGAACACACTGACATTCGCCAGTGTAGACTCGGACCAGATCGCGTTCTTATCGCCCGGATGCCATGTAAAAGCAGCATCCACACCGTCAAATACACCTTCTCGTGCCATGATCGCCTTTCCGTCTCCCTTTTCCTCACTCGGGCAACCAAAAAG
>OGFO01000939.1_pt1 | contig 13011 bp, 6 predicted proteins | sample 1570981 | NCBI WGS metagenome assembly OGFO01 (sample SAMEA2581955, study PRJEB24529) | metagenome | biome: Human gut stool | place: China | collected 2011
GTGACATGTATATCAATGGGGTACAGTTTAATGATGCAGAAACAGGACGTTTCAGTTACGGATTAATAGGAGGATTAAATGATGCTACCCGTAATAAGGAGGGGATCGGTCCTTTTGAAATTAACAACTTTACTTTCGGAGCCATAGGGGGAGCTTCCAATATCAATTTACGTGCCAGCCAATATGCGGCCGGTTCAAAACTCACCTTATCAGGTAGTAACCGCAACTATATCTTGCGTGGAATGTATACTTATTCTACAGGTCTGATGAATAATGGATGGGCCTTTACCGGTTCATTGGGATATCGTTGGGGTAACGAGGGAAATATTGAAGGAATCAAGTACAACTCTTTTTCTTACTTCCTCGGTGCAGAGAAAGTATTCAATGATCGCCATAGTCTTTCTTTGGCAACTTGGGGAACACCTACAGAGAGAGGGCAGCAAATGGCGGCAACTGAAGAAGCCTATTATTTAGCAAACAGTCATTATTATAATCCGAACTGGGGATATCAGAATGGAGAAAAACGAAATGCGCGTATTGTACGCCAGTTCGAGCCATCAGCCATCGCTTCATGGAATTTCACCATTGATGATAATAAGAAGTTAGTGACAAGTGCCGGATTCAAATATTCCAACTATGGGAAAAGTGCTCTAGGCTGGAATGGTAATGCGGCCGATCCACGCCCGGATTATTATAAAAAGTTGCCTAGCTCTATCTTCGACGTATGGGAATCCGTTCCTACTGCCGATGAACTGCAGCAATTTAATGAGGTTACTGATAATTGGAAGAATAATAAAGCTTATCGTCAGTTGGATTGGGATGCTCTTTATTTTGCCAATAAACAAGCGAATGCATTAGGTAAAGAGACGCTTTATTATGTGGAAGAACGTCACGACGACCAGTTAGCTTTCAATTTGAGTTCTGTATTCAATCATCAATGGAATGAGCGCAATAGCTATGTTGCCGGAATTGCAGTGAATACAACCAAAGGTATGCATTATAAGAAAATGAAAGACTTGCTGGGTGGACAGCTTTATACGGATGTCGACAAATTCGCAGTACGTGACCATGGCGCTAGTTCCAGCATGGTGCAGAATGACCTCGATAATCCTAACCGTCGTATTGGTGAAGGTGATAAATTTGGTTATGACTATAACATCTATGTGAATAAGCAGAGCGCATGGGTACGTTACCAGGGTAATAATGGTGGATCATTAAATTATTTTGCTTCCGGTAAAATCGGATCTACACAAATGTTCCGTGATGGATTGATGAGAAACGGACGTGCGCCATTGAAATCACTTGGTAGTAGCGGTACGGCGAAGTTCCTGGAAGGCGGTATAAAAGCTGGTCTGAATTGGGCTATCAATGGTAATCATTCCTTTACATTGAATGCCGGATATGAAGAACGTGCACCGCTGGCTTACAACTCTTTCATCGCTCCGCGTATTAAGAACGACTTTGTGAGAGATTTGAAAACAGAGCGTATCATTGGTGGTGATTTGACTTACAACTTCAATACTCCTTGGGTGATGGGACGTTTGACGGGTTATTACACTCGTTTCCAGAATCAAGTAGAAATGGATGCTTTCTATAACGATAGCGAAGCACGTTTCACTTATCTTTCTATGAACGGTATTGAAAAGGAACATTGGGGAATAGAAGCTGCTGCTACCTTTAAATTGACAAGTGAGCTGTCATTAACAGCTATCGGTACTTGGAGCGAAGCTAAGTATACCAATAACCCGGATGCTGTATTGACGTATGAAAGTGAGAATGAATCAAACCTCGACCGTGTTTATGCTAAAGGTATGCGTGCCAATGGCACTCCGCTTTCTGCTTATAGTCTTGCTTTGGATTATAACGTAAAAGGTTGGTTCTTCAATTTGACAGGAAATTATTATGATCGTGTATATATCGATTTCTCAAGCTATCGTCGTCTTGGCAGTGTATTGGATAAGAATGGTGCCGGTGTAGATGCTAACGGAAATCCGGTTCTCAATGTACCGGGTCAGGAGAAACTGGATGGCGGATTTATGTTGGATGCTTCTATTGGAAAATATATCCGTTTGCGCAATGGAAAGAGCATTAGTCTCAATTTAAGTTTGACTAATATCCTGAACAATACAGATTTGCGTACAGGTGGTTTCGAACAAAACCGTGATGATAATTACAAAGACGGTGACGCACGTGTTTACAAGTTTTCCAAGAATTCTAAGTATTTCTACGCATTCCCGTTCAATGCTTTCTTGAACATTGGTTATAGATTTTAAGAATGTGTAGTTATCAATCCAAAACAAAAAGAAAGGAAGAAACAATTATGAAGAAATTACTATCTATATTATGTACCGGATTACTGCTATGTGGCGCAGTTCTCACTTCCTGTGAGAACTATGATGATCCGGTGACGGGAAATGCTTATGGCAATAATTCAATCCCGGAAGGACGTACGATTTCAATTGCGGCATTGAAAGAGAAATATAATGATTTCATCGATACAAGCAAAGATACTTATACGACTATCGAAGGTGAAACGCGTATTGAAGGGGTAATTACCTGCGATGATGAAAGTGGAAACTTGTATAAGAAGCTCGTGGTGGCAGATGAAACAGGAGCGATCGTTATTGGTGTTAATGCAACCGGATTGTATGCATTCTGCCCGGTAGGTCAGAAAGTAGTGATTGACTGTAAGGGTTTGCAGATAGGTAGCTATCGTAAACAGGCACAGATCGGAACTGTTTATAATAATGCAGTAGGACGTATGCCGGAATATGTATGGAAACAACATGTACGTTTGATAAACGAACCTAAGTTATACTATTCGGAATTGACACCGATTGAAATTACTACTCCTGCCGAACTTGCTGCTATAAACTTGAAAGAAGCTCCAGTATTGGTTACCTTCAAAAATGTGAAACTTACCGAAGCAGATGGAACTGCGACTTACGCTCCGGGTGATGAAGGATCGGTAAAACGTTATTTTACTTATGCCGATGGTACGGAGAGTGGAAGTAACTTATTCCTTTATACCAGCGCTTATGCTAATTTTTCAATGGAAGTGATGCCGCAGGGAAGTGTAAATATTACAGGTATTTTATTGCGTTACAATAACCAATGGGAGGTTGTTGTTCGTACTTTAAACGATATCAAACGAAATAATTAATTCAATTAACACATATAATTATGAAAAAGATTCTAAATGCTTTATTCTTGACGCTGCTTACAGTGTTCACATTTAGTTCATGTAGTGATGTACCGGCCCCTTATGATATATTGGGAGAAGGTGATGTTCCGGGACTGACGGGTGATGGTACGAAAGAGAATCCATATAATATAGAAGCCGCACAACAGAAACAAGACGGCTCCATAGCTTGGGTGCAAGGATATATTGTGGGTGCTATAGAAAATGTATATGATGATAAAGGGGAATTTGCAGGCAATAAGGCTAGCTTTACAGCTCCTTTTAATATAACATCTAATGTACTGATTGCTGAAAGTCCAGATGAGACCAATGAAAGTAAATGCTTACCAGTTAAAATAAAAAATGGTAGTGATCTAGCCAATGCTTTAAATTTGAAAGATCATCCTGAAAATAAGGGAGGAGTCTTATTGATTCAAGGTGAGTTGAGTGCTGGTTTCGGTAAGGCAGCATTGATTAATACGACAGCTGCAGTATTTAATAATAAAGAGATTGGTGAAGAACAAGGTGGAGAAACTCCGGGTGGTAGTACCACGATTACAGAAAATCAACCTTATTCTGTATCGTTTGCTTCAGACCTTGCAGGATTTACAGTTGAAAATAAAGTAAGTGAGGGCTTGACTGGGGATGTTTGGTATTACAGTAAGAAATATACTGCTGCTACTGCCAGTTCATACAATGGATCTACAAATGTTCCAGCAGAAGGATGGTTCCTTTCTCCGGTTTTAGATATGACAGCTATTAGTAAAGCAACATTGACATTTGAACACTCTTCTTATAGTGAAGGTAAACCTGAAGAGTTAATGCTAAAAGTTAGAGAAGAAAATGCGACCTCTTGGACTGATTTAGTTATTTCTAACTACTCTAATGGTCGTGATAATCATGTAACTACTACTGTGGATCTTACAGCTTTTGCTGCAAAGAAAGCACAAATTGCTTTTGTGTATAAAAATCTTGCAGGAGGAACTAATAATACATGGTATATTTATAATTTGAAAGTTGCTGCTGGTGAAGGTGGTGGCTCTGTTGATCCAGATCCAGTTGAAGGTAAGTTGATCTTTACCGAAATATTTGGTTCAGATGTAGATGCGAATATATTAGGAAGTTCGACAGCTATCTCAAGTTTCACTCATTGGGATAATAGTTATTCATATTCGGCTACTGCAGCTGATATCCGTGCTATTGCTCATAGAACTCCTGATAATACGACAGAGACGAAAAAAGTGAATAATATTTGGTTCCCAGCTAGTAAATCTGCAGAATTTGTAATTAGTGGTATTAATCTCACTGGATATACCAAGTTTATTGTTGCTTATGAGATTGCTTCTAATGTATATGCAGCGTCCGAAACTGATAACTTGAACAATTTGAAACTTACACTGAATGATAAAGAAGTGATTCCTGCTAGTCAAGAGGTTGTTGGAAATGGCAAAGTTAGCGGAATATTCCATGAAATGCAGGTTGAAATATCGGTTGCGGGCACAGATAATTCTACATTGAAATTTTCTACTAATGGAACGGACAATAAGTTTGGAATTCGTCTTTATAATATAAGGCTATATGCTGCAAAAAGTGGTGGCACTGATCCTGAACCGGGTGAAGGTATAGCACTTCCTTTTACTGAAGGATTTGGTGAAATGGCTGATTATGACAAGGAAAATAAAACGGCCATAGCAGATTGGACTCATTTTGATACCCAATTAACTATTGTAGATACAAAAGCGACAGCTGATATTCGTGTTCCTTCAAAGACTTCAGCTGATGCATGTTTGTGGTTACCTTCAAGTTATTCAGGTACGGATAAATCTACAGAGATAGAGATTTCCGGTTTTAATTCTGCTGGGTATACAAGTCTTACTTTAAGCTATGATTTGGCATGTGGTAAGAAAGAAACTTCGCAAACAGTTATTAAAGTGAAATGTGATGGGACAGAGATTACAGTACCAGCTGGAACTCTTGAGAAAGCAAATGTTTTCTATCCTGTATCAATTACAAATATCCCAGCTGGCACTAAAAAAATAACATTTGTTTCTAGTAGTGAAAATACAATGGGGTTCCGTTTGGACAATATAAAATTAGAGGGTGTAAAGTAAAAAAGAAATTCTTTAGATGCATGATAAAAAAGGGTGTCTTGTAAGGCACCCTTTTTATCATCAAATAGATTTAAGATATTGATTTTTGCAATAATAAAAAGAAAACATTCGAATCCTTGTTTAAGTATTCGGGCTAGTTTGTCTTTGTGAAATAGTAATTTGTAATAATGATTTGGAAATGAAATATATTTTGAGGTACTTTTGTTTAGGAATATTTTTAGTGTGTTTTTACGCTTGTGATAAAGATGATAATAACGACTCCAATAATTTTGCCACCGGCATTGTAGAACTTCCAGCTCTCCGCAATGGTGCAAACGATGTATTCATAACCCACTCTACTACTTTCAATGGGCAGAAAGTAACCTCTTTCAGTATGGAATACGATAAGAGTAAGAAGCATTCCCGTTGGATTGCCTTTCGATTTGACAATCAAACAAAACAGCAAAATGTATCACGTAGTGATGAGCCTTTTGATGCTGATCCTGCTATCGGCTCACAATACCAACGTGTGCAAGCAGATTTTGGAAAACAAGGTTATGATAGAGGGCATCTTTGTGCCTCTGCCGACAGACTTTATTCACGTGAGGTAAATGAACAGACCTTCTATTACACGAATATGAGTCCTCAACGGAATAAATTTAATACAGGTATATGGTTGACTTTGGAGGGACAGGTGCAATCATGGGGACGTAGCTGTACATCTTCAGATACTTTATATGTGGTAAAAGGAGGAACGATTGATAAGGAAGATCAGATCAGAGGATATATCAGTAACGACCTTAGCAAACCCATTCCTAAATATTATTATATGGCTTTGCTGTTTAAAAAAGGAGATTCATTCAAAGCGATCGCTTTTTGGATGGAGCATACCGACACTCCGAAATCAACAAAGTTAGTTGATTATGCATTATCAATAGACGAACTGGAAAAAAAGACAGGAATTGACTTCTTTCCGAATCTGAATGATAATTTAGAAAATGCGCTTGAGGCTACGTATTCAACAAAAGCGTGGCCGGGATTGGAATAAGATCCTCCGTTAATAATAACAGTTTTTTCAAGGCGGGGTATACTTCAGGATTCTACCACCCATTTTTCGATATTACGGGTTTTCTCACTGAAGTTAATCCCTATCTTGAATAGTTTCCGCCCATCCGCTTCGAAAGGCAGCGCATAGCATTTGTCGTTAATCTGCTGCAAAGCCTCTTCTGCTGTTCCGTTTAGCTTGAATTCCATAATATAAATGAATTTGTCTGTCTGCAGAACGAGATCTATGCGTCCGTTATTGGTGTGGTATTCCACATTGGTATAGAAACCAACCAATTTGAAAACAATGAAAAGCACGTTCTCATAATGTAATTCCTGATCTCGGATAACTTCGTAAGTCGTATCGGCGAAGAAACTCTGAAGGCGGCGGAAGAAAGAATCATAATCTCCGGAACGCACTTCATGGACAAACTTTTGAATCTCAAACGGGGATTCTGTCTTATTCACATTCGCATAAAAAGGAAGCAGAAAACGAATAAAGCCTTCTTCTACTTCACGATTGGGGAAACCTAAACGATATATCCCAAATTCTCCATCATACCCTTTGATAGTGAGATATCCGCTTTGATAAATCACCGGGATCGGATTGGTTGATTCGGAGTCGATGCTGTTCAATACTTGCGCATCGGTTTCTTCGTGTGCCATCCGTTCCAGATCATAATGATGCTTTTTCAGTAATTTCACCAGATAGGTAGGTGTACCCGTCTCAAACCAATAACTACCGAATTCTTTATATTTGAAAGCATTAAGCAGACTAAACGGATTGTATATGCCGATAGAATTATGTGTAAAATGATAGCCGTCATAATATTCTTTTAGTTTTGTACAGAGCTTGTCATACGACAAACCTTGCGTCTCTGCAAACTCATGAAGTTCGACATCTAAGTTCTCATGAAGCTCCTGATCGCTGACACCACAGATTTCAACATAATCTTTTCTCATCGATATGTCATCCAAATTATTCAAGTCGCTAAACACACTGACTTTGCCGAACTTGGTAACACCGGTCAAGAATGCAAACTTTATATAGCCATCCATTGTTTTGAGTGCCCCGTAGAAAGGTTTTAAGGTATCCCGGAATTGCTTTTGCAATTCTTCATTTCCGATGGCTTGTAACATGGGCTTGTCATATTCATCTACCAAAATAACTACACGCTGCCCTGCCTGTTTGCAGGCGCGTTCTATGATGCCGGCAAAACGCAGGGAAAATGAGCGCTCGGATGGCTCGGCACCATAGAGCTTTTCCCACGCAGTCAACGATTTTTCGAGTATATTATCCAGACTTTCCGGTACATCATATTTTTCGATATTAAGGTCCAGATGTAATATCGGATATTTAATCCAGTCTTTTTCCAGCTTTTCTACAGCCAGCCCTGCAAACAGTTCTTTTTTTCCTTGAAAATAGGCTTCCATAGTAGAGATGAGCAGGCTTTTCCCGAAGCGGCGTGGGCGGCTTAAGAAATAGTAACTACCGGTTTTTATCATTTGATACATTAATGCCGTTTTATCAATATAGAAATAACCGTCATTACGAATCTTTTCGAAATTCTGTATGCCAATGGGATAAATTTTAGTGCTCATATACTCCGGTTTTATAAATCAATTACACAAAGGTAATAAATTTCCGGGTACTTCATCGCTTTTAAAAAGAGGAAAGTATAAGTATGATTGCTTTTAACTGAATGAAGTGTAGAAAACAGTACGTACTGTTTGAAGTCTATATTTTAATGCCTATATTTGTCTACATTTCATTTATATAGGATAGACATTATGGATACTACTTTCAGAATATACCCGATAGGGATACAGAATTTTGAAGACTTACGCAATAATAACAACGTCTATGTGGATAAGACGGAGTTGATTTATCGTTTGGCTAATACCAATAAGGTTTATTTTTTGAGTCGTCCCCGTCGTTTCGGAAAAAGTTTGCTGGTATCCACTCTTGATGCTTATTTTCGGGGGAAGAAGGAGTTGTTTCAAGGTTTGGCAATGGAGCGTTTGGAGAAAGAGTGGAATGTCTATCCGGTGTTGCATCTTGATTTCAGCATGACGAAGTATACGGCACTTTCTGACCTTGTGGGGCAGTTGAACTTGAATCTGTATGATTGGGAAAAACTCTATGGGAAGGAAGAAGTGGAAGATACACCGGCAGAACGTTTCCGGGGAGTGATTCGTCGTGCTTATGAACGGACGGGCAAACCGGTAGTAGTACTTATTGACGAATACGATGCTCCCTTATTAGACAGTAACCATGTGCCGGAACTACAAAATGAACTTCGTGAAGAAATGCGGAAATTCTTTAGTCCCTTGAAAGCGCAAGGAGAATATCTTCGGTTTCTTTTCCTGACAGGTATCAGTAAGTTCAGTCAGATGAGTATTTTCAGTGAATTGAATAATTTGCAGAATATCAGTATGAGAGACGACTATAGTGCTATCTGTGGTATAACCGAACGGGAATTGCGTACACAATTGAAAACTGATATTGAAATGATGGCGCAGGCTAATAATGAAACCTACGAGGAGGCTTGTACGCATCTAAAACAACAATATGACGGATATCATTTTAGTAAAAACTGTGAAGATATTTACAATCCATTCAGTCTGTTCAATGCATTTGCTCAAAAGAGTTATGAGAATTTCTGGTTTTCTACCGGGACGCCTACTTTCCTGATAAATATATTGCAGCAGAGTAATTTCGACATTCGCGAATTGGATGGTGCTATGGCTACTGCAGAGCAGTTTGATGCACCAACAAGTGGTATTACCGATCCTCTTCCTGTACTTTATCAGAGTGGCTATCTTACCATCAAGGGATATGATCCGGAGTTTCAACTCTACACACTGGCTTATCCTAACAAAGAAGTGCGGAAAGGATTCATAGAATCTCTTATGCCCGCTTATGTACATTTACCTGCTCGTGAAAATACCTTCTATGTTGTCTCTTTTATCAAGGATTTGCGTGCCGGAAAACTGACCGAATGTCTGGAACGAATCAGGTCTTTCTTTGCTTCGATTCCCAATGATTTGGAAAATAAGCAGGAAAAACATTATCAGACAATCTTCTATTTGCTGTTCCGTTTGATGGGGCAGTATGTAGATGCAGAGGTAAAGAGCGCAATCGGACGGGCGGACGTAGTAGTAAAGATGCAAGATACCATTTATGTCTTTGAATTTAAGGTAGATGGAACTCCGGAGGAAGCTTTGGAACAGATAAACAATAAAGGATATGCTATTCCTTATCAGCCCGATCATCGGAAAGTGGTAAAAATAGGAGTTAACTTCGATACTGCGACAAGAAGCATTGGTGATTGGAAAATCGTAGAGGAAGTATAATTCTTTCTCTCCCTGTTGATTTCGTCAATTCCTCTTTCAACCTATCACCATCGTTCTGAAACTCTTTATTTATCGTGTTTACAGAGCGGTGATAGGTCATTCTTAACCTATCACCGTATCTTTCACCTATCACCTGAACGGAGAGATGCATATTTATGCTCTTTTCGGCTTGATTCGAACCACTTTATAAACATTCCCACGTTTGGTGTGTATAGAAGGCACTTGATTCTTTTGCAATATTCTCCCGAATTGAATAATATTGCAGTCAGATATATGAATTTTACTGTCGTGCTGCACCTGTTCCAGTATCTCAATAGCAAGAAGTAACTCATATTCTTCCTCCTCTTCTTTAGCAGCCCGGAAAAATTGGTGGAATAACTGCTCCGCAATGGGGATTACTTGAAATTCCTGATTGGCTTCGGTCATCACCTTTTCATCTTCAGTGTCGAACCAGTAACGTTCTCCCCTGTAAATGTCGTGCATTGCTTGTGCATAAAGTTGTTCGTAATCAATCGGAGAACAGTCAATCGGACCGGTCACATTGATAACAATGTAGCGTCGGCTTCCGGAAGTGTCAGTCAGTAAATCCTTGTGATTGCTTGTTCCTATAAATGAAGCGTAACGGCGCATCTCTTGTGTGGCTGTGCCATGAGGACGACGGATATTAACCACAGGTTTTTGCAGGATATGTTTCAGAAAAGCCTGTTGACTCACTCTATTCTGGTCGAACTCGTCCATGTTAATGAGCGCGAAACGATTTAGAGCCAGTTCGGCATCCCTTTTGTTACTGAAATCAATGCGGTCGGTATAGTATATCTGTAATTCCGGTGGCAACAAACTCCGGCAGAAAGTCGATTTTCGATAGGCTTGCGGCCCGACTAATAACGGCACTGTACAGTTGGCATACTTGCGATCGGTGTGACGCCAGTGTTCCACCATATTTAGAAACCAACGGTAAAATAAATCCGGCCAGTGAGCGTTGTTGCAGGGAATACGGGAGGCCAGTTCACGAATCCGGTCGCGTCCGTCCCAACGGACATCTACTCCGAAAAGAAAATCCTCAATAGGGTTGAATATCGGGATGCGGTCGGAATCGAGGTAACGGATCACGTCCCGGTCCCATAGGTTGAGGCCTTCCAGGCGTGCATTCATGGCGATACTGTTGCGTATACGGTTGGTGATGGGGCGGAAACAAAAACAAAAGGTGTTCCGTTCGCGATATTCCGTAACAGTCGTCATTGTGTTGTAACGAAATTCGTACCGGCGTTGCATAAACTCTTCTGTTCGGAATTCCAATTCTTGCTCTGTCGATAAAGGTGATTTTTGTCCGAATCCTTTGGCTCCGGTATATACATTCTGTACAGTTTGCCGGATAAGAAATTCTTTCTTCTTGGTATAGAAATGAGCGATTGCCCAACGGGCTGTTTCTTCTTCCGGTATGCCTGCCTGAAAACAGTTTTCCGCCAGGTGAACCAATAATGGCTTGAGATCTTCGTCGGAATGTAGGTGTATGTTGGGGTGAAGTTCGCTTAATGAATGGTAAGCTTTGTTCAGGGCTGCTTCGAAGAGTGCGGACAAAGTTTCAAAGCTGTCATAACCGGGAATCAGTCGTTTGAAAGGAGATGTTTCTGCCTGTACGGATTCTTTGTAGGTTGTGTCCGATGGCATTTCCAGTGGCTGACGCATATAAATGACGGTGGAGTCGGGATTATAGTAAAGTTCCGGATCACACGTTTGTCGGCAGAATTGCTCCAATGTCGGATTTTTGAGTTCGATGGAGTAGGAGAGTGCCGGTTGATAAAGACTGACGGCTTTTCTGTAGGCGTGAGCTTGGAATATTTCTGCTTCTTCCCGGTCTTTGGGAAGTGATTTGTCCGGGCGGGTGAAGCGTAGCCATATTTTTACGGAATGACCGCTGGAACCCATAAAAGCGGCAAAAGTCTGTGTAAGTTCTGCTGCCTCTTGTTTGATACGGTTTACTTCCGTCCGGTTTGCCAGATGATTCACTTCTATTTGTACAATGCCGTTATATCCGGTCATTTGTGCGCCATTTGTTGTTTTGCGGAAGTTAGCCGCAGGGATAACTTTGGGTAGTTTTTGAACTGCTTCCAGTTTACTGTCCGGTGAGGCATAACGTATGCTTGTCCGTAGATTACTTATCGGGCGGGCTTTCGTTTCATGCTTCATCGCTTCTATTTGTAGGTTTATGTCCAACGTCCGCATGGTTGATGTTCCGTCGTTGTCCCGCATCAAAGTAAGTTTCATGTTAAAAGTGATTATTGTTTATGCTTTTTATTAAAGGCTCATAAAGGTAGGCTTTATTATCCGGTCTGCCAAGCTATATCGTACTTATTTATTGTTTATTTTATGGGGGATTCTGTTCTTTTATGTGGTCACAAAATTCTATTGTGGAAAGAGTTAATCGCATTAATATACTAAAAGGAAGAATGCCACATTACGGGATAAAAAATGTTTCATGCCTCAAAACACTTGGTTTCAAGGCGGGAAACTCTTGTTCCCCCGCCTTGAAACTTTAGTTCCACCATGGAGAAACTTTGGTTTCATCGGTAGGAAACTAAAGTTCCCTAGCCTTTGAAACTAAAGTTTCGTACCGGGAAAATAAGTGTTTCAAGCCTTGGAATGTACTGTACTGGATTTAGTTGACAACTTCGCTTGTTATACCTAAGTTAGTTTACTCAATATTTTTTAAAACCTAAATAAGTTTACTTGTCCCTTTGTAATTCCTGTATAAGTTGTCATTTTAGAGATTTTGCAAAAATATGTATCTTCTCTTATAAGTGCAAGACTTCGGGCTGTAAACTTTCATTAAATAACAAAAACTCTTCGCTCGGGGATCGCCTTAGCGGCAAGGGGCGGGAGCACCCGTCCCGACGAGCGGGACTTCAGCTACCTTTCCACTGCATTTACGAATATATTCCATCGGAGTTCTCATTTGTATGCCTTGATGCGGTCTAACATAATTGTATGCATATATGGCATCGGCTATACGTTTATCCAATTGTTCAAAGCTGTCATCTGTACAGTCAAAAAGCCACCCATTCTTGATCGTGTTATTCATCCGTTCAGCCAGAGCATTATGTAGCGGATCCCCACACTGAGTCATACTGATATTAATATGATGTTTCTTGAGCATACCTATATACAGTTTTGAGCAGTATTGCACTCCCCGGTCAGAATGGTGTATCAGATTATTCAAATCAACATTGTATCTGTTGTAAAAGTCCATAGCCATCCCCAGTGCCTTTAAAGGACCTTCCGCTTCGAGTGTTTTGCACAGGGCATATCCGACTATGGCCCGACTGCCCGCATCGGTAAGAA
>OGFO01000942.1_pt1 | contig 12972 bp, 10 predicted proteins | sample 1570981 | NCBI WGS metagenome assembly OGFO01 (sample SAMEA2581955, study PRJEB24529) | metagenome | biome: Human gut stool | place: China | collected 2011
CGCCACGTTTAATCATTTCACGGCATACACCGAAAATATATCTTGCCCAGCTGGCGCGTGGAGCATCTTCTTCATTCAAACCAAATTCTACATAATCTTTCAAGTCGATAGAGTAAGCCTTTACTTTGTCAGTACCGTTAGGTTTGATTTCAGCAATCATCCCTTTGTCTACCGCTCCCGGAAAAACGAATCCGCCGTTGTAGTCAGTGTGTTCGCCGATCAGGTTGATACGGCCCGGAGAAGCATATAAAAATCCAGTAGTTCCGTCAAAGTGTTTAATGAATCGACTTCTTACGTATTCTGTATCCATGATATTTATATTTTAAAGGTGAATAAATTGAATTCTATTCTATGTGATTATTCCACAGGAATATCCTTATTTACATTCTTGCAACCTACCAAGCCGTAGAACAACAGGTAAGCCAAAGCAGCGATAATAACCCAATAGCTAGGCATGAAACCAGCGATATCGGCTACTAATCCCTGGATTACAGGTAAGATACCTCCACCGCATACCAGCACCATAAACAGACCGGAAGCAGCAGCCAGATATTTGCCTAAACCTTCTACAGCAAGGTTGAAAATACCACCCCACATAATAGAAGTACATAATCCCACTAATACCAGATACATGGCATTGATAGGAACTTCTGCAAATCCGAATGACAAGCTACCGGTAGCACTTTGTTGAAGAACAGGCAGATCAACCATTGTTTCTGTAGATGAGAAGATGGCAAGGAATACCAGAATCAAACCTAAAGCAGAAGTAAATGTAAGCATAGCCTTACTAGAAATTTTAGCACCAAGAGAAGCACCTGTCAAACGTCCGATCAACATCAGGAACCAGTATGTTCCTACTACGAATCCCGAGATTGTAGAAGCGATACCTGCTCCACCCTTTTCTACAGGGTCAGTCAGGAATAGATTCAATGTTCCCGGTACACCCACTTCAATACCTACATATACAAAGATTGCAATAGCACCTAATACGAAATGACGGAACTTTAAAGCACCTTTCATCAATTGGCTGATAGGTTCTGTTGCAGTAGCAGCGTTAGGCTCTGGTATACGTACAAACAGAAGAACGAAGAAAGCGAAAGCGAACACAGCCATAGCAGTGTACATCACAGGGAATATTTGAGAAATAGTAGCTTTTTCGATAGATCCGGCGATAAGGATACCTACAAACATCGGAGTAATGGTAGCCATTACAGAGTTGAAAGATCCACCTACCTGGATAAGCTGATTACCTTTGTTACCTTCGCCACCAAGTTTGTTCAACATCGGGTTCACAACAGTGTTAAGCAAACACATAGAGAAACCTGCTACGAATGCACCGATCAAATAAACAGCGAAAGCCATTTCCGGGCTTGAATGGCCGGATAAGAACTGGATACCTACGCCTATGAAACCGATAGCTACTGCAATAAGTGCTGTTTTCTTATAGCCCACGCGTTGCAATAAGATACCGCTCGGAATACCCATTACCGCATAAGCAATAAAGTTTCCGAAGTTTCCCAGCATACCTAATGCATTTGATACGTCAAACTGGTTTTTCAGCACGATACCCATAGGGGCAGCGAGGTTAGTAACAAATGAAATCATACCGAAAAGGAAAATCATCGTGATGATCGCAATGATTTTACCGTTCTTTTTTTCTTGTGTCATGGTTCAAAAAAAATGTTAGTTTATAAAATTAGGTTAGTTATTTTTCAAATCTTATTCTTCTACCGTAAATTTGTAGACAGTGATCTGTTGGTATTCATCACCCGGCAGCAAGGTAGCCGATGGGAAATGAGGTTTGTTCGGAGTATCCGGGAAACACTGTGCTTCAAAGCAGATAGCGCTTCTGGCAGGGAATGTAGCTCCGTGTGCACCTTCAAATCCATTGAGCCAGTTGCCCGTATAGAGTTGTACACCCGCTTCGGTGGTATATACTTCCATGATACGTCCGCTTTCCGGATCCTTGCAAGTGGCAGCCAGGTCGAGCGAACCGCTTTCCATCTTGTTCAGTACATAACAGTGGTCATATCCTGCACCGAAAATCAGCTGCTGGAATTTGTCGTCGATACGTTCGCCTACAGTGTGCGGAGCACGGAAATCCATCGGAGTACCTTCTACTTTGGCAATTTCACCGGTAGGGATAGAAACTTCGTCGATAGGAGTATAGAAATCAGCGTTGATCGTAACGATGTGGTTGTTAACGGTAGGAGTAGGGTTGGAAATACCGGCGAGGTTGAAGAAACCGTGGTTAGTCAAGTTAACGACTGTAGCTTTGTCAGTGGTAGCGCGGTATTCGATAGTCAGTGCATTTACTTCGTTTTCCAGGCGGTAAGTCATTTCCACTTCCAGATTGCCGGGGAATCCCTCTTCGCCGTCAGCAGAAACATAGTTGAATTGCACTGTGCTCTCATCAATCTGGACAGCATCCCAAACACGGGCGTGGAAACCGGTAGGTCCACCATGCAGAGAGTTAGGTCCGTTGTTAATTGTGAGTTCATGTTCTTCGCCGAACAAAGTGAATTTTCCTTTCGCGATACGGTTACCGTAGCGTCCGATAGTAGTGCTTAAGAAAGGTTCCGGGCTGTTGATGACGTGGTCGATGCTGTCGTGTCCGAGGATTACATTAGCATACTTACCGTTTTTGTCCGGTACCATGATAGAAAGAATGGCGCATCCGTAATTGGTTACAGCTACTTCCATTCCCTTTGTGTTTTTGAGGATAAATAAATCAGTTTTCTTATCATTTATATCCTTTTGAAAATCTTTCCGGCTGAGCCCTGATAGATTCCCTTCTGTTGGGAATGTGTTATTCATGTCTGGTATTATTAAAAATTTCCTGCAAATAAAGGGAAATTCTTTCTTACTCACAAATTATTCCGACTAAATATAGCAGGTGCTTTAGGAAAGTTTAGCTTTATTACTTTATGTTCCTTTTCCGGAAAGAGATTTAAGTTGTAATTGCTACAAAAATGGATAAAAAACATTAAATACCCCGTTTTTACCCTGAATTATACCACAAAAGAACAGAAGGGGGGAACATTTCCATAGAGGTGTTGTTATAATTTTCCCAACTGAACGTACGTAAAATTATTGGTATGGGACAAATTTATAAACATTTATTTTTTTAGAAGACATGAAAATTAAACAGTTATTATTGGCAGGAATGACAGGTCTTATCCTATTCTCTTGCAGTGACAAAGATGATATCTCTGTTTCACAGAACGAAATAAACTCTCTATCAGTATCATTGAGCGGTATTAAAAGCGCAACCAATTCGAGAGCCTCTTCACCAACGGATATTATCACATCAGACATCAAGAATGTAAACAGTGTATTAATCAATCTGACCGACGCCAACGGAAAGGTAATAACCTCCAAATCCGTCACTAAAGATGAAGTGCTCAACTCCGATTGGAATAAGTTGACGGATCCGGCTAAAGGGCTGAAATTCATCAATACTCCTCAATCTGTTTCAAAAGTATATATTTACGGTAATCCGGGAAATGCTGTAAATAATAATGTAATTAACACCAAACTGGCGGAACAGCAAGGAAGTGCGGTACTTTATTATGGAATGGACGATGATTTGAAACCAATCGTTGACGAACCGATCGAACCGACTCCTACATCCGGTAAGACCTATACGGCTAACGTAACCATTGCCCCCATCGTTGCCCGTCTGCAAATCACTAAAATTTCCTTCAAGAATGCAGGCAATTTTGATTTCACCCGTTCCATCGGAGGAGAAACTAAAAAAGCAACTGTCACTTGGACGCAGTTCTCCGGAAACGTGAAAGGTCTTTATATGAGTAACTTCTACAATACCTACAACCAACCGGGAACCTTGGAGAATCTCCTGATGAATTCAACAGCCGAAGGACATATCCACGAGGGAATGTGGACATTCGACACCAACCCGATCATCGATGCGGCTCCTTTTGCCAGCTATCAGGTTTACAGTTCGGCAGATGGAACGTATGCCAACCTGCCTTTGGATTTGTCCGGCAAATGCTATGCCTTTAATTTCTTCCCGGGCACAGCTATCCCGCAACTGCACCTGGATCTTTCCGACCTGGTGATCGACGGACTGGCTTCTACCGATACCGAGGTATTTAACCCCGCATTGGCAAATAGCGCACGTTTCGCCAACATTGTAAAGTATTACAAGGAAATAAACACAGAACTAACTGCTGCCGACTTTAAACCCGGTACTCTTTATAACATGGAAATCGAGCTGATACCTATGCTGGACAACGACCTTGGAAACGTACAATACAACGTATTGGTACACGTCACAGTGGCTCCGTGGAATGAAGAAACAATCACTCCGGGATTTGACTTGGAACAATAAGTTCCGGCAGTATCATAAACCAATAATATGAAGAAGGTGATAATGCTATACGCCTTGTTGCTGGTAACAATGACAGGGTGTATCAAAGAAAATCTGGATGATTGTGAGACAATTTTGTACTTCGACTATCTGGGTGACGGAACACGGGATATCTTTCTTCAGAAAATAGAAAAGGTGGATATGTATGTATACAATGAGGATAAAGTATGCATACAGAAAACTGCCCTGAACAAGAGCGAGCTGCATCGCCAACAGGGCACCACCTTAAATCTGCCAAGCGGTCAGTATCATGTGGTTTGCTGGGGAAACTCCTTCGGCGATACACGAATCAATGAAGGTGCTTCATTAAACAATAACCTTGTCGGAGCACCTCATTATTTCACCAAAGAACTGATAACAACGAATGACAGTTTGTATTTTGGAGAAAAAGAGATCACGATAACCAATGAAAATTATAAGGTGGACACCGTCCCTTTCAGCAGCGCACATATAAAGATGCTTGTAGAATTGGAAGGACTGGATGCCAGCAATGCACGGACGGTCACCTCACCCGTCAGCATGGAAATGGGAAACTTGAGTCCGACAGTGAACTTCACCAAGTCGTTTTCAAACGAACAAATCTCTTATTTTCCTTTGGTTAATTTTGATTCCGGCACACAAAAGTTTGGCGCGAAGTTCAACGTGTTACGATTTAATAATGAGAATGAAGTATATCTGCAATTGCACGATACGCAGACCAATGAAAAGCTCCATACGCTGCAATTGAAAGACTTCATGAAGGAAAATGACATTACCGTAGACGGTATCAATGAAGTGACGATAGGCATTCGTATTCTTTTCAATGGAACCGCTATTACAGTAAAACCCTGGAACGAAGAAGTCATCAGACCGGGGCAATAACCCCCAAATATATGAAATTAATAGTTAAATATCGGATTTGTTTGTATCTGTTTCTTCTGGCTTTCTCTCTTTATTCATGCAGTGAAAGCGAGACGCCCGTATCAGACACGGCCGACAATCAGGCCCGGTTTAATTTTCTAATCAGGACTACCCCGAAAGAAGAGAAGCTCACACTGGGAGGCGATGACAGTTTTTCCAGTCTCGCGCTTTATATATTCAATAAAGCCGATCAGCGCTGCGAATATTCGGAACTCATTCCGGAATTCACTCCGCAAAGACTGAAAGAACTTTCACGTTCTGTCAACGTGTCGCCGCAGACAAAAATAATCTATGCGATAGCCAATTATAATGATCCGGACAAAACGTTTTCCACTCCGGTAACTTCCGCACTCACATTGGAACAACTGGAAAATCTGACAGTCTCCGGTAGTGTTTTCAGTGGCAACAGCATTCTGATGGTCGGAAAAAAAGAAGTTCCGATTAATAGTGAATATGTCGTCGCCGAAATTCCCATGCAACGGCTGGCCGCACGGTTGGATATCTATATGTTCAAAAATCAGGAACTGGCGCAATCCACTGTAACGGTCACTTCGGTCGAGTTTCGCAATCAGGTGCTTACCACTTATGGAAATCCCGATCGTGTGACAATGCCTGCTGATGCCAAAATGCAAAATGTAACAGTTCCGATCACAGAGAACGGAACCCTGCAACCTATGCCATCGGATTTGTCGGAAATCATTCCCGCCAATGCGAAAGCTTCATTTTACACATACCGGAACATGGTTCCCGATGGTAAACCGGATGCAAACACACCCTACATTCGCATAACGGCACTGTTCGACGGCATAAGTTATACATACAGAGGATATCTCACAGACCAGGGACAGACTACCAACAAATACAGCCTGTTGCATAATACGGTTTATCGTGTGATGGCTATGCTCGATCATCCCGACAATCAGTTGGTAATCCAAACGACTCCTTATCCATGGAGCGTCGTATCTTCCGAAATCGGACATGAAGTGACCGAAGGCGACTACCGCCTCCAACCTTTTAATGGCAACGATACCGGAGCCACTACCGGAGTTGTGCAATTCCCATATATATGGGAGGGCGAAGCCCGCAATGAAACCTCCTATGCTGATTATAGCTTCAGCCTGACCGCACCCGCAGGTGCTGTATGGACAGCTACATTAACCAATGGTCTTGACTTTACATTCGGAACCGCCGGCTCTGTTGCCGGAACTCCGGCAGTCTCCAAAGGTATAGCCCGGGATGCCGCCTACGAAATAAAGATAGGTGCCGCAAAACCCTGGAATGGAACCGCCAAGCGTACTTTGTTCTATATCACCGTAGATGGTGTGAAACTAAAAATTAACCCGTTGCAGAATGGTACCCGTCCATTTCCGGGTGATAACGATACGGATATATTAATCAGTCAAACTGAATATAAATAGCTTGAATTATGAAACAAAACAAACTATATATACTCTCGTTCATGTTCCTGCTACTCTGGGGCATCACCTCTTGCGAGAATGAATCTCCGGTGGAATCCACCGGGGTATCAGACGTGAACGGGATTACTTTGAAACTTTCCATTCCACATCCCGTTACCTCCAGGGCCGCAGTTACGGAAGAAGCCGGTGAAGACGCATTGAATGAGAACACGATACAAACACTCGATGTCTTCATCTACCGGGAAGGAGCAGACGACTGTCTGCTTTACCGGCACTTCACCTTTTCTCCGCAACTGACCGGAACTGGCGAACATACAGAACTATTAAAGGATGTGGCACAGGAAAAATTTGCATTGAATGTGAAGCATTCTGTTTACGTCATAGCCAATCATACGGCAACCATTCCCGAAGCCGGATTGACCCTTACCCAACTGAAAGCATTGGCTGCCCCTGCACTGGATGCGGATAAGAAGCAAGATATGTTTTTGATGGACGGTGAGCAAACGATGGTATTGAATGACGGAATCATCGCCAACAAAGAGATTCCCGTCACCCTCCGGCGTGCTGCCGCTAAGATAAGAATCACGCTGAACTATGTGAACGGATTCACTCCGCTGGACGGTGAGACGCCTTCCAAGAAAATAGTGAACTATGCCGCTGACGGTTCATCCATTGCACAGGGAGCAGTGATACCCACGCAATTGCGAACCATGAATTCGTTTACCGCCCGGAACACAGGTGCAGGATACAAGGATCAATTCATCCTATATTCATACGCCAACGACTGGACGAAAGATACGAACCGCGAAACGTATGTGCTTGTCAATGTCCCCGTAAAAGATGCGGATAACCATCCAATAGCGCAGAACTATTACCGGGTACCGGTCAATTACCGTCTGCCGGACGGAACTGCCGGACAGGAAGAAAGCCTCTATAAACTGGAACGCAATCATCTCTATGACATCCTGGTGAATATAGACAAGCAGGGAGACACCGATCCTCATTCTGCCGTGCAATTGAACGCCAGCTATACGATACAGGACTGGACTACCCATGAAATACTGGTATCCGTAGAAGGTGTCAACTTCATCTACGTGAAAGATACGAAGATTTCCATGCCCAACAGTACCCAGTTCACCACCACCTTCCAGTCCTCTACACCGGACGTGGAAATAACTAATATTACGGTGAACGGAGTTTCCGCAACCAACGGTGGCAAAGATATAAAAATCGTATCCACCCCGAATGCGAAATCGGGAACCATCAGCATCACAAGCCCACTTCCTGAAAATTTCCTGGCGAAAGAAATAACTTTCCAGGTGAAGAATGGGGCAGGGCTGACGCAACAAGTGACCGTCTCCCAATATCCGGCTTTATATCTCGGTTCCGATACGTCGGCAGACGTACCCGGTGGAAGCGACGGACAGAACAATACGAAAATGTATATCATAAATTCGTTTGTCGCCGACTTCTCCGCGCTTCCCTATCCGGATGAATTTGACGAACCGTTCGGCACCGGCTTCTCCCACTATGACCCAGACCCGGCATTGGGAAAATCCTATACCGATTATATACGTGACAATGCCGTGTTAGGCTACCCCTTGAGAGATAGTGAAGGAGCCGGTATCGATACGGAAGAAAACAACCGGAGAATCTCTCCACACATGATGCTTGCTTCGCAATATGGAACAACAACGGCCGATTCATACGCCAAGTCACGAATCAAATGCCGTGATTATGTGGAGAGAGACGCCACTACCGGCGAAACCTACTCCGACTGGCGTATGCCTACACAAGCGGAAATCTATCTGATAGACATCCTGCAAAACGTCAAAGTCGCTGAAGTAAAAGCTATTTTGGAAGGACATTATTACTGGAGCTCCAATGCCGCCAGTGCCGTCCGTTTTATGGACCCCCGGGTGGGAAATGGAAACAGTTTCGGCCCTCTGAACGCAGCCGTGCGCTGTGTCCGTGACATCCGGTAACACAACAAATGGAATAAAATTAGAAATGTATGAAAAGATTTATCTATTATATAACCCTCTTCGGACTTCTGCTGGCTTCGTGTACATACGAGGACAGCCCGGAGAATCCGTCAACGGAAAAGAACGGGACTACTTTCCGTTTTTCTGTCGACATACCCGATTATAAAACTGTACTTAGCCGTGCCCTGGCCAGTGAAAATACAGTGAACGACCTTTGGCTGATGGCCTTCGATGCCGACGGACTTTTCATCGGACGAGTGCATCCGTCTCTATTGATTGGTTATGATAACGGAGTCGGAACCTTTCAGGCCGAAATTCCCGATCATACAGGCATCATCCATGTCATAGCCAACTACGACCAGTGGGATAGCTTCGACGAACGTGCCGCTTTGCAAAAAGATGAAAGAGAACTGATCCCTTCCTTCACCAGCACTAAAATGGTGTTCTGGGGCAGGCAAGTCCTCGCCTCTGCCACTGATTCGCCCCGGATTATTCTTTACCGCAATCAGGCTAAAGTGACCGTGGAAAATGAAGCCGAAAACTTTGAAGTAACGGGATACGCCATCTGTAATTATGCAAGCAGCGGTACGGCAGCTCCATTCAACCCGGATGCCGCCGTCACTCCGTTTGTGATTATGGACGGCAAACCGACCCTGGCTCATGGCTCCACTCCCAAAGCCAGTCAGACCTCTGACGATTGCACTATGGAACCGAAGTATATGTTTGAAAACGAAAACTATTTCAACGACCAGACTTATATCATCATTAGCGGCCGCTTGAAAGGAAAGACTGATGTACTATATTATAAGATTCAGCTGCTCGACAGCAATAAGAAACCATATACCGTCGTCAGAAATTACCACTACCGGGTGGTGATAAAATCCTTTAGCGAAAACGCCAATGGAAGTACGACTTTTGACGATGCCAAGAGCGCCGAATCTTCCAACAATATATATGCGGAGATTTTCAAAGATTCTCCTACCATTGCCGACAACAATAATAATGTACTGACGGTGAACCGTCTTCACTTCCTGTTTGTCAGAGGGGGCACTTTAAACGTGTCGGCCCAATACACGCAAAACGGAGTGGCCGATCATTCGAAAATTAGCGTAGTCCTGGCCGAAGACCAGGGAAACATACTTCATAACCTGAATTATGACGGCAACGGTACGATTACCGCCGATGTATCCCGTATCATTGCAGGACAGCAGGAAGCTACCATCACCGTGAAAGCCGGGATACTATCCCGTACCATCACCGTGGTATCGAGCGCGCTGTATCAGTTTGCCCCTGCCTCCTTGTCGCCGGAAGTATATACGGCGCGCGATCAGGACATGACGCTTCTGTTTACCATACCTGCCAATATACCGTCGTACCTTTATCCGTTGAAGTGTGCCATCACTACCGCCAATCTCTATCCGGTAGCTCCCAACAAGAACCTGCAGATAGAATACACCAACGGTGGTTACCAATATATCTACTGGGCAACCGAGCCCGGAACCAAAACACTGAACTTCCGCACCAGTCTTGAGAATAGTGACGAAACAATTCTGATAGCCAACGATATTTTCAAAACGCAGGAAATAAAAGTGAAATCACGACACTTCACCGATGTATCCGTCAATGGAAATAATCTGGTGGATTATGGCACCAATAATACAGCCCAATTTACATTTACCATACCATCGTATCCCGACTACCCGGTAAGCTACCCATTGACAGTATTTATTGCCACCGGAAACCTGCATACCACACAAAGCGGATGGACTCCCGTTAACGGCGGTTACCAATATACTTATGCATCGCAACTTTCCGGCGTTCAAACTGTTATATTTACAACAGCGAAAGCAGTGAGTGATGAAAATATCGTTATCTCCGCCCCGGGGTTCAGCCCGACAACAATCGGCATTGGAACTGTGTTGCAACGCGGAGTGCCCGTCACCAACTCTATTCGGGTATATCAGAACAATAATCTGCTTAGAATCCCTAATTACAGGGTCACTTCTTCGGATACGGGTATTGTTCCCACTTTCACGGCAAACAGCCGGAGCAACTATTCATTTACGATAGCTGCCGGATCTAAAGCCAGTGATGTAGTCAGATTCACTTTGCAGGGGTATACTGCTGCTTACCGGGTAGAAGAGCTGCTTCAAAGTCCGGAAATAGTATTAAAATAATAAAAACAGAATGATATGAAACGAATCAAATATCTCCTGATAGCTATCCTGGTGTTCACATTCACCGGTAGCATGTATGGGCAGGAAAAAAACTACTATATGCCGGAATTTGCCATCAAGACAAACGGGCTGTATTGGGCCACCACGACTGCCAATCTCGGATTTGAAGTCGGACTCGGCAAGAAACTGACTCTTGACGTATCCGGCAACTATAATCCGTGGAAATTCTCGGATAATAAACAAATCAAGCATTGGCTCGTACAGCCGGAACTTCGTTATTGGCTGTGCGAACGGTTTTACGGACATTTTTTCGGTCTGCATGCCCATTATGCGGATTTTAATGTGAGCAATCTGAATATTCTGGGTTTAGGACATCATCGCTATCAGGGGAACCTTTACGGAGCCGGCATCTCTTATGGATACCAATGGATCCTGAACAAACGCTGGAGCATGGAAGCTACCGTCGGTGTAGGCTACGCCCGCATCAACTACGATAAGTATAATTGCGGTCATTGCGGAAGCAAGCTCGACAGCGGACACAAAAATTACTTTGGCCCTACCAAAGTAGGTATCAACATTATATACATTATAAAATAAGATAGTTATGAAAAAGAAACTGATATACGCTGTGTTGTGTCTTGTTGTTGCTCTTCCGGCCGCCGCACAGAAATACTATAACGATGCCATCAGCATCACCGGTGTCTCCTTATGGCAACAGGGAGAATCTCTCTACATAGATATGCAGATAGATATGCGAAACCTGAAAGTCGACAACGACCGTACACTGACGCTTACCCCCATGCTGGTAAGTGCCGACCATAATCTTACGCTGCCCGAAATTATCATCAATGGCCGCAGAAGGCAGAAAGCCTATGTCCGTTCCATGGCATTGAACGGCGAAACCAATCTGGGAGTGCCATCCAATAAAAAGGAAGTGATAAGCTATACACAAATCATTCCTTATCAGCCCTGGATGGAAAATGCTTCCCTGAATCTCGAAGAAAACCTGTGCGGCTGCGGAGGTCATCAGGAAGTAGTGGCACAAGAACTGATTCCGAATGAAATCTCTACCGAAATCAAACGGCTTTCTGCCATCCATCCTATACTGTCGCATATTCAGCTACCGGCCGACAGACTGGAAGTACGTAGCAAACAATACGAAGCCCACCTGGAATTCCCGGTGAACAAATCCGTGATCCTGCCGGATTATATGAATAACGCATCCGAATTGCAGAACATCCGGAAAATGCTTTCCGAAACACTGAATGATAAGGGGCTGAATGTCAAAGGCATTTATATCGAAGGCTTTGCCTCGCCCGAAGGTGCATTGAAACTCAACGAACAACTGTCCGTCAAACGTGCCGAAGCACTGAAAAACTATCTGACTGCGCAAGGACAGATCCCCGCCGGACTTTGCCATGTCTCTTTCGGCGGAGAAAACTGGGATGGACTGCTGAAATCATTGGAGGCTTCCACCCTGAAAGAGAAAGCCACTTTGATCGACATCATCGAACACACTGCTGACATCTCCCTTCGGAAAGAGAAACTGAAAAAAGTGGATGGTGGCGTTCCCTATCGTGTCATGTTAAGAGAACTCTATCCGGTGCTCCGTAAGGTGAATTGCCGGGTCGATTATACCACCGATATTACTGTAGCCGCACAAGCCGATGCCGAAGATACCAGTCTGAACGCAGCAGCTACTGCCTTGTCCGAAAGAAACCTGACAGTTGCCCGGCAATATTTGGATAAATCGAATCCCCAAACAGCTGAATATGCCAATAATAACGGAGCTTATTATCTGCTGAACGGTCAGCCGGAACAAGCCATTCTTGAATTTAATAAAGCTATTCAGAAGGGGAGTGAGGCAGCCCGGAGCAATCTTGAAGAGATGGGAAAAGTGATGAAAATGCAGAAGAAATAACCACATGCAAACTAAAGATGATTTCTTAAATGAATTTTCATCCTCCTTTTCTTAAAAACTGAACTATTTTTTGTATGTTTGTTCCCGGATTGTAACAATCCGAGCGAATTTAATCTAGGTTTATAACAAGAAAAACAAAAATGTATCCATTAAAATTCGAACCTATTCTGAAGCAGAC
>OGFO01000946.1_pt1 | contig 12915 bp, 9 predicted proteins | sample 1570981 | NCBI WGS metagenome assembly OGFO01 (sample SAMEA2581955, study PRJEB24529) | metagenome | biome: Human gut stool | place: China | collected 2011
TTTTAACGCGTCAAAGAAATCGTAGATGATCTCGTTTAACGGGAGCTCATACTTTAAGAGTGCACGCGTCTCTTCCATATATTCCATGCCGAGGTAAACGCCGCGGCGTTCCTGGCATAACTGCATGATCGCGCCCACAAATTCTGTGGTCACCATAATCTCTGCGGAGACGATCGGCTCCTCCATATATTCGATCTCGGACGGATCCGGCATGTTGGACGGGTTCGTGAGGTCGATCACCTCGCCGTTCGTCTTGTGGATCCGGTATACAACGCCCGGTGCCGTCGTCACGAGGTCAAGGTTATACTCGCGCTCCAGGCGCTCCTGGATGATCTCCAGGTGTAAAAGCCCTAAGAATCCGCAGCGGAATCCGAAGCCCAGTGCGATGGATGTCTCCGGCTCAAAGAACAGGGACGCGTCGTTTAACTGCAGCTTCTCTAAAGCATCACGGAGCTCCGGATATTTCGCTCCATCCGCCGGATAGAGTCCGCAGTACACCATCGGTGTTACCTTCTTATATCCCGGAAGTGGGGCCGCGCACGGATTTAAGCGGTTCGTCACCGTATCACCCACGCGGGTATCTTTCACATTCTTGATGCTGGCTGTAATGTATCCAACCATGCCGGCCCGGAGCTCATCACAGGGGATAAATTGGCCTGCGCCGAAATATCCGACCTCAACGACATCGTAGGAAGCTCCCGTCGCCATCATCTGGATCGGGGTGCCTTTCTTCACGGTTCCCTCTTTCACACGGCAGAATACGATAACACCGCGGTAGGAATCGTAGAGTGAGTCAAAGATCAGCGCCTGAAGCGGTGCCTCCGGATCCCCCTTCGGAGCCGGGATCTTATGGACGATCGCTTCCAAAACATCCTCGATATTGAGTCCCATCTTTGCAGAGATCCTCGGTGCGTCGTGAGCCTCAAGTCCGATCACATCCTCGATCTCCTCCGCCACACGGTCCGGATCAGCGCTCGGAAGGTCGATCTTATTGATGACCGGGACAACATCAAGATCATGGTCAAGGGCAAGATACACATTTGCAAGCGTCTGGGCCTCAATGCCCTGAGCCGCATCTACAACAAGGATCGCACCGTCACACGCCGCAAGGCTTCGGGATACCTCATAGTTAAAGTCAACGTGACCTGGGGTATCGATCAGGTTAAAGATATACTCCTCGCCGTCCTTTGCCTTGTAAACCGTGCGGACTGCCTGGGATTTGATCGTGATTCCGCGCTCTCTCTCAAGATCCATATTGTCAAGGATCTGGGCCTGCATCTCACGGCTGGTTAAAAGACCGGTCTTCTCGATAATGCGGTCCGCCAGCGTGGATTTACCGTGGTCGATATGGGCAATGATACAGAAATTTCTGATTTTATCCTGGGAATAATGAACCATTCATGTTCCTCTCTTCTATATGATTTCTTCTTTATATGATCCATTTCTCTGTCACTGCTTGTCGAACCACCAGATCTTTACTCCTGATCGTTCGGTCCATCGGAAAATACCTTTGTACACAGGAATTTCTCCCTCGGGGACAGAAATGGCAATTTATCATGTTAAATATAGCATTTTTTAGGTTTCCGCGCAAGCAGTAGTATGAGGTTTGGATGTGATAAAAAATAGACAAAAAGCTGACAAATTACAATTCTTTTATGTGTTGTAAAATCAATTGACATTCTATCCATTCTGATTTAGACTTTAATTAACATTTTGTCACGTATATTCAGGACTTTTCTTCGTCCCGTCACCCGTCCACCTTTTCTATCATTTCAGCAGCTATCCTTCATGTTCGCAGATCCTGTATATTCCTTGACCGTTCTGCGTTTTCTGAATGGCTGCCCGGGAGATAACATATGAATCAAACTCGGAAAAAACAGCAGTCCATGGACATGACCTCAGGGTCCATCACAAAGCTCCTGATCATGTTCGCGGTTCCCCTCGTGATCGGAAACCTTTTTCAACAGCTATACAACACTGTGGACAGTCTCGTTGTTGGAAATTTTGTCGGCTCCCATGCTCTCGCCGCCGTAGGTTCCACCACCAGCATCATCAACATGATCGTCATGTTCTTTACCGGTACCTCTGTTGGTGCCGGTGTCGTCATCAGCCGGTACTATGGGGCCCACGATGACGAAAAGCTTCACATTGCCGTGTAGACCACGATGGCAGTGACCTTCATCTGTGGGATCATTTTTACAGGTCTTGGAATCTTTGTTGCCCCCTATATGTTAAAATTTATGTCCACACCGGATGATGTCCTGCCGTCCGCCTCCGTATACTTAAAGATCTATTTTTCCGGCGTTTTCGGTCTGCTTGTATACAACATGGGAAGTGCTATCCTGCGTGCCGTTGGCGATACGAAGCGGCCGCTGTACTTCCTCTGTCTCTCCAGTGTCATGAATATCGGCCTTGACCTTCTTTTTGTAGTGGGCTTCGGCATGGCCATCGAGGGAGTTGCCTACGCGACGATCATCTCCCAGTTTGTTTCCGCAATTCTCGTGCTCATCGTTCTCACCAGAAGCACGGAGAATTACCGCCTGACCTGGAAGGACCTGCGGATCAACAAAAAAATCTTCCGGCAGATCCTCATGGTCGGACTACCGACAGGATTTCAGCAGTCACTGACATCATTTTCCAACGTATATGTCCAGTCCTATATCAACACCTTCGGATCCAGCTGCATGGCCGGATGGAGCAGCTACTCAAAGATCGACCAGTTTGTTTTCCTTCCGATGCAGAGTATCGGACAGGCATCCACGACCTTTATGAGTCAGAACCTGGGAGCCGGGAATCTGCCCCGCGCGAAAAAAGGAACCGGTGTGGCTCTCCGGCTGGCACTCCTCATTACATTCGCCAGCGCTGGGATCCTTTTCCTCTTTGCGCCTCGGCTCGTCGCAGTCTTCAACCAGGAGCCTGACGTTGTCCGGTACGGAACCATGTTTCTCCGGATGAACGTGTTCATGCTGGCATTCTGCTGCCCGAACCAGGTCGTTGCGGGCGCGATGCGCGGAGCCGGAGATTCCAGGACACCGATGCTGATCATGCTGTTCTCCTTTGTCCTGTTCCGCCAGATCTATCTCTATATCGCGACCTCGATCTGCAATACAGCCGCAGTTGTCGGATTCGGATATCCAGTGGGCTGGATCGTAGCTTCGGTTCTCGTAGAGCTCTACTATATGTCCGGAAAATGGGAGAAAAAGATCAATATGTAACCTCTTCCCATGTTCTGTTATTCTCCTGTCAGTACCTGATCCAGGAGATCGGATAACGGCATCATCGCCGCTTTCGCCTCCGCATACGTGTTTGTCTGGGCGCCCACCTCGATGAGGGCGGAACGCGCCCGGACATGCTCGTTATAGCGGAGGCCTTTTAAATAGATCTTTCGCGTAAGTCCCGGATATTTTCCAGCAGCCAGAAGCTGCATCTGGAAGCTGAACGCCAGGTTTTCCTTGAGATTTGGATTCGGAAGATACTCGATGGGGCCGTCCGGGCTCATGGATGTCCCGTTGAAGAACATGATCTTCGCGGTCTCCGTCCCGTCGATCTCCGTCACAAGTCTCGTCCCATCCGAGACGCCGTCCCGGTGGACATCCAAGACCACCTCGATAGACGGGTATTTCTGCAGGAGACCAGAGATCCCGTCGAGGGCGTAGGTATACGCCGCACTGCGGTCCAGCTTTCCGTTCCGGTAATCGTAGACGCTCTCATCATGGTACACGTTGTACCCCTTTTCCCTGAGAAGCTTCGCCAGGCACTCTCCGAGGTGGATCACGTCCGCCTCCGAATTTTCCGGGTAGTCGGCGTAGGTCTCCTGGGAGTGGGTATGGTAGATCAGGATCTGGGGGATGTCGGCGTTTTTTTCGATGGAAAGGTCCGCGGCGAGGAAATTCTCCGCCCGCATCAGGTCCCGGCCCGCCGTTGTTGTGGGGTGGACGTTGTAGAATTTTTTCATCAGGTAGTCGTAATCGTTGAGTTTTTCTAAAATGATGCCGGAATTTCCGGTGTTAAAGGTTCCTGCTGCGAGCAGGCCTGCGAGTGTCGTCTTTTCATTCTGGGATGATCCGTTTTCTCCAGTTCCGCTTTTTCCCGAATTCCCCCATTCTTCTGAACTTTCTGTTTTTGCTCTGTCTTGTGCATTTTCATCCGCATTTCCGCTTCCCCATGCATTCTTCCTACGATCATCTCCGTAAACTCCCTGATTTTGTTCCCTGTCTGCGATCCATTCTGCCCGCAGTACCCCATTCTCATTCTCGATCCCAAATATCTCCTCATACTCCTTTGTCCGCCTGCTGCCATTTTTTCTGCTCTCCAGATAAAAAGCCGTACCCTCATCCTCCTTCCACGCCGGAAGAAATCCCCGCATCACATCATCCGCGATCCGCACCGCGTAATTTTCATAGAAATCCTTCCATGCGCCCGCACACAACCCACGTCCGAGATACAGCGCCGCCACGCAGACCACCGCCAACACGATCCACCGCCCGGCATACTGGATCATCCTGATGATATTTCCGATCATCTGCGCAACAAACAGGCGGTCCGCCTGAAGCATCCGCTTAAAATAGTACCATCTCCGCCTCATATCTGCCGCCTGATTCGCCGTTTCTTTACAGTTTATGTGAATATGCGGTTATTCAGTACCTGCGCAACCATACTGCCGCCGCAAAATCCGAACCATATCAGCCAGGCACCAACAGCCATTTCCGAATAAAAAATGCAGAGTTTTTCACATATATCACGCAAATCTATGCAGTTCTGAACAACGCCTCATGGATCGCCTCCGAGATCGTAAAGCTCAGAAAATCCACCCGCTCATCAATATCATGGGGCGTCACATACATGGGACCGAGGTCCGGCTTTAAGAGTTCCTTAACAAGCTCATAAGATTCTTCTACCCGAAGAATTTCCAGCTTCTTCTCTCCGGATTTTCTTTTCTTTTCACCATTTCGATCCCTGTCCGAGTCCTCCGCTTCCATTACCTCATCATCTTTTTCCAAAACATCACACCCTATCTTCTCCCTCAACACCTCCGTCATCGCCCCAACCGTATCATACACGATCGCCGCCGCCCCGACGACCATCGGGATCCCGATCGCAAACACAGGAATCCCCAGTGTCTCCTCCGTCAGCCCGCTCCGGTGATTCCCGACCCCGGATCCCGGCTGGATCCCCGTATCGGATAGCTGCACCGTGACTCCCAGTCTCCCGGCACTTCTCGCCGCCAACGCATCCACAACGATCACTGCATCCGGCTCCGTCTCCTGCACAATGCCTTTCACGATCTCCGCCGTCTCCATCCCCGTCTGCGCCATGACCCCCGGCGTGATCCCGCTTAAGACCGGATACCCGTGCTTCCTGCAAAAATCCGTCCCATACTCCAGCTCCAGATGCCTCGTCGCCTGAAGATGCTCCAAAACCTTCGGTCCCAAAGCATCCGGCGTCGCCTCCGGATTTCCCAGGCCAACGACCAGAGTTCTCACCGGCCGCCCCATCTTCTCCGTCTCAAGCCCATGCTCCTTTAGCATCCCCCGCAAAAGCCCCGCCAACTCCTCCGAGACCTCCCTGTGATAATCATCATCCTTCTTCGCCAGCGAAGCCGCCTCCACCGTCAAATACATCCCCACCGGCTTTCCCAGCGCCTTCTCTCCTCTCTCATCACACACCGCGACCTCCGTCACCCGGATCCCAGTCTCCTCCTTCTCCCACTCCCGCACCCGGATCCCCGGAATCTCACTCCCCTGCACCTTCTCTCTCTCCTCCAGCGCCAGATCCGTCCTCACCGTAAACTCCACATCCGCCTGTCTCATAAACACGCCTCCTATCTCAACTTTCTCCTTATTTTTCTCGCAAAAAAGCAATTTATGTATTGACATACCGGGAAATATTCGCTAGAATGTAATAGTATGTTTACATTGAACTGTCCGTGTCCAGGCTTTGATGCAAAACAAACAGAGATAATTTTTTAAAATAATATGGAGGTGTACAGATTGGCTAACATCAAATCTGCAAAGAAAAGAATCGTAGTAGCAGAGACAAGAGCTGCTAGAAACAAAGCAATCAGATCCAAAGTGAAAACTTTCGTTAAGAAGGTAGAGGCTGCAATTACTGCTGGTGACAAGGCTGCTGCACAGGCTGCACTTCTTGCTGCTACAAGCGAAATCGATAAGGCTACTTCCAAGGGCGTATATCACAAGAATACCGCTTCCAGAAAAGTATCCCGTTTGGCTAAAGCTGTAAGCGCAATGGCTTAATTTATCATCGAACTGGATTATTACGCATAAATAAAAAGAACCGCTGTTTCCGAGGTGTGTCAGAAACAGCGGTTCTTTTTTATATCTCAGCACCGGTCAATGTACCCAGCTCCATCCAACCCCCAGCGCAGGCCTGCCTTCGGACCCGGATGCCTGATTGCGGGGGCTCTGGCTTCCTCTTGGCTCGCAGGAAAATGCGTTGGAGGAAAGGTGACACTTGTCTGAGCGCAGCGAGTTGTGTCACCTTTTCTCCGCCCTTAGCATTTTTCTGCAAGCCTAGAGGAACCGCCCCTGAAATCCACCAGCACCCGAATCCGAAGCCAGGCCTGCGCGTCCTTTTGCCAAGTTGATCCAACCTTACTCATACTTCTTCGCAATCAGCAACTCCACCGCCAACCGATCCGAGAGTCGACCGGTTTTCACAGCCTCCTCCGATTCCACACAAAACTCCACATACGAAAAGATCTGCTCCCGCGAAAACGCCCTCGCCTGCGCAATCAGCTTCCCCGCCACAAACGGCGGCACCTTCACCCTGGACGCGATCTCACTCTTCTGCGCCCCCTTCCCCGCCAATTCCTTCACCTGCAGAAGCTGGTTAAACTGCTTCGCGATCAAAAACATGATCCGCATCGGCGGCTCCTTCAGAGTCAGAAGATCCTCATAGAGATCCATCGCCTTCCTCGTATTCCCCGCGACGATCGCCGTCACCATCTCAAAGATCCGGTTCGTGACATGAACCGTCCCGACCGCCTCGACGTCCTCCTTCGTGATCACCTCGCGCCCCATGGTATAGCAGATCAGCTTCTCCAGCTCCATCCTGATATTCTCCATGTCATCCCCGGTCCGCTCCATAAAATACTCCATGACCTGGCGCGTGATCTTCTTCCCGTCCTTCGAAAGGATCCCCGCTGCCCAGCGCATCAGCTGGTCCGCGTCCTGCTTCTTTAATTCCGCTGCATACCCGTTGTCCTTCACCTTCTTGTAGAGCTTATTCCTCTTGTCGACCTCATTCTCCACAAACACCATACATGTAGACTCCGGGATCTCCGGGATATAATTCACAAGCTCCTCCGGCGCACTGCTCTTAAAAAATCCGCTGCCATCGATCAGCACAAGTCTCCGCTCAGCAAAAAAAGGCATGGTGTCCGCGAGACTAATGATCTCTTTCACATCCTGTCCCTTGCCCTCAAAATAATTATAATTCATCGTGTCATCCCCGGCGATCGCCTCCCGGAGACGCTTTTTATAACTGTTCACAAGAAACGGCTCATCCCCAAACAGCAAATAGACTCTCCTAAATGTCTTATCCTTAATATCCTGGTTTAAAGTCTGCATAGCCGCCTCCGTAAACTGTCTTATTGGTATCATTTTGAAACTTTTCTAATTTTATCAGATATACGAACACTGGTCAAGCTGCGCCTTCGGGCGCTTCGCGTCCTCCTCATCCTTTTTCTTCACGAGCACCACCAGGCTGTACACGAAGAATACAATGAAGACGATCGCTGCGGACATCGCCGCTGGGCTGCTCCAGGACAGTGTGATAATGTAGGACGGGATGATATACGGCGCGAGGACCAGAAGTTCTAAGAGTTTCTTTCTCTTTACATTCGTATAGGCGGTTAAGAATACAAAAAAGCTTCCCGCCGCCACCGCGATGACTGTTGACGCGGTGGATATGATAAGCGTATTCCGGACCGCCTTCACTGTTCTCTCCTCATGCAGCATGTCCACATAGTTTTGCAGACCAAAGCCTCCGTCGGTCGTCAGGCTCATCCGAAGGAAACTTAAAATCGGCATAATGAATATGAAGCACACTGCGATGAAAAAGAGGATCCGGCCTGCAATTGTTTTAATTTTACTGGATTTCATGTTTTTTCCTCTTATTATAGAAACGCGATGTAAAATGCAAAACGGACTTTTTGTAAAATCCTTGTAAGCGGAAGTTAAAACTTTTCCTTCCGATGTAAAGCACGGTCAGTCTGTGTCAAGCGGAAGCATCGTTTTTATTTTGAGTTTCTTTCCATCTGTCCGGACCATGACAGCGCCGGAAAGGCCTGTTTCATAGATCTTTGATCCATGTTCTAAAAGCCGCTCCCGGACTTTCTCCGCAGGATGTCCGTACCGGTTCTTTCTTCCGTAGGAGAGGATCGTCACGGATGGGGACAGTTTTTCTATAAACTCTTCGCTGGATGAGGTGGCGGAACCGTGATGTCCGGCTTTTAAGATCGTCACCGGAGTCAGAACGCCGGAAGTCAAAAGTGTTTCCTCCCCGGATGTCTCCATATCTCCCGTGAGGAGCATGGAAAAACGTCCGTAGGTCAGGCGGAACACCAGGGATTCCTCATTCCGGTCCGTGAACTCTGTTCCGCCATCCGGCGACAGGCATTCCATGGACATTCCTTTTCCCGGAAAGTTATTCCATATATCTCCCTTTTGGGCATAAAAAACAGGAACATCCCGCTTTTTCGCAAGCTCCGCCATCTTCCCGTAGATCTCATCCTTTCCCGCCTCCGGCATCATGAGACCTCCCACCCGGATTCCCGATTCCGGGTGTTCCAGAAGATACCGGATCCCGTTCATGTGATCCTGGTCCCCGTGGGTCATGACCGCAAGATCCAGACGCGTCACCCCCTGGCTCTTAAGATACGGCACCAGAACCTTCTCTCCGATGGATTTCTGCTGGCTGCTGCCGCAGTCCACCAGGATCGTATGGGATTCGGAGCGCAGAACGATTCCGTCGCCCTGGCCTACGTCGAGGAATGTGGCAGAGAGTCCGGTTTGGCGGGATGGAAGCAGGAAAAGAAATGCCGCAAGCCAGGCGGCGCATAATAACACCAGGCGATGTTTTTTATTTTCCGCAATCTCCATCCCCCTCTCATAAACAACTGATCCGAATATCATCAATCCATAATAACACCCAATTTTCCATATTTCCGGCTGCCCCAGCACCAGCTCTGCCCCCGGAAGCTCCCCTGTCCAATTACATATCACCTCATAAAATTTCAAAATATAATGCGCGCCTCCAAGCATCGCACCCCCAACCGATTCTGATAAAAAAGACAGACCTAGTCCAAGAAATCCCGATATGACCACATACGTCATAAGCGGGATCACAATTAGATTTAAGAACACCCCGTAGACCGGTATCCCAAAAGAATGCCAGAGAATGACCGGCGCTGTCACCACCTGGATCGAAAGACTTGTAAAGAACGCGGACGCTGCCGCAGATATTTTTTCATCCGTAAAAAGCTTTTCCCCCCGCGAAGAAAAAAGCCTGCCGGGATAGATCAGTGATGTCACCGCAAGAAAGGACAGCTGAAAGGACGCCTGGGACAGCAGATACGGATGAGCAAGCAGCAATCCTGCCGCCGGAATACACATTGCCGTCGGAAGATCGTATGTCCGCCCTACGGCCGCCGCGAGAAAGGAGAGCCCTGCCATTGACACCGCCCGGGCCACAGACGCGCCGCTGCCCACCATCATGCCGTAGGCGCAGAGAAATCCCCCTGCGAAGATCCCGGAGATCCAGAACCCCGCCCCGCCTTTCCTGAAAATCTTCCAGATTCCCAGCCCCACAATGGAGACATGAAGCCCGCTGATGGCAAGGAGGTGGGATATCCCATTCTTCCGGTAAAGTTCATAAATTTCACTGTCCAGATCATCCTTCTCCCCAAAGAGAACCGCCGACAGAATTCCAGCGTCCTCCGGGAGAGCGATCGCCTTTAACTGCTCAGAAAAGCACCTCCGGATCCGGTACAGGCTGTCCGAAAATACATGTACCTTCCCGCCAGTCACCGTATATCCCTCCACATAGATGATCCCGGAAATTCCGCGGGACCTGCAATACAGACGGTAGTCAAACGCCCCAGGATTTCTCGCCGGATCTGCCGTTTTTCCCTCTCCGAAGACTCGGATTTTCTCACCGACAGCGGGTGATGGTTTTTGCTTCGAAACCGCCTCAGCTGCTTCCCCTGTTTTATTCACATCCAGATAACATAAAACTCTTCGAAGCTTCTCACCAGACTCCCCATCTTTACCTTCCATTGCGCAATCCCTAAGCACGACCTCCAGCGTCCCATCCTTCTCCTTCACCGACTGGACAGTTCCCTGAAGAACCACGCCATCCTCATGTTCCTCCCGGAAAAATCCCTCCTCCCGGGAGAAAACCGCCTGCTCCGCTCCCATCCGAAGACATCCGGCCCCACAGCCAGTCCCGCCATAAAAAGAAGGACTGGCAGCCTGTATATGCTCTTCCGGCGCGCAAATGCGCACACCAAAAAGAGCAGCCAGACTGCCAGTCCAAAAATCATCTGCTCTGCCGGGATCCACAGGTTCAGTGCCTCTCCAAGTACCAATCCCCCTGTCACACACAGCAAAGGCCTTTTAATCGTTTTTTCCTCCTACGATATAATCGTAATTTCGTTCAAATACCGTGCTTAACGGAATCTGGTCCCGGAACACATCGTCCTGGGATCCGTTGATCCGGATCTGCACACGGCTCACCGTCGAGAGCTCCGCAAGGGAATCCACGATGGAATAGATCGGAATATATGCCGCCACATCCAGAGTGCTGTTTAAAAACGCCGCGTCAAGGTTGATTGAGCAGACCGAATCATTGACGGACACATTCAAAAGCTTCACATCTGACGGGATCGTCGCATAATGTCCAAGCTCCTGAGGACCTTCGATCAGCTGTTCCACGATGAGGCGCTCCAGGGATGTATTGCTGTTCTGCATAACTTCCCGCTTTTCCTCCCCCAGCTGGTCTCCCGCCTCATTGGCAAAATACAGCGTCAGCTCCGTCCGCTCGAAGGAGTTGACATCGCGGATGCTGTCCACAAAATCAGAGGCGGAAAGCATTCCCACCGGGTTTCCCGCAGCGTCCGTGATCGGCTGCTCCGCGCAGTAGATGCTCAGATACTCGATATCCGGAATCTGGGTCAGTGTTTTCGTCAGCGCCGCCCGGCACAGGATCTCCTGCACCGAATTCATCAGCGCATAGTTGGCATCTGCATATAAATACAGAACATTCCCCTCGATACGGTAGGTGATCTTTTCGATCCGCTCCGGCAGCGCTCTCTGACAGTCGAGATCCGCCGGCACATTTCCCATCTTATCGAGAAGTTCCCGGACCAGTGCATCCAGGTCCGTCGTCTCCGTCCGGTACTCGCTTCCAACGAGCTGGATCCCGGACGTGTTTAAATAGTAGATCGTATAGGCATTTCCGCTCTGCTCCACGGTCGTCTTTCCCGTACAGCCGCTTAAGGCGAACAGGACCGCGAAGAGGAGAAAAAACACCCGAAACATCCTAAATTTCTTCATTTTTCTCCCTCCTACGGAATATAGATCAACGGGATCCGCACCATAAAGGTACTTCCCTCGCCCTCGACACTGTCCACACGGATCGCGCCGTGATGCATCAGGACCACACTTTTCGTGATCGCAAGTCCAAGCCCTGTTCCGCCGGTCTCTCTGGATCTCGCCTTGTCCACGCGGTAGAAGCGTTCGAACACGCGCTCCTTAAACTCCGCAGGAATACCGATTCCGGAATCCGCAACCTTTAAATAGAAGAACTTGTGGTCGGCATCCAGTGTGACCCGGACCCATCCGTCTTCCTTATTATATTTGACCGCATTCTCCACCAGGTTATTCACCGCCAGGGAGAATTTCACCTCGTCAATATCCGCTGAGACATCGCGCTTACTCTCGAAGATCAGCTCGATATTCCGCTTTCTGGCGATGGGACGCAGGCGTTTTAAGACCATCTCGATCAGTCCGTTGATCTGGACCTGGCTGCAGGAAAGTCCCGAGGACGCCTTGTCCATGCGGACCAGAGTCAGAAGATCGTCGATGATCTTACTCTCACGGTCGATCTCATCGGAGATATCGTGCATGAATTCCTGGTAAAGTTCCTTCGGCGTGTCCTCCATTCCCATCAGGGAATCCGCAAGGACACGGATCGACGTGATCGGAGTCTTGAGCTCATGGGAGACATTGGAAACAAACTCCTGTCTCGACTGGTCCACGGCCTTCAGCTTCTCCAGGGTTTTATTGATGGTCTCGGAGATCTGCTTTGTCTCCCGGTACGCCTCCTCATTGACATCCTCATCCAGGTTTCCCTCACCTACACGCCGGATCGACGCGATCAGGCTTCCAAAGGGCTTCATGATAAAATGGACCGAGAGGACCGCAAGGATCAGCAGGATCACGAAGATCATCATCTCGTACAGGGATGCCTTATCATTCAGACTGTCCTCCAGACTGTACATGCTCTCCGTCGACGCTGTCACGATCATCACGCCCGCAGTCTTTCCCGTTGTGATGGTTCCCGTCTCCTGCTCAAACTCCGGAATTGGGATTGCCAGGACGAAATAGTGTTTCAGGCTGTCATACCGGCTCGTATTCTCACCCTGGAAGCACCTGATCACCTCATTGGAAATCAATGTCTTTCCCTTCGAGAGAGAAAACGTATCCTCTACGATCTTAAACCCGGAGTTTACGATCAGGATCCGTCCGCTGAAGATATCCGAGAGCAGGGAGAGCTCCGTATCGATGGCGGCGTTGTCCACCACCGAGTTTGTGAGATATCCAGTTCTTGACATCTTTTGACTCAGGAATTTGCGCATATATTGTAAGGAAATGCTGCGGCGCTCCACCTGAC
>OGFO01000950.1_pt1 | contig 12844 bp, 8 predicted proteins | sample 1570981 | NCBI WGS metagenome assembly OGFO01 (sample SAMEA2581955, study PRJEB24529) | metagenome | biome: Human gut stool | place: China | collected 2011
ATCGAGACATGTGTATCGCATGCTCCGGGAGTTCGTGGATTTTGCCAATGTATTTCACTAACTCTCAATTTATTTCTCTTCCACCGGAATCTGCTTCAGGTTCTCCACCTGTTCCAGAATTTCATTGCTGCGGATGTCAATGATGGGACCGCCGGTTCCTTCAATGTACTCTCTGGTAATGGTAACCCTTCCGATGTTATCATCCTTCGGGATCTCATACATGATATCCAGCATGAAGTCCTCGATGATGGAGCGCAGGGCTCTGGCACCGGTATCGCGCTTCATTGCCTTCTCGGCAATGGCATCCAGGGCATCGTCTGTGAACTCCAGTTTTACCTCATCCAGCTCCAACAGCTTCTGGTACTGCTTAAGAATCGCATTCTTCGGCTCTTTCAGGATCTTCACCAGCATATCCTTTGACAATCCCTGTAAAGTACAAATGATCGGCAGACGACCGATAAATTCCGGAATCATACCAAACTTGCGGATATCCTCCACAGTCACCTTGGATAAAATATCGGTATCTTTATCGTATTTATCCTTCAGTTCCGAGTTGAAACCGATGGATGCGGTCTTGGTCAGGCGCTCCTTGATGATCTCGTCCAGATCCGGGAACGCACCACCGCAGATAAACAGGATATTGCGGGTGTTCACCGTTGCCAGAGGTACCATGGCATTTTTGCTGTTGGCACCTACCGGCACCTCCACTTCCGCACCTTCCAGAAGCTTCAACATACCCTGCTGTACACTCTCTCCGCTGACATCCCGGGAGTTGGTGTTTTTCTTCTTGGCGATCTTGTCAATCTCATCGATGAAGATGATACCTTTTTCCGCCTTTTCTACGTCATTGCCCGCCGCTGCCAGCAATTTGGATACCACGCTCTCGATATCATCACCGATATAACCGGCCTCAGTCAGAGAGGTGGCATCAGCAATAGCCAGAGGCACATCCAGAAGTTTTGCCAGTGTCTTTACCAGATAGGTCTTACCGGAACCGGTGGGGCCGATCATGAGGATGTTGGACTTTTCGATCTCAATCTCATCCATAGTGTCAGTGGCCACTCTCTTGTAATGGTTGTATACTGCTACGGAGATGACCTTCTTGGCTTTTTCCTGTCCTACCACGTATTCATCCAGACTGGCCTTGATCTTATGAGGTGCCGGAATGTCCTTGATATTGAATACCGGTTTGGGACCTTCCGCCTTCTTTTTCTTCTTGAGTTTCTGCTTGTTGGGAATACCGCCGTCTCCCTGAAGATCCGCCAGATTCACAAAACTGATGTTGGGGAATCCGTTCTGTCCGTTAAACTGGTTGAAATCATTGGGATTGTTCAACATTCCCTGATAATCGAACTGGCTCACAGTCTCCATGGTCTTGTGCATGCAATCATCGCAGATGCAGATATGGTTGGGCAGCTTGAACATTCTGCCGGCTTTGCTCTCCGGTCTGCGGCAGATAAAGCAGACATCTTCGTATTCGCTGCTGTCCTTTTTGTCCTCTGACTTTTTTTCGGTGGAATTTTCTTTTGCAGTATCCGCCACCTGTGTGTTTCCATTATTTTTTTCGTTATCCTGAGTTTCACTCACATTGGTCTCTGTTTTTTCCTCCTCAGGGATCACTTCTCTATAATCATCATTATAATTATCTGTCATGTTATTCTCCTCTTTGTTTCCTACCACTATTCCGCAGTGTATCTCGGTAACACTTCGTGTTCCCTCGATATCCGGGCTTCGCCCTATCATCCCCGGCTCCAAAGCATCTTCGCAGTGTATCTCGGCAACACTTCGTGTTCCCTCGATATCCGGGCTTCGCCCTATCATCCCCGGCCATTACGCAATAATGCCTGCAAGCAGTCATATTGCATAATACCCGTGTCTGACACTTCTCATTGCCTACGCTTATTATACTCAATGAAGTAGCGGGGCACAAGTTAAGTTTTTCTAAACCATTTATAACTATTCATATTTTGGTAAATATTACAAGACCCGGGCAAAACCATATGTCTCGCCCGGGTCTCTTTCCATTTCCTTTTATTTACCTGTTATTTCTTTATTTCTGGCTTGCAGGTCTGCTGCCAAGTGTCAGATTCAGCTCGATGGATACATATTCACCGTTCTGAGGTCTCTGTACCGTTACGGTTACGGAATCACCGACCGCATAATACTGTAACGTTTTCTGCAGATCAGAGTAAGAAGAGATACTGCTGCCGTCAAATTTGGTAATGATATCACCTTTCATGATACCGGCATTGGCTGCTGCGCTGCCTTCCTCTACAGATACTACATAGATACCTTCCGGCATGTTGTACATCTGGGAGATCTGGGAAGTTACTTCCTGCTGGGAGATGCCGATGTAACCGACTTCATCCTCAGCTACCTTGGTTCTGGTCTGACGCTCCATCAGATCTGCAATGATAGGACTTGCCGAAGTAATCGGGATAGCATATCCCATACCTTCTACGGCAGTACCACCGATCTTGTTGGAGTTGATACCGATAACCTCACCATTCATGTTCAGCAGTGCACCGCCGGAGTTACCGGGGTTGATGGCTGCGTTGGTCTGGATGAAAGTACCGGTAGAGCCGTTCTCCAGAGTGATCTCACGATTCAGGGCACTTACAATACCGTTGGTAACAGACTGACCATAGCCAAGGGCATTACCGATAGCGATGACCGGCTCACCAAGCTTCAGATCATCACTGCTGCCAAGTGTTGCTACTGTAATAGCATTCTTGGTATCATCACTCAGATCATTTAAAGATACTGCGATCACTGCCAGATCCATATCGGAATCCAGTCCTTTGACCTGTGCCTGTGCTTCACTGCCATCGATAAAAGTAACGGTCAGAGTATCTGCACTCTCTACTACATGATTATTGGATACGATCAGCAGTTCATCATCGGTCTTACCTACAATGATACCGGAACCGCTGGCTGCTTCTTCCTGTGTATACTGCTGTCCGAAGACATTGGCTGTCTCGGTAAAGTTATTTACGATGGATACCATGGCAGGCATTACTTTTTCTACCACATTGGATACATCGGATTCTACATAAGTAACATTGGTAGCCAGCTGTGCACTCTGGGTACTTTCTGTCGTTGCCTCAGAAGCGATCTTATCTACCACTGCGGTATCTGTGCTGGTAGTAAACATCCCGGTTCCCTGCTGTACTGCATAGAAACCGATTCCTGCGAACAGTCCAAAGAACAATCCCAGGCTGACACTTACCATTGCCTTCCGGAAGTAACCGCCATGTTTTTGGGTTTTCTTAGGCTCCGTATTGTTGCTGCCTGTGGTTCCGCCCATCTGATATGTGGTGTAACCATTCGTGCTTCCTGCTGCACTCTGGGTAGTACTATGATTTTCATAGCCATAACTGTTTTCTGTTCTTGTCTCATTCAGATCTGCTCCACTGAATGTACCGGTTGTATTTTCATTGCCGGTTCCGTAACCGGAAAAATTATCATTCTCGTACATATTGCTTCCTCCTATCCTGTTGCAAGTGAGAAACTCTTTTTACCATTACCTGTTTCATTTCTTCCTCTCACCTTATGAACACAGTATATCCGTCAATTGTGTCCGAATTGTGATAACTTTCTGAAGCAATTATGAATCCTGAAAAAACAGAGAGTCTGTTCTGCCTGCAAGCAGTCCTCAGTCTCTCTATGGGTAAGTTATTACACTCTACTCAACAGTAACGGATTTTGCCAGGTTTCTGGGTTTATCCACGTCACAGCCGCGTCCCACTGCCACATAGTAGGAGAACAACTGCAAAGGAATGATTGCCAGAGAATTGGTAAAGTACGGATTGGTCTCGGGGATGTATATTACATAATCCGCCGCTTTCTCAATGGCCTTGTTGCCTTCAATGGTGACTGCCATAACAAAGGCTCCTCTTGCTTTTACTTCTACCATATTACTGATGGTCTTCTGGAACAGATCCGGCTGGGTTGCCAAAGCCACTACCAGCGTACCATCTTCGATCAGAGAAATCGTACCATGTTTCAGTTCTCCGGCTGCATAAGCCTCAGAATGAATATAGGAAATCTCTTTCAGTTTCAGGGATCCTTCCAGCGAGATTGCATAGTCAATACCGCGTCCGATGAAGAAAATATCTCTTGCTCCCACGTAACGATTGGCAAAATGCTGAATCTTCTCCTTCTGTCCCAGAAGCAGTTCGATCTGATCCGGCAGGCATCTTAAATCTGTCAGCATACCGGCGAACTTCTCCTGATCAATAGTACCACGTACCCTGGCGAATTTCATAGCCAGCATGTAAAGTGCAGTTAGCTGTGCACTGTAAGCCTTGGTGGTAGCCACTGCGATCTCGGGACCTGCCCAGGTATACATAACACTGTCTGCCTCTCTGGCAATGGAGCTTCCCACCACATTGACAATGCCCAGTACCTTGAAGCCCCTTTCCCTGGACTCTCTCAGTGCTGCCAGAGTATCTGCCGTCTCACCGGACTGGCTGATGACAATGACCATATTACCCTTCTGAAGAATCGGATCACGATAACGGAATTCACTGGCCACATCCACTTCTACCGGAATTCTTGCCAGACCCTCGATCACATATTTTGCGGTAACTCCGGTATGATATGCGGAGCCGCAGGCCACAATATGGATCTTCGTGATCTCTTTGATCTCTTCATCACTCATGTTCAGCTCTTCGATCACAATATCATTATCCTTGATTCTCGGAGAGATGGTATCGTTGATGGTCTTCGGCTGCTCATAGATCTCTTTCAGCATGAAGTGCTCATATCCAGCCTTTTCTGCCGCATTGGCATCCCAGTCAATGGTCACCGGCTGCTTCTCGATCTCTTCCTCATCCACGGAGAAGAAACGCAGACTACCCTGCTGTAATTCCACAACTTCCTGATTGTCTACATAATATACGGTTCTGGTATATTTCAATATCGCAGGAACATCGGAAGCGATAAAGCTGCCGTTGTCGCTCTTTCCCACGATCAGCGGGCTGTCCTTGCGGGCTGCAAAAATCTTATCCGGCTGATCTGCAAACATGATTCCCAGCGCATAAGAGCCTTCCACACGATGAAGCACCTTCGTGATGGCTTCCAGAGGATTTCCCTTGTAATAATAGTCTAACAGATGTGCCAATACCTCGGTATCAGTCTCGGATACGAACTGATACCCCTTATCCTGCATCTTTTTCTTCAGGGGAATATAGTTCTCGATAATGCCGTTGTGTACCACGGCAATGGTTCCCGCATTGTTCATATGCGGATGGGAATTGATATCGCTGGGAGCTCCGTGAGTTGCCCAACGGGTATGTCCGATACCGGAGGTTCCTTTCATATTCTCTCCGGCGTGGGTCAGGTTCTCCAGAACCTTAAGTCTTCCCACTGCTTTTCTGGTGTTGATCTTCTCACCGTCAAAAATCGCCATACCTGCGGAATCATATCCACGGTATTCCAGCTTGGACAGACCGTCCAGAATGATCGGCGCTGCCTGTTCTGTTCCAATATAACCTACAATACCACACATAGTCATACATCCTTTCTGTTCTGTTTCCAGTATTCCTTGTTGGAAGTAAAAGCAAGTACCCATTTTTTCGGGAGCCTGCGATAGTTCTTTCCCAGTAAATAACCTGCATATTTACAGGCGCATTGCATATAAAAATGGGGCAATCCGGCAGACATATGGTTGCTGCGCAAATATACCGTCACATCTTTCACCATTCGTTTTCCCTCGGACTCCGAAGGATATGCTGCAAAAATCTCGGGATGCTCTGCCTGCGATACTCCCAGGTCAAAGTTTCTGTGGAACTGCTGCCCGTTAGTATAATTATGAGAATGCACCACCTGCGCATCCGCCGCATAAGCCACAGAGTATCCTGCTTCCACCGCCTTTGCCGCATAGATCATATCTTCATTAAATATCGTATGTCTGACGAACCCGCCCAGTTCCTCATAGATCTCCCGGCGATAGGCCGCACAGACATTGGAGCAGAAAAAGGTCTTGATCCCCAGGCTGTCCAGGTCTGCTGCCGATTTGATCCGGGACTTTGCCGGATAGTTAAATTCTCTGGTATAGCTCTCCACCGGTGTAGAATCCTCTCTGGGCAGCTGTCTCGCATAGGCCACCGCCACTTCCCCCTGCAGGGGTTCCACCAGTTTTTCGATCAGCCTGTCATCTTTCGGCATGGCATCCTGTGTCATCATCACGAAGACATCCGCAGAAGACTTTTTTACTCCCATCCGTCTCGTACCGCCATGATCGAACTCTCTTTTGGATACATGGTATACCTTGATATTCTGATAGGTTTCCAGAAATCTGATTCCGTAGATCAGCTGATCAAAATATTTTTCTTCCGTATTCAGAAGAATCACCTGATGTACCGGTACGCTCTGACTGCCCAGTTTATCCAATAATGTAAATAATTCTTTTCCCGGCTTATACAGGGGAATGATCACATCTATCTCCATGTCAGAGCGCTCCTCACTTTTCCAATCTCTGGTTCATTATACTTTAACTCTTATTGCGGCACAAGCCTTTTCCTACTGTCCAAGAGGATTATAACCTTCTGGGTAATGCACAAGGGAGCCCCGGCAGATTCCGGAAGACTCCCTTGTATTCCTGTTGCTTTACTCTATACACTGTTTCTTACTTATTCATATAAGGTGATGTGTCAGATTCAATCTTATTGCTGTATTCCTTCACGTTGCTGGTTACGGAATAGCTGGCATCATCAAACAGGAACTGATGCAGCCATACTACATTGCTTTCGAGATTTACCGGAATAACACAGCTTCCCTTTGCACCGATATTGCCGGTGTCACGCATGGTCTCTTCGGGGAAACCTCCTTCGTCCACTATGCGATAATTTGAAATATTGCTCAGCAGATCCAGGATGTCCTTGGAATCCAGACTGGTGTAAATATCGTCGATGACACTGTTGAATACCTTGGACAATGTTGCATAATCTGCTTTCTTTGCCTGATCTTCGATTGCCTGAATGACTTCACGCTGACGGGCAGCACGTTTAAAGTCGTTACCAGCGGTATAACGGATACGGCAGTAAGCAGTAGCCTGCAGACCATTCAACAGCTGCATACCGGTCTCAGTTACCGGTGTATAATCGCATTTCAAAACTTCTGCAATACCGATCTGATAGTTGTTGATATGCTTGATCTCCTCAGAGTCCACATCAATATAGACACCGCCCAGACCGTCGATCACTTCGCTCAGTCCTTTATAGCCTACGGTCACAAAGTTCGTAATATCCATATCCAGATTCATGTTCAGCATCTTAACCGCCTGCTCTGCTCCGCCATAGGAATAAGCGGAATTACATTTCTGGTAGGAATCCGTACCGATATTCAGGTACGTATCACGATATACGCTGACCAGTTTGATATCACCGGTATCCATGTTGATGCTGGCGATCATGATACTATCGCTTCGGCTGCCCTTGTACAACTGGCTTTCCTTGGTGGCATCCACACCGAACAGGGCAATGTTCATATAGCCCTTCATAGTTTCATCCTGCTGCACCTCTTCGGGAATCTGAAGTTCTTCTGTCTCCAGAACGGTTACCTTGGGGCCCTCATTGCTGGTATGAGTCATTACCAGATACAATACTGCTACCATGAACAGGATCACTACGATCTCTACGCCAAAGATGATAACCTTTCTTCTCTTCTTGGCTGCACGCTGTTTGGCAGACATTCTCTTCTGTCCGTTCGCAGCTCCGGTTCTCTGTCCACTGCCGGCAGGTCTCTGACCGCTTCCGGCGGGTCTCTGTCCTGTAGGTCTCTGTGCGCTTCCGGAAGGTTTTCTTCCGCTTCCGGCAGGTCTCTGACCATTGCCGCCATTGTTGTTAGAATTTGTTGCCATCTTGTCTTCTCCTTGTACTAATAAGCATTTTTATTGATAAATCCTGTAAAGAACGTCATAAGAATGATCTTGATATCAAATCCAATGGTCCAGTTCTCAATATAGTAAATATCATATTCGATTCTCTTCTTGATGGAGGAATCACCGCGCAGGCCATTCACCTGTGCCCATCCGGTCAGTCCCGGCCGTACCTGATGTTTTACCATGTAACGGGGAATCTCTTCCTTGAACTTTTCCACAAACTGCGGTCTTTCCGGTCTGGGACCGACCAGACTCATATCTCCTTTTAAGATATTGAACAGCTGGGGAAGTTCATCGATACTGGTACGTCTGAGAATCTTACCGATACCGGTGACTCTGGGGTCATTGCGTACCGTCCATCCCTTTTTCTCTTCCGCCGCCGTCTGCATTGCCATGCTGCGGAATTTGTACATATAAAACGGCTTATTATGAAGTCCTACCCGTTCCTGCTTAAAGATCACCGGTCCCGGGCTGGACAGCTTTACCAGAATTGCTGATATGAGCATGATCGGTGAGGTAATAATGATACCGAAAATGGAACCAACGATATCCATTGCCCGCTTGATCACCATATTGCCTGTGTTCGTCAGCGGTACATACCGGATATTGATCACCGGTAATCCCATCAGATCCTCCGTATAGGGTCTGCTGGGGATCAGACTGCTGTAATCCGGAATGAATTTGGTGTGCACCCCGGATTTCTCACAGATATCCACCACACCTTCCAGATAATCATAATCCTTCAGGGAAAGTGTGATTGCGATTTCATCCAGCTTGTTCTCCGGAAGGATGTATTCCAGATTACCAAGCGTTCCCAGTACTTTCACTCCCTTATAGGTCGTGCCGCCCGGGATGTGCTCATCCAGAATACCACACACTACATATCCCCATTGGGGATTGCTGAGGATTCTGTCAATATATTCCTCCGCCGCCCGGGAATAACCTACCAGCAAAATGTGCTTCAGGTTGTACCCCTTTTTCCGTATGGAACGCAATGCCTTGCGCATGATGATACGGAATACGGAAGTCAGAAAAACATTCAGGACATAAAAAATTGCCATGACGGATCGTGAAAAATTGATCTCACGGATGATCATATACAAAATAATGATCAAAGCCGCCAGGCCAATGGTATTCGCCTGCAGGATACTGTATATCTCATGTCTGCGGCGAACCGTACGCTTCGGGGAATACACACTGCACCGGTAATACAGGAACATATAACCGGGTACAATAAAGGGAAGCAACATGTAGTAATCCCGCACCGGCAGGACACCGATCCCCGGACCGTCATTTAAGATATAAAATTTGATATAATAGGCAAGGACAAAAGATACTGCTGTGATCAGCGCATCTATTATCACAAGAAGCCTGTTAAAGACTTTCTGGTTGTCTTTTATCATACGGGTCACCCAATCTTTAAGTCCGAAAAGCTTCTTTTCAACGATTTCATTCTACAATAACGGTGGTTTTTTCTCAACTTAAGAATTTATGAAGCAATTTCTTAAGATTTCATAAGAATTCGAAAAACATTCAGGTATAATTGCCACTGAATCTTCACATAATTCCATAGATGGCTCCATTGAAAGTGCACCTTTGCCTGCTTTCCCACAGGACCCACGGTACGTTTCCACCCTTCGGCCAATCCCTTTAAATATAGTTTTCCCATTCTCTTCTTACAAAAAAACAGAAATTTTATGCCAAATCCAAGCAAAAAGAACGGCAGATTCAGGATCCACTGTAGTAGCGGCATATTTTTGCCGATGACATAGATATTATTGGAAGAAGAAAGTTCCGTTTTCCGGGAATTGTAGCGGGATCCCGTAGAAGCACTGCCGTAATGCAGAACGGATGCCGTCGGCTCGTACCGGTTCTCATAGCCGTAGATCCGGGCACGGTAACCGATATCCAGATCTTCCAGATAAGCAAAATGCGCTTCGTCAAAATAGCCGATCTCCTCAAATACCTGACGTCTGTAAATTGCCGCTCCGCCACAGGCTGAGAATATGCTGACATTCTTGTCATAATCCACAGCAGGCCGGCCTTTTCCCCGGGAATATGCCCATCCCAGAACGCAGTAGCGGTCTCCCGCATCATCCAGCAGCTCTGGCTTATCCCACATAAGCATTTTGGCGCTGACGGAAAAGATCTTTTCATCCTTCCGAATGGCATCATACAGTCCTTTCACAAATCCAGCTTCTACTCTGGTATCGTTGTTCAACAGGATCACATAGGAGCTTCGTGCCTCCCGGATTCCCAGATTCACCGCATGACAGAAGCCGGTGTTCTCCGGCAGGGCGATCAGACGCACCTGCGGTTTCCCCCCCTCTTCTGCCGGTGCCTCTTTTTTGCGACACCATTCGCTGTCCAGATATTCCACGCTCCCGTCAGCAGAACCATTGTCTATGATCAGCACTTCATATTCCGGTGCATTTTCCTGTCCCTGACACAGGGAAGCCATGCATTCCGGTAAATATTTCATTCCGTTGTAATTGGGTATAACGACGGTTACTTCCTTCATAGTCTCTCCCATTTCTCCGGATACTCCGGCAGATACAGCAGTCTTCCCCGTTTTCGTAATGCTTCCGATAATTGCAGACTTAAAAGCCGGATATCTGCCCCGGCAGGCAGTGTGGAGCTGTCAAATACCGGCTGTTGTTCCGGACCTCTTACTACTTCCGTATAAGGCACTCCCACGATTTTTTCAAACAATTCCCTGTCAGCTGACCGGATCCTGATGCAGCGAAGGTCTAACGCTTCTGCATCCTGGGACAGCTCCGCCCGGTGAAGATAACCGCCAAAGTCCTTCGGCAGTCCCTCGTAGAACACCTTTCCGTCCGCAGTCATTCTGCCGCCGGCGATCCTGCCGCGGTTTTTCCCAGACAGCACTCTGCCACCTACGGCAGCCACATCCGGTCTCTCCTGTAATACCTCTGTATATTGTAACCGATAAAATCCTACATGTCTGGTCTCCTCTGCCTTTGCCGGGATCTCACGTTCTGCCGCATGATCCTGCAGTGCACGCAGCCCCGCTTCGTAAGCATATTTCTTGCTGTGGGGATTGGCTGCTGTAGATGCTTCATGGCATCTCCAGTGATACAGCACTCTGGGAATATGAAGAATTCTCTCCTCCCCGGAGCGGCCATCTGCAGCCAGCACCTCTGACACTGCCCGCAGCACCAGATCATAGTCCTGGGCACCGTCGCATTCTGGTCGGAAAGCAAGTTTCTTCATCAGATCTGCATCCATCACCAGAAAATGGCAGATATAGTTATTACTCAGGATTAAATCGTAATTAAAGTCTTCTTTATGGTTGGGATCGTAATATTTTGTCTCATCCCCGTTGCATTTGTCTTCATCCGAATAAGCGAATGCAACTCTGACACCTCTGTCATTTGCTTTGGTAATAGCATCTGCCATCTCATACAGAGCATCCGGTGTCAATACATCATCATGATCCAGCAGGCCGATATATTCTCCCCTTGCATAGGGTAATGCCTGATTGGTATTCGCCGCAATTCCGGCATTTTCCGTAAGGTGTATATAGTGGATCCTTGCATCCGCTGCAATAGTTTCCGCATTTTCCAGGAGCCGTTCTGTCAGGAATCCCTGATTTGTCAACGTCTCCTCCACACTGTGATCCTCTGTGGCATCCGCCAGAATCAGTTCCCAGTGAGGATAGCTCTGTTGCATAACGCTTGTTATCATTCTGTTCAGATAGATTTCCGGGGTACGGTACAACGGCACCACAATGCTGAGTGTAACCGGATTATCCCATTTTCTGCAACTTTGCCTTTCCAGTTCCTCTTCCGGACAGGGCACATAAAAATAGCGGTCTGTCTCTGTCAGGCGTTCCCTTACAGAGATCCAGGTTTCCCTCAGGCCGTTGCGTTGCAAATAATATAGAGTTTTCTTAAGGTTTGCTATGTTCAGCTTTGCCACGGATACCTCCACTTTTATAAAAGAGCAAATCGCCCTTCCCGGGCGATTCGCTCTTAAAAATAACATTAACTATTCAGAACCCCATTCGCAAAATCGCTCTTCCAGAGCTTTCCTGAATAACATACTTGCATGCTATTTACTCATGGTGGTTACAGTACAGCCTTTACATCCTCGGTCAGCTTCTCTACCTTGGCCTGTGCATCCTCTATGCTGTTACCTTTAACACCCATGTAGAACTTGATCTTGGGCTCGGTTCCGGAAGGACGGGCGCAGCACCATGCATTGTCGGGAAGCTCAAAATACAGGACATTAGACTTGGGAAGTCCGGTAGTGGTCTTCTCGCCGCTCTCCATGTCGATGACTACATCGTTCAGATAGTCACGGAATTTCTCCACTTTCAGGTCACCGAATGCCTTGGGAGGATTCTTACGAAGCTTATCCATGATCTCGGCGATCTGTCTTGCACCGTCGATACCCTTCATGGTAATGGTGTACTGGGTCTCCTTGAAGTAACCGTATTTCTCATACATGGATACCATCATATCCCACAGAGTCATGTTGTGCTTCTTGCAGTAAGCCGCCACTTCACACAGACACATAACTGCTACAACTGCATCCTTATCTCTTGCATGAGTACCTGCCAGACAGCCGTAGCTCTCTTCCAGACCGAATACATAATTGTTGCTGCCGGTCTGCTCGAAGAACTTGATCTGCTCACCGATGAACTTGAAGCCGGTCAGTACTTCGATCAGCTTTACACCATAAGCTTCGGTAATGGGCTTGGTCATATTGGTGGTAACGATGGTGGTTACCAGTGCGGGATTCTCGGGCATAGCGCCGGTAGCAGTCTTCTCTCTCAGGATATATTCTGCGATCAGCATACCGGACATGTTACCGGTAAATGCCACATACTCGCCGGTCTTGGTATCCTTGGCATACACACCCAGACGGTCTGCATCGGGATCGGTTGCCAGAACGATGTCCGCATCCTTCTCCTTGGCCAGACGTAGTGCGTAT
>OGFO01000954.1_pt1 | contig 12801 bp, 8 predicted proteins | sample 1570981 | NCBI WGS metagenome assembly OGFO01 (sample SAMEA2581955, study PRJEB24529) | metagenome | biome: Human gut stool | place: China | collected 2011
TTGGTCTCAGGCGCGGCGTTCCCCATGGCCACCCCCAGCCCCGCCGCCGCCAGCATGGAGCAGTCGTTGCGCTCGTCCCCGAAGGCCACCGCCCGCTCCAGGGGGATGCCCAGATGCGCGCACAGGGCAGTCATGGCCGCCCCCTTGGTGGCGTCCCGGTGGGTGAGCTCCACGTTGCCGGGCAGGGAGCAGGCCACCGAGAGCTCGGGAAACTCCTCCGCCAGGGCGGCGAGCACCGCCCGCTGGGTGGCCTCGTCCCGAAAGTAGCTCTGGATCTTCTGCACCGGCCGCCCCCGGCGGCCCACATAGCCCCGCAGATCCTCCATGGGGCGGCGCATCTCCCGGATGATCCGCCGGGAGACCGGGTCCAGGATCCAGTCGTCCAGCGCGGCGTAGTACCGGGCCTCCATCCAGCCGCAGTTGTCCTCCATATAGCAGTCCAGGGTGCCGGGAAAGTTCTCCAGTCGGGCCATCACCCGGACGGCCAGCTCCGGGGACAGCTCCGCCCGGCGGATGGCCCTCCCCTCCGCCCGGTCCCACACCACCGCCCCGTTCATCACAATGGCGTACCGCCAGAAGGGTAGCTCCTGCACCGCCCGGGGAATAGCGTTGAAAAAACGCCCGGTGGCCGGCACGAAGGAAATCCCCCGCTCCGCCGCCCGGGCCAGGGCCTCCGCCGTCCCGGGGGACAGTCCCTTGTCTCCCAGCAGCAGGGTGCCGTCCAAATCGCTGAAGATGATATCAATGCGCACCGCAGATGCCTCCTGACCGCCCCGTGGCTCCTTCCGGGGCTTCGCTGTCTGTTTTGTCTATTATACCGTGTCCCGCCCCGGAATTCCACCCCGGTCTGTCCGATTTGACAAAACGCCAAATATAGTATTGCGCTTTTCCAGTTAGCCCTATATAATGTAGCGGACAAATGAATTGTAAGGAGTGGCAGCACCAGTGAAAATCATGAAGCGCAACGGCAGCGAGGCCGCCTTTGACCGGGAGAAGATCGCCGCCGCCGTCACCAAAGCCAATCTGGCCACCGACCAGCCGCCGGAGCTGTCCGGCGGGCAGGTGGCCCAGCTCGCCCTCAGCGTGGAGCAGGCCGCCGCCCGGATGGGCCGCACCCTGTCCGTGGAGGAGATTCAGGAGCTGGTGGAGACCGAGATCATGCGCCTGGGCGCCTTTGAGACCGCCAAGCGCTACATCCGCTACCGCTATGTCCGCTCCCTGGCCCGGGCGGCCAACACCACCGACAGCCAGATCCTCACCCTCATCGAGTGCAACAACGAGGAGGCCAAGCAGGAGAACGCCAACAAGAACCCGGTGGTCAACTCGGTTCAGCGGGACTACATGGCCGGCGAGGTGTCCAAGGACATCACCCAGCGGCTGCTGCTCCCCCCCGACATCGTGGAGGCCCACAAGGCGGGCATCATCCACTTCCACGACATGGACTACTACGCCCAGCACATGCACAACTGCGATCTGGTCAACCTGGAGGACATGCTCCAAAACGGCACCGTCATCTCGGGCACCCTCATCGAAAAGCCCCACAGCTTTTCCACCGCCTGCAACATCGCCACCCAGATCATCGCCCAGGTGGCCTCCAACCAGTACGGCGGTCAGTCCATCTCCCTGGCCCACCTGGCCCCCTTCGTCCAGGTCTCCCGGGAGAAGATCCGCGGGCAGGTGCTGGCGGAGATCGCCGCCGTGGGCGGCACCCCCTCGGAGGAGGTGCTCTCCGGCATCGTGGAGAAGCGCCTGCGGGAGGAGATCCGCCGGGGGGTGCAGACCATCCAGTACCAGGTGGTCACCCTCATGACCACCAACGGACAGGCCCCCTTCGTCACCGTGTTCATGTACCTGGGCGAGGTGGACGATCCCCAGACCAAGCGGGATCTGGCCCTCATCATCGAGGAGACCCTGGTGCAGCGCTATGAGGGCGTAAAGAACGAGGAGGGGGTTTGGATCACCCCGGCCTTCCCCAAGCTCATCTACGTGCTGGAGGAGGACAACGTGCGCCCCGGCACCCCCTACTACTATCTGACCAGGCTGGCCGCCAAGTGCACCGCCCGCCGCCTGGTGCCCGACTACATCTCCGAGAAGATCATGAAGCAGAACAAGGTGGATCAGAACGGGGAGGGCCAGTGCTACACCTGCATGGGCTGCCGCTCCTTCCTCACCCCCTACGTGGATCCGGAGACCGGAAAGCCCAAGTACTACGGCCGGTTCAACCAGGGCGTGGTGACCATCAATCTGGTGGATGTGGCCCTCTCCTCCGGCGGCGACCGCGAGAAGTTCTGGAAGGTGTTCGACGAGCGGCTGGAGCTGTGCTACCGGGCGCTGATGTGCCGCCACGAGCGGCTGAAGGGCACCCTGTCCGACGCGGCCCCCATCCTGTGGCAGTACGGCGCTCTGGCCCGGCTGAAGAAGGGGGAGCCCATCGACCGGCTGCTCTACAACGGCTACTCCACCATCTCCCTGGGCTACGCGGGGCTGTACGAGTGCGTCAAGTACATGACCGGCCGCTCCCACACCGATCCGGAGGCCACCCCCTTCGCCCTGGAGGTCATGGAGCACATGAACCGGGCCACCGCCGCCTGGAAGGCCAAGGAGCACATCGACTTCTCCCTCTACGGCACGCCGCTGGAGTCCACCACCTACAAGTTCGCCAAGTGCCTGCAAAAGCGCTTCGGCGTCATCCCCGGCATCACCGACAAGTCCTACATCACCAACAGCTACCACGTCCACGTCACCGAGGAGATCGACGCCTTCTCCAAGCTGTCCTTCGAGGCCCAGTTCCAGGCCCTCTCCCCCGGCGGCGCCATCAGCTATGTGGAGGTGCCCGACATGCAGCAGAACCTGGAGGCCGTGCCCCAGGTCATGGGCTTCATCTACGACCACATCATGTACGCCGAGCTGAACACCAAGAGCGACTACTGCCAGGTGTGCGGCTTTGACGGGGAGATCCGGATCGTGGAGGACGACGGCAAGCTGGTGTGGGAGTGCCCCAAGTGCGGCAACCGAGAGCAGAGCAAGCTCAACGTGGCCAGGCGCACCTGCGGCTACATCGGCACCCAGTTCTGGAACCAGGGCCGCACCCAGGAGATCAAGGAGCGGGTGCTCCACCTGTAAGGAGGGCGGTTCCAGTGTACTACGGCAGCATCAAGCCCTGCGACATCGCCAACGGCACCGGGGTGCGGGTGACCCTCTTTGTCTCGGGCTGCACCCACCGCTGCAAGGGCTGCTTCCAGCCCCAGACCTGGGACTTCCGCTACGGCCAGCCCTTTACCGCCGAGACCGAGGAGGCGCTTCTGGAGGCCCTGAACCGCCCCTACATCAGCGGGCTTACCCTGCTGGGGGGCGAGCCCTTCGAGCCGGACAACCAGCGCGCCCTGCTCCCCTTCCTCCACCGCCTGCGGCAGCAGCTCCCGGACAAGACCGTGTGGGCCTTTTCCGGCTACACCTGGGAGGAGCTGACCGGGCAGAGCCGCGCCCGCTGCGAGGCCACCGGCGCGCTGCTCTCCCTGGTGGACGTGCTGGTGGATGGGGAATTTGTGGAGGCTCTCAGGGACATCTCCCTGCGCTTTCGCGGCTCCTCCAACCAGCGGCTGCTGGACGTCCCCGCCTCCCTGGCCGCCGGGCGGCCCATCCCTTGGGAAGGCTAAACAACAAAAAACAGGCCGGCCGGAGCGGGACCCCTCGCTCCGGCCGGCCTGTTTTTTCTCCACAGCGTCCTACATCCCGCCTCCGTAGTAACGCCGGGCCAGCTCCACAATGGCATTTAAGCACTTGTCATCCCGCTGCCGCCAGAGCAGATGCTCCTCGCTGGGCGGGATATCTCTCAGGGGGACGAAGACCACGTGCTCTCCGGCACTGAAGCGATAGAGCTCAGACAAAACAGCAATCCCGCATCCGCAGGCCACCATGGTGAAGATTTGGGGAATGGAGTCCGCCTCCTGGACCACGTGGGGTGAGAAGCCATTCCGGCCGGCATAAGTTACCACCGTGTCAAACTCCACACCGGAGATTTTGTAGTCTGGGACCAGAAACGCCTCATGCCGCAGTTGAGAGAAGCTCAGCTCTCCCGCCCCAGCCAGGGGGTGGCCGCCGGGCAGCACGGCGCAGATCTGGCTGACGGACAGGCTCTGCCGCCCCACGTTGTCCGCCCGGGGCCGGCCAAAAGCCAGGACGAAGTCTGCCATGTGGTCATCCAGGGCGCGGAGAAGGCCGTTTTCGCTGTAAAAGCGCAGCTCCAGCCGGAGGTTGGGGTATTCCTCCTCGATATGCCGCCGCAGGCCGAAGCGGACCAGGCCCGAGATGTCGCCCGCCGCCGTCCGGGCATTGTTCACCCCCTTACGATATACCTCCAGCATCTCCTCACACGCCCGTGCGAACTCCTCCCCCGCCGCTGTCAGTGCCACTGTCCGTGTGCTGCGCTCCACCAGCCTGAGGTTCAGTTCGCTCTCCAGCGCCGCGATGCTTTTGCTCAGGGCTGGCTGGGTGATGTATAGCTGCTTCGCCGCCTGAGTGTAGCTTCCGGACTGGCAGAGCGCATAGAAATGGGACATCTGCGCGATAGTCATACAGCCACCTCCTCGTGGTATGGCCATTATATAACATTTCCCTATAAATAAAAAGGAAAAACATGAATTTAACAAATAAGCCGACCCGTGTTATAGTTGCCATGGAGAGAGGTGTGCGGTGAAACCGCACCAAAGACAGAAGGAGGAAGAACGATGAAACAGACAAACGCATCCCCCAAGCACAGCTCGTGGGTCTACTACCTAGGGACGCTGGCCATGCTGGCGAGCATGCTACTGCTCCCCCATCTGATCCCGTCCTGGGCTGACGGGATCACCCCCGCCGGCGTGTCCATCGCCTGCGTGTTTGTGGGTGCCATTATCGGCATCCTGACCACCAACGACCTGATCCTGTGCGCCCTGTTCGCCATGGGCGGCCTGGTAATCAACGGCATTCAGACCCCTGCCCAGGTGATCAGCTCCTTTATGGGCGCCTCCTATGTGTGGCAGATCGTGGTGCTCTATGCCCTGTGCTACGTCATCATCCGGGACAACACCGGCGAGGTCATCGCCCGGTTCCTCCTGACCCGCAGATTCACTCAAAAATACCCGATGGTCATGGTGATGATGCTCCTCGCCTTTGGCCTGGCCGCCGCCTTCATGGGGGTGTTCGGCGCCCTCATCGTGGGTTTCACCCTGCTGGATGGAATCTACGCCGAGGCCGGTATCGAGCCCAAAAGCAAGCTGGCCCGCCTGCTATGCCTGGGCGCCTTTATCACCATGTGTATCGGCCCTATGACCATCGGCAGCATGGCGGCCCTTAATCTGGCGGCAGGGCAGTTCTTTCTGGCCGCTGCTGGGGTGCAGGTAGTCACCTTCCGCTTCGTGGCGGAGGCCTTTGCCATTCTCATTGCCTTCTGCGCCGTCTTCGCTCTGCCCCTGCGCTTCCTCTTCCGGTGCGACATCCGAGCCCTGGGCCGGGTAGATCTGGCCCAGGCCCTGGCGGACAAGCCCCTGCGCCTGACCCGGAGGCAGTGGATCCCCCTGGCCGCCTTTCTGATCATCGCCCTCCACTCCTTCACCAGCCCCTACTGGCCTGAGATGCCGGTGCTGAGCGCCCTAAAGGAAATGGACACCGTTCTTTTTACCTCAGTGGCCCTGGCGGTGCTGGCCCTTATCCGGGTGGACGGGGAACAGATCTTCTGCCCTGTGGAGGCCTTCACCAAGGGCGTGAGCTGGCCCATTGTCATGGCCGTGGCCTCCATGGCAGCTATCGGCGGCCTGCTGGTGGCCGACGAGTACGGCATCAAAGCCTGGCTGACGCAGGCCCTGGGTGGCCTCTTCTCCAATCACAGCCCCCTGCTCTTTGTGGCCATGACGGTACTTATTACCTTGCTGCTCACCAACTTCTTCTCTAACACAGCCACCCTGCTGGTGGTCTCCTCCCTGGTATCCGCCCTGAGCGGTCCCCTGGTGGATGCAGGGTATGACATCACCATCCTGGCCGTGGCCATCTCGCTGAGCTCCATGGTGGCCTACCTCACCTACGCGTCCAGCGGTCAGGCAGCCATCCTGCTCAGTCAGAAAAACATGGACAACAAATTCATCTGGACCTACGGTATCGCGGCTATGCTGCTCTATGCGGCGGTGGTTATTCTGGTGTCCGCGGTGTGCCTCTTCTTTTGAAAGGAGTATTTCGCCATGAATTATCCCTCTTTGGTGTCCCTGAGGGAGGTTGCCCCCAGGGACGGCTGGCAGAAATTCAAGACCGTCCTTCCAACCGAGGTTAAGCGGGAGCTTATCTGTAGTATGATCGACTACGGCGCCCGTGAGCTGGAGATCGGCGTCTTCAGCTCCGACCCCGTCCGGGGCCGGCAGTACCAGGATCTGGACTCCCTCTGCCAAATGGTGCTCCCCTACGCCGCCGAGAAGGGCGTCAGAGTGACCGCCCTGGTGGAGAGCGTGGAGGCCGCCCGACGGGCCAGTACGCTGGGCATCCGCCACGTGGACTTCTTCCTCTCCGTCAGCGACACCTTCGGCCGGGGCTTCGGCTCCACGCCGGTGGAGGCCTTCGCCACCCTTGAAGCCATCGCCAGCCTCCCGGATCTCCAGGTGCAAGCGGCCCTGGGCGCGGTCTTCGGCTGTCCCTTCGGCGATGCCACCCCTCTGGAGAAAACCCTGGCCTATGCCCGGCGAGCCATGGAGCTGGGGGCCTCCTCCCTGGGCCTGGGAGACTCCGCCGGAATGGCCGACCCCATCCATACCGGGCGCATCCTGCGGGGGATTCTGGAGCGCTTCCGGCCAGAGCAGATCTCACTGCACATCCACAACACTGAGGGATTTGGTCTTGCCAACTGCGTGAAAGCCATGGAGTTGGGCTTTACCCGGTTTGACGTGTCCCTGGCCGGCATGGGCGGCTGCCCCGTGATTCCCAATGCCAAGGGGAACATTCCCACCGAAGATTTCGTCAATCTGCTCCACAAAATGGACATCGACTGCGGCATTGATCTGGATCGCTGCACCGTGGCCTCTTTGGACATGAGCCGCCGGATCGGCGCACCGGTCATCAGCAGTATGGCGGGCAACACCCTTCTGAAACAGGATGCCTCCCCGCTACCTTGTTAAATGAACGGCTACCTATGTCTAAAAAAGCGCCCGCCTGCGCATAGCAGTTGGGCGCTTTTTTCATGTGCATCTCGGAATGTATAGGCTGGAACCTTCGTTTACTGTCCTTCCTTCTTCTCCCGTTCCGCCATCTCGCCAGCAATCTTCTGGAAACTGTCGGCAATAAATCCATAGTTCTCCCGGCGGTGGGGTACCAGGCACTCGCTGCAGTCCTTGACGCCGCTTTCCAAATAGGTGAAGTTTCCCCCGCACTTCCGCCCCAGCATATAAAGCGGGCAGTAGCAGAACAGGCAGTTGAACTCCGTCCCCTCCGGCACCGGGTGGCAGGGGTAATATTCGCACTCCTTGTTGGTATAGAAAGCGAAGTGCTTGCCCTCCCAGTATTTTTTTTGTTCGCCCATAACCGTATCTCCTTCCCGTTGCGTCAATTCTCTTTTGTCTCCTCCCAAGGGGTAAACAGACAGTAGGCGGGGCATAGCTCCCCCATATAGATCCACACGTTCTCCCCCATCTCCACCGGCTCCGGGAAGGTCAGGTTGGGGATGAACAGCTTCAAAGTGGTACGTTTCTTCCCTTTCAGATTTACCCCCTCCGCCGTGGGGTGGGTCCGGAATTCCTCTACCTGCTGTGCCAGGTCGGCGATGCCCAGCTCCCGCGCCAACCGGGGCAGCACCTCGTTCTCCTTACAGTAGGATACGTGGTCGGGGTTCTTGATCCAGGTGAGATTCAGCATAGCGGTCTCCTTCCTTTCTGCTCGTCGTCACTGTCTCCTGCATAAAGCTGCGGCCGCGGCAGATCCCATGATCCGCCGCGGCCGCTTTTCCGCGCGCTTTCCCGGCGCACACCGACGTGCGCCCCACTCTCAAACACCATAGGTCTTCCGGCTCGTGCCTTTCCAGAGCGATCTCGCTCCTGCGTCTGCCGTTCCGCCTTCTCAGGGCCCTGCCCCAATGACCGGCTCACGCCTCGAACGGCAACCTCAAGCACATACGGCTACGGGTATAGCTCCGGACTCCCACCGGCTTCCCTCATCCCTGCGCCTGCCCGAAGGGCAGCACTCGCGCAGAGTCATGATGCTCCATATAAACTTGGCTGTGCACCCTTATTATACTCCATGCAGGCCAAAAGTCAAGAGACGGGTGGCGGTCCTGCTGCCTCGGCATTCAGAAATTGTGTTTTGATGATATTCAGACCCAACCGGCCGCCGGCCGCCTTGCCGAACCCGTCGATAATCTGATTGATTGTATCCGCACTCTAAAAGATTTTTAATTTTTCCTTTGCACGGGTGATGGCTGTATAGAAAATGCCGTGGGAGATCTGCTCGGAATTGCTGCTGGGGATGACCTCCTTGGCGGAATTGTACTCGAGGCCCTGCGCCTTGTGAATGGAGACTGTATAGGCCAACTGAAAGGGGACGACCGAAAGCCCAAGGAGTGGTCGTCGGAGATCCCGTCCAGCTACAGACGAAGTCATCCCCAGACTCTTCCGTGTTTTTGATCTCGTCCCCGCCGGTAAAGCGGATCACCGCGGAGTCCTTGCTAAAATCGAGCGACGCGAGAAACCTGGGGGAAATGTACTTCCAGAATACGCGCTCCTGCCCTCGCTTCCCCGTATTTAACACCAGGAACAAGATACCGGGGTCCAGCGTAACCTCCAAAGCCACATATGCAGGGAAGGCAAGATCCCGTAGCCGATAGTGGACAGCGCCGTCCAGCGATATCTGCGGGGTCGAGGTTCCCTTACTCTGGACCACAAAGCTCCGCTTTGGCCGCCTAGACACCTCTGGAGACGGGACTAATTCAAACGTCCCATCCGTATTAGGCCATGTGTCTTCAGTCGAGAACCTCTCACTGATTTTCCGCCCGAGCCCAAAAATGCCTGGAGCATTGTAACAGCGTCCCGGTCATCACCAGACCATGCGGTGTGGGTGTTACTATATCGCTGAAGCTGTTCAGATATAATTTTCATGCCCCCTTCATGTTGACAGAAAATCCTTCCAAAATTGCTTATATGCTAATTGTAATCAATTTTCGCTCTTTATTACAAGCTACAGCCATATCCTCTGATTCCAAAATTATATCTTTTCCTTTCGCCTGCAAAATCCAGATAATATTTTGTAGTAAAACACCACTATAGCATGACTGATTGCCAGCATATCATAGAGGTATTCCAAATTTAAAAACCACGTCTCAGCCTCAATTGGCTAAGACGTGGCTTTCAAATTTGGAACAGACGGTTAAAACCGACAAGAAAAAAGCCGCACACAGGGCGGCCCCAAACCGAAGCCCAGCGTAAGCTGGTTCTGTTTGGAAAGGAGGAGCAGCGGCGTGAGCGCGCTCTGACATATAAAATAAGTCGGAGCAAGCGATCCATAGCTTGCTCCGACATGGTGCGCGAGGCGGGACTTGAACCCGCACGTGCGTAATGCACACTAGAACCTGAATCTAGCGAGTCTGCCAATTCCACCACTCGCGCATCTTTAGCGCTCTTTGCAGCGCGAAGATTATATTACCATCTGTCCCCCCACTTGTCAACTCCTTTTTTCGATCTTTTTGCTTTTTCTGGTGCGGAGTGGAAAATTCCAGTTGACAAATCCGTAACGGCTCGTTATAATAATCTAGCAGTCTTTCGAGACGACAATATGCGGATGTGCTGGAACTGGTAGACTGGCTAGCTTGAGGTGCTAGTGGCCCATGGCCGTACGGGTTCGAGTCCCGTCATCCGCACCATACTGAATGACCCTACCTCCTCTGAACAAATGACTGACATTGTTCAGAGGAGGTAGGGTCATTTCATTCCAGAACTCCTTAGACTGCAAGAGGTTTGACCTTTTTATGCGAAACATTTTGTGTCACCAATCAAATACAAACAGCGTAAAATTAAAGTGTAAAACGTGTATACGACGAGATTCGAACTCTTAAAGTGTCATCGAGATGTGTTGCTCATGAATACATCTTCCACCCGACATGGCGTACAGTTTTGCAATGTGCGATAAGATTCACTGTGTATTATAAACCTCGATGCAGGAGGCCAAGCCGCGCTTGAAATCCACTTCTGAGGGGTAATGCTGTCTCGACTGAGGAAGAAACAGGTACTCATAAATATTGGTTTTAACCGTCTCTTCCAAGATATATAAGCAAAAACACTGAGAAGTGCGGTGTTTCTGCTATTTCGGATAGTTTCAGAAGAAGTCAACACAAAAAGTATGGTTTGGGAAGATACGAAATCCAGTTTTGGAGGGACAGAGCGTTTCAACCCTCTCCTCATTTGACCAAGGCACACAAAATCAAGCGGCCTGTTGATTTCACGATACCCGGAGGTAACAGGCGGCTTTTTCATTCCCTGTAGTTCTGTCCTTTATAGTGCTTTTGCTTCATCTGTTCACCATTCCTTGGCGGTGGATAAGGTAAAATAAGTTTCGCAGAAAAGATGAGCCAAATGCACACATTGAAAAAGGGATCAGATGAGACAAGGGTTGCAGGCCTCTCGTAGAATGAAATTGCGACACAGCATCCCAAAAGAAGTCTGTAAACCATGTTCCAAAAATTTTACAACTAAATGAGGGAGTAATTAAGAGTCCTACAAGGAATTGGTGCGAGGTAGCGTGGAGGTTTCCCCTCAACGAGTTATTGGAAGTCGAAGGCGGAGAAGCTCTCGGTACGAGCGCAATGAACAGCGCTAAGGCTACCGCAGCGGCCACTGTAGCCGTAGCCTCATTACCACTTCCGGTGAAGTCGCCCTCAAGGTGCCCAAGCTCAAGGGGATTTCCTTTAAAACGGTTGCCATTGTGAGCTGTCGCTGCCGGGAGAGCAGTGTGAAGAAACCCTGATCGAGATGTATCTAGCCGGCGTATCCATCCGGCGTGTGTAGGATATAACTGAGACCACGTGGGTTCTCCGGCTACTATCAGCAAACTAATGCGGTCATTCTGACAGCGATTGCGGTCAATAAGGATGGACGCTGTATGGTCATTTTTACCGTAAGGTATATTCTGTCGTTCTCGATCCAAGGTGAAGCCGGAGGTTGTAATGAGGTTCCGCTCATAATATAACACCTGCTTTTATCTGGCTTTCCAGCCATTCTTTGTCCGGCAGCAAAATTCGTTTTATCTCCTTTGTACTGGATTCTCTTGTGCCCGGCAGAGCCGTTACATGCTATTAAAATGCTCAATCATGTCATCAAAGCTCTACCACATCCATCACTGCCTGCTCCACATACAGAGGCGCTTTGGCGTCAAGCATCAGGGACAACTTCACGCTGTATCCATTGTTTATACAGGGGTGCATTACAGAGACATAGTGCAATGTCTGCTGACCGTGTGCCGGGTGTCCTATGGAAAAATGCAGAGGCAGCGCATCTGTAAACGCACCACAGGGCGACTGTCTGAGGAGAATTGTCCCCTCTTCCGGTGATGTGGCGCAGACATTCAGTGCGTATTGGACTGCGTAGGTTTTCCCTGGATCAAGCTGAATCTGAGCAGGGGTACGTTCGTCCAAACAGATATCTTTTCCTGAACGGCTTCGCTGTCTCCAGCACAGGCGACAGTCCGGATTCCACAGCATTCTCTCCCGCAGTCCTATTAATTGAACAGCGCTTTTTTCACAGGACAGTACCTGATGAGACACTAGATGGGGTGGGGAGCAGGACACCGGACACTGGGACACACAGGGATCTGGCCGGCAAGGAGAAGGACAGGGCGTAGGTCCCGGCTCCGGCTTACAAGCTGGCGGCGGGGGCGATGGAAGCGGGCAAAACTCTAGCACCTGAGCCAGCTTGTTTTTCAACAGCATCTGGTTTTGCGTCACTGCCTCAACAAGGGCGGTGACGCTTTTGTTGACGGCCAGCACGTCATGGGGACAGGCACAGGGGCTTGTGCCGGGCAGAGTCCCCAGGATATATTGTAGTTTCTCACCCTCAGCGTTGAGAATATGACTCAGGGCAAGCTCTTCCATGGCAATGGACGCGATAATCATGGTCAGAGCTTCCTCTTGGGTCATATCCGCCCCGTTGGGTGGAAAGGAGGGCATAGACATATTAAAACTCCATAGTTCGTCCCGGCGGGGCCGGGTCCAAGATGTGCAGCAGGGTATCCATGCCGCCGTCTTACCCTATGACATCCGGGGCAGTTTTGTTCCACCGGGAACCTGTTGGCTGGAAGATACATAGAATGTCCCAGCGCGACGTTTTGGAGTGCCTCGCTCCCGCCAGCGCACCGGTGCATATTAGTATGTACCTCTCAATTTGAAAGGAGATTCCCGATAATGTCTCTGCCTAGCTTTCCCGTAGTGAATCCCCCCATTGAACGGGAAGACGCAGTTAATCAAATTCTCTCTTCTATTGCGATGGAAGAACTCGGCCTGAGCCATATTCTCAACGCTGAAGGAGAGAAACTGCAATATATTCTGGGAACCCTGCCCGGTCTCAGCGGCCCTCCCGCCACAGTCAGCGACGTGCTGGCCGCCAATGAGAGCGTCCGCAGTATGCTGGAAACCGCGGCGCAGAACCAGCTCTTTCTGAAAGCAAAGATGCAGGGCGCTTTGACAGCCTCCCCCATGCAGGGTCCAACCGGCGCCACCGGGCCAACCGGAGCTACCGGGCCTGCCGGAGGGCCTACTGGCGCGACCGGGGCCACCGGCGCGACCGGGGCCACCGGCGCAACCGGTGC